>ENA-OWNT01002898-OWNT01002898.1-seawater-metagenome-genome-assembly--contig:-NODE-2898-length-16997-cov-4.222281_pt1 | contig 16997 bp, 13 predicted proteins | sample MGYA00238136_ERZ651165 | MGnify/ENA primary metagenome ERZ651165 (study PRJEB26861, sample SAMN08777766) | seawater metagenome | isolation source: coastal seawater | place: USA: Florida | collected...
AACAACAGCAGCCTCGAAACAGCAACGACGAACGACAACGACGAACGACAACTACAAACGACAACGAACGACGACGAACGACGACGACGAACGACGAACGACGAACGACGAACGACGAACGACGAACGACGACGACGACGAACGACGACGGACGACGACGACGACGACGAACGAACGACGACGACGACGTCAAAGAAACGGCAGCTCTCACCTCATCACTCACTCACTCACTCACTCACTCACTCACTCACTCTCTCACTCACTCACTCTCAGCCTCACAGCCTCACTCTCTCACTCACTCACTTTCAGCCTCACTCACTCACTCAATGAATCAATACAGAAAAGTACAGTACTAGTACGTACAACACAGTACATTTTGTACAATGTTGCGTATGGGCATTAGTGGAGGTGTACTTTAAGTACTGAGGTATTGTACTAGTACAGAAATGTCTCGGTGTCGTGAATCATCGTTGCTTCGTCGTCGTTCGTCGTCGTTCGTCGTCGCTTTGTTGTCGCTTCGTTGTCGCTTCGTCGTCGTTCGTCGTCGCTGCTGCTGTTGTGGCGGTGGTGGTGACGGTGACCGTGGAAGTAACAGTGGAAACAGCGGCAGCAGTGGTGGTGGTAGTGGCTTGGTGGTGATGGCTTGGTGATTGATTGGTGGTGGTGGTGGTTGGTGGGCGGTTGGCTGTCCTTCGCCGTGGATGCCACAATCCGCAACTCCGTCCCTTGTTGATGCTGGAGCTGCGCACTTGGCGCACGCTGGCAATAGTACTGACTTGTGTAGAGTGCCGCAACAACGAACGTGTCCGGTTTTCGACGGGGGAAGTGCGTGTGACCGTCTTTCGATCAGATTTTTTGTTTGTTTTGGTTTTCACATTTTCGAAAGGTGAGCCAGAATGCGAGCCAACCTCGCAAGTTGGGCATTCACGGCACCACCGCATCGCCGCGCTCAGGAACGGCGACCAATTGTGCGATCCGAATAGGACGTACTGTTTAGCCGACGCTCGTGCGTCGTGGACGGTTGTGCAACATGATCGCCCACCAACACAGCCAACCCCTTTATTTTCTCTACTGGGGGCTGTAGACCGCCGTTTCCTTTGGAAGGATGGACTCAGACTCGAAGGATGACACGTGGGTGTTCACTCCCTTATCAAAGGCTGGATTTTTTTTCAAGGACCAGCAGCCGACGGGTGAGTCATCGTCGACGAACAAGACAAAAGCTGCGCACACCCCGACCGTGGACGCCGGCCACGTAGGTCTTGATGCCGAGGATGTCGAACATCACGTCGGCGACACTGGGACCGCGGAAACTGGCACAGTCGACGGAGCTGGGCAGCTCCACCCCGCTGCTCCTCCCGCCTCCATCACTATCGATGTGCCGTACTACCACGCGCAGACTGGTCCTGGTGGCGTTTATTTTTCCTCAGGACCAGAGGATGAGTCCAGTGATGACGAAAACCAAGTCAGCAGCGACAGCAGCGACGAGAGCGACGAACGTGAGAACTCGGGGATATTTGCGGACTCAGCGAGTACCGACTTTCTAACACCACTGCCGAGCGACTCTTTGCGAACGGGTGCCATGCGCGCCGGACCTACTGGCACCCCACGTGACACCATGATCATGCCGCACCAAGGTGTGGCCGGGCTCATCAATATGCTGCAGGAATCCCCGCGTATCCCGGTGCATTTGAAGGAGCATTCGAAGCGAATACAAGCGTCAATGGAACGAAACAGCAACAATTTACACCCGCCGCCGGCCGCATCGGAATCGCATGCAAGCATGCCACGAGCGCACGCGGGCGATGAAAGTACGGCCAAGCACCAAATGAGAACTGACTCGCAAGAAGAGGAGTTTCAATTAAAGAACCTCAAACCTCGAAACGCCCCGCGACGGCCGGTTCACGGGTCTTCTTCTCAGCCACCGTCGGCGGAAAACAGGGCGCTGTACAAACTCAGTCCTCTGTCGAGTGATGCGCCAGAATTTCATTATTCCCCGCCGGACGCGGCCAGCGCATCGAGGAGGCAGGAAGCTGTTCAGGGATACGATTCCCTGCGTGGAGGCTCGGCACCTAGCTCAAACTCGACATCCCAGGAAGTCACCCCAACGTCTACCTCGGCGACTTCAGCAGGCTCCCGCGGATCGGCTGCGGAGAGTTTTTGGAATACGCAGAATGCAGGCAACCGGTACGCCGCAGTCATGGCCGAGGCCGCCAAACAACAGTCGCATGTCGCCGCCACTGACCCCGGTGATATTGCCGAGCATATGAGGCAGACTCAGAGTGAGCAGCTGGCAACGCGGACGTGGCCTACACAAGAGGCAAGTGCAGCAAATGGGGTGCAGCACGACCCAGCCTCCAAGTCCTCAGCTCATCCTGTCGGTTGGTGGAACACGAGCTCACAGCACGCGATGGTCGATCCCAACTACGCAAATGGCCGCCAGTTTCGCGGTGTGTTCGCTTATGGTGAGCAATCACAAGCGCATCCTCCGTACACAGGTAACGCAGGTTACTTCGATGGCAACACGATACCGTTTGCTGCAAATACGTTTTCGCAGCAATACTACCCAGCAAACGGGTACGCTTCCACGGGTGGTGACGTCGCTAATGCGTACGCGCCGCATGGTGTGGCGCATCATCATCCAGAACGCCCGCGCGGCCGCAGGAGGCGAAGGCGCAAGGGTAAGCAGCAAGTTGCTGGTCAGCAGCAGCAGCGGGGTCAATCACGCGGCCGGGGCCGGGGCCGGGGCCGAGGACGGGGCCGAGGCCGGGGACGCGGGCGTAGTGGACGTGGTCGCGGCCGCGGTCACGCTCCATTTGAATCCGTTGGTAGTTTTGATCGCTCTGCGAAACTGCGACCACTGACCGACTTTCGGGGCCAGCTGATTGACGCGTCGAAGGACCAGGATCAGTCTTTGTTGATGCAGTTCCATATCAAATCGTGGAAGTCGAATACGGCTGGCCATCAAGACAATCTCGAGGCAGCTCAAGACGGGGCGTGGAAATGGGTGCTTGAAGAACTCAACGATTCAGGACGCATCCGCGAATCTGTGCGCGATCCGCATGGAAACTACGTGATATCACTCTTGATTCGCGTGTTTGAATCAGATCCCCGTCCAGCTCCAAGAGGCCTCCTATTGAGGTTGATGCGCCAGTTTCTCGGTCATGTCGTGGAGTTGGCAATGCATCCGAATGCCTCAAGAGTGTTGCAAGCAGCGTTACGGGCTCTGGACACCTGGAATCAACAGGACTTTAGACGTGAATTAATCTCTGAGCTTGTGGGTCGAGTCACTGAATGCATTTACGATCGCAACGGTAATCATGTTGTGCAGTTTGTACTCAAGACTGCTCGACGCCCTGGAGATTATTGTGGTGACGAGCTGGCGCCCATTTTCACGGAATGTCAATCTGTTGGGCTCTCCAAACTGTCGCGTCATGTGTACGGTTGCCGAGTTGTGCAACAAATATTGACGAAAACTTGGATGGCGTGGGAACACCCGTGGAGGGATGCGCGGAGTGAAGAACATACCGTGGTCTCGGGCTCCGACGCAAAGGCTGTAACTGCTGATCCTCAATCCAAACAGCCTCCTCCAAAAGTAACGGGGAACCTTAGGACTAGCTCGAAGAAAAACAAGCGTGGCCGGCCTACCGCCGCGCTCGTCATCGACAACCCTGCCGATGTGGAAACAACCCAATCGACAAAAGCAGCCACAGTTGACCCCATCGATAAACCTACCTGGTGGGCAAAGGCCCAGCCTTCGCCTGCGCAACAGCAGTTACGTGAGCTGGAGAGACGCCAAATCGAGGAAGCCGACAATCCACCTGGATTTCCAACAACGCCAGGTGGAACTGTATTAGCGACCCAGTTAGAGAGCCTGTTGCTGCAGGAGGCCGTTGACGAGCGCCGTGCTGAAGCTGCAGAAGCAGCCGAAAAAGCAGCGCAAGCCGCTGAAACCGCGGAAGCAGCGGCGCGAGCGGCGGCGGCAAGCAGCAGCACACCCCAAAACAAAATTGTCCGAGACATGCTCGGATTGCCTCAAAAATCGGACGCTTCAGATCGATCTGGCGACAGCACTCCAAACCCCCAAAGACAAGGATCAGATCTCCAAGTTGGACATGGTGCCACACCAACACTTTCGCGGGACACCGCTGAGGACTCTGGCAATGCATCACTGAGCCATGGTGAATGGAATTTCTTAAAGACCCAGGGCGCTCGCATGCTGCAGGAGCTCAGCGAGGATGTATTGACTCTGTCTTGCGACAAATACGGCAACTACGTTGTGCAGCACGTTCTCAAAGGGTAAGCTTGGGATCACGGCTTGCAGCTGTGACTCCATCATGTGATTGTGACAATGGGGCGCCTTGTCATGACATGTTAGGCCTGCACCAACTCGATTTCATTTCTTGACCGTTTTGAGCGAACATGGTTCGTCCGTAAAGTGACCCCGCGATATTCTTGTGGCCGAGTATGTGGCGTCGGTATTCAAGCTTTGCGTCTTCTTGTTTCTGCAGGTTGGAATCAACTTCGCCGCATGTCTTTCGACAAGTATGGCTCCAACATCGTCCAAGAATACGCTCGAATTTGTTTCAATGCCCAGTTCTCTGCGTTGGTGCAGCCCTTCGTCGAGAATCGTGTTGGTGACGGCTCGAGCTGCTTACTCGTCGAGTTCGCCAATCACCCCTTTGCAAATTACGTCGTGCACCAGGTTTGTGTTTTCAAAATTCATTTGGCGTCGCTCCGTTTGAGCTCAGTCTTGTTGTGCATCCGTAGATTGTGAAACGCGCAGCCAGCAATACGCAACAAGCCGAAGGATTAGCAGCTCAAATATTGGCGCACCTGGACGAGTTGCTGGTTGTTCCAGGTAGCGCTAATCTGGCTATGTACTTAGTGCGTGGGGCGCAAAAGAGGGACCCACAGGGGTTGGAAACACCTGCGCTGGACTCTTTGCGGTCCCAGCTCCCACAAATGAAAGCGATGCAAGACGCTCTCTCCGATCCACGGCGAGCTGCGTCAATTTACTCCTCAAATTCCAAGTCTGGTTCTGGAGCGGTGGCCAATGGGCCCAGCTACAGCGCCACGGATATGCCCTCTGAGCATTCGGAAGCGCCATACTACGTGCGCTAGCTCAACCACCAGGTTTTCAACAATCATTACTACTTACAACTGTGATACAAACACCGAGTGTCACGATGCAAAATTGTCATTGTGAATGCGCCATCGTTGTCCGCCATCTCGCTTTCAAACGAGGTTGTGGCTTATTAGCTTGAGAAAACGTGCCACGTCGTACTGTTGCATCTCGGCAGTAGCGGTAGATGAAATTGGATTCTTCGCAAAGGCAACCACAGAGAGCAAACTGCAACCATTCAATTCGTACTCGAGCTCAAGGCAGCTCGGGCACGACGAAAAACTTGCCATGATGATCGCCTGCAGATACTCAGTCTCGTGCTGCTGTCACATTGCACAACCACATGTTGTGTGTTGACTGAGGTAATAATACACGGCGGTGTGATAGCGCTTGTTGCATCACTATCCTCCCGAGCGTGGTGATAGAGAATGATGGAGGTGCCAGTGCAAGTGTCGCGCTTATGGTACATGTTAGTTCAATCGGGAGGATTGTGCTTGCATTTACCAGACGCTACGCAGCTGGCAAGGCCCCAGCTGATCTCATCTCAAACCACGGTCCCACGACTTCGGGATCGATCCGTGTACGCTTCGCTGACAGCACGTACAATTTCTGTACACTTACCCTCTCAATTTTAAAGTGAAGTAAGTGGGGAGATCTTGTGTACGCTACTATGTACAGAATTTGTACACCGCCGCGCACCCAACGTCGATGAACGAACGAACACAGCGAACTTCGTTGACGTTGCGTTGCGTTGCGTTGCGTTGTGTTGCGTTGCGGGTCGCGGCCACGCAGCTGTCGTCGTCGTCGTTGTGTTGTCGTCGTTAAAGTTGTCGTCGTCGTCGTCGTCGTTGTGCGTCGTTGCGCCGTCGTTGTTGTAGTACGAGTAGTATGATAGTAGTTGGTGTTGTGGTTGGTGTTGTTTGTGGTGGTTGGTTATGGTGTTGTGGCGTTGCAGGTGTGACTTCCGACTTGTGGGTGCTTGTGGCGTTGATCGCCGATGCTACGCACCACTTACGCCCGTCGGTCGTCCTACAGCAGTTGTTGTTGTTGGTGGTGGTGTGGTGTGCTGTGATGTCGACAACGGGAACACTGCTCACCGCATCAACCAGAAACGAGGAATTGTGGCACAGTGTTGTGCTTGAAAGTGTGGTTGTGGTGTAGTTGTTGATGGGGTACTTGTCGTGCAAATGGGGCGATGGGCAAGGATTCCCTCGACTGATCGTTGTGCAGTAACGGAGAGGCAGCGGCAAAGAGAGTGACGGACGTTTTGTCAATGGTGCCGAGACGTTTCATGTACGGATTCCTGCTGTACTGTGAGGACATACATGTTGTGTCTGTTTTTTGTTGTGTTTTTTCTGTCCTCCTTTGCGCGCTCCCTGGTCGGTGTCGTGTTTGTGGTGTTGGGGTGTGTTGCTCGCGAGTTGACGCGGTCCTGTCAGCAGTGCCTGAAGCGGAGGCGAGGACACTACAAGTCCCCTGTGACGTGGTACAACATGCTGTGAGGATGACAACTTGTATCTTTTGAGTTTTTGTTTTGTTTCTGCGTCCCCCGGCGGCGACCTCAATCTTGGAAACCGATCCACAGAGTGGCCCACCTGAATAACAACAGGGCCCATTCCCTGCTGTGAAGACCGTGATGTCTCTCACAGCGGACCAACAGGTCCAGCTCATGACAAAGCTCCAAGAAGTGTTGGATGAGTTGGACGCTAAAGATGAACAGTTGAACGGCATGAAAGCTGAGTTGGAGCAGAGAGACGAGGATCTCCACATGGCAGGCAAAATTGGCGAATCTTTACTTGAGAAGAATCAGTCTTTGGAGGAGGAAATTGCTAACTTACGCCACGAACAATCGAATCAGGACGAGGGGCACAACTACCGAGAGGAATATGAGATATTCAAACGAAGGCACGAGCACTCTGAGTCCGCTTACCGCCAAGCACAGGTCGAACTCGAGGCGAAATATGCTGAAATCACGAGGTTGGAAGACAAGCTCCGCGAGGAAGAGAGACGCGCCACTCGTACCGCGCATCTGCGCGCAGAAGGACCGCAAGGTGATGATGAAGGGAGCGATGACGAGAATTCGACTGCCGCGATTCGCGAGGAGAGAGACAGTTTGCGCAAAGAGGTGAGCAAACTCAAAAATCGGCTCGCGAAAGCACACAGGACGGCCACTAACACCGACGAGACCATTTCCGACATGTACGAGCAGCTGAACTCGAAGAATAGAACCATCTCCTCTCTTCGTTCGCAACTCGAGGAAGCTGCAGCACATATGTGTGACCTTGAGGTGGCTGAAGTAGAGCTCAAGAGTGAGCACGCAAGGTCGGAAGCTGCCGCGAAGGCAGAATGTAACAGACTGCAAAAGGTGAACGCTGCTCTGCAGCAGCAATTGGAGGACTCACAAGCCACTATTGAAGGCATGCAGCGAGAAAAGGCCGGTGACATCGCCACACTCAGTCTCTCTGACGACGAGGAAGTTGGGCTCGGCGACCTGCACATGGGTAGTGATGGCTCCCTTGGCAACATGAAAGAAATTGAATTGGAAGCTGAGTTGGATCGGCTGAAAGGAGAGCTTGTCGTGATAGAAGAGCACGCTGCTGCAACTCAAGAGCAACTGAAATCACAACTGCAAACTCAAAAAGACAAATTTGCCGCTGACACTGAGGAATTGCAAGGGCAAATAAAGCTGCTGAAAGACAAGAGTAAAGACAGAGAACATGAGGCAGAGGCCCGTTTCAACAAAGCTGCTAGTGACTTTGCAGAGCAGACGCGGTCACTCGAACAGAGTTTGGAGGTGCGTTTCGAATGCTGGCTCTGTGGCTTAATTGTGTTTGAACGCTGCGTATTGGTGAGCACAAAAAATGATAACTGCCGTTTTGCTTCAGTCTATTAAGCAGGAGGCCAGCGCTGCGTCGGCGAGAGCTACTGAGGATTTGGCAAAATTAGCTCAATCCAACGACGACCTGCAGAATCAGTTGAGCGAGCTTCGGTCCAAACTGAAGGAGCGCGTTGCGGAGTGCGGCACCTTGTCCGACGAACTAAGGAGTGCCCAGGACAAACTGAGAGAGACATCCGCTGCTGCTGAGACAGCAGCGGAAGAGGCAGCGGTGGCTGCTGAAGCCAAAATCGACGCGTTGCAGAAGAATCTTGACGAATTACAAAGCGCTGAAGTAGAAACACAACAACGCTGTGCGGCCCTGGAGGCCAGCTTGCAGGAAACCCAACGCGAGCTGGAGTCAGAACGCAACAGTGCAGCCCGAGCTGCCGCACGCAGCGCCGAGCAAATTTCTCAGCTTCAAGAGTCGCAGAGCGAGGCCGTAACAAGGATGCAAGAGAAGTTGAAAGCGCACCAAGCCAAAGTTTCCATGCTCAATGACGAACAAGCTATGTTGGAGGAGGAACATGAGCAATCCATTGCGGACTTGAAGTCAAAGCACAAGGAAGCCATGACAGCCGCCGCTGCCGCTCACGCGGCCAAACTGGAAGAGGTCCAAGAAGCAGCCAGCGCGGCTGCAACAGCGGCAGCCGAAAAGTATTCCAACCTGCAGTCGCAATTGGACAAACTCAACGAGACTGCTCGGGCCGCAGCTGGTGCAGCTGGAGAAGCAGCCAAGGCGGCCGCGGCAGAGAAGCGACTGGTAGAGGAGGAGAAGGCTGCTGTAGAGGCTGACTTGGCAAACCTGCAGCGAAAGTATGACGAGGAGGTAAAGTTGCGCGAACAAGAAGCTGAAAGAGCTGCAGATGCTTTAGCCGCGGCCAACTCCAGGGTTGCGGAAGTGGAGTCTGACGCAAAGAAAGCCGAAGAAAGGGCCGCAGCTGCATTGGCAGAGGCAGAGGAACAATCGGCCAAGGCAGCAGCGGAAGCGCACGAGGTGATCACATCGTTGCGAGAAAACGCGGAGAGTGAGCGCAAGGCCGTTGAGGAAATGAAGGTGCAATTCGCCGTGGAAAAGAGCGAGGCCATCAATGACGCCGTTGTGAAAGCACGCGATGAAGCAAGCAAGGAGAAAGCTGAAGCACTGGACCGATTACGTGCGGAAAACTTAAGTGCCGCCGAAGCCATCAAAACCAAACACGACGCTGCTGTTGCAGATCTCAAGGCCCAGCTGGCGGACGAACGGTCAGTTATTGAACAACTTCGCGAAGATATGGATCGTGAGACGAAGTCAAAATCAGACGCGGAGCAGGAGGCAAGATTGAGTGCTGCTCAGGTTGCTCAGCTATCTGCGGATTTAGAGCAATGCCGCGCGTCAGCCGCTGAAGCTGCACAGGCTGCCAAACTAGCATCAGAGGAAGCGGAATCTCTGGCGAAGCGACAAAGGGTGGATATGGAGGCTCGATGTAGCCAATTGTCGCAGGAGAAGCTCAAAGTCGAGGAAGATCTAGCCGCGACCAAGACTGAGCTACAGACGTGTAAGGACGACTTGCAATCATTGCAAGACCAGCACAAGTCATTTGTTGAGGAAGCGACGACCGCCAAAAACACCGCACACGCATTGATGCAAACAAAACTGGCCGAAATTGAAACCTTGACAAAGAATACGGATGCAGCTGCTGTTGAATCCCAAACCCGCATCGACCAGCTCCAGAACGATTTGGCGGCGAGCAAATTGGAAACATCGAAGGCCCTGGAGAAGCTGGACGCAGAGCGACAGAGCTACGAGGCTAAGCTGACGCAACTGTCCGCAGCGCACTCTAAGAAATTGAGCGAGGTGCGCAAAGAGGAACAAGATGCTGCCACTACAACCGCTGAGCGCTTGCGCTCCCAGCACAAAGAAGAGCGACAACGCCTTGTGGATGAGCATGAGTCGGTGTTGCGCAGTCAACAGCTGGCAGCGGACGAAGCAAAGAATGCAGCGGACAAGGAGCGTGAGCGGTTGGAGCAAGCGTGTTCTGCCCTCGAAAAGGACAAAGTTGACATGCAAACAGTACGTTATGCTAGTGCGCCACCCAACCAAGTGTGGATGGGTAGTGATCCTCGAATTTTGTGTAGGCCCATGATGCAGCGTTGGTGTCCCAAAAGCAACAGCTGGATGAGAGTTACGCAACACAGACGAAGCAAACAATTGCAGATCTGGAAGCTCAACACGCGCAACAAGTTGCGAAGCTGGAGGCGCAGCTGCAAAGCACAATCGATGCCTTAAATCACGACTTGAGTGTTGCGCGTGACAACACCGCTCGCGCCGCTGAAGAGGCTGCCAAAGTCTTGCGCGAGAAAGAGCAGGAACTAGAAACCGCCAAAGCGCAGGTACACTCTTCCATGTTTCATGCTCTCATCACCGCCCCTTTCTTCAAGTCAACACTGTGCCTGGTGCGTGACAGGCGACGAAGTCCTTAGCCGCAGTGGAAGCTCGTGCAAAAGAGGCGGCCAAAAAGGCCGCGGCGGACCACGCAGGCCAAGTTGAGGCGCTCGAGCAAAAGATTGCGGCCACTAAAATGTCTGCAGAAAAGCAGCTTTCCCAACTCAAGGAAGAGCACGACGCAGAATTAGCTGCCGCAACGTCCAAAGCTGCGCGTACCCTCAAGGACACAACACAAAAGCTCAACAGTCAACACGCGGATGAGGTTGCAGAGCTTGAGCGCAAGCTTACCCAGTTACAGGCGGAGTCATCTTCGACCGCTCAAGACAAGGATTCTGCCATTGCACGCGCAGTGGAAGAAACACGTGCTCAAGTCGAATTGCGGAAAGCAGCTGAACAAGAAGCTGAAACTTTGCGAAACAAAGTCGAGGCTCAACGTGAAGCAGCCCAAGAGGCCAAGCGAGAGTTCGCGCAAGAGGCGACGGGTTTGCGCGAAGAATTGAGCGAAATCACAGCATCTCGAGACAAGGCACAGAGTCAAGTGGACGAGCTCGAAGCATGGAAACGGAAGTCAATAACCGAACACGAAGACCGTGTTGAGGCGTTCACGAAGGAAGTTACCGGGCTGCAATCGCGTATCGCTGACCTGACGGCGATTGAGACTGACCTCGGGGACCAGCTGAAACAGGCTAAGGCTAACAGCTGCGTTCTTGAAAAGGAATTGGACGAGTCCAAGTCTGCCAACACGGATCTGCGAGCTGAGCTTGCTGAAAAGAAATCAGACCTGGCCAAGTTGCGTTCGGAGAGCTCGAGCGCAGACAGCGCTGCGGCCGAGAAGATTTCGAAGTTGACAAAAGAACTGCAGTCAACACATGCCGAGAGCGAGCAGCTCGCCGCACAGCTTCGCGAAGAATTGGCGCAAAAAACGAGTACCATCACACAACAAGCAGAAAAGATTGAGAAGCTTGAAGCCGATATCGCGGCCATCAAAGCACAATTGGCTGAAAAAGAGCACCGAGCAGCTGAAACCATTGCCGAACGTGATGCAACCATTGAAAAGTTAGAGCAGTCACTGCGGGCCGCGAGGGCAGAAGTTGGCGAAGCACAAGAACAACTGTCGGATGCCAAAACGACGGCCGCTCAACGTGCAGTCGAATGGCAAGAGCAACTGGCCAACGAGAAGAAAGCCCTGGCGTCCGCAGTGGACGAATCCCGGAAACTGTACCAAGAGAGGGACGACCTGCAACGAAAGCTTGATAATCTCAACAAGGACTTGACTACAACTCAAAACGACGCAGGTCGTGCAGCGGCCGATGCAGCGTCGAAGATCACAACACTCGAAGCCGAGATAGCGACTCTTTCCAATCAGTTACAAGAGGAGAGTGCAAAGTCGAAAACACAATTGAGTGAAGCGGAAGCGTCACATGCACGCACGAAGACGCAATTAGAGTCAACAAGGGCCGAAGCCGCGTTACTTCGGCAGCAGATTGATGAAGCATTGCAAGAGACTCGGCGTCTCCAAGCCAAGATGGAGGAACAAATCCAGGCCACTGGCGCGTCCGAGAAATTGAAGGTCGAGAAAGCAGAGAAGAAAGTTGAGGTTCTGCAGGAGGAAATTGTGCAGGTTAAAGAGAAAACAGAGAAGGTCATGGCTGACCTGACGCGTGAGAAGGAGTGGCGACGAGCAGATGTCGCCGAGCACAAAGAGAGAGCGAAGCGAGCTGCAAAAGTACGCCGGAGCCGTCGTGACGATAGTGCCCTGGTAGTACACGTGGTAGTTCACCCTGCCTTGAAATTATTTTGTTATGCAGGCAATTATCGCAGCACGGGATGCTAAAGATGCGGCTGTCAAAGAAGCCAACGCTCGAGCAGACAAAGCCATTTCAAGCGCGCGAGAACGATGTCGCTCGGTTGAGGCTGAAGCCAGAACGGCCATCGCCAAGGCGGAAGCCAGTGCATCTGCTGCCGCCGACACGGCAGCACGAATGTCAAAGAAGCAGGCCGAAATGGAAGGCAACCTTGATCGACTCACGAAGGCCCTCGCTGAAGCACAAGAGGCGAAGCGCCATGAGACCAAAAGTCTTCTAATGGAAATCGCAGCCTTGAAGCGTTCGACAAGTGAAAGCCTCGAGAACAGTCAAAAGGCGTCCGAGCAGCAAATTCGGGAATTGCAGGAAAGCCTGGCTACTATCAAAGAACAGGTTCGACCATGTGCCTCACGTGCCACAATTCTGCTCCTATCAAGTACGCGTCAACAAAGCAATAACTCTGGCCATGTTACCTTGACTACCACGCAGGCGCATTCGCAGCAAAAGAAAGCCGACGCCTCTCTACACGCCGCGGAGAGTGCCATCGCCGACTTGAAAGCAGATCACGAAGCTGCAGTTGCTGAAGCGCAACAAAAGTACTCCGCAGAGTTGGATGCTGCAAACAAATTACGCGTCGAGGAGGTCAGTCAAGCTAGAACCGCGGCAGAAACGGCCGCAAATCGAGCCGCCAGCGAGATTTCTTCTTTGAATAGCCGCATTGCCGACCTGGAGGCTGAATTGCAAGCACTGCAAGAGAGCAGCTCACAGAAAATTGAATCATTAAACAATCGCGTCACGGAACTGCGTGATGAAACGGAAGACGCGGTGGAGACTGCAGTCGAGGACGCCGAGATTCTCAGTGAAATCAGAATGAAAGATCTTCGTCAGGAGGTGGCGCAATTGAAGCAAGAGCGCGAGGAAGACGAAATGCGGTTCCGCGAGACTGTAGAGAACCTTGTGCAAGAACTGGAGGACGCTCAATCTGGGGCTGGTGCGAAGGGCCGAGCAGCGTTGATGATCCAAGCTGCTGAGAAGGCAAGGATAGACGCCGAAACAAAAATTGAGCAGTTAGAAAGTAACCTCCGTGCTGAGAAGGACAGCCGCCGAACAAAAATCGACGCTGTGAGGCGTGAATTGAACGGTCACATTCAGGACCTTACTGCTCAGCGAGACAAACTCGAGAAGGAGCTGCGCAAAAGTTCCGAGGCAGTTGAGCATGCACTTGATGAAAAGGATGAGATTCAGCGAGAGCACACGCGGCTGCAGAAACGACACAACGAGCTTGTCAAGGAAGCACGCAGAAAGGCGATTGCTGACATGCGGAACCAGCTCCAGGATGATATCGCCCGCGAAAAGAGGGCTCGTGCACGCGAACAGGAGGAAGCAGAGACTGCGCGACAGCGCAAAGATGATCGCATCCACAATCTTGAGGTCCTCCTTCGTCCGTTGCAACGAGATCACTCGCTGTTGCAGGAGACTCTTTCAAAACAACGCGTTGTGATGACGAAACAAGCTAAAAAGTTGAAAGAGCAGAAGGCCGAGCTAGACGCATTGAAACGAGACGTGCTGCGTCGCGCGAGGACGAACACAGGAGGATCATCTAGTCCCGCACGAGCTTCCGCGGCAGGAATTGAAAATTCACCTACTTGGGGAAAAGTATTCCCTGGCAACGTTAGTTTAGATGAAAGCACTGACCAGCCGTCTGCGAGCACTGTGGACGATGACAGCGAAGACTGGAAGAAAGTCGACTTGCCCAAGACAATAGCTATACCCGACTCCCCGCCTTCGTCCCCGCGGCCAACTCAACTCCCCGCCGTTTCTTCGGCGGCCAGCAAAGAATCTGAGACTCGACTGGACGATACCCCGGTCGGCACTCCGCGAAGAGCCAGTTCCACGTCGGCTGATACGAGGGATTTTTTGCGGAATCTGCAGTTGACGGCCAATGCCGAGGCACCATCATCGCAGGGTGTTCTCATGCGGGGTCGAGTGCGCTTTCGTCGGGTGGGCCGGACGAAGTACTCAGGCAGGGCCAACTCGATGGTGTTCAAAGCTCTCAAGACCCCGGATCCGTGGAAAGCGTGCGTGTTCCGAGTCTACAACCGCGAAGAAGCTGTCACGATGTATGGTTTCAGCGGCAGCGCTCCCGAAGGCCAGACAGGCAAGCAAGCAGCAAGCGACAAGATCGAATTCATTGTTGCGGTCGAACCAAGTGGCAGCGATTGCGACTTCAAAGTCAGAACTACGAAAGGAGTGGACTTCGAGATGCAGGCGGAAAATGCAGAAGAGCGAGATGGATGGGTCAAAGCATTGAACCAATCGTTGCTCATGGTGGAGAAATTCCACAACGTCATCGAGCGCAGTGAAGCGGCCTCGAGCTCGAAAAAGTAGAAAAACGGTTGACAGAGCGTTGGCACTGGCATTGATGCCCTAAATAAATTAACGCAAACATACAGCAACAAATTACAAGCGGTTAAAATTGACTCATTGACCATGGCAAGCTCTTGGCTTCGACGTCGATGCCGTCGATAGATCGTCGAACAAAATTGACCGTAGCATGCTGTTACGACACTGATTCTTTGATTCTTTGACCATAGCAACAAGTGTGGTACTGACATCGACACTGTAGATTGACGTTGACAATGACAATGACGTTGACAATGACAGTGACAATGACAATGATAACTTTTATGACAATGACAATGACAATGACAATGACAATGACAATGGCAATGGACAATGGCAATGGCAATGACAATGACAATGACAATGACAATGACAATGACAATGACAATGGCAATGACAATGACAATGACAATGACAATGACTGTAGCGACAACTGACAACGACGACGACGATTGACGAACGACGGCAATGGCAATGACAACGAACGATGATCTATCTATCTGACGACGACGACGACGACGAACGACAACGACAACGGCAACAACAATGCCAACAGACGGAGGCGATGACGACAACGACGACAACGACGGCAACGGAAACGACGGCCGGCCGATGCAACCACAGCCACTGCTTGGTTAACTCATCTCTTTATTCCAAGTCACGTACTCACTTGCATGCTTGCTCACGCACTTGCACTCCTCGGACGATTGCAAGCGATGACAGCGGCACCGGCAAGAAGCCATCAGCCATCAGCCATCAGCCATCAGCCATCAGCCATCACCACCATCACCACCAACAAACGGTGCTGTGAACGGAATTCATAGCGCATGCATCGGAGCGAGGCTTTGAAGATCGCTCGAGGCGTCTGCCGATCGATTCACCAGCCGGCCACCCCATTTCTTTCTGTTTCTTTCTGTTTCTTTCGCTTTCTTCTCTGCGTCGCATCCCCCGTTTCGACTGTTTTCGATTGTAGACCTCTATCCATCCCTCCATCCCATGGCGTTCCCGTGGCTGTTGTCTCCACAGGAGCGGCTGGATGCCGCGCTCGCGCGCGTGTCGACTGCGCCGGCGAAGATCACCGGCCGCCCTCGCGCTACGATTCAAGACCGCAGCCCTGCGAACGTCCACTTCGCGATGGCGGAGCAGGCGGGCAGCGCGGTATCCGCGCGGCGGCACAGCCGCACAGCGAACCGACGGCGCGTACAGACGGCGGCGGCGATCGCCGCGCGGTCCCGGGCGCCCGCGACGTACCGCTCCGGCGCGGTGGAGCTGCGCAAACGCAGTGACAAAGGCAGCGGCGGCGGCGGCGACGCGTTGATGATGCCGGTGCGCGCGAGGCCGCCGACGCCTGCGATGGGTTCGTCGCTGGACCTCGTGCACGAACCGTGGCGCTCTCCAGCGGTGCGTTACGTGCCTGCATCGCGCTCTGTTCATGCGCGCTCGCACACACACGTGCTTGCTTACTTGCTTGCTTGGTCGTTTCGTTGATCGGTGCCCTTCTTTTGCACTGTCGCTTCTTGATTGCTAGGTGAACCAGCTCGTGAACCAGCTCGGGTATCAGGACTCGCCGGTGAAGCCCATGGTCGTGGAAGGGCCCGAGGGCATGGTGCTTGGGGCCATCGGCGAGGTGCAGGACCACGCCGCCGCGGGCGACTACCTCGAAAAGCTGCACGCCGAGCGCACCGGCCGGCCCCGGCAGCGCCTCCAGGTCGCCGACCGACCAGCAGCGTCGTCCACCGGCAACCGCAGAAGCAGCCGCAACCGCAGCCGCAGTCGCAGCCGCAACGGCAATGACGATGGCCACAGCATAGACAACGGCAACGGCAACGGCGGTGGCAACGGCGGTGGCAACGCCCTGGCACAGATCGCGAAGCGAGGGTTCGGGGGCAGGAGCGGCGACAACAGCAACGGCGGCGGGCGCGGAGGCGTCGTCTTCGGGGCCGTGTACGAATACCGCGACGCCGTCGGCGTGCCGAAGCTCGTGTCGTCCACGGAGCAGGTGCCGGAGGCGCAGTTCGTCGCCGACGAGATCACCGCCCTGCGCGACTCGGGCATGCCCTATAACCAGATGGCCGTGTTCTACCGCACGAACGCGCAGACGCGCGCGCTGGAAGAGATCCTCATCCGATCCGCCATTCCGTACCGCGTGCTCGGCGGCACGAAGTTCTACGAGCGCGCCGAGATCAAAGACATGATGGCCTACCTGATCGCCGTCGCGAACCCGGCCGACGGGCTTGCGTTGCGGCGCATTCTGAACACCCCGAAGCGCGGAATCGGGCCCGCCACCGAGACGGCGCTCGCGATGCACGCCGACGAGCTGGGCGGCACGATGCGCGACGCGTTGCGCGACGCGGCCGCGTTGAA
>ENA-OWNT01002900-OWNT01002900.1-seawater-metagenome-genome-assembly--contig:-NODE-2900-length-16980-cov-4.415784_pt1 | contig 16980 bp, 20 predicted proteins | sample MGYA00238136_ERZ651165 | MGnify/ENA primary metagenome ERZ651165 (study PRJEB26861, sample SAMN08777766) | seawater metagenome | isolation source: coastal seawater | place: USA: Florida | collected...
CGAACGACGAACGACGAACGACGAACGACGAACGACGAACGACGAATGATACGAACGACGAACGACGAACGAAAACGTCAACGGCGTTACAGAACGCCGGCTGGCGCTCACTCACTCACGCACTCACGCTGCACTACTTCACGCACCGTCCCTCACCGTCACTGACTGTCACCTCACCCCCTCCGTGATTTAATACCGAATTTCATGAACTAGTACAAAACTTTGATACTCCCCATAATTTCACGTCATTCTATTCCATTTCACTTCGTACTTTTCTATTCTATGGTATCATATTATTAGATTTTCCAATTCCGCGTTTGCCCGACCTTGTACAGTGTACATGAAATGTACGTTATCCACTCCATTCGACAGTCATTCGCTCCCGTAAATTCCCACTAATCAGTCCTACATCACTCGGATCAAACGACCGTACATTTTATGTACGCCACAAACATTCTCGAATCAACCCATTCCGTACATTTTATGTACATGCTATTGTACAGTTTATGTACGACTAACAAACATGCGTACATTTTCACTGTTGTTTCACATACAATGAACGCATCGTCGATTGTACGGTGTCGTGTACGGTCCAAAATCGCAACATCGGCCTCTTTTGCGTGGATCGATCCGGACGAACGAACGAACGAACGAACGAACGCGCGCGCGCGTTGTCGTCGTCGTTGTCTCTTCGTCTGTCTGTCTCCGTGTCTTGACCTGACCTGACCTGGCCTGACTAGTCAGTCGGTGTCGCTTGTGTTGTCATGGAAGTGACTGTTGTGACTGCCGTCTTGATTGAGGTGTGAAAAGGTTCTTTTGCGTGTCGAGAACGTTGCCGTGGTGTGTGTGTGTGTCTGTGTGTGTGTGTGTGTGTGTGTGCAGGAGCACGTGCGTTGTGGAAGTGCAACGTGTTTGGAATTGCAACAGTGGTGGATCAAGACCGCGGCCAAGAAGATACACGGAAGTGTGGCCGCTGCAGTACCCCCCTGGTTATTTGATGCGTTGATGGAGGTAGGGTTGGGTTGGCCGAGAACCCAACGACATGGTGAACTGACCACAAGGGACCATAAATACCAAGAAATTGTTGTGTCGACGAGTGAAAACGATTCATTTTCCTGCACCACTAAGTGTCCGTTGTCATTGTTTCCATCGACGTTGGGTTGACTTGGTGAACCGCGGGTGAGTGCAGTCCTACTCCGACTGCATCTGGTTTCGCCACCTCAATGCTGCCCTTCTAGCAGCCGCTGCGCTGGCAGAACAATATCATCGACAATTTTGCGGAGGACGGGCCAGTTTGTGCGTATCGTGACTTAGCATGTGTATTCTCGAAAAAGAATCGCGCAATGCGCGGCGGCATCCTCGAAGCAAGCGTAGCCTCGGGATCATGGCCGCTGTTCTGCTTCTTTATTTTAACGTTAGCGGAGGCCCTATCGGAGCCGAACCGCTGATTTCATCCGCGGGACCACTCGTTGGCCTGGTCGGCTTGTGCATTTTTCCATTCCTGTGGAGTGTGCAAATTGCAATGATGACAGCGGAACTTTCTTCTGCTTTTCCAACCAACGGCGGCTATTCCGTGTGGGTGACAGAGGTTCGCGCCACGCAACATGTAATGTACGCCGTTGATTCGCAGTTGTACACCTTCGTCTAAGATGCCGTTGTTGCTGTCTTGTTCAGGCTCTGGGCGACCTTTGGGGATACCAAGAAAGCTACTACAGTTGGTTCAGCGGCGTAACGGACAATGCTCTGTATCCAGGATTAATTTGGAGCATGCTGCAACCGTTGGTGAATCTAACAGACGACAATGGGACATCACTTTTGCCAACTGACACGGATGATGACACCACCGTCCTTGAACCAGGATTGGATTACATCGGTGGGTGGCTGAAAGTATCATTCAAAATCGCTCTGGCTCTCATCATGGCTATGCCAAACTTCTTCCTCGTGAGCGGCATCGACAAAATGCTTGTCTTCATTGTGGCCGTCACGGTTCTCCCATTCCTCGCATTTTCTGGGATGTGTGTCCCTTACATTGAGTTGTCAAATTTCGGAGAATCCAACCTCACACTTCCAAACTTCGCAGACATGATGCAAAATCTATTTTGGAACATGAATGGTTTTGACTCCATTTCGACGGCGGCGGGAGAGGTACGATAACTGAAGCAGTAGCCTCCAATGCCTGCTCACACAATAAATTCTCACCAAGTTGTGAAACCGACGCATTTTTCTTCTCACTAGGTTGTGAACCCGACGTACACCATATCGACGGCCTTGTGGATCTCTATTCCATTGATCACTGTGCTATTATTCCTACCCCTTGCGGCAGCGGCGGGCGTGAATGCTCCGGTGCCATGGGAGCAATGGAATGATGGTCAATTTTCCGTCATTGCACAGTGCGTTTCACCTGTTGAAGTTACCCTGAGCGCGAAGCATGACCCTGACTTGCGTGTGCGTCATGTAGGTATATTGGTGGAAATGGCATCCTCGCCGGCTTCATCGGTCTCGCAGCTGCGGTTGGGGGATGGGGACTGTACATCACTGAAATGTTAGAAGACTCGTTTCAGATTCATGGAATGGTGCGCCAACATTATTTGTTCACCGTTGATCGGTTTGAGCATTGATTGGCTGACTTGCTGGCGGCTGTGTTGTGCGTGCTAGGCCGAGTGCGGAATGATGCCAGAAGCATTCCAATGCCGCCACTCGAAATTTCGAACGTACGTGCATTTGTGCTATGGTAGTGGCAACATCGCTTGCTGTAATTTCCATCGTGTTATTGTATTCAACTCAATAGGCCTATGAAGGCAATATTGCTGAATTTGGGTTTCATAGTGTTCCTTCAGTTTTTCAATTTAGCTGCTGTCACCACGTACACCAACGTGAGTGTCCTGCCGGAGCAGTTGCCGCAACGCAGAAACTTTGCGCTGTCGTCGTTGCCCTCTAACAAGGCTTCTTTCTTTCTCGTTCTAGGTGCTCAGTTGTGCATCCGTGCTGCTCGAAATGGTGAGAACTACCGGCAATGCTCTCTGATCAATTTCTCTTGAGGGGTCTTGAACTTTAATTTCGTGCATGCCGCTTAGGTTTCTTTCTTTGTGTTGCGCACAAAGCAGCCGGACTTGCCTCGGAAGTTTCGTATTGTACGTCGCGGACCAACTTTCTTTTCTTCCAACTGCACTCGCTCGCTTCGGGAGCTTTGGCATGGGCGTCGGATTATCTTCTTGTGTGATGTTCCTCTTAGGCGGGTCCTTTGTGGTGGATCTGTTTGCTGTTCGTGCCCCCATTTGCGATCGCCTTCTTCATCATTGGCGTTGGCTGCTTCACATCTTGGCAATTGGTGAGTTGAATGCCAAATACATTCGCACAGTATTATTCAGGCTCATTAATGCTCGCAATACATGCAGGCCGTGCCCAATTTGATTGCGCTGTTCATCGGGTTTGCGCTGTACGGATGCATGAAAGCCGCCCGCATGAAGTACGTCACTAGTCAGACAGGCATCTTGTTTTGCCATGTTGTAACACAACAATTTCGCCTGTCATTGCTAGATACAAGCGGAAACGCCGAGAGACGGAGGACGACTTCGACTACGACGGTCCTGTCCACGCACCGACACACACCTCAGGAGATCCGAGTGCCACGAGTAGTCCGACGCACCACCCGCAGCAGAGCATCCAGCCGGCGGACGACGACCCGTTCGTGCGAGCAATATCAGGTGACGTGTCAGTCGCGAAAGCCGTCACAACAGTCCAACAATCTGTGCCCATTGAAACAAGCAGTGATGAAGTGGCCGACGATCAGCCGAATGTTGAACTGCGAGAACGTTCGTTGTCGTATCAGGAGCGAGAGTCGCTCGAAAGCCGCGCCATCTCATACTCTGTGCCCTTGTACGGGTCAACAGATGAACTTGATGGTACGCCGACTGAACCACTCATTTTGAGGGAAACTGCTGGTGCTGACTCACCATTCATGCAGCCGCCAACCGACATGTGAATACGACCCATTGACCCATTGTCGCTGGCACTGGCGAAATTGTAAATTAGAACATAGAAGCCCCGTGTCGCAAACTAGGTGGTGTTGCGGTGTGCACGCTGCGGATGGAGGACAAAACAAAGATTTTACAACTTTATTTTTTTCAAGCAACATCGTAGTCGCCGACTTGACCATTCCACTCGTCGGTTTCGGCTTCGTTGAGAGTACCGGAATCGAGAAAAGTAAAGTCTTCGAAGTCATTTTCGTCTTCGGCGTCACTCAGGGCCTGTACTCCCTGCGCTTTTGCCGCGCCACCGCCACCGCCACCCTCTGGCGAAAGTTTAGGCACTTCCCGTGTAAACTCTTGTTCAAAGTACTGGATATCGGTGGGACTCGAGACATTCGGCACGAACGGAGGCTTGTATTCTTTCCGGTCCAATCGAAACCAGTCTATGTCCTTGTAAAATGGGTGGGCACGTACATGCTCGGCCCGCAATCGTTTGACCGGATCCCGGGTCAACAGGCCACGGATCAGGTTCTGGGCAACCTGCGAAACCTGGATTCGCACTGGGAACACCAATGGTGCAGCAAGAATCTTCTCGCACATACGCTTGATGTTCTTGTCGTAAAATGGTGGCCATCCTGTTAACATTTCGTAGATAAGAGTCCCAAAACTCCACCAGTCAACAGCAACCTGCACACAACCCAGAGCGGTGTTAAACCTCGAGAAAAAAGGGGCGCAACAACTGCATACACGGTACCTACCCCGTAGCCGGCATGGTTGTGGCGGTTTAAGATCATTTCAGGAGCCAAATACTCAGGGGTCCCGCAAAACGTCTTAGCACTTGTGGGGTCCGTGACTTCCTCCTTGCTTAACCCAAAATCTGTCAGTTGAATATGCCCTTGATCATCGAGGAGAATGTTCTCCGGCTTTAGGTCACGGTAAACAATGCTCAAGTTGTGCAAGTGGAACAGAGCTGACGCCTGCGATATTGAGCACGCAACGCCCGCAAGCGACAGAATCGTGTCAGTCAACTGCACGCGTGTGTCCGGTGATGACAATCTGGAACGATATCGCAACGCACCAGCTCTGCGCTGTAAAACTGAACTAAGTTCTCACTAAATGTGCGCCTTCGTTTAAGATGGAAGAACAACTCGCCACCGCGGCAGTAATGGCTGACCATGTAAAGTTTTTCTCGTGATTGAAAAGCGTAGCGCAGAGTCACGATGAATGGGTGATGAATGGACCCCCTGAACAAGCAACAGCAGAGGCCATGTCAACGATACTCTCCTTGATGCCGCGATTGTGCTCGGGCATCACAAACAAGTCCAAGTGCTTACATGATACGGCGCTCCGTGCGTGTATGCTCGACTTGCTTCCGACGTTTAACAACTTCTTTCGAAAGCACTTTCATGGCGTACACTTTGTTTGTGTGGATCATTTTGACGAGGAACACCTTGCCGAAAGAGCCTTTTCCAATTACCTGAGGACACAGCGAGATGTGAGGCCGCACTCGGCGCAATGGGCACGACTTCAAGTGAATGCGCACGCACTTTCAGTAACTCGAAGTCATCCACGCTCACGCGCTGTCCGGATGTTTCGCCTTGAGCCGCGAGCTTTGCGTGTGCATTGATTTCCAAGAAATCAGACACGTCTTCTGGTCGCGGCTAGAGAACAGTGGGCAGAAAGCAGCGAGAATGTGAACTGGGCGTGATAAGTTGCACCGCCACTACCGTTGGATGCCTGAACAAACCTGCAACTGAAGCAGTGATTTAATGTACTGCTCGAGCTGTGCCTTCCGAGTCAAAACCGTCTTCCGCGCGAGACTTCCAAACCATTTCTTCGGTGGAAAGTTGAGCTCCTTCAATCTATGCAGTGACTTCTGCAAGCGCGAATTCAGACCGTAAAAGTCTCGATACCTCTTCTGCATGCACCACGTCGTCTTCCCCATTCTCATCACGATGGTGAAGGATGTGTACTTCTTCCCCAGCTTCCCCGCTTTCGTCTCGACGTCAGTGAACTTTACGGAACATTTTCGAAATCGAGAGCGCGTCGATGAGGGGCTTGCCTCGGGATTGGTTTGCGCAACGCGGGTGTTGATTTGCTGCAAGTCAGGTGGCGATTTTGCCTTGTCAGGCTCCTGTTGAACCGGTGGCCGTGCCTCGTTGCCCCCGGGCGCGCCGCTCATCGTTGCCGAACCGCCCAAGATACCAGCAACTCTGCTGCCGCAGCCTATGAAATATCGTGTGTGTTTTTCGACGTTTGGCCAACGCACTGCCGCAAAAAAGGAGTACGCACCAAGGCACGTCAAGACAGAGCCTGCTGCACTCGTGGGATAACGTTGCTTCATTGCGCCGCCAACACGCAAACACGCATGTGTATGGCACACCGAACGCCACCGTCAACACCCTGGCCTCGAGGTCGAGAAGCGAAGCGAAGCAGCACGGACGGAACGACGGAACAGAACAACGCCGAGTAACTAACCAAGCACCCGTACATAAACATGAATCAAACAACCAACAAACCAACACAGTCGGTCAGCAAGTGGGTATGATAGGGCAACCAAGCAAACAAACAAGCAAGCTAACAAACAACAAGCAGCCTGCCAAAACAACAAATGCGACCGACAGCACAACGCACAGAGCACGTAGTCTCACGGACTGTGACAGTGTGGCTCACGGAGTGAGTGGGTGAGTGAGTGAGTGAGCGCGTGCGTGCGTGCGTCATCAACATAAATAAACACCACGGACCACGCAACCGCGACGTAGAAAGAAAAGAAAGCAAACCCAAACCAACCAACCAACAAACCAACCAACAAACCAACAACAGAAGAAAGAAAAGAATGAACGAAACAACGAAACAAACAACGAAAGAAAAGAACCAACAACTCAACAACAACTCAACAACAACTCAACTCACTCACCCACTCACTCACTCACTCACGCACTCACTCACTCACTCACTCACGCAGTCCTTCAATCAGTCAATCAATCAAACGACAGACTCTGAAGTCGGAAAAGTATGACTCACAGTCAGTCAGTCAGTCAGTCAGTGGGTGACTGAGCGCACTGACTGACCGACCAACTCACCCACTCACCCACTCACTCACCCATTCACCCATTCACCCATTCACTCACTCACTCAATGCCACACTGCCACACTGCCACACTGCCACATTGCCACACTGCCACACTGCCGCTCGCTGGGACTGACTGACAGTGACTGACTGACAGTGACTGACTGACAGTGACTGACTGACGGTGAGTGAGTGAGTGGCGGACTCTTCTACGGCATGGAATGTAATACAGTAATGCCTTTGTATGCAGTTTGTTTAGATGTTGGCTACTTCGCACTATCATCATAAAATATGCATTTTCTTCGCCTCGACTACATGTCGAGTTTTACATGATATTGTTGTATCCGGATACAACAAGTTCCCAATACCACAGTCAGCACTATTTATCGTCCAACAGGATTATGCGTATATAAACGCATCATCCTGTTATAGATACTTACGTCGCCCGTTAATGCATTGATGCAGGTACCCATATATGGGAATATGGCTCAGTCTCGGAGGCAGGCAGGCGGTGAGAGGAGAGAGGGTGAGTGACGGTGAGTGAGTGAGTGAGAGGGAGGGTGAGCGGTGGGGCTGTGAGTGACTGTGACTGCTTTTCTCTGACTGTTGGTCACTGTTCTTCACTGTCACTCACTGTCACTCACTGTTCTTCACTGTGCCTGCCTTTGTAGAGTGGGGCACGTTACGCATTCATTCATTCCTTCGTTCGTTTGTTCGTTGCTTCGTTGCTTCGTTGCTTCGTTGCTTCGTTCCTTCGTTCCTTCGTTCCTTCGTTCCTTCGTTCCTTCGTCGTTTCTGCATTCCTCCTTCGTTGCTTCATTCCTTCGGTTCTTCCTTCGTTCCTTCGTTCCTTCATTCTTTCGCTCCTTCGTTCGAATCATCGAATGCGAAGCCCGCAGTCGCTAAAGATTTGGGTAGTTCTGTGCACGGCTGGATGTATTTCTGTCCGTCCGCATGTATGTCTCACGGTTCTAATGCTGGTTGGGTTGCGCAGTTTCCTGTTCTCTGACCGTGGCGACCAACTGATATTGTTTGTCTGTTTGTGATCATTGTCACTGCTCGCAGCTCTCGCTGCTGTGATGCACTTCGAGGTGCCGCATTTGTACGGATAAAGCGACCACGTTACGCTGGGTAGAAATCAGCGGAGTATTTCGATTGTGGGTTGACTGGCTATGTCAATGGCAGCAATTAATTGTGAGCAAGAAAACGTCCGCAAACATCTTCGCTGCAACGCGTGCGGCTACTGAACTCGTGCCCTCGCGTGGGTTTGATCAAATTCGTTTCGCAGAGTTCATGCGAGTCTGAGAATCGATCAAGTCTGGGTCCGTTACGGCGGCGTTAGTATTCTGGTGTTCTCGTGAGTATCGGTCGTCAACATGTCTACCGTTAAGGAAGAGCATGCCGCGGCCACCAACATCTTGCTGCGCAAGCAAGTCAACACGCTTCGCGAACGAATCAAGCACTTGTCGAAGACCAATTCGAAACTGAAGCAGCAAAGCCGGATCGGGGAGAAAGACACCAACGACTTCGTGGAGTACTTCCAGAATGAGATCAACTTCCTCAACGAAAAGAACCTCGAGCTCCAGGCACAGATTGCAATGCTTGTCAAAGAAAGCAAAGACTATCGGGAGCGCAGCCAACGAGAGCATGCTGAGGTGGTCGCCGCACTGAAGCAAGAGGCAGAGACCACCGAGCAGGAGCTGAAAAAGAAAATCTTGGATCTCACTTCACAGCTCGAAGATGTGCAGCAATTCCGGAAGGAGAAGTCAGTTATGCTTGATCAGCTGGAGACCCTGCGCGCATCACTAGTAAAGAGCGAGGAAAAGAAACGTGAGGAAATCGCGAGTTTAGAACGGAAGTTTCTGGAGGAGAAGCAGCGCCTGCAGGGTGAGTACGACACAAAAATCGTGCAAGTGGAGAAAAATGCTGCAGACACTGCCATGAAAAAGCTTGATCGGAAGGTGAAACTACTCTTCATCGAGCACGATCAAACCGTAGAAGAGTTGAAACTGCAGAAAGAAGCCAATCGAGACCTGAAGTCGGAGGTTGACACCTTGCAGCAAAAGGTCAAGGTGTTGGAGCGCGAACAGGCTTTGTTCGACCAGGCCCGCGACATTTCTGCCGTGGAGGGCGCGAAGAAGAACACTGAACTCGACGCTCGTGCGCAAAAAATCGTGGATCTTGAGAAGGCGCTGCAGTCGCAAATTAACAAAGCCGACACCGACCAATATCGGTTGCAGCGAAAATACGACAAGGACGTTGGCGATCTGCGGCTTGAGGTGCAGGGCCTGCGCCAACTTATCAAGCTCAAGGCGAAAGAATTCAGAAAGATGAAATATTTGGCCCAAACTGTGTTGGACCAACGATCTGAAACCGAAACTTTTTTCAACGAAGCTCTTGACAGAGTAAAGAAAGAGAAAGCCCTCATCGTTCAGCAAGCCGAGATTGCTGAAAAGAAAGAGTACACCAGGCAGATTCGCGAAACCAATCGACGCCTGGGGAAAAAATTCCCCACTATTCGAAAATCGACGGACCCGGGTGAGGCCGAGCGCCCGCAACATGGCCCCATGACGTATCATGACCTTTCCCTTTCCGACAAGGAGCGTATCATCGAACTTCTCTTTGCCCGCATAAACAATCAACAACGGGAGTTGAGAGCGCATGGACCACCGTCCCCGGAGCCTGAGCCTGTCAGATCGGCCATGGATCTAGAGGACGAGGTCGACAAGTTAGCCAAGAGCACTCAAAACACCCCCAGAAATTTAGGTTCTACACCCAATGTTGTCAACGTGGGTGAGATGAGCTTCGCACGCCCGGAAATGGAGTAGTGTGTTGTTGCTTCAAAGAACAAGACTTTGTCTCAAAAGCCTCATCCAGTAAATTATTATTCGTTGCTACACTCCGCTCTCACCTACACGACGGGCAGTCTGTCGTCACTGAAAGTCCAACATTGCCATTAACTCCGCATTTGAACGCAGCGCGTCTGCCGTCGACCAACCATGCCAAAGTTCAACACCCAGATGTGAGCGCTTCGTACATGGCGACACGAGTCGAAGAATATGTACTTGCCTGCATTATTATTTCCATTTGCACCCTCGTCTGTGGCTTCATCTGCTGGGTCAAAAAACCGACACATCAACGTGGGTGTATGTGTCAGCTCAGGCAAAGTCCTGTGAAGCGTGGGACAGAGCTCTTTCGTGGTGAGCACCCGAAAAGCGTGCGGCCTGCTCACAAACAGGATACCCACAGTGCATCACAGTACATTAACGGGCGCATGCATGAAGCCAGATCGGGTAACGGTGACAATCCAACAGAGCACCATTTAAGCACCGTACCTGTAGTCGGTATCGACTTTGAGAGTGAGTCTGATGTAGTCGTAAGCACTCTCAACTGTCGGCAACACAACTAGTACGGCAGCTTCAGGCTTCATGGCACCCACGGCAGCAATGAAATCGCCGGCGAGGCCAACTACTAAAATAACTGGGGCGACGATGGGCTTAATTTCTCGTTTCAAAACTTTCTCTCGAATCGCAGCCTTTACGATTGAAAGTCTATTTAGGTGGGCGGACAGATCCGTGAAGAACGCCTTGCAATCAGCTTGAGTTTGCGGGTCTGGGTCCTCTATGTGGGTGGCGTAGTCATTGAACTTTACTGATGCTGCGACAAGGAATGCCATTTGCTCCGCAGCATCCTTTGCTGTCGGCTCTCCGTCTTTTCCGTCAGACAAAAGTTTGGCAAATAACTGCATTGACTCTCCGTGTGCCAATTCAGCCTTCAATTTCTCGTGAAGGAGTTTGACTTGCAGCTTGGCGCTTTCGTCCAGCAATTTTTGATTCAATGCTTCGAAGCTTTCTATTTTGGAAATCAGCTGTTTCCCGGCATTTGCGTCCATTGTGAATCACAAACTGGGCAACGGCCGTCACTGCAACCGCCACGAACGTAACAACGCCAACTCTCCAAAACAAGAGTCCTGTTTCAAATTTCACAAGGATTACACAAGGAAAACTGTGGCGTTTTTGAGAACAACACAAACCAACACTGAGACTTCTCACTTCACATTAAGCTGGCATGTGCTTGCCTTCAACCAAAAAATGTGTTTGGTACGCACTATCGGATTCCTACCACCGAACAACTCTGTTGAAGGTCCTAAATCGGCGCCACCCCTCGGTGTCTTGGTCGCTGTGCGACGTCATGCATGCACAACTCAATGCACCTTCTTCGATCACAGTCTTTCTGAAAAAACCCCCCGACGCGTTCGTGCTAGAGTTGTACATACATACATGTCTTTGCAAGCACATCCCAACACCGCCACACGTACCTTCTTCCCATGGTCGTGTCGTGCCTGCCCGCGACTTCGCTGGTGACAGTGACAGTGTCGTCGTGCCGTGCGCTGTCCCGTCGCCCGTCGCCTGCAGCAAAAACGAAGAACGACAGAAGACAGACAGAGACAGTGCGACGAAGCCGGACGAACGAACGACGAAAGAACATCGATCCGTGGAATTTGTTAATGTAGTGTAGTACTGAGTACTGTATAAGTAAATATCGAAGTACAATTTAGTGATTACACGCAGTGATTTATTTCGTGAATTGTAATGTACAGTACGGTGGTTTTAGGAACCGCCAACGCGTGCGATGAACCTGTTCATGCTTCACCGCCGCAGCGAATCAAAATAATGAAAATTGTTTTATGAAATTATGTAATGTATTCTACGATAGTCATCAAAACATTAAAATATAACTTGTGCTTACCTAGTTACAAACTCCGTTCCATTCACTCTGTTTCCAAGCTTACAGTACACGAATGCAAACTTCTAATATACAAAATTTGGAGGTTTTATGTGCCTTTCACAGTCATTCACGGCTGCACTGCAGTTTCGCACTGTTTCACTGTGGTCGTCGTCGTCGTCGTCGTCGTCGTCGTCGTCGTCGTCGTCGTTGTTGTTGGCGCCAGTCGCAGCCAGGAGCGTGTTTGGCACGCTCCTTCGCACGGACGACACTACGATGATGGCGCGTCGGGTAGAGCACCGCTTGGACGGACACTTGTCCGGGTAGAAACGCTGCACAGTCGCTGAATAACGCGTCGACGTTCCTGGTTCCGTGTGCGTGCGCATAAGGTGTGTATGATATCCTCGCGGTGTGATGACAATGAAGATACCACCACAGCATGGAGGAGCGGCATGGTGTGTGTGACAGCATGATATCTTTTGGCCAAGGATATCCGTCCAACACTCTAAAGAATGACGTGGAACGAGTTCCGCCATGAGGGGTGAAAGTTTGCGATGGATTTTCACCGACCAAAGCATAAAACCGACGGAAAGGTCCAACATATATTGGTTGCGCTGTCAGTTGGGGCGTCCCGACAACTGCAAGATTTCTTCTGCACCATGCAGCCCGGTGCCAGGGAACACGGACTATTCTGTGTCCATGCGCAGTCGTGACCGTTTCCACCAGCAATTAAGTTGGTGCGAACATGTTCCACGAACCGCTCATTGTGGTATGATTAGCGGGGCGTAAAATGGAGTCTTCCAATTATGCTCAGAAGTACGTTCTCGCTCAGGCGCGGCAGGTGCCTTGCACGTTCACAGTCACCGTTCACTTGATTGAGGTATGCAAATGTGGCTCTGTTGGGGTTTGCAGTGGCTTGTTTGAATGGATGTGCTCATTGTTTTTGTTGTGCGTGGTTAGGCACGAGGACTGCCTCCAACAAATGAGGGCGGTCATCCGAACCCTTACTGCGTAGTTTCGGTTTGCGGCCGCCGCCAACGAACGATCATACAACGCGCGACGGCAAATTGTCTGTGGGACCTGACCTTCTCATTTCCAAATTTGACGCTGAGTGACAAAGACTTTCGGAGAGAAAACATTTTTATTCAGGTGTTTGACGCCAACGTATGGCGTCGCAATGTTCTCATCGGCCAGTACGCCTTTTCCTTGTCGAAAATCAACGCAATCGAGAAAGATGAATACGACGACGCGTACCATGATCATCAGCTACGCCGCCAGTGGGTCGCGTTGAGTAACCCTGACGATCCAACAATTGGCCAGGGATTTGTTCTTGCGACCGTGACGGTTTTGAAAGCTGGCGATGTTCCCCCGTCCTTTTCGTCTGCTGAAGACAGTGTTGCGGGCACGTCGGTGGCCGGTCAAAGCGATGCGTCGTCCCTGGACCCGGCCAAGCTTGAAAGGCAGCTGCTCCGAGCTCCGGCGCTCCGAAGACGCGGATACAACCTAACCGCCAACGTTTGGCGCGCGGAGTATCTCCCAGATAATGCCGGCAAGTCACCCCCATCGTCTTTTGTCGTCATTAAGTTCAACGGCATTACGATGCGAACGGACGCGGAGCCGCGGAGCGCATTTCCGGAATGGAACCAACGCCTAGTGTTCCCTGTTTTCACCCCCTGTATGAACGACAACGTGGATGTCCAGGTCTGGGTTCACAAGCGGATGGCCCCGGACGCTTTGCTTGCCAGTGCTCAAATTTCGTTCAACAAGCTGTTGAATCATGACTTTGGACCTTTGTGGATGAACCTATACGGGGCCCCGACCTCCAGCGCTGGGTCCATGGTACGTATTTTCTTGTAACAACGCAACTCAATGATTTGCTCCCCACCTCTTGTGTGATAATGTCGCAACACAGGCCGGATTTTGGGGTTGGTTGGGTGACACAACGCCTCAAAATGTCAACGATGGAACTCGTAGAGATACTGCCTTCCTTGGGAGACTATTGCTGCAACTGCGCGCCGCTGCAACTGCAGAACCTATGCGTGCCGAGTTGAGTATCCCGACGCTGAGCTTCCGAAGTATAGACACGTATGTCTTGCGAACCTCCGTGTTCAAGGGCACAGAATTCAAGTTGGGCCCATATGACAAGGTTCGCAATCGAGATGATGAAGTCGTTTTGACCCAGAATACGCGCCATTTTAAACCGTGTCGTACACCTGTATGTGCCATGCTAGGTCATGGTGGAAGTGTGCTTTGGTCCCGAGGACAATGCTCGGCGAACGGAGTGGACATACCGGTACGAAAGTCGCAAACACAAAAAGCGCCAACTCGGCCGGCCCGCGAGCAATGGGAACGCACTTTACTTCCAATGCAAAGAAGATGATTCCGCATTTGTCCCGACGCGGCAACGCAACGGCGAAAACAATGTTCCCTCCAAGACCAATTGCACTTTCCGCGACGTGGTATGTCTGAGTGCTCGCACGGGGTTCTCGACAAGAAGCAAGTTGTCATGTTCATGTCTTTGTTGCGTAGGTCGTAGAACTCCCGGACATCCGCGCACACAGAAGTGACGTGGTGCTCAGAGAGTCTTTTTACCATATCGTGGTCAATGTGTATGTTCAGGGCATGGAAGGACGTCGCCGCGTTGGGTTTTTGCGATTTCATCCGCTTGATCTGTGGGCGAACGCGGGAAGCGGATGGCACCAGCCTCGTGCTAGATGGTACATTGCCACATAGTGACAGTGCAAATTTCGGAAAACATCGGTGGTTTGACTCCGTCTGGCTACCGCGTAGGTTTCGTATCGAGGGCATTGAAGACGGCGCTGGAAGTGGCTGCGTGCCGGTGTCCGTTCCTGGATTCTTGTTCATGGATATAAAGTTTGGACGCTACGTTGATGCCAATGCACCACAGCAACTTGTGAATGCAGAGCTTTTGGCAAACAGAACTACTGAGGGTTCAGGTGCTGGTCATGGTGTCTTGGGCGGGCCGAATGGTGTAGACGGTTACAGCGAAAAGAGTGCGGATGGTCGCACATATGCATATGACCTCTACGCTCACGTTTTCCAAGCCGCTAACGTTGTGTGTTCATCCCAGTGCCGTGCCCCACATTCGTTCATTGAAGTGGATCTGAACGGACAATTTGCCAAAAACTTACACGCCGTCACTGATCAGAAGCTGGCCAATGAACGCCTAAACAGCTCAGTCTCCGATGGCTGCAAGTCATCGAACAGCAATGACAGTGAAGCAACCGGAAGAGATGATGAACGATTATTTCGCACCACGATCCGTAGAGGAGAGGTATGTTGGGTACTACTCTGCGCAACGTTGGCGGTGAACATTTGATAATGCGCGACATGGCTGGCACAGGTCAACCCTGTATGGTATGAAACGCTGTGTATCAAAAATATATTGAACACCAAAACATCGGACGCACCAATGGCATCCGAAGCAGGCGATGCACCGTCATCCAAACATACATCTTCTGAAGCAAAAAACATCGTGTCGGAAACGCATTTAAATCGCCCCACATCTCGTATCGCAGGCGGAAAGCCACAAAATGTTGTTCGTGAAGAGCAAACTCACGAGAGTGAACACTTGCGACCGACGAGTCTGCGTGACGTGGACAATATTCGAGTGACGATAAATGGCGCCAAGCTCTCCAAAAACGGCAACTTCACTCAAAAGTATTGCATGGGGACGGTTTTTGTAAGTGCGCCTCCATGCGTGTCTGACGTCAACTCGCCGCCACCAGAACGATGGTACGAGATTGTTCCCAACAGAAAACGACCTGGTGCCGCTTTTGTCGGCCAAGTTCTGATTCAATTTCAAATTCGTCGACGAGATATTGGCGAAGGAGCCTTACCTCCTACGCCAGTAAAATCGCCCTGGGCGAGCAATGAGCACAAACCAAAGCAGTATCAAATGTCTAGATATCGAGTTCAGCTCGGGTGCTTCAAGTTGGCAAAATTGTTGGGCTCAATTCGATCTGAGAGAGTCACGATGACGCTTCAGGTGAGTCGATACAACGTGTGTGTGGCATCTTGCAGCAGCAATTGACACTTGCCACTTTGTGCATACCTAGTCTTCGTTCGTCCCTAATCACGTGGCGGATGGGAAGCAATACACTGACGAGAACGACGTGGCGTTGCCCCTGCAACGTGTAGACGCCATCAAGTTGGACACACGAGAGGTATTACAATCCCGCGTCCCAGCCTGCTGTATGCCATGCACTGATCATTCCTTTGGAATTTCAGGTGTTGGTCAATTCTGTTTTAACAACGGATGTCATGATGCCATCGGGAAACCATCCACATCGCATCCCGTGGATTACGATCGCCTTGTATCGAGGGCACATCGACATTGCTCGTGATCCCAGCTGTCTCCTCGACCGTCCTATTTTGTGTTTTGCATCTCTACCATTGCAAGACTACCTTGACAGTGACAGAGTACAAAATACACTTGAGACAGAGACGGTATCCAACGGTGGTGCCCCACCACTCAAATTTCGACCTCGAAACGACGCGCGTCACGGTGTCTCGACACATTCTGGCGACCCATCTTCTCAGTTTCTCTCACTTCGAACAGCCAGCATGAACTGCGAATTTGATACGGAGCTGTCTCATGAGTCAGTTTTTTTAACAGGCCAATGGTCTTGTGCGAAAGAAACCTTGACTATCCACTGTATTGCTGTAGGCAATACAACCAAGATATCCAAGTAATGCTTGAACGCGAGTCCAGTGTTCAACCAGAATGGGAGCGTGTTGCAGCCTCAGACGAGTATTCTGAAATCGAGGTACGTTTCTATTGTTGCATTGATGTTGAGTTTAGCGTCTTCCATCCGTGCAGGGATGACTATGTTTTGCTTTAGGCAATTTCAGTTTTCTGGCCACATGAACAATCCGCGAACAAGAACAGCGTGTCGTTGTTCTTGCAAGATTTACCGCATGAGTTGGAGAAGAGTCCGTTGTTTGGGTCGCGACTAAATGCATTTGGTCTGCGAAACTGCGACAGTACTGTGAGTCGCAAGGTTTTCTGTGCTTCAATCGTCGCAGCGTCTTAACAGAACGAACGATGTCCAGGTGCTATACAACGTCAAAGGTGTGCTCAGCATTTATCCTGCCGGCATCAACCGTCTGAAAACAAGCGATGGATCCGTGACATCTGACTGGTCGGAGCGCTTCACATCTGTTGATGAGCACTGGCACCTCTTCGCTCTAATG
>ENA-OWNT01002901-OWNT01002901.1-seawater-metagenome-genome-assembly--contig:-NODE-2901-length-16971-cov-2.911034_pt1 | contig 16971 bp, 20 predicted proteins | sample MGYA00238136_ERZ651165 | MGnify/ENA primary metagenome ERZ651165 (study PRJEB26861, sample SAMN08777766) | seawater metagenome | isolation source: coastal seawater | place: USA: Florida | collected...
AAGGTGAAAAGGAAGTAAGTGTTGAAAGAGTAGGTAATGAAGTGCATATTAAAATGACGAGTATAAGATCTCACTTTGCGCCTGATAATATTGAAGGAATCAAAGTAGGCGACAAAGTATATTGGCACGTTACCAACCTTGAGCAGGATTGGGATATTCCGCATGGTTTTGCTGTAAAAGGAGCACAAAATGCAGAATTGCTCATCATGCCTGGTGAAACTGCCACCTTGCTTTGGGAGCCAAAACAAGCAGGTGTTACGGCATTTTATTGTACTGACTTCTGCTCAGCACTTCACCAGGAAATGCAAGGTTATGTGCGGGTTTCTCCTGCCAGCAGCGACATAGAGCTCAGCTTTAGTCTAAATGAGCAGGCAGAGTAGAGTCCGCTATTGACTCAGAACAAAATCGCTCCATGAATTTTTTGGGTGCGTCAACGTACATTGCTTGATTACAATATCAGGTTGACGCGCCCTTTAAATCCCCTAAAAAAAGATCAGTGAAGATATCTGGTGTTGCCCGCCTGTTGGTGGCCTTAAGTGCGCTTTCATTAATAGCGGTTTACTTTTTGCCAGTGTGGAATATCCAGTTGTGGGCCCCACAATATCCTGAAGGTATTGAAATGTTCATTTGGATCAATCACCTGTCAGGTGATATTGAAATCATAAATGGATTGAATCATTACATAGGGATGAAATACATTAATGAAGACATGTTTCCGGAGCTTCAGTTTCTACCCTATGTTATGGGTGCACTTATTGCACTTGGAGTTTGGGTAGCCTTTGCCGGAACCAAGAGATGGCTCAATATTTGGGCCTCCGTTCTGGTTTTAGGTTCAATTGGTTTGCTGGTTGATATGTATTTATGGGGCTATGACTATGGTCACAACCTTGATCCCACGGCGGCCATTCAGGTGCCTGGCATGGCCTACCAGCCCCCGCTTATTGGCTACAAAATGTTGCTCAATTTTGGAGCTTATTCGGTGCCTGATACTGGTGGATGGGTTTTTACCACCGCCCTCATTGTAGCCGTACTCATGTGGCTTAAAGAGACTTTTTTAAAGAAGAGTAAATGATAAAGCATATGAAGTTTGTTGTAATAGGTCTGCTTCTCCTTGCATGTAGTTCAGGCCCTGTTAAGGTCAAAGTCGGTAAGGATCAATGTGATTTCTGCCGTATGACTATAATGGAAGAAAACTTTGCCGGTGAGATAGTTACTGCCAAGGGCAAGGTGTATATGTATGATGATTTGTCATGCCTGCTAAAGCATAACAATCAGGAGTCAAAAAAAATGGAAGGAGCAGAGCTCTATATAGCCAACTACCTTAACGGAAGCCAGTTTCTGAAAACCTCAGAAGCCTTCTATGTAAAAGCCGCTGCACTAAAAAGCCCTATGGCCGGCAATGTTGCTGCTCTTGCATTTGAGGCTGACGCTGAAAGTTTGGCAAAAGAGAAAGACGGGCAATTGATAACTCTTGACGATGTTCTGGATTAAATCAATATTGCTCGTTGTAGTATGTTTGTTTGTTTCAGGAAAGTGGTCAACTTCTGAGGCTTCTTCCAGGCAGGTGGATAATGCCCGGGAGTTGGCCATTTTACTAGAACAATCAGGGGCCGGAGACACTTTGCTAATTAAGGGGTATTACTGTCTTGAAGAGTCAATTATTATTGATAAGCCGCTGGTTTTAATAGGAATTGACCGACCTGATTTCGACTTTCAGTCACTCTCAAGTGGCTTTGTAATCAGGGCCGATTCAGTTACGCTGGAAGGGCTGGTAATTCACAACATAAAGCGTTCCAGCATTAACGATTACGCCGCGATTTATGCTGAAAATGCTGACTATATATGCATAAGGGGCAATAGGGTTTATAATGGTTTCTTTGGCATATACCTGGCAAAGTCATCGCACAGCCTGGTAGAAAACAACTATGTAGAAGGCATCACCACCATTGAGCAAAGCACGGGTAATGCAGTTCACATGTGGCAATGCGACCACATGGTGGTACAAAAGAACTTTTTGAGCCATCACCGTGATGGCGTTTACCTTGAGTTTGTAACAGACTCAAGAGTGGCAGAAAATGTGAGCCGGGAGAATATTCGCTACGGCCTTCATTTTATGTTTTCACATGATGATGAGTATGAGAACAATAAATTCTTACATAATTCAGCCGGGGTGGCGGTTATGTACTCCAGAAATGTTTCAATGATTGGCAACCTTTTTCAGGACAATTGGGGCGACTGCTCTTATGGCCTGTTGCTGAAGGATATCTATGATGGAACCCTGAAAGACAACGTTTTTGAGAGAAATACCATTGCCCTGCTTATGGAAGGTACCAATAGGCTTGATGTGAGGCAAAATGCTTTTACAAGCAATGGTTGGGCCTGCAAGATTGCGGCAAACTGTGAGGGAAATGTAATTCAGGACAACAGCTTTTGTGCCAACTCTTTTGATGTGGCCACCAACGGACAAACCGTGATGAACGGTTTTGATGGAAACTACTGGGATAATTATGAAGGTTATGACCTGGATGGTGATGGCATTGGAGACGTGCCATATCATCCGGTAAGCCTGTTTTCAGTGCTGGTAGAGAGGGTGCCCGAATCGCTTATGCTTTACAGAAGCTTTCTTACGCAGTTGCTTGATAAATCTGAACACGTAATGCCAAGTGTTACCCCTAGTGCGCTGGTAGATAATGAACCGCTTATGAACATTCCAGAAACCAATACAGCCTACCATGCTTCGCGTTGAGAATATCACCAAGAAGTTTGGGCGATTTAAGGCCCTTGAAGAGATCAGTGCCAACTTTGATGCTGGCGACTCTATAGCCCTCTTAGGACCCAATGGTTCAGGGAAGACCACCCTTATTAAATCAATCCTGGGCCTGGTAGTGCCAAGCAAGGGAGCCGTTTATTACCAGGGTAAAAAAGTGCAGCCTGACCAGTTGAGGAATATTACCGGCTACATGCCTCAAATTGGGCGTTATCCTGAAAACATGTCTATTAAAGGGCTGTTGGAAATGATGTTGTCAATAAGGGGCACACAAATGGCTGATTGCGATGTTGAATTGTATGAGCAGTTTAGAATTCATGACATAGAGAAGAAAAAGCTGGGAGCATTGTCAGGGGGTACAAAACAGAAGGTAGGTGCTGTGCTGGCCTTTCTGTTTCACCCTGAAATTTTAATTCTTGATGAGCCAACGGCGGGTTTGGATCCCTATTCCAGTTCGCTTCTTAAAGAAAAGATCAATTGTTTCAGGCATGAAGAAAAACTGGTGATTATTACCAGTCACATTATCAGTGAGCTGGATGAGTTGGTTTCAAAAGTGATGTACCTTATTGAAGGGCAACTCCATTTTTACAAACCTGTTGAATCTATTAAGGAGCAGAGCAGCCAGACAGCCCTTGAGAAGGCTTTGGCCTCACTCATGCTTACTGATAACGAATTAAGACTGAGCTATGCAAATACTTAAACACATATCTTTTGATGTGCTCAAGAGCCGCATGGTGATCTTTTATGCGGTTTTCCTGTTTCTGCTCACCACCAGCATTCTCTGGTTTAGCGGTCAGGAAGCCAAGGCCATTATCACCCTGCAAAACATATCGCTCATAGCGGCGCCACTTATTGCCGTGGTGTTTTCAAGCAGCTACATTTATAATTCGCGCGACTTCATAGCCCTGCTGCTTACACAGCCTATTGGCCGTAATACAGTTTTCTGGTCATTTTATGGAGCCATTGCAATATCACTTTCATTGGCCATTACCCTTGGCTTTGGGTTGCCATTATTGTTGTTCAACTTTACCGGAACAGCATTTACGCTGTTTTACCTCACCTTAATTCTCAACCTGGTTTTTGTGGCCCTGGGTGTTTGGGTGGCAGTGGTGGTTACTGACAAGGCAAAGGGGCTGGGTGCAGTGCTTTTGATATGGCTGTTTTTAACACTGGTATATGATGGCATTGGGCTCTTAATACTCTCATGGTTTCAAGACTATCCTTTAATGACTCCGGTCATTATTATGACATCACTCAATCCAATTGACCTGTCGCGGGTGAGTCTGCTCATGGATATGGACATTTCTGCACTCATGGGGTTTACAGGAGCAGTATATAAGAAGTTTTTTGGCTCAGGAATGGGCCCGGTTCTGGCAATAGCCCTGTTGGGAATCTGGGCATTAATCCCCACCCTTTTGAGCCGCAAGAGATTCTATTACAAGGATTTTTAATGAGAAAAGGACAAAATAAGTACGATAAACCTGTATAACCTCTTTGCCCAATAACATTTATACAGGCTATCCCCCAACCTACCGGTTTGGGGGATTTTTTGTTTAAGAAGCAAAGAAATCATCACTTGGCTCAATGCCAATGGCCTTCATCTGTTCAATGATGGCAGCCCTCTCTTCTTCTGAATATTGCTTTTTAGGAGTGAGAAGATCTTCAGGTGCAGCCATGGCATAAAACATTTCATCGCTGGCATCGTTCCGCTCACCATCTATTACCAGATGCACCCTGTCAGTCTCGCCCTTATTGGCCACAGAATGCTCATAGTTGGCATTGATATACCAAAGGCTACCAGCAGCCATTACAAGCCTTTCGCCACCCAGTATAAACTCAAGTTGTGGATTTGTAACAATGGGAATGTGCAGTCTGAAACTATCATCTTCATAGCCCAGGCAATGGTCAGTATGTGGTTTTATATAGCTGCCTGCAGCCAGGCGCATGAGCCGGGCCGAAACAATGGGAAAGGGAAATGCATTGATTACTTCATTAAAATACCGGCATGAAAGCAGTGTCTCCGTAGGTTTTGGCGCTGCTCCATCTTTTTGAAAGGCAAAACCATTATTTGAAACGCCGCCGGGAGAGATTAAAGGTATCAGGCTCCAGTTGCCTTCATAATTGTCTTTTACATAGTGGTTTTGCCAGGATGATTGCCGGGCAATGGCCAAATCACTCTGCAGTTGCTCCACATCATACTGCTGTTGAAAATGGATGTATTTGGTTTTACTCAGGCTCATTTCCGCATAACCATTTGTGCATTTTAGGGAAGGCTACCGTTTCTTCTTCCATGGCTCGTTCATGACCATATGCCATGCCTCGCCACTCCAAAAAAGGAAGGCCAATATAATTGCCTTGTTCTATTTGTTCAATAATCCATTCCCCATCGCCCTTATAGCCATACTCATGAAAAACCACCTTAGGGTCTAAGTTGAGTTCCAATAAGGCAGCATATGACCACAAGATGGCGGCAATTTCCTCACCGTCAGTAAGCTCAACCGGGTTTTCAACCAGGCTATTTACTTTCTCTCTTTTTTCAGCCCACACCACAGCCAGGTGCCCCGCCTCATGCAATAGATCACCAGGATATTTCACCTTCTCCCGGTCTATAATAATGCATTGATGGCCAAAGTCAAAACCTGGTAGAAGGGATTGATGGGTAAATGTGCATTCCTGCGTTTTAAGGCCAATGCCATGTACAAAGTCAATAAGTCGGTCAAGAAGTTGTTCTTCTTTTTTAGTCATTATATCACGATAACCTGTTTATCAAATGCAGAGTTGATGAATGGATGAAGTTAACCTGAAGCCTAAATAATTCACTAACATTCTACTACTCTCATTTACCATTGAATAATTGCATCATGTTTACAAAAGTGTGCAATTGCACAAAAGTGAGAAATGGTTGGTTGTGTTTAGAGTGCTCCCCATGCATAAGTGCTAAGCTCAGAAGTTTATTCATCAATCTCTTTGAGCAATTTTTCCATCATTTCAAGAGCAAGCGGGCTCCCCACAATTTTGAGGTTCTCAATCATCATTCTTTTCTCTTCCTGTGTGGGCTCTACGGGTTCAGGTATAAAATCTTCGGCCTTTGCCACTGCAAAAAAGAGCTTATCGCTGGCTTCATTGCGCACTCCGTCAATCACCAGGTGCACCCTGGCAGTGTTGCCATTATTGGCTACTGAGTGTGTGTGATTGGCATTCATATACCAAAGTGTACCCTCATCCATCACTACGCGATCACCGCCCACAATAAACTCAATATCCTTGTGCGTAACTATAGGTAGGTGCAGGCGAAAATATCCATCGCCATAGCCCAGATCATTGTCAAAATGGGGCTTTATATAGCTTTTTGGGGCCAGCCTCATAAGCCTGGCAGAGGTAATAGGAAAACCAAACCCCTCAAGTATGCTCTTAAAGTAGGCGCATTCTTCGGCTGCCTGGGTTAGCTGAGGCTCACTATCGTCAGGGTTTACGGCATAAATATTCTCGTAGGTGCCACCAGGTGAAATGAGGCTTATGGCATTCCAGTCGCCTTCAAAATGGTATTCTACGTGAATTCTTTGCCATGAGAATTTCAGTGCCTTCTCCAGATCATGCTGGAGCCTGCCCACATCAAAAGTTATTGGGAGCTTTAAGTATTTAATTTTGCTCTTACTCATACCTAACCTTTTCGAAGTCTTTCAGCCAACGTCTGACAGGGTGTAGCCAGCTGATGGCAAATAGTCATCGCAAAATAATATGAGCAATGACCTGATTTCATGACTTTGGTCATTTAGCAGCCCTAGACTTTGTGGGTACATTTGGCACTTTGGTGGTGTGTAACTAATTGAATTGAGATTGTATGACCAGAGATGAAATTATTTCGGCGATAGTAGACAAGTATGAGGCTATAGGTGAAAACCCTGACACTTATTTAGAAGGATTGCTCCATGCCAATTTGATAAACTACTGGGATTATATTCAGGTAGAAACGCTTCTATCATTGCAAAGGCCAAGAACGGGATTTGCCGATGAAGAGATTTTCATCATTTACCACCAGGTAACTGAGCTTGTGCTCAAGCTCATTATGCATGAAATTAAGCAGATTACGGGCGATAATAATCCTGATGAAGCTGAAATAATAGAGCGCGTAACGCGAGCCAATAGATACACTACCATGCTTATTACCTCATTTGCGGTAATGAAAGATGGAATGAGCTATGATGATTACAATCAATTCAGATTAACACTCACGCCGGCCAGTGGTTTTCAAAGTGCCCAGTTCAGATACATTGAGCTGCGCTGCACACGACTGGAAAACCTGGTGAATGTAGCAGGGAAGGAGCGGTTGCCTGAAAATCCAGGTGTAGAAGATTATTTTGAGCATATCTACTGGAAGGATGCGGGCCTGAACAGACAAACCGGAAAAAAGAGTTTAACGCTCAAGCAGTTTGAAGAAAAGTATCTGGAGAGCTTTATTGAGCTGGCTACTGAAATGAAAGGGAAGACCCTTGAAGAGAAGGTGGCGCAGATAGATAACCCATCTGAAGAGTTGGTGAAGAAGCTCAGGTATTTTGACAAGTTTTACAATGTAGAATGGCCTAAAGTGCATCTCAACACTGCCAAACACTACCTTGATGCCAAAGGCGAAACCATTGCGGCAACCGGCGGTTCTGAATGGAAAAAATACCTGCACCCACAGTTTCAGCAGCGTAAGTTCTTTCCTGGTATGTACTCAGCGGAGGAGTTGGCCAATTGGGGTAAGGATCAGGAGTAGTTTAGAGTTTAAAGTCCAGAGTTTAAAGTTTAAAGAGTAGGTCGTTTTGCGAATCCGCGGTAATTGGTTTTCGCGCTCCTCACTCACACTCTAACTCAAAGGGCATTCAAATGAAAGTTCAAAATTCAATCCTCGAAGGATTGGGACAAGAGTTTAAAGGAGCGAACTGCGGCTGCAAACTGTGCCTGGGTTAACCACTCAAAACTCACACTTCAGCTCCAACTGAATCCTATTCATGAAGTGGGAAACTGCATCTGTGTGTTATTTCAAACCCTTGTGAAGCCGTGGTATCGCGTGCCCTGGTGAGTGAGGTCTCCGATGTCATCTTCTACCAAAAGGTCAAACTGCCTTCTGCGTACCTTGAAGACCATTCTTTCACGTGTGTCAATCACTTCAAAAGTGAGATAGAAGGTATGTGTGGTTGAAGTTGTGCGGTCAAATGAATTCATATGGTGATGATGGTGGTTGTGTGGATCATGGCCTATATGATGCATACTGCTGTTTTGGCTTCTATGAGTTCTGCTTTCCACCCTTTTTGCAATTAATATAGCCTTTACCGTTACTACAGGCATGCTGTTGTTCCTCGACCATTCGGCCGCTCCTTTTCCGGCTTTTACCAGGATTGAACCAATCACAAAAACGGCAATTACACCTATAAACAAGGGGACTATTTCTTCCATGGTGCTTTGTGGTTTAGATTTTTCATTAAATGCCTTTTGCCATGTTTAAGGGTACTCAAACCCAAACTCAAACCAGTTCAGTCTGTCGTCAACAAATTGATAGTTTGCAAAGTAAATGGGCATGTTGTATCGCTCTAAGAAATTATTTGCGGTCTTCTGTGGCATTTCAATTTTGTAGCTAATAGTTAATTCCGAGTCCTGGCTATTCACTATTTCGTAGCTATCACCCAGTTTGGCGATCAGCTCAGTTCTGCCAATGCCAAGCTCAATTCCCTTTTCTGTGTTCAGTCTGTTGGTTTGGAGTGGGTATTCGTGCAAAATATTGTGCTCACGAGAACTGGGATCGGTGTATCCCACCTCAAATATGCTTACCTGATTTATGTATGCGCCAGGGTGCACGTTAAGGATCAGGTATTTTGATTTGTCCTTGGTTAAAAATTTGAACCTGCCATCACCGCCCAGCTTAATATCAGCGCCTAACACATCAACAGTGCTTTGGCTGTTGTCAATACAAATACCAATTACTGAAGTATCGGGGTTTTCTAAAAAACGAATGTTCAGAAGCTCCTGTCCTCGTTTTTCCATTTCTGCGGCCCACTCTTTATCAATTGCGAGAGGTAGATGGACTGAATCGTCAGATGCGTCTTCCTGAGCATTTTGCTCGCGTTGCTCACTTCTTTCAGTCTTCTCAGCAGTTGGATTGTCTTTTACAGTTTGTTCCTGCTCTTGTGCCGGACAGCCAAAAAGTAGAAACAGGCACAATGCAAAAAGGCTGTACTTCAATCTTTTGTTGCTCATAGCTCACTTTAACATAGAGCCTACAATTTAGGCATTGAACTCATTTGAGCCTTGGTGTTATAAGAGTTTAAAGTTTCGTGTTCAAAGTTTAAAGGAGGGGAGGCACTGGCGCAAACCAAGACTGGGTTTGGTTCTGATTTCTCACACCCTAGCTCACACTGAGTTTTGGTGTTTGTCAATTAAGGTTTTGAAATCTGCATCTTCGAGATAGTCTTTCCAATCAAGATCAGAAAGGACATGATCTATTCCAATTCCTTTGTTAGTTAGGCATTTGTCTAGAAGTTCAATGGCTTTATGTTTTTTGCTTTGTAGGGCATATAGGCAAGCTAGATTGTAGGAAGTATCGCCAAATTGTGCGCCTTTCTCCAAAATTTCTGAAGCGTGATTTAGTATGTTTTCAGTTTCACTTTCTGGTTTAAGTCGAGAGTAATCAACTATAAGGCTTGCCCAGTTGTTGAATGCTTCATGCAAGTCAGGTTTGATTTCAATGGCCTTTTGGAATTTTTCAAAAGCGAGTTGATACAGTTCTTCAGCTTTCTCAGGTTCTTTGGTTTGTGCCAGATTTCCTAAATGAGTTCCCCAGTTGTTGAATATATCAGAAAGCAACTCCTTTATTGATGAATCTTTTGTTTTGGTCACGCGCTGTTCAAGTGCCAGAATAGTCTTCGCATTGTATTCATCTTTAATAAGAACATTAATTAAAGCATTCTTCAATTCATCAAGATCAAGTTCATCTTTGCTCACTACTACAGGGTTGCCTTCTTCGAATTGCCTAATGGCCAATGCTGTATTTTTCCGGGCAATTTCCAGCCTTTCTTTTACACCCTTAAAGTGTTCTTTATCATCTATGTCATTTATTTCACTTAGAGTTGCCGCAAGCGCAGTGAACGGTTTGTGCAGTACATCAGGCTTACCCAGATCGAGTTCTTCAGCCAGTTTCAGCATGAATGCGTCAGAATCATAACCCCTAATATGGAATGCGTTAGTATTTGGAGTTTCGAGAAATTCTTGAACTGATTTTGAAGGTTGATGGTCTTCATATCCAACCCAATATAATCCATTGTCAAATCGACCAAGTCCTTGAATGTGCTCAAATATTGGATCTGAGCCACTATACCCTATAAAAATCCATGGTCTCCCATTTTTGATGCCATCAAAGAATCTTGGAACAGTTGATTTTACCTTGTCCATTTCTTCTTCGGTGTTGAGCAACCATAGACCATGATGCAGACCATGTAAATAGAATAAGGAGCCAGGATTAGGAATTGAAGTGGTTAGGTCATTCAGAATGGCGATGTCATAAGTTGGTGGATATACATTGAAAAGTGATAATGCGCGAAGCATGAGGTTGTCAAAATTCACGGTTAGCACATAGGCCGCAAATTCATTAATAAGCAATTGGGCCAGATAGATGTGGGTTACATTGATTTTGGCTCGATCGATGTATCCTTTGAGCAACGTGTTTCTCTCGTATGGCTCAAGACATTCCATCACTTTCCGGTACACCTTTTTATCTTCCGGGGTCAAGCGCTTAATAGCTGGTTCATCCTTATACTCTTCTAAAATATCATCGATGATTTTCCCTGCCAGGGGAATATCCCCGGTTTTTGAGGCACCAGCACCTAAAAAGAAGATGGGACGGGGTTGCCCTTTATTCTTAGCCTTTTTTATTTTGTGAGCCAGATCTTCAATGCTTATCTCTTTCATGAACAAGTTTTTGCATACCCCCTAACCTGAGGGGTGCTTAAGAGCGAATCTAATAAAAAGTAAAAGTCGGCACTTGCGATAGATCAATAATGAATGGCCAAGTAGTACTTCACAACTAAGCACAGATGGTAGGAAACCAGAAACTAATGAACTTATTGCTTCAGGCGCTACTCGGAATCAGTTGTTTTTCCAGACATATAGGCTGCCAGCACATTTTCATTGGTAGAAGAACTTTCAGAAAGCGTAGTAATGATAGCTTCTCTTTCAGCATCACTCTTGTTTTGGCTTAGCTTTTCTTTTGATTGAAGGTCAGTAACTTCAATACTGAAAGCACAAATACCCCGCACTTTTTTCTGTTTGAAGGCGGTAGGCAGGCTGTCCCATTGATCTTTATAGGCGGGTTCATAGGCCATCATCATTTGTTCGAGTATGGCAAGCACTTCATGTTCATCTGATGCAAGCTTTGCCTTGCCATAAGCATGAACGGCTAAGTAATTCCAGGTGGGTACGTTTTCAGCTTTTTCATAGTGCCTGGGAGAGATATATGCATGTGGTTCACTAAAGATTACCAGATTGGTATTGTCTTCAATATGTTTCCAATGGCCATTGGCTTTGGCCAGGTGAGAAGTAAGCGTAATCTTTTCACCAACAGCCTTAATCACGAAAGGGAGGTGGGTGGCCTGCGGTACCCCATCAACGCTGGTTATCATGGTAGCAAAATTGAATCGCTGCATAAAGGCGATTGCAGACTCGGGTCCTCTGCCTTTAAAGTGTTTAGGGATGTACATGTCTGGAAATTATGAAGATTCAGGCGAGTGGTATCGGATTGCCATGTCAACTGCTATTACTTATACCTTGTTGTGCTATTGCACGAGAGGGTTAAATCCTCCATAGACCATTCTACTGGCATCAAAAATCAACCTTTCAGGATTGGTCAATGGCACGACCAGTTCCGTCATCCTTGGGTCCATGGGAACTTGTTTGTTGGCTAAGTCGCGCACTTCTTTTGAAGGAAAAACAACCCAGCCAAATACAATTTCCTCATCTTCTTTAGCGTCTACGGCTTCTATAAAAGATTTCGTGCCTTCTAAAGTCATATCATCACCAAGGTACTCGAAGTAGGCAATGGCACCATACTCCTTCCAAATCCCGGCTACTTGTTTGGCCACTTTCTTGTATTCGTCCAGATAAATTCGGGGAACTGGAAGAACGAAGCCATCTATGTAGTTTGTCATATTATTATGTTTAAGCAGTCTGACCTTCAGACTTATTTTGGTTTAGGATTTTGTTTAATAACCGCCTTATCTTCCCAGATGATGGCACAGATGAGCCATTGCCCTTTTTCCTTCATCAACTGAAATAGTTTGACCCCGTTTTGGCGAAAGGTATTGCCGCCATGTTGCCATGATTTGGTGTAGGCAGAGCTATGCTGGGCAATGTTTCCGAAGACTTTGGTTTGAGAAGAAGTCTCTGTTTCATGAAAATCAGTGAGTGATCCCTCATCAAATATTTTTTGTCGTGATGAGATGAAAGCATCAACAGCGTATGTTTCCAGCTTTACTTCAGCCATTTTGTTGATTAGCATACCTGGGGAACACATAAAGCGCAGGGAGTCTATCTGTACGGGTTTGCCATCTCTGTTATCGAAAACTCCAAAAAACTTCTGAATCAAAAGGCTGATTTGAACCTTGTCAGTGCTGAGGGTGTAAAGGCTTAATTGAGTTCCGGCAGCGTCTATCTCTCTTTGGTATTCAAAACCGAGCTTTAGGAGTAGTGCGATTGATTTGCTATTTTCAGGTACCGTGGTAGCACAAACACTGGGGGTAGTAGTAATAGCCTGATTAAGCAGGGCTCTGCTGGCTTCATAGGCATATCCGAGACCGCCATAGGCAGGTAAGAAGGCAAAGCCTATGTCAGGATAGTCAAGATATTCCTTTTTAATGTAGGTGACAACACCAATGGGGTGATGGTCCTCGCTGAGCTTGACAGTCCAATAGTGTACATGCGGGGAATCAATTTTATTCTGAATGTAGGCCTGAGCATCGGTCAGATTACCCACTTTCCGGTCGCCAATAAATTTGAGCCAGCCTTCAGTATTCACCAATTCAAGTATAAGGGCATCATCATTGAGAGATAATGCAGTAAGAAGCAATCTGTTGGTCTGTATGGTGTCTGGTAGGTTCATATATCTTCAACTAAAAATAGAACAGCTACTTCATTCTCAGCCATTTCTACCTTGTGTTTGTGCATTTTACCCTGGTCTATCCAAAGTGAGTCGCCCTTTTTAAATACCTGGGGCCTGCCATTGAAATTGACAGTCATACTGCCTTTAATGATGTATCCAATATGGGATTTTTGGCACCAGTCTTCTTCTCTGAATCCTGAAGAAAATTCAAGCAATCTTATTCTTTTGTTAGCACGTGAAACTTCTTTTTGCGCCAGGCCGGTGGCAATCTGTTGCCATTCCATCCGCTCAAATTCAATGATATAGGTGCTTATATCCGTCATCAGCTGGTTTTGAGCCAGTCATCTTTTTTGACTTCAAAAGTCAGGTTGTTGTGGCCAGGCAATGGCAACTCATGGTACTGAGCATTATCTACTGGTTTACCACCAATCTTTCGTACTGCCCTTTGAGAGCGGATATTGCGGGCATCAACAAAAAAGACAACTGACTCTACAAGCCTGAAGGCATGGCTGAGCATCAGCTCTTTAAGGCTGCGGTTATAAGTACCACCCCAATAGGAGCGGGCAAGAAATGTCCAGCCGATTTCTGCAACTGCCGGAAATTCAGGAAATGTTTTGAACCGGGAACTTCCAATAACTTTTCGTTTGGCTTTATCAATTACTGTCAGGGCCCCTTTTGAATCAATGGATTCATCAAAAAAAGTATCAAACTCTGCCCTTATATACCTTTTACAAGGGTGTTGCTCCCAAATTAATGGATCGCTGGCAGCCTGGTATAAAGGTTCACGGTCCTCAGGCACAAGAGCTCTCACCAATAGCATTTCATTTTCTAAAGAAGCACGCAAGTCCATTGAGCATTCATTCTGTTTAAAGTTTTACAAACGAAGCCTTATGCAAGCTTCCTTTTTTGTCTGTTGCAACAATAGTATACAAGCCTCCGGGCAAGCTGGCCAAATGAAGCTGTCTGGTAGGTTTTGGGAAATACCTGACCATTTGTCCCTGAGAGTTGTAAATGGTGATGAAGGTATGTTCTTTCTCAAAATTCAGTTGATTATGTACCGGATTAGGAAATAGGCCAATCTGATCAAAGTCATTATGACTCATCCACCTTGATGTAATTGTGGTGTCTGAAGTATCTATTGGGTTTAAGTTTTTGAAGTAAGTGGCAAAGGCATGTTTCGAGGAAGGCTTATTGCCGTCAGCGGCTGCCCAACAGATCAAAATTCCGCCTTGCCGGTCAGTGGTTATTGAGGCTATTTTGGGAGTGGTATAGCCAGGCAGGTCTATAGGAATTTGGTACAGCCTGGTGCCTGCAGTATCAAATATGTGCAATTGAGCATTCAGATAAAACGAACTGCATATGATTCGATCGCCCGCAAGGTGGAATACCTGAGAATTCTCAACCACACCAATTAACCTTCTGGAGAGGGTGTCGGCCCAATAGAAATATCCCGTAGTGTCATATTTACTGAGCATTTGAACTGAATTGTAATTGGCCAGGACATAAATGAACTTTGTCGTGTCCATTATTACTTTAGAGTTATACAGAACCGAGTAGCCTGGTAGGTCCATCTGAATATTCCTTACGGTGTCGCCATTGGGCCGGTATATGATAAGTGCATCCTTAAGGTTGGAGTATTTTCTGCCCACCACCGCTGCATAACCACTTGGGTTTATTGCCAGGGCATTATGGTTAAAAATGAAGGTATAGGGTAAATCAGATTCCCATAGTAGATTCAAATCCAGATCAAAGCAATGTAGCTCAGTTGTGAGTGTCGCTCCAAACTGACTATAGAATGTAGCGAGAACCCTGTTTGAATCAACCTCAATACCAACGTATTTACCGGTACCATGTCTTTTTGACAATAGAGTATCCGTAAGCAGTGAACCATTCGCATTGTACTTCAATATCTGCGCCTTGTCGCTTGAACCACCAGCCTTTCCGCTACCGGCTATATACAGATTGTCGTTATGGTCTATGACGGCATCAGAAAAATGATCTGGATTGAACGAGCCATTCGGGCTGTCATAGGTTGATTGCCATTGCAGCTTTCTATAAGCGCTATACTGCCTGCAATAGATGTCATTTACTCCATTGGTAGCTTCAAAGTCGCCCAGCATGTGAACCTTTCCCTTGCTATTCTGAATGAGTCTCAATCCATGGCTTAGGGGCAGGTTGAGGCTGGAATCCCTCCAAACCGCTTTGCCTGAACTATCAAGGTGTAGAATGACGGCTTTGCCATTTGCCTCCCCAACTACAAGAGCGCCGGTTTTAGAGGGCATGATGTCTTCAAACCAGCTATAATTGGGAAGCATGGTGTGATACTGTTGCTCATATTGTGCCAGGCTTACCATGGGCCATAGAGCCATTAATGGAAACAGATTTCTCATTTTCTAAGTTTTAAGGGGTTGTGGTGTATAGAGTTAGCGACCTTGGGAAGGCATTTTACCTGCAAACCCATTGGTTTCATTGGAACGGTCAGGTCGTGAATTCCCTTTCGTAGTGCTTTAAGGTGAGTCCATTATCTGAACGGACTTCATTAGTAGGTGACTTGAGTGTGAATCCATTTCTTTCAGCAAGCCTGATACTTCTCGTGTTGTTGGGGTCAATCCGACAAAAAAGCGCTTTGAAGCCGAGTTCATTTACAATTTGCCGGATAAGCACTTTTGAGAAATGGGCCATAATTCCAAAATTCTCAAAGTCAGCATCTATAAATGCTCCCAGCTCTGCTTTGCGCTTTTCCCAATCAATGTTTTTTATATCAATAAATCCAAGCGGTTCATTTGATTTTGAGTTCATGATGAGGTACATGAAGTAAGTCTTTTCACTGCTAAGGCCTTCAATTTCATTACTGTACTTCTGTGTCTCTTCAAGTGAGCCCGTTTTCGCATTGGTTTTTGGAAAGTGCTGAGAGATTCTATCCCGGTTTTTATCAATTAACCGGAATAGCTTATCAGCATATTGCGAAGTATGTAGTTCCAATTGGTATTGGACATCAAAGGCCATTGTGTTGAACTGTTTTTTCCAGAGCCAAAACTATGACGACCCGATTTTGCGAGTATTGATTTGCCTCAAGAATTCTGAAGCCGCGAAAGGGTTTCAGGAGTCATGCGCAGGTAGGAGGCGATGTATTTATGGGGAATCTCCTGAAAGAGCTGTGGTGCCCGACCAATCACGCGCTTATACCTCAACTCCGAGGAGCGTGTAAGCAAGTCTTTTTCCCGCTCAATACGTGCCAGGGTTATTTCTTCAAAAACCAGAGGCCATAGTTCTGTCAGTTGTTTATCCTGTTCAACAAAGTGTTTCAGGTTTGCTTTAGAGATAACACTTGCGCGTGTCTTGTTAATAGCCTGAATGGCTACTGACGATGACTTTTCCAATATGTATGAGTCTAAAGCCGAAACCAGTGATCCCTGAAAGCCAAAATTGATCACGTGGTCATACTTGTCTTCTGTAAAGAATAACCTCACACAACCTTCTTCAATATGGTAGATGTTTGAATCGGTGGTGTCTGCATGCTTAAGAAAATCACCCCTCTTCAGGCTCAGGCTCTTGTCCCAGACTTTGGCTTCCAGTAATTTGTTTTTCAGAGTGTCTAATGCGCCTGTCATTTTGGTTGTGGGTTATCCGGATCAATTGAATTTGAATAGGAACCGATACGGCTCAAAGAAACAAGATAGTGCTTGAAAACTCTTGATCAATTCATCTTTCTATATCAATTGAACACCAGGTCGCAATTTTGCTCAACATCGTCAATTTCTGCTCCAATTTTTTTGTAAAAGTCTATCGCGGGTTTATTCCAGCCTGACACTTGCCACCTTAGCTTATGGCATTTTGAGGCTTTGGCAATATCAATCACTGTATTAATAAGTTTGGTGCCAATACCCTTTGCCCTATAGTCAGGTTTTACATACAGGTCGTCCATATAGAGCGACTTTCCAATCCATGTGTAGTAGCAATAGAAATAGGCTGCGTAACCAACAATCTTCTTGTCAGCCGTTACTGCGATAGAACAATTGAAAAAATCCTTTTCTTCCATCAGTCTCTCTATAGAGTTGGTCATTTTATCAGGAAGCTT
>ENA-OWNT01002902-OWNT01002902.1-seawater-metagenome-genome-assembly--contig:-NODE-2902-length-16967-cov-3.775429_pt1 | contig 16967 bp, 13 predicted proteins | sample MGYA00238136_ERZ651165 | MGnify/ENA primary metagenome ERZ651165 (study PRJEB26861, sample SAMN08777766) | seawater metagenome | isolation source: coastal seawater | place: USA: Florida | collected...
GGGGGCGGGAGCAAGGGCGCACCGCGTGCCCGTGACAGTGCTGTTGAGAACTCTACTGATTGGACAAAGTCGGGCTTTTGGACGCGCCGATCCCCTGAGGAGGCGGAGGCAGCGGTGCTCGTGCTGCTGGCGCAGAACAAAGATGTGACTGTGGGCAATTTTTTCGGATTCACAGCGTTTGAGACAGCTGCCACATTTTATACAGGCTCTCCCGAGAGTACCTCCAGATTGGTGCGCGCACTGGCGGAGGCGAAGGCGGAAGTCGGCGCGAGGGACAATCAAGGCCGCACGCCGTTGCACAGTGCGGCTGCGCTCAACCACGGCCCCGCCGAGAGCGTGTCGGCATTGGTGCGCGCGCTGGCGGAGGCGAAGGCGGAAGTTGGCGCGAGGGACAGGCTCGGCCAAACGCCGCTGCACCATGCGGCTGCGAAAAACACGGGACCCGCCGAGAGCTTGTCGGCGTTGGTGCGCGCACTGGCGGAGGTGAAGGCGGAAGTTGGCGCGAGGGACGGATACGGCCGCACGCCGCTGCACTTGGTTTTCACAGGGGACTTGCATTTCACTGACCGCGTGTTGGCGTTGGCGAACGCGTTGCTGGAGGCGAAGGCGGAAGTTGGCGCGGCGGACAATCAAGGCCAAACACCGCTGCACTTCGCACTGGCATACGAAGGCCCTTTTCCCACACCGGTGTCGGCGTTGATATATAGGCTGTTGGAGGTAAAGGCTGACTTATTGGCAGAAGACGCGTACGGTCAGACTCCACTGGACATCAGCCGAGGGGGCCCTGCGGAGACATTGCTTATGGAGCACCTCTCCAAGCAGCAATTGGCTGGTGCAGTTTCCACGTCGCACAGTGCGGCAGAGTCTTCGTCGGTGGCGCAGACACTGGCAGCGTCGGATGCGGCAGAGCTATCAACGACTACAGAATCCGCCCAGCATAGTGGGGCCGCGTCCTTGCCCGGCGCGCTGACCTCAGCAGACCTGCCGCCGCCAAGGAAAAGGAAACTTGATTCAGATGCAAGTGGTCGAAAGCGTGTCGGCCAAGGTTTGAAGTCTGAAGCGAAGGCTGACATGGAGGCCGAGCCTGCAGAGGCGGGTGAGTCACATCCGTGAGAAACGACTCGCCTGGCGTTGATTGTTGAAGGTTGTTGCAGCACACGCCGGCCATAGCCTATCTGTAACTCGCGGCATACAGCACGGATTAATTAAGCAAACAGTCTGTTCGAGTACGCCGTGTGTGGAACCAACTATCACACCAGTTTGTACAATACCATACAAGCCACGCAAATGCAAACTCATGACAATCGTAAACTTTGCAATGCATGAACAAAGAAGTGAGCAATCAAAGCTACGACGGCAAGGCGTACGTACAAAACACGGAAGCCACAAGGGTTACCACGACAAAGGGCTTAGCGGCAGGGGAGGGAGGCGCACCATTGACATCCACTCACAAGTTCGTTCAGTGAGGTTGCAACGTTGCAACGTTCGTTCATTCGTTCGTTCATTCGTTCAGCTGCGAAAATCTGCAATTGTGTGTACTGTCGGTACTGAGTGACAGTACCCGGGACTGTGTAAAGAAGCATAGAACGATGACCGTGAGATCGTTGTCCGTCGTCGTCGTCGTCGTCGTCGTTGTGGGGAAAGGAAATTGGAAATTGGAAATTGGAAATTCTGTCGCCGTAATTTGAAATGTAGAAGAGTCAAAATAGTTCTTTGACAAACGTACTTTGATAAACTGAGATTGTGGCGGTAGTCTAAGGGCGCTCAATGCCAGTATGCTATTGGGATGCGTTTGACGACGCTGATTGTGCAATTTTGAAAATTGAAAGTTTCAAAGTTTTCAAGATTTCAAGTTTTCGGTTGTCTTTGAACGAAGCGTTGGCAACGGAATGCGTGAAGGTCTCGTTCGTTCGTTCGTTGTTCGTTCGTTCGTTCGTTCGTTCGTTCGTTCGTTCGTTCGTTCGTTCGTTCGTTCGTTCGTTCGTTCGTTACTCATCGTTCCTTCCTTCCTTCCTTCCTTCCTTCCTCCTTTTTCCCCCTCCAACTTGCTGATTGCCTCCATGGCATCACGACAGACGGTGGACACGTGGTTTGGGATCATGGAGAGAGAGAGAGAGAGAGAGAGAGAGGGTCACGTAGTATTACGTTTGAGTCTGTGTCTGTGCAGCTAGTTCAGAGAACAGAACGCACTGTCTGTAAGTCGACCCGCACCGTGCTTGCAACGTCGCGAGCCGCTGCAACCAACGTCTGTCGGTCGGTCGGTCGGTTGGGCGGCGTTCTCGGAATATTCTCGGACACAGACGGTTGGGAGGGACAGTTGTAGGTATGAGGGTACACGGGGAGGGGAAAGGAGGACGCCACCGTGTGCACGTGAGTGAGTGAACGACGTCGACAACACTGCGTGACAGCGTCGCCAGAAGAAAGTGGCACCGAACTTGCCGTGAGCGACAGCCAGCACTCGGAGTTGTCCGTCAACATTGCCGGGTTGGCCGTGCGGTCCCTTTGCTCCCTGTTGACCTCCCCTCCTCCTCTTCCCCTTCCTCCTCCATTCTTGGGTGCCTTTCTTTGTGTTTTTTGTTGTGTCCGTTTTTTGTTTGCTTGCCGTTTGTGCTTGCGGTTTTTCGTCGCGGGTTGCCTCTCGGTACGTCCCGTCGATTGCCCCCACGAATCCGCGGCATCTCCGCCCGCCTTGCGCACCACACCCTGGCTCTTGCGTCGTTGTTTTTTCTTGATTTTTGTTTTTTTGTCTCTGCGTCCACGCCATGCCGAAGACCTTAGTTGAGAAGGTGGAGGCCTTCTTCTATGAAGACCCGAAGTTCCAAAACTCGATGGAGTCTTTCGCTCGCAAGCACTGTGACATTATTGACTTGTCGACGGAGGAGAATAAACTCGAGTACGTTTCCGTGCGACCAACCTTTAACCTTTCCCCTGGTCGTTGGACCCATGTTTGACGCTGACACCAGCAAAAGCACACGTCACGTCACGCTTTGTGAACCGCTCTGATGGACGTCTGTCTCCAGGTACACTCCGCTCCACGCCAAGTACCAGAAAAAATTTGAGTCCTTGATCACGAACTTCATCGAGTCCATCGGTGGCACCGTGCAGGAATTCTACCGAGAACTCAAAGAGGTTCGTTCTGTGTTGCCGTGCGCGTCGTCCGCTGCGTCCGTCCGTCGCGACCAACCGTGAACCACACATGCGTGCCGTGCCGCAGGATAATGAACGGGACCCCAACGGCTCCAACGCGATATTCTCTCAGATATTGTGCGCCATTGCAGACTACGATGTATTCATCCAGTTGATGCGAGAGACCAAGGAAAAGGAAGACGAGGACCAGTCGTCCGAAGAAGAGCTGAACGGAAAATAAAGTTTACGCAAACACATGCCCAAAGCCTTCACGCAACACTACAGCCGCCGCCGGCGACACCTGCTGTGTCGCGTCACACATTCGTTGACAGGCACCACGAAGCAAGCAAGGTCGGGAACAAAGCACACACACGGCCGAGTATTTGTGCCAATGTCAACATAAACGTCGGCTCCGCAACCGCCGCATTCCGTCGTCTTTGTCGATCAGCGGTCACCAATCATCAGCCACAACATACAGTACACTTCGCATTGCCATGTTAGGTCGTTCGTCATTGTGATCTGCTCACGCTACATTACACCAGCGATTCAAAAGTATCAGCGGCGACAGCATTCACCCAACCACAACACCATGAAGACACGAGACATGAGATAACAACAACACACTACGCACCACATCAGAGTAACCACTGCAATGTCGTTTCCCCAGTTTTGATTCTCCATGACTTCCTGATGTTCTTCACGCATTGAAACGAAACAAGCTGACAGGCATTTTTCTTTGCGCTTCCACAACGACTCTCCACTTGTTTCACTTCCAGTTAGTTTCTACAACGTGCGTGCTGGTGTGCCGGAATTGCGCGAATCGCGCTCTGTGCGACGTTCGTAACACACATCAACGACCGGATCAGCGATCAACGATGATCAATGCAAGCAATCAGCGCAGGCAAGCAGCGCACGCAATCAGCGCAGGCAATCAATCAATGCTCATCAACATTCGTCGTCGTCGTCGTTCGTCGTCGCGCGGCGGTTGTCAGCACTCAAGTCAGCTGCCCACCCACTCTCTGCCGTTCTGCGCTGAAGTTTCCGCGCTGCAGCCTGCAGCCTGCAGTTACCAACAACGACAACGACGACAACGACGACGACGACACTTCAACGACGACACGCTGCTGTGTCGAACGAGGGAAACGACACCGGTGTGGTGTAAGATCCTCATCGCGTCTCGGTGCGAGTGAGGGTGGGCGCACCGCATGGTTGGAGTCGAGTCAACTATGCACTGCTCGGACGATCGAGACGACAACGACAACACATCGACAGTGACGACAACGACGACAACGACGACAACGACGACAACGACGACAACGACGACAGCAACGACACTGACGACGACAACGACGACGACACAAGTGTCACTCACTTCTCGCTTACTTACTCATTTGCGTGTGAGAGAAAGCATGTTGGTCATGAGGTCGTCGAGTCGCGGGCGGAGCTGTGGAGCCGTGAAAGAATCGACTCATGCAATGGCAAAGTCGTGGAAGGAACGCCGTGGAGTTGGGGAGTAGTAGAGTTGAGGAGTCGTGGACGGATGACGACATTGGTGGCAATAGTGGGTCCGGCGAGGTGGTGATGAATGGCGAGGAGGCAGAAGAAGCAGAACAGCAGCAACACCTGTAGTTTCCAAACTCGCCTCACTCCATCCAATATACGGTGAATGGAGAACAAGAGCACGTTTCAAGCGAACTGTGTGAACTTTCTCTCACGGAATTGCGCACAACATACTTTTGTCACGGAGCGTGGTGGTGAGAAAGAGGGAGGACAGCAGCTCTGAACGTTCCCGGCTGCCATGCGAAGCGCAGCTTGGTTGCCGACAAGTTGCGCTCTCCTGCTGTCTTTGTCGTGTCTCGTGTCAGTGCTGCAGACACCAAGCGAAATGAGCGCCAATGCGGCTGGATACGCGGCGTTGTCGAAAGGCTTGAAGTCACTCACCAAGACGCAAGAGGCCTCGCGACGGCCGTCCCTCTTCATTCGGTATCGCACCAACGGCATGCGACTCCCCGCGGACCCCATGCTGTGGAGTCACGTGGCGGTGAAGGACTGGGTGCTTCAAGACCTAGAGCTCCCGTGGTGCTCTGCCCTGTTTGCAGCCCTCGAAATTGATGGGCCGAAGCTGTTGCAAATCCTCGGACTTGACCACTTGCCACTGCAAAGCCTCTCGAAAGCCGACGAGTCGAGTGGCACGTCTCTGATGAACGAATTTTTGGAACGCCACGACGGGACGTCGGTCCAATTCGACCATGGCATGGGCCTGCACGACACGCAGCTGCCGCGCAGGACAGACTTTGGAGGAGCCCGTGGCTTGCGCTTCTCGGTGTCTGAAGCCGGTGCCAAACTTGCTGCCTCTGTGGTGGATGTCGTGAACAAGTGCGTTGGAGATGACGCGTACATATGTCCCTCGTCATCGGCGTACCCACCGTTCTCCCACGAACTACCACCAAGCGGTGTCGGTGGCGATGGCGGTGGCGGTGGCGGCGTCGACGTCGGCGTCGGCGTGGTGCCCGCGACCGGCTCTAGTGCACAAGACTTGACTCAGCCGCAGGATCTGAGGACGATCCAGCCACCCGCACAACTGCCCGTGATCGGTCCAGAATCACTCATGGACAATTCACGAAACAGCGGACGCTTCGGGACATGCTCAGGACCCGTCGACCAAGACTCCCTCTTGTTCGGCAGCAATCCTCACATTGCCACTCGCATTTGCTGCCACAACCGCCACTACGCCGAGAATAGCGGATACTTCAAGTCCACTTCGTGGTTGAGCGACATCTCGTCCGCGCAATCCCTTCGTGGAGACGAAGCGGACGGCTCCGTCGCCCTGTCGGTCGAGCGTGCGTCAGGGGATGTTGGAGAGCAACAGGTTTGGAACTATTTTGATGCCGTGACGGGCAAACGGCTCTTCTCTGCCCCGATCGGGAGGAGCATGCAAGAATTCTATGAAGAAAGTGTGGCCCACGGGTGGCCGAGCTTCCGCGACCAGGAGGTGGACTGGAAGAACGTGCGAAGTCTCCGCAACGGCGAGATGGTCTCGATTGACGGGACGCACCTTGGACACAACATTCCCGACCGCAATGGGAATCGCTACTGCATCAACTTGGTCTGTATTGCAGGTTCGCCAAACTTCAAAACCCCGCCGCGGCAGCTGGACGGCGCGAGTGCTGTGCCTCCCACCGATGCTGCCGCGCTCCCTGGCGGACCCGCGCCATTGGATGTTGGTGATTTCCAACGACGCGTCGAGGGCATGCTCTGGGGTCTCTTCGTCGGTAATGCCATCGGCATGCCAACTATGTGGTTCTATCAACCGCCTAGGCAGATCATTGAAGCGTTCGGCATCCGGGGCGTGCGGGGTCTTGCACCACCACCGGCGAAGCATTCCGGCAGCATCATGCGAGACTTTTGGCGCACGAATCGTGAACATGTTCGTGAAGTGGTCGGCAAGGTGATTTTGCATGGTCGTGAGGAAGCATGGCAGGCGCCTGGCACTCACTACCACAGCGGGCTGAAAGCAGGGGACAACACCATCAACACTCGACTTGTCGAAGAGTTGGTGAAGACGCTGTCGAAGAGTGGTGACCCGACGTGTGCGGATTATGCTGCGACGTCCGATTCAAGTGCCCAACGAGAGGGATCGGGTGTGGGTGACGCATCTGCTGAAGGCACGGCACGGCCAGCCAACGGAGAGGCACCCGACAGCCACGAGGCCAGCCACCGCTGTTCAGTGACATATGACGGAGATGCTTATTTGCAGCGATACATTCACTTCATGACCACCCCCGGCACTCACACTGACACGTATGCTGACACAGCGCACGTGCAGTTCTTTTACCGTTACAGCCAAGGAAATTCGCCACGAAAGTGCGCTGGTGTCGAGAACCACAGCACGGCCAACATTGGCTCGACTGTGTCACTTCCGGTGCTGGTCGCTGCCGGTCTCAGCTCGATGTTCGGCCAGCTTCCAAGCGCCCAGGCTCCGCGCGGTACGAAGTCGCAATTCTTTAGCTCAGGCGCCGCCGTCGCCGAAACGTGGGTGCGGGAGCACATTCGGCTCACCCACGCAAGCCCAAGACTCTTAGCTTACGCTGGCATCATGACTCGACTGTTCACCCGCCTTCTGGCGGGCACAGCCATGCGGGACGCCATCGACGCCGCTGGCCGTGAAATGGGCATCGATTTTGCCGCTATTGTCGCCGATGCAGCCGCGGAACAACCACGGTCCCAACTACCTGCGGCGTTTGCCGACTTGCCAGTCGTCACCAAGGCCTTTGGCCTTGCCTGTTACATCCATGACTCGTTGCCGACGACGCTGTATTTGGCCTATAAGTACCACAAACGCAGCGATGTTCGCGCAGGGCTCCTCGCCAACGCCAACGTGGGTGGCAACACTGCGGATCGCGGGGCCATTCTCGGTGCTATTTTTGGAGCGGTGCGTATTGGCTGTGCTGGCACTGAGGTCCACGATCGTGGAACATGTTTTGAGCGTGTCAACTTGTTCGCTTCAGCTTCGTGTTGCCCTTTTACGCTGGTGCTGCTGAATCCTGAAACAGGCTCACGGGACCGCAGCGCTCGGAAGTTGGCCGTCGAATCTCGCCCGCCGGCTGGAGTTATCGCAAAGTATCAGCGACTTTGTGCGCATCGCGGTACCAGCCGAGCAAGTTGCCTCGTGAACAATTCGAATGCGGTGCTGTGCGATCTGGAGAGATGGGCCAGTACCGATTGACGCGCTGACACCACGTACAGAGACGGCCGTGGAACACAAAGCACCTGTGACTACTATAATGAATAAACTTGTTGGACAAAAGGCGGAAGAAATGAATGACGGTTGGTCCGTCACTCGACATATGGAATGCGCTCACTTTGTATGGCACGAACGCCAGCCATGCGGTCAGAGCATGAACGTGCAAGAATGTACGCATGCCACGCTGACGGACTTCTCGATCGTTGAATGACTGCATGACTGAATGAATGAATGAATGAGTGAGTGAGTGAATGAATGAAGATTACTTTGTTATGCTACACGGGTTAGAGTGCGCGGTGTTGTGTTTATTTTTCGAAAGTAATCGTAACAACACAGAAAAAAAAAAACAGAAAGAAATAGGGAGGAATGTGGCAAGATATGTCGCTGCGGGGACCTTGGTGCGGTCCACGACGTTCACCCTCGGGCGTTCAAACCGTTCCACAGGGCGCTGTCGTACAGCTTGGAGGAGGCCTCGAACTTTTCGTCGCTGCGGGCGTCCGCGGCGACCTCGGCGAGAGCCTTCATCATTTCGATGTTGCCTTGGATGAAGCCGGGTTCGTAGTACCGAAGGCCGTGCTTCTTGCAGAACGCCTTCACGAGCGTGCGTGCCTTGCGGAGGTTGTGGCGGGGCAGACGGGGGTACAAGTGGTGCTCGATCTGGAACTGAAGGCCGCCATGGAACCAGTCCAGCCACTCCGGGCAGTCGACGTTCATGGTCGTCTTGAGCTGCATGGAGAACCACTCGTCGCTGTCGTCGTTGTAGGCGCGGCCGTTGTAGGTGTCCATGTAAAAGTGCGACAGCGTGATCTGCACGTGGAGGAAGCCGGAGACAAAGTGGGAGACGACCAAGAAGAGGAAAACGTCTCCCCAGGTAGGGAAGGTGGAGAGGAAAGTTCCGAACCACGCGAAGAAGCCGAGCAAGGAGACGATCTCGAGCGTCTTGTGCTGGATCTTCTCGGTGGACAAGAGCAGCAGCCACGACTGCACGTAGAGGTTGAAGCGGGCGAAGCCCATGATGGGGTAGAAGAGCAGGTGCTGGTGGCCGACGAGGAAGCGGCCGATGATGTTGTCCATGCGGTACTCGCGGCGGTGGTAGGAGCTCCAGAAGGGTCGGAACATCTTCTGCGTGATGGCGATGAGAGGGATGTGCTGGATGTCCGGGTCGTTCTCGACAGAGTTGCACACGATGTGGTGGACGTTGTGGGAGCGCTTCCACCAGGCGAGGGAGATGCCGCCAGTGAGGTTGCCGAAGGCGGTGCCCCAGAAGAGGTCCAGCTTGCGCACGTGGGAAAGGGCGTTGTGGCCGACGTCGTGGCCGACGAAGGCGAGCTGCTGCCAGAACATACCGAGGAAGATCGCTCCGAGGACGCGCTGCTCGAGCACGAGGGTGGTGTAGAGCATGACGGCGAAAGCGACGGTGAGGATGGCGAACTTGATGACGTAGTACCAAGGGTTCGTTTCGAAGAGGTTGCGTTCGAGGAGCTGCTGGCGCAGGGCGCGGTGCTCGCGGACGAAGTCGGACACCTCGTAGTCGGTCACCTCGCCGATGTAGAACGCCGGGAGCAGCGTCTTGTACACGCGGGCGGGGTGGTAGTTGGCGAAGGCGTCGGTAACGTCCTTGCCCGCCAGGTTGGCGATGGGGAGCCAGCCGCCGGGGTGGGTGTCCACGTACGACGTGACGTCGTAGCAGTGGCCGTCGATGATGATCCAGGCGTCGTCGCGCTTGTCGTGCTTGGCCACCTCGGCCATGGTGAGGTCGGTGCGTACCTTTTTGTTGTTCTTCGGCGCGTAGAAGGCCGGGACACGGAAGGACTTGCCCTCGTCCTCGCGCCAGATCATTTCAACCTTGGGCGCGTCGCCGATCGTGGAGGCGGACGACGACGAGGAGGAGGAGGCGGCGGCGGCGGCGGCAGCTGCCGTCCCTTCGCTGGAGCGTGGCTCTTTTTTGGGCGCCATGCTGGGGCTGTGGAGCGCGAAGGGGTCGGGTTGTCGGGTTGTCGGGTTGTCGGGGTCGCGGCTAGGGTGTCGACGAACGTGGTCTCTTTCGTCTGCACCGTTCCTTTGCCTTTCCTTTTTCTTCTGTTTTCTGCTTCAGGGTCAATGTTTCGTGCTGTGAATTGGGTGGGTTTGCTGCCTCGGCTCTGGGCGGTCACCACACGCGCACGCAAAAGTTGCCGCCGACCCCTGCACTGTTCGCTTGTGCAAGGCTGAACACAACGACGCCACCTCGCAGGCGAGCCGAGGAGCGCAGTGCAATGGTTGTCAAGTGGCACTGGGACGTTCGTTTTCTCACCAACTTGCAGTCACCACGTCGTGCAGTCGACCTCGCGCAACGCAAACGAACGTTGCGTACAACCCCCACCGACCAGAACAGCCGAACAGCGCTGGGCCTTGACGAGCGCAGCGGGACGCGAGAAAGGACGAGGCTCCACGGGTCCCGCGGAAGTAAAGGAAGGGTTTGTTCCGTCCGTGCTTCCGTGCTTCCGTGCTTCCGTGCTTCCGTGCTTCCGTGCTTCCGTGCTTCCGTACTCGCCCGTTCGCTTGCTCGCTTGCTCGGTTCGTCTGATTGTCGGCTCGTTTGTTTGCGCGTGCGGGACGGGAGGGCGGCGGGAGGGAGGGCGGGAGGGCGGGCGTGGGTAGGTAGGTAGGTAGGTGGTGTGCAGGAGCGGGTGGGTCACGTGTGGGGTGGCGTGTGTGGGTGGAAGGGGGAGGAGGGGGAGGAGGAAGGGGACACGAACAAACAAACGAGCAAACAAACGAACGTCGAAAACGAGTGTGGTGAGGTGAGGCAAGGCGGGGCAAGGCGAGAACTGTCACTCACTCACTCACTCACTCACTCACTCACTCACTCACTCAGGTCAGTCACTCACTCAGTCAGGTCAGTCAGTCAGGTCAGTCATGTCAGTCAGTCAGTCAGTCAGGTCAGTCAGGTCAGTCAGGTCAGTCAGGTCAGTCAGGTCAATCAGTCCGACAGTCAGACAGACAGCCAGCCACACTGTCAGTCAGTCAGTCAGTCACTTCCGCAACCACTCACCACTCACCCACCATTTGCCCTTTCTTGCTCACTTCCTCGCGTACGCACTTTCACTGTCGCTGCACCTTCCATGATAGATCGCGCAACCGTTCGTGCCGCTGCTTCTGTGCGCTTCTTCAGACGCAAACGGTGACCATGGTCTGAAGTGGCGCGTGCTAATTGTGCTCGCTTGCGCGGTCGTTCCCTCCCTTGCTCAAACCTGCGACTACCCGTAGTTTGTTGTGGCAGCAGCAAGATTGTACGAGCTGCTCAAGAGCCGACTCCAACTGACCTTCCTTGGAGAGGCAACTGACCAGATACAGGCAGCAACCACGAACGACTCTGACGGAGAGATAAAGCCGTTCACCGCCCCGCCCCAACAAGCACCGCAGCCGCCCTGGTTTGTCTTGGACGAGACGCCACTGACGTCGTCAACGACGAACTGGCGGCTCCAATGCAGTTCTGCTGCTGCGACTCATGAAACGACACAGCTTAAACTAGAGGACAGCTACACCAAGGGCTGCAAAGTGCAGATGGAGGTCGTTGCGTTTGGTGCTGCTTCGACCGTGTAACGAAGCAGGGCCACTCTTGCTAGTGAGGCGCCGTCCCGCCAACCGCGACCCTAAGAGACTATCACAATTTCGATTTCTCCACTCGAGTATTTCACGCGTTGCACTTTGGTCGTTGATTTAAAACACTGTCGCAACAGACAACAAACACTTTTTCAACGAAAACTACCCCGGGTCCACGAGCCCCGGCTTCAGCTCCGTCCTTCGAGGCGGGCGTCCAGAACACACTCAGCCACCACCTACGGAGGTCGACCATCATGAGTATGTGGGATGTATTGGCCTCGTCGGGTTCATCCGATGAGGATGACTCGCGCTCTGCAACGCCGGCAAACGGCATCCGTGCTTCAGTCAGTGTTGATTTGATGTACACCGCCGAGGATGTTGTGAACGGACTGCAGAACGACGTTATGGACTACGTGGACCTTCCCCTCATGATGCGCACGCCACCCAGCGACAAATTTCGACGGAAAAAGAAAAAGAAAGAGAAAATGATGAGGCGCCGCGCCAGGAACTTGCACAATTCGTTCGCAGGTTTGATGGACAGTAGCGGCGGTGGGCCAGGGAATGATGCCGATAGTGGCGACAGCGACGACGAAAGCGAATTTTCTTCAGATAGATCGACATCAACTCCACCTCCGTCGTCATCGTCATCTTCTCGTCGCGAACGAGTATCGAACGCTTCGCAACCGTACAGGCACGACCTCAGCGTCAATTGTGTGTACCTGCTGACGGCTCAAGTGTTCGACGACGTGCAGTTTTGCGAAGATCACCGGAGTGCTTTCGATAGTTGGGCTGATGCCGTTCTGCGCGACTCGTCGTTCGTTGACATCGCGGATGTTATCAACCAATTCATGGTCCACCTGAACTCGGCAGTGGAGTCGGGCAATGACTGTCAGGCACCAAAGTCGCCGTTTGACGAGTGGGTAGCACAAGAAAAACAGCGGCGCAATAAAGCCAAGAGCGTTGCCCAGAACACATTGGTTGTGTACAATGGATCCAAGGAGCGCGTCTCCATCACCAACGATGCTGCCATCAGTGGACGCGTTGACGACTCCATGAAGCACGGCCTTACTTTCGCGTTGAAGTCAGACTGCAACAACTGCTGTGCGTGCTCCAACGCTTCCCTCCCTTCCAAAACGCGGCGGCCTGGCACTCACGAGGCCGTCACGACTACGAGTTTCGCCTTCCTAGGTGCCTACATGCGCCACCGACTCCTCTTCCTGCTGCGGCAGCCTCTGAAAAAGTTGTGCCGGAAACCGCTTGGGCCAGCTCGGAAGCTCAAGCAGAAGAACTCTCAAAAGTACCAGAAGGTTGCTGTCAGCCGCAAGAATCGTCGCAGTAAGCAGCAGCGTTGCAGCCAAGAGAGCGGCAGCCAAGAGAGTGGACAGTCCCAAGACGAGTCGGAGCTCCAACAACCCCGAAGCAGCGGGTTGTCCGACGATTCCGCCACTGGGCCCAGCCCAATATCTGTCAAGTCGACTGGTGGCTCCGATGCCGCATCCACCAACAGTGTGGGCAGTCAAGACGAAATGGAAACGGACATGTGGGGATGCTCCTTCAAGGATGCTGGCGCACCGCCCACATCTGCTGAGCAGAGCGTGATTCTTGCTGCGTCGGCGCGCGTTCGTACAGTGCACACATGCGCCGTTTGCATGGAAGTTCTGTGTCACCCGTGCTCACTGCGACGCTGTGGGCACGTGTTCTGCCGAGGATGCCTTCTGTCCATGCTTTATGCTGCTGCTCGGGTACGGCAACTTACTGATTTGCTCCGCGTTCCTGCTCACTGGTTCGGCCTGTCCTTTGTGCTTTGTGCTTACGGCCAACTCCTTGCTGTTCCTTGCAGGCGGCAGAGTTTAACGACATTCCCCCATTCTGTCCGATGTGCCGGACGGACTTCAGAGCGTCCGACGTCGTTCCAGATCACATCCTGGATCACAAGCTTGGGGAAGCTTATCCGATAGCATATGCTGCCAGAGAACCAGAGTGTGCTACTTTAGAAGCGAGGCTGGCCGAGGAGCTCTTTGGAGTCGACAGTCCCGATCTCGGGTACAATGCTACTGACGACGTTGCCGCCACCGACCAGCGTCTCCTGCAAGCAGCTATCGAATCTCAGCTCAGGGAGGAGCGGCAGCGAGCCCACTTGCGGGAGAGGGAGCAGAGAGCGTGCTCTTGAGGTTGCTGTTGTAGTCGAGCGAGTCTACAACTCGAGTCTAATGACAACTCTGTTACAAGGCAAGCAATCGAGCACCTACCACACATAAACGAAGCACAAATTTAGATTTTACGACACTATTTCGTGTCTAACTATTAGTGGCGCGTTGACCAATACACCCTGGCACGCCATGTTGACAGCGGCAGCAACGATTCTACTGAACGTGCTGGCGAGGGGTGAGCTGCTTGCACAGCGACAGCTAAAACAAGTTCTTTAGAGCCTTTGGCGTCGTTGGATCGACAGCTGGTGCATGGAAGCGTTTTCGCTTCACGATCACATCCCGGCTCAGACTTTCCCGGCCATCTGCTAGGCAGGCTCGAGCGACGCTCTGGAACGTGTCGTATCCAGGTGCCTTGACATGGCCGTACGCATAATCATTGAGCCACTTGTCCAAGAAAAGGCAAGATTCCTGGCACATGCCTCCGTGCTTTTCCAGCAGCCGGATTGCCGAGGCCACGGGCAGTTCCTTCATGATGCGGCGCTTGCGCGATCGCAAGTCACCCAGGATGTCAAGCCCCACATCCACGGCGCTCAATCGCTCTGCCGCGTACAGAAGATTGCCGGCGATTTGAACACAGCCGCGGGCTGGGTGGTCTGCGGCGAGTAGTTGCCGCAGTCCAATTGCTTCACTCCATTGCCGGCGGCGAAATGCAGCAGCAGCCACGGCACGGAAGTAAGGAACTGAAAATGCTTTGAAAGCTTGGTGCCTGCGGAAACCAATCTCGTCCTCCGACACGGTGTGCTGCTGGTCGATGGTAGCCAATCGACGGTGAATATCGAGCACCGCATCCCAGTTTTGGTGTTTGAAAGCCGTCGTCGCAAGATACGTCATCATTTTAACATCGCATTCCTCTGCGCCAATCACAGGATGTGGTGTCGACACTGTCGCTGGGTCAGTATACAGAGTTGCGACCGACTGGCCGAGTGAAGGATTGCGCAATGCGGCTGGCAATGAACCACTGATACGCGCGGCTTCCTCCCATAGATTGGATTTGGCTTGCGTTTTCATGGCCGCAAAATAGCAGTCGTACGCAGCAACGGCTTCTTCCGCGTGAAACTGCTGTGAGGTCGTGTGCTTGAGTGAATTTTCAAGAGATGAAAGGAGAGCTCGTGATCGTTCGCTGGGGTTGCTGTCGGCATCAGCGGGTTGCTTGGACAGGGCAGAAAGTACGACTTTGAACTGTTTTGGCGATGGCTTCAGGCCCCATTTCGTCTGCATAAGTTCGAGAAGTCCGGACGCGATGTCGAAGCGGTCAAACGCACAGCTAGAGAGCAGAAGCGCATGAACGGCCGGCCTCGAGGGAACAGAATTTGCGATGGCTTTGGCCCCTTCGGACGGCTTCGTCGGGATCCGCTGCTGGCCCAATTGAAGGGCACGGAGAGCGCCATCGCAGTCGCCTAACTTGGACAGTGCCGAAATGGCATTGTTGTACAGGGATGTGGGGAAACTGGCGTCGTCTTGGACATCATGCAAGAGTGTGCGTAGCATGGCTGCTGGCTGCTGGTCGAGGGCGTTTTGTAACTGTGACGGACTCAGCTTTCGCATTCGCATCGCTGCGCCGGCTGGAACGCCACGCTCAACGGCGGCAAAAACACCATCGTATGCCGCGCTTGTTTCAACACGGTTTGCTTTCATGTGTTGCAGCAATGACTGCAGTTTCTCCCATTGCTTGGCAGCAGTCAATATTTGAGCAAGAGCCGCGTAAGGCGCAGCTTCGGAAGGACCCGTTCCCGCGAAGCCCTTGCTCTCATACAGAGCGAGAATCTGCTCTGCTCGCGACACTCGCTTTCGTCCAGAAGCCAATATCGCAGCTTTGAAAACTGAAGCAGCAGCCTCTTGTGTGTGCTTGGCGCTGTCGTCTTCGCTTGCGTCTGGGAACAGATCGAGCAGCTCGAGGAGATCGACAGTACTCAAGAACCGACCGCTTTGATTCGCCACCGTCAGCCACGCGGCGGCCATCTTACTTCCACGGTGGTTGAGGTCAAGACGGCCGCCCATAACTTCGCAATGGACCCAAGCCAATAAGGCTTGCGCGACTGCATACCCATCAGGCTTTCCCGACCTGGCAAAATGATTAATAATCTGACCGTACACTTCTGCGTCGGCCTGAATCTCGCGGGCGGCGTTCGACAGAACTAGAGACGGCTGCGGGGATGATCCCAGCGAAGGGTGCAGTCGTGGGAGTTGTACAGACTTACTATTGCGCTGTGACACATGACTCACTCGCGCCAAAATGTCGAGTGCAAGGGCACCTTTGCCATTCACGACGCATGTGTGAACGATATCGTTCAACTTCCGTTGATTCGCAGGAGGCTGTCCGTCTTCTCCCAAGTGCGCTAGTTGCTCCAATGCTTCTGAGACAGAAGCTTTCGGCTTCGGCGGTTTCCGAGCGGCATTGTCCCGTGCGTTTCGTTTGCGTTGCTTTGTGTTCGCCCTACGCGCACGCGGTTTGTTTGCGTGAGTCGAGAGTGGTCGTGTTGAACCACGCGTGTTGGAGGTGAGAAGGCACGTGGCCTGTGTGGGCAAACGTCTGGTTCGGCCGAACGACCGGGTGAGGCTGTGATCAATGTGCGAAGTTGCTCGCCTGATCCCAAATTGGATAGTGGTGCGAGGCGACATGAATTTCTTCGTATGCCTCACCACCGCGGATACAAACTGCTGCCCAATCGCGCGAGCACCGAGCATCGTTGCCTGAGGGCGGGCGATGCCACCGCCAATGTCAAATTGAGGTCATTTGCTGAATAGGAAACGGATTGAAAGTCTGTCTTGTTTTCGTTGTCGACTTTTGCTCGTGCCATCGCGGCCAAGGAGCACTCGTAGCAAAAAGCACCACAAGACGACCAAGCGAGCAGAAGGAAGCGCATTCACAACCACCACTTCTCTAGCAATCATGGCGGCACACTCGGTCACACGGGCGACCAACAGGCCACGAGCGAGCAAGCGAGCAAGCGAGCAAGCACGGGTCTTAGTCAGGACGTACATGTAGAAGCAGCATTCAACGAAGCCACGCGAGCAATAATTACCGCAACACGTCACCAAGGATGTTGAGCACTCACCTCCGTTGTCCTCGCTCTTCCGCATCACTGACGCGACTCACGTACGTACACAGGAACCTGACAACGATGTGTCAACACCCCAACATCTCACCACCCATACCCGTACATGACGACGCAACTTCGATTTCAATGAGTTTGGCGATTCAATTCCAGTTTCATGCATTCGTTGGTTCGTTCGTTCGTTGGTTCGTTCGTTGGTTCGTTGGTTCGTTCGTTCGTTCGTTGGTTCGTTCGTTCGTTCCGAAT
>ENA-OWNT01002904-OWNT01002904.1-seawater-metagenome-genome-assembly--contig:-NODE-2904-length-16953-cov-4.477957_pt1 | contig 16953 bp, 7 predicted proteins | sample MGYA00238136_ERZ651165 | MGnify/ENA primary metagenome ERZ651165 (study PRJEB26861, sample SAMN08777766) | seawater metagenome | isolation source: coastal seawater | place: USA: Florida | collected...
GCCTCGAAAACAGACTCTGCGCCGCCACGATATCCGCGCAGCATCACTTCGGCCCACACGGGCAAGTGGTCGACACTATTCGGCAGGTGCCCACGAAGACAGGTCAAAATGCGATCAATGTCGCCGACATCATTCGCAAAACCAAAACGCACGATAGAATGCGCCAGGCACAGCTTCAAATTCTGCCGAATGAGTAGCCCATTCAACTGCAAGACAAAGTCTGATTGAAAACATCTGGTGGATACTGCAAGAGAGTTAGCAGTCGTGGAAGGCGACTCTGCAGGCGACACTGGTGCTTGATCGTGGTCAAATAAATGTCCGTGCTGACACACTTGTCGAAGTAATGCCAGAAAGTCCGGCTTCGACAGCGTGGGTGCCTCAGCATCCTCATGCAGTTTGTAGAAGTGACCGCCAGCAGCGGTTACCAACACGGCATATCTTAGTTCTCGTCCATGGTTTGAGCGCAAAACATACATCCCAATGTTGGCAAGGCAAACGGCTAGCTGAACAAAGCCGTGGTGTGTGCAAACGTGCCTTTGAACCGCGTTAAGAAATTCCAAGAGTATCACTTGCCACGATGGCGAATGCTTCCGCAACAAAGTGAACCATCGTTGAAGCCGATGCTGCAGCAATGCCCATTGGTGATGACTCACCAGGTATCGGACCTCGATCTGAGCAAGGAAAACGGGAGTCTGGTTCACACAGTACGTTCGAAACAAACTTGTAGAAGGAGTACGAGATTCCTTCTCAGAAAAATCTACCTTGTTGCCACCAGTGATGCTTTGTCCCGTAGCACTCCCAGTAGTACATGCAATAACCATTCGCTCAAATATGCTGTTGGACGCAGTCCAATCCAGCGCCCAAGCGAGCACTCCATGGAAATATAGATGTCTGGCTGAATACTGAGCATCACTCCTCATGCTCCCTGTCTCATTGGGCGTTCGATCTACAGTGGAATCCCGGCGGGTATGTCGGACAGCTGTGACGCGTTCACAACGTTCAGATGTTCCTGTGGCTGCCTGCATTGCGTGCACTAGTGAAGTGGCGTGTGTGTCCTGTCGTTGAAACCCCGCTGCATACTCGTGCCATCCGTGATCAGAAGTCATCTCACCAATGTCTGGGACGTCACCGACACTGTGTTTGACCTGCGATGTCGATGTCGATTGTTCATTACGATTTGTTTTGTCCGAGTAAGTTTCTTCAACTTGCACCTCTCTACTGTCCCGCTCGCTGCCCAACGTGCACTTGGCCATCATTGGTTCAAAGAAATGAGACAAGTCGCTCAGTTTACGTGCTGACAGCGTTGGTTGATTCCCGTGATCAGATTCGAAATGAGCGCGTTGCCGCGTCGTCTCCCGCCTGAAACAAGCTGAGAAACATCGCATTGCATACAACCTTTCAATTAAGTGCAGCCGATCGAGTGCCGCTGTTTGCCTCGCAGAAAGTGCGAATGAATCCAACCCGTTTGTTTCCACTGTTGTTACCTCAGGACGGAATGAAAACAAGGTGTTGGCACCTGCCGGTTCTGTGTGCAGAGTGCCTAGGATGCGGTCACGCAATTCGCTGTGTCCTGTGTTGAGCAGAATACTCTTAATATATTCGCCTGGGTACTGGCCAATCAGAGATATTGCGCGAACTATCATGGCCACAACTTTTGCGTCGAAACCAGGGTATCTTCGCCGTAGCAACATACTTCTAATGGTGGTGAAATTACGGCTTGGCGTCATATCTTGAGACTTGTTATCGCCATTGCGGTCGGCAGCATCTCGAGCAATCGCAATTTCATCATCAAATCCACCTTGCGAACACTTCAGAATGTTACAGTATACGTAAAATTCAAGAAGTTGTTGAATTTTAGCTGTTCCAGAAGTTGGTTTGTCATGAAGGTGCTGTAAAAACCAAAATGTCTGCTGTTGAAAGTGCGACCGTGCTGCGATGAAATCGCTGCTCTTCGCCACCGACGACTGGGTGTCGCCGACAATCGATGCAAGAGATGGGAATTGCGTTGATTTCGTTGCGTCCCCCGCCACCGGCCACACGATTGTCTGACGCCTCCAATGGACGAGCAGTAATACCGAGATCGTCGCCAATCTACCATGGGATAGCCCCCAGTGGCACAGTAGATCGTACACGTGTGAATCAACCGACTCAGCAGTCGCTCCATGCACTACATTGCGCACAGGAGCAATTGCGTCCTGCAACCCAAGATCGTCAAACGAACTCGCCAGATCTTGCAAGATTGACAGCGTCGGCCAACGTTGGATCAGCATCAAAAGCGACTCACTTGGATGGATGACATACATCACATGCTGCAGCGCGTTCATGCGCAGCAATGCCAGCCGGCTGGCCGACCCAGTCCAATGTGGAATCCATTGGTGTGTTTCAAAACTGTAACATACAACGATAGGTTGACCGACACTGTCAGTCGCACCGTCTGTGAGCAGAAGTCCCTGCTTTGCGGCGGCAGCAACAATGTAGGGAGCAATTTGTCGTGGGCGATGCTGGCTGCTAGCGCCCGGTAGCTGCCAACTTTGCAATACAACTGGAGATTGTGAAAGTGCGATAATTGTAACCCGAGTTGATCGGCCCCAACTACTATGAAACCGAAGAAGCACCTTTACGCGGCGGACAAGACTCAATGCATCTGCTGTTCGGGCTGCCGCAACATGACAAGGAACGGATTGACAGAGGGAAACGACATTCACGGAATCAACCGAATCCAGTTTTGAAGAATACCCCACGCCGTCCAGTCTCTGAGGAGGAATATTGGTAACCAGCATCTCAACATACGCAGGGAACGACACCACATTCGTATCGCCAGGGGGGATTGACTTGAGCTCATCGAACAGAAGCCGGAGTAGAAAGTTCTCCAAGACAAAAATGCATTTCTCCAGTTCGGTTGAATCAGGAAAGTTCGACCACCACTCTTCAAGGAATGAACACACACGCAGGGATGCAGCATATCGAAGTTCACGGTGCTGCAGTTGGAGTATCGCGTTCTCAATGTTGGCTGCGAGCTTTGATTCTAAAGCCACCTCTAATTGGAGCAGTGGCAGGAGCCCGAATGAAGTGTCCATGGCCCTGCCACCGTGCTGCACATTGAGCAAATGCTGGGAAAAGTTGACGTGCCCGAGCTTTGTGAGTTCCTTCAAAGGACCCGGCCATGCAAACATGCCATTGGTGAAGGACTCATAAGAAACTGGGTTTGCTCGAACGAGCATGATCGAGATTGGTGACAAAAACAATCCATGATCAATTTGCACTTGCGGCGGTTTGTTGGAGTAGCACACGGCTAGGGGTAAAGCCAACGTCCGGTCTTCATTCTCTATTATATTGCCTGAAAATACGACAACACTGCGCGCGGCGTTGCTGGTTGGGTGGTGCAATTGCGGTTGCTCGCGATCATGCGATGTAGTCTCTAAGGCGTTCACGCAAAAGGATCCCAGCGTCGATACGATTTGAACGCTGTGGTGCGACTCCGCACTCCCAGGGAAGAAGACAGCATGAGCACACGTGGCGGCTGCGACAACTACCTCAATCTCAGTACAACAGCAGTGTGCACAGTTCGCACTCTTACAGCGGCTGCTGGCACTTTTCCCGGGCGGTTCCGGTACTCCACCATTGTGGGTGCCGTCGTCGCGCACAGTCGAGATTCGGAGACTGGCAGCGTCATCGCGAACCGTCGGCATTCTCCAAGCCCGTGACCATGGGCAGAAGTGACTGTCACCACGATCACGAACTCGCGCTTGCGCCGTACGCGGATGTGCGAATTGTGAGTCGCTCCGGTCTCCTGTGCTCTGATGTGGAACGGAAGCCGCATATGCCGCAAGCTCTACACGCACTAACTTGACGTTGTGCGGTTCCTGCTGTTGCTTCATGCACAAGAAAAATACATCTTCTTGAGGGGCTACAGTGATGGTGGCCAATAAACTGAAGTCCGCTTGTGGATACAAAGCGTCCCCCAGGTAAAATGATGTGCTCGCGACTTTCCATGCCAAAGGCAGTGTGCGAGTAACCCTTCCAGATGCAGTGTCCCACTGAACAATGACGTTGTTGGCGAGGTCAAGCTGCAGGCAGAACGATTGTGACATTGCGAAAGTTGAAAAATCGAGCCTGGCGCACTGCAGGGATGGAAGCGGACTCATAGCCAAACGTTGAGCTTCGCGGAGATAAACACCAAAGTCACACAATTGGAAAGTGACAACAAGAACGACGTTTTCACTTTCAGTCGTGACATTTTCTGGGCTAGAGCTCGATGAGCATGATGAAGAAGAAAAGTCAGAGTCGGACAGGTGTAGTTTTTGCTCTGGGGATTGCACAGCATGGCTGATATTGGCAGTGGCGCGAAAGGCCATGGTCAGGTTGCTCGGACGGTGACGGTTTTGGAAAGATGCCAAGCATCGCACACTCCACTGACATCCACGTGGCCCTGCATTGGTTGGCAACAACTTTGGCGTGGGCTCATCCACACCGAAATCTGTTTGAGTTTCTGGCTCTGATTCTGACGACGTCGAATCTTCCTCTGAGAAATTTGACCGGCTGTCCACGCTGACGCAACCATTGGACTCAGACTCGTCGTCCGACAGCTGTACATCCTGGGCGTCAGAGCGGTATGGTGAAGTCAATATAAGGTGCCCAGTATCCTGCAACCATTTCAACAATCCATCACAACACACTACAGCAACATCAGAAAAATACTCGTTGCATAGTGCTAACGTCGGTGCAAATGGGAAGAAACCAAATTGTGGACGTGAACTGTCATCATCGCTGTCAGCGGTAGCATCGTTGAGTGGCTCAGTACTGAATCGCTGGAACTGTAGTGCCAGCAAGTCTCCTGGCCGCTTCATTGTTTTGACGGGCTGTGGTTCATCGCAGTGTTGTGTACCATGAACCCATGTTTGTAACAAATGTTGAACGTTCACTGCTGTGGCGTCACGTGATTCCATGGAAGGCCTGTAGAGCCAGCGAGTGAACAGCAAGTGCGCCGTCGCCGTCGACTCTGCAGGTTGTGCTGGGAGGGTGAGCTGCAGCGACGAAATTCGGTCGGGTGCGCTGCCGGCTTGGTTTGGTAATTTCCACACAGTGCATTGCGCTTCATGGGAAGGAGCGTCATCTTGTGTTTGCGTCTTCGAATTGTGACAAGAGCAAGTTGCACTCAAGTGTGAATGGAAAACACTGAGCAATCGTTGGTCGCCTGACAGGGCGACGCGAGGGGGAGTTGCTGCTGCGTTGAACAGCTCTTGGTCGGGTCCCCATTTCAGTATTTCGTAAAAGTACGATGGGCGGACATTGTGCGCGGTCATTGTAATACGAGAGGAGGCTTCACCGCCACGCAACGGTCCAATGCCGTTGCCACGAATCCCCACACATCACCAACTTGTTGGCAGTCACATGACGGGTTGATGCAGTATAGCAATGGGGGGGCCCTTGTCCACTGACCACAGTTTTGGGAATGATAAAGAAATTGCTGGTGATAACTGCGGGTCCCACAGTTTCCATTCCACGTTAAACGTCCACTCACTCATGAAGTCCAATTTTCAGGTGTTTGAGGAAGCGAATGAACGCACCACCTCAGTTCCTGCCACATGCGCGACGACATCCTTTATTGTCGTCCGTATTCTTGCCTTTCAGTCGGATTGGTGCTCGTTTGCGCCATTCTGCAGCAACTCTGATTTGTGCTCATTTGCGCCATACTAATATTGTGTGCGGAGGCCTGAGCCTTCGCATAGCGACTTTCGTATCTTGGTTTTCGCGCTCTGTAGTATAGCGAAGACCCAACGAATGTTGTTCCTGAGCACTTGAAAAAAACAACAAACACCCGCCGCTCTGAAAACAGCGACCACAAAAACGAGAATTGAGAATGACGGAGCCCCGGCCGAGCGTGGGTCAGAGCATCAACAAACAAACCCTCATATCAAACGGCTGCGGCTACGTACCCGACGACTTCGATTTGCAGCGCGAGTAACGTGACTACCTGAACTGCAACTTCGAGGTGCCACCAGTCATGTCTTGCTGGAGCGCCTGGATCTTTGCAAACCGCAGCTTTCCCGCGTCTCCGACGCTCCTGTCTTCCATCCCACGCCCATGCACTCATGCACCACACACCACACACCACACACCACACACCACACACCACACACCACACACCAACAACCGACCCAGACCCAGACCCAGACCCAGACCCAGAAAGAGGCGCAAAGCAGTTGGTGTCGTCGTCGTTGTCGTCGTCGTCGTCGTCGTCGTCGTCGTCGTCGTTGCTTCGTTCGTCATCCACAAAACGCTCCACAAAAGCCACTTCACATCCAACGCGTTGTCGTAAACTCCCACACATCAAGATATACGGCAATACCTCCAATCCCGCCTTTCGCCTTCGCCCTGCAGCAATCCAAGTTAGTCATCGAACTTTCAGTGCGTTAGCGAAGAACAATCTCCCAAAACAACACTATATAGGCAATACTGTATCATGAGTGAGTGATTGAGTGAGAGTGAGTGAGTGAGTGAGAGTGAGTGTGTGAGTGAGTGAGTGAGTGAGTGAGTGCGGTTGGCAGGGAGGGAGGCAGATGGCAGTGAGTGTACTAGGCGTCGCCAGAGCCACCTGGCTTACGCTTCGAGGCCCCGCCTCCACGCCCACTCACTACCGCCGTAGTCCCCGCTCCGTCCGTCCGTCTGTCCTCTCACTCACTCACAGTCAGTCACTCACAGTCACTCACAGTCAGTCACTCACTCACTCACTCCAAATCCGGCGCCCAGTCACAGTGCAGTCACCGTCAGCCACAGTGAAGTCACTCACTCACTCACTCACTCACTCACTCACTCACTCACTCACTCACTCTGTCGTTCGTTCGTTCGGTCCTCCGTGTTCGTTCGTTCGTTCGTTCGATGTTCGTTTGTTCGTTCGTTCGTTCGTTCGTTCGTTCGTTCGTTCGTTCGTTGTCATTGTCGTCGTCGTTGTTGTCATTGTCATTCATTGTCGTCGTTGTCATTGTCATTGTCATTGTCATTGTCGTCGTTGTCGTTGTCATTGTCGTCGTTGATTCGTTCGTTCGTTCATTCATTGTCATTGTCGTCGTTGGTTCGTTGGTTCGTTGGTTCATTGGTTCGTTCGTTGGTTCGCTCGTTGTCATTGTCATCGTTCGTTCGTTCGTTTGTTGTCGTCGTCGTTGTCGTTGTCGTTGTTTGTTGTTTCTCACTCGTCATTCGCGTTTCGTGTTTCGTTTGTTCGTTCGTTCGTTCTCGAGGGCTGGAGCGTTTGTATGCTCGGCGGATTGGTTGATTATTATGGGTATTCATGGTTGTTACGCTTGTTTGGTCGGTCGGGCGTCTCTGCGGATGTGGCGTCTGTTGTGAATTCTTTGTTCGGCGATCGGCGTTCGTGGTCGTTGAAGTGGTGTGATTGAGTGAGTTGCCTCTGCTGCGGGAAGGTGGTGTCACTATTCAGAACTTGTTGATGCGCGTGCGGGCGTGCATACAGGCAATTCGCGATTGTGCTGTTTGACGTGTCCGTGCAGACACTGAGTTGGGCAGTTCTGCGTGAAAATGCGGACACGTCGAACCGATGAAGCAGATAGCTTGTTCCTCGAACGCGGCCTTGGTAATAACGGACGTGCGTTGGGCTGGTCCACAAACACAATGTGTTGAAGACGCGTCGTTGAGGCACGGCTGGTCACGTTGTTCAACGCTTCGCTTCTTTTGTTTTGTTTTGTTGTGGGCGCGTCTTGTTTTCTGTTTTCTGTGCTCTTTTCCCCTCTCGCCGTCGCCGCCGTCGTCGCCTTTGTCGTTGTCGTTGCCTTCTTTGGTTTTCGTCGTGTCGCCGCTTGTCGTTCGCAACGTCAACTCTGAGCTTCCGTCGGAGCCGTCCCCATTTTTTTGTTCGTGCAGTGGGTGGTAGAGATGTCTTTCTCAGGCAATATGTTGAGGCGATGCATGAGCACTGCCGCTCGCGCGGTTAAGGTCGTGAAGCCGGGCCAGTTGGCGTACGTTGCGTTTTGTGGCTGTGACGTCAGCACTGAAGTGCCGCCACCTTGTTGAGATGTTTTTCTATTTGCTGACCCGTTCGGTTGTGTATTCTGTTTTTTTTGTCACCTGCTGCGTGGTCACACGTTCGATACGCGTCCTGTCCCGGTGTAGGTTGGAGAGCGCAAGTGTACCAACTGCGGGAAGCTCGCAAGTTGTCGTCAAGATCCTTGCTGCTCCAGTGTCCGAGCTTGACGCTGCTGTCGCTGCCGGTCGCGCGAGTGGCACCGTCGGCAACGAGGGTGTTGGCGTGGTCACGCAGGTCGGATCCGGCGTCAGCGACATCGCTGTCAACGACTGGGTTGTGCCAACCACGGCTGGCGCCGGCACTTTCGCCGAGTACATCGTGGCTGATGCTTCCAATCTCGCAGTCGTTCCCAACGACATCCAGGTTTCCGACGCTGCGCACATCGGCGGTACTGGCGCCACTGCGCTGCGCATCTTGTCCGACTACGGTGCGTCTGGCTCCGTAATCCAAAACAACGCCAACAGCGCTGTTGGCCAAGCGGTGGTCCAAATCGCTAAGTCCAAGGGAATCAAGACCATCAATATCATCCCTGACGGACCTGATGCGGATGATGTGGTGAAGCACTTGTACGGTCTCGGTGCCGACATCGTTGTCACAGAATCGTACGCCGAGTCAGCTAAGTTTGGACCTTTGGTGTCCGACTTGCCCACACCGACGCTTGGTATTAACGGCGCCGGAGGCAAATCAGCAACATCCGTCGCGCGCGCTGTTGGTGACGGAAAGACCGTGGTCACGTACGGTGGCAGCGCCCCCGTGCAGGTCCCCACTAGTGTTTTGGTCGGCAAGGGCGTGAACTTGACCGGCTTCTCCCTCGCACGCTGGAGCGCTGGCACCGCTGTTGAGGGTCGCCGGCAGCTCGCGTCAGACGTTGCCGCTTTGGTGCAAGACGGCGCCCTTAAGGCCAGTGTCGAAGAAACCACCCTGACCGACGCTGTGTCCGCTGTCGAGTCTTTCAACGACCGCAACCCACAGTCAGTCACCTCCCCATTGGTGACTGTTTGAATGCATGTGGACGTAGAAGCGAACAATTAGAATGCTTCACAGAAAAATATCCACGCAACATTGTGTCTGCTCGTTTGGGTTATGAGTTGTACCTACGGGTGTATCTCTTCGCAGAGGGTCGCCTTTGGCAGCCACTTGCGCTTTAGCTGTTGGTGAATGAAATTCATGCAAGATTAATTTACCAAATCCTTATTTTTGCGTTGCTCGCAAGTTTTCTTCACTACTTTTATGCAGCGGATTGCACGAAGCGCTACAAAAGGTTGTTGACTCGAGACGCGGCTTTCCGCCGAAGCCGGCTTGAGGACCGAGTCTCGTGTTCTGCAGGGAAGTTCTTGATCACTATTCCCTTGCATTCGGTTAATATTGTCAGCGGCCTGCTCGTCAGCACTTACACCCTGTCAACAACCTCGTTCCGTGGCAAGTTGTGACCTGCCGTCATAGTGCATTGCCGCGTCACAGATTCGCTATCTTGTTGGGTGTGGTGAATCCACACGGCACTCGTTGCCCTAGTTCCTCTGGCGACACTCAACACCAGCGACTTGAGATTGTGCCACCTGCTTTGTGTTGCTTGATTTGCACAAGTCGCTAGTGAACATTATTCTCATCGAAGCTTGAACGAGAAGCAGTGCGCTGAGCTGAGCGCTCGGTGTTTACCTGCCGGTACCACCGATGGAAGCTGAAAATTGACAAGTGGTGGCAGTTGTCAACAAATGTGCGTTGCTCTTGCCATATTCCTGTGTCTGCTGCACGTGCGAGCCACCGCCCGGAACGGTGTGGCATATGCCGCGCAAACAGGTTCACCGACGGCGACAACTCGCGCAGATGGTCCACTGTCGATGTTGACCGGGGGAATACCACACTTGGTAACTGTTTGACCACGCAAACGAAGGCGGCGCACAGACCAACCGAACAAGCGAGCAACCCCATTTTTGCGCGCAATTTTCGACAACGAACGAATGGACGTCAAGAGGTGCTGGATAGTGGGGGATTGGTGAGTGGTGTGTGGTGTGCTCGCGTTGAAGACGAACGTTCTGTTGACAACGAGAGGACGGAAATGGCACACCGTCACTGTGACGAGAACTTTCTCTATTCGATGTACTGCGAGGTGTCTGTAAGTGATGCTTTGGATTTTGCAGTGGGAGCTTTTGTGCTGATCTCAGAGCACATAGCAGTTCGTGACAGTACGCAAGTGCACGTCAGATAGCAGAGGTACATTATAGTATGCTTCAAACCGTATCGGAAAATTGCAGCTATTTTCTAAATAGGCTCCTCGAATGGGGCGGGGCGGGACGGGGCGTCGGCAAGCAAGCGGCGAAACGAAATTGCAGAAATTGCAGAAATTGCAGAAATTGCGAAACAATGCAATAATGGTAAAGTGACGAAGTGGTACAGCAGCGATCGAGTGAGTGACAAAGTCTCGCAGTATCCCAGTGCAACAGCGGGGGAAAAGAATAAGGTACTTGACTTAATGACACTTTACAGTACATGTATTGACTTTTCCATTGTTTGGGCTTGTGCAGATTTTGCAATTCGACGCTTCCGACGAGCGCCTCTTTATCTTCGTGTGCGTATGGAAAGTGGAGATGAAAATGAAGGTCACTGAAGGTCAGGCACTGTCACTGTCACACACGCAACACTGTCACTGGTTGGTTGCCGCCGGCTGTCTGTCTGTCTGTCTGTGATCGTTGTTCGTTGTTCGTCTCGCCGCCGCCTTTCTTCCACCGCAAAGCAACTTTCGAGTTCTTCAGGAAAGAAGACACAAGGACGAACGAATGCAATGAATGCAATGGATGCAACAAATAAATGCCTAGGAACGAAGAAAGAGGAAAGGACATCAAACAACGAGCAAGCGAGCGAGCAACAACGAGCACGGAAGTCGAAAGTTGAAGGTTTAGTTAGAAGTTTAGAGTGAACAGTGAAAGAATGAACGAAAGAACAAAGAACACGGTCGTTCGTTCGAACGAACGAACGAATGATGTTGGCTGATGGAAACAGAAGGCAGAGAGAGAGAGAGCGAGAGCGAGAGGCAGAGTGCCAGCGTGGAGCATCGATACGCCTTCCTCAAGTGGTCTAAGTGGGCTTGTTGAGGTGCGAAGGAGCCGAACGCAGACAGAGAGTGAGGATCGATCGCTCGAGTGGTGGACGGACAGCCGACAGCGTTGCTGCGGAAAGTCACAAGAGAGGAGAACGGTTGTGTGCTTCACGTTGTGCCGAGTGCCTTTTATCCTTACGTAGGAACGTGTGTTTGTGGACGCAATGTTCGGAGTGCTGGGTGGGCAGCGCAGCGCAAAGCCAGCAGCAGCGCAGCGCAGGGCAGCGCAGGGCAGCGTGCGCGTTGTCGTTGTTGCATTGAGAGTGTCGGCTGTCGGCTGTGTAGCCCCGTTAGCTCGTTGTGGCGTTGCGGCGAATACTTCAACGCCTCTAAACCTGAACGTCATGTTACCGGCGACTGTGTTGAGGTGTTGAGGCGAGGGCACGCATTAAGCACAGGTGAGGTGCTACACATTAGTTGGTTCGTACAACTTGACGGCACTAACAAAACGGTGTTGGGCACAACAGTTTGCTTCGACAGTGGTTGGGTCATGCATGGCTGGAGGAAAGTGTTGCCCCAAACGACGCCCTAACGAACATGAATTCCATCGAACCTCAGCGTTGGTGCTGGTTGTCCGCTACGTTAGCTGCGTGGAAGCGATCACCTCAACCAAATTGTGGGGGAAGTTACCGAACCGTGACACTTTAGCGTAATTTTTTTCAGAAATTATGGCAAGCGCCAAGTCTTTCTGAGTGAAGCTTCGGCCTTCTGTTATTTGTCACCGCTGGCTCGCACCGCCACCGGGATCGTCGCCGCAATGCCGTCACATTCAGTGATCTTTTGGCCTCTTGTGACGGCGTGCATCGTTCGCAGCGTATCGTCCGCAACTGGTGACGTTGCTTTTGCTCCCATTTGGGAGGATACTCCTCTAACATGTGCAGAAGAGTTCATTGTTGACCAACCATGCTCGAGCTCGGATCCATGCGAACAGGACGGGTGCGAGGAGATCTGCTCGACAAACTCGTCTTGTTCATTCATCCTGTCCCTTGCCACTGGCGGTTGCTTCATGTATTCTGAGTGCAGTTCAACGCGCGAAGCTGTGGCAGCTGGAACCACGCTGGCACAAGGCGAAATGGGAGATTGTGGCCAGGTAGTCGTAGACCCAATCACCGTTGTGCCGGACGTGTCTCGCAACTACACCGTCCTTTACGACGCTGACAGTTCGACTAGCTGTTCAAATGATTTCAAGATCAAGCAAGAATGCTCTTCCGCCTCAGCATGTACGATGGAGGAATGCGCTGCCTCTTGCGACGAATACCCAACTTGCACACATTTTATTTCCACCGATGCCGGAGGGTGCATTTTGTACGACAGCTGCGACAGCACGCGCTCAACAACGGGCACCGGAACAACCTACGCTTCGGACGGGGATGCTGACCCAGACGCCACCCTTGACTTTGCGTTTCTGAACACAATATGCCCGGCCGTGGAAACGACGATGAGCTTGACCGTGCTGGACGACACGTTCACAGTGATATCGGAGGGGGCGCGCGTCACATGCTCTTCCGATGGACTCATCTCGACCGTGTGCACGTCGCTCGACACGTGCAGCTTCGAGATGTGCCGCACTAATTGTTTCCAGACATCTGGTTGCTTGTACGGATACTCGAATGGAAATGGCATTTGCAAGTTGTACACTTCATGTGGCAGCTACGACGCAACGGCCTCATCTGGCAGCATATTCCAGCATAACGATGCACTGTTGACAACGCAACCAATACCGACGACAGTTGTGTCGACAACTGCGTGCGACTCGAGCTCGTTCTACTGTCCCTACACTTCCAGCAGTTTAGACACCTGTCCTGGTGAATCCGTCGTCGCGTGTGACACAGCCAGCGATCTGAACACGCCGTGCAATGAGGGAAAGTGCAAGTCATATTGTGATATTGCCGGCTCGGATTGCGCGTTCTTCTTCTTGTCCGACACTGGCACTTGCAGCCTTTTCGCAAGTTGCCATCAGACTGAAACGGGGAACGAGACGGGCGTCATTTGGCAAAAACCTAGTTTCCACATTCCAAACTGTAATCCGACAAGCTCGTACTGTGTCGAAACGGTAGACCAGTACTACTCCTGTTCTACCGACGAAGTCATCAACACGGTGTGCAACCCACAAGAAGACTCGGCGTGCGACGCGGCAACCTGCCAGTCCTACTGTGACGACGAAGTGAGTTGCCTGTTTTATGCGATCAACGAGAACGGACTGTGCAACACTTTCTCTTCTTGCGACGCGGTGGAGACAAAATTCACGCGTTTCACCATCTACTCCAAACAAGATCCGGCCACTACATCGATCCCACCGACGACGGAGGCCCCACCGGCGGTGTACGCCGCGGTCTTCACCGATTCTCCACTGACATGCAATGCTTCCGCTCTGTTGAGCCAACCTTGCTACTCGGACCTCGCATGTTCCCAGGAAACATGTCAGGATTACTGCACCAACACCACGAGTTGTTCGTTTGTGTTTGCGCAGTCGTCGGGCGCTTGCTTTTTGTTCTCGGAATGCAGCTCGATTCGGTCAACCATTGCTGCTGGAAGCACTTTTGTTGTTGGTGTTGAGCAGTGTGGCGAAGTTTATGCCGACCCCTCGATCGCCGTTCCTGCCATCACGCAAGAATACTCTGTTGAGTACGATTCCGACTCGATGATGTCTTGCGCTTCGAGTGGGAAGTTACACCAACCGTGTACCAAGGCAAGTCGTTGCTCGGAGGATGAGTGCCTCAGTCGCTGCGCGGGGTACCCAGGGTGCAATTTTGTCTTCAGCAATGAAGAAGGCGGATGCATTCTGTACGATGCGTGTAGCTTTGAACGTGACATTGACGTGGCTGGTACTACTTTTGCGGTGGTGTCTACGAATTTCGAAGTTCAGACCAACGAGCTGCCGATCGCAAGTGGGTCGGATTGCCCAACAACGACGCTGCCGCCAGTCGCTGAAGAGTTTGTGCAAGTCTATTCCGAAAGTAGGCGGACATGCCCAACAGTATCAAAGATCGAACAAATGTGTTCTTCTTCCAACCCGTGCAGCGAATCGCAATGTTTGAACTACTGTGTTGCTGACTCATCGTGCAATTTCGTTCGCACCACGGACGTCGGTGGCTGTATTACATACCTGGACTGCCCGACGACGGTGCAAGCGCAGACACTTGGAAACCTCTGGGAACGGAATACAACAGATGTGACGTTTTCACCTGCTCCAGGAGGTTTGTACCCCGCCCCCAGTTCAAGTGGACTATCTCCCTCATCCGCTCCTCTGTCTGAACCGTCGCCAGCACCGAGTATTTTTGCTGACTGCGACGTCACATCAGAGTCATATCTTGGCGATGGTCACTGTGATAGCAGCAATGCCGCGTACAACACTTTGAGTTGTGGTTGGGACGGCGGTGATTGCTGTGAAGACTCTTGTGAAAGTACAGTGGAATACACATGTGGAACCAACGGCTATGATTGCAAGGACCCTGACTACAGCACGTGCTCCGTGGATGGCTCATCTTTCCTTGGCGATGGATACTGCGACTCTGTCGGCGACTACAACACCGCTGCATGTGGATGGGACAGTGGCGACTGCTGCTCGGCAAGTTGCGAAGACGGCCCACAATACACTTGTGGCGAATACGGCTACACATGCCTTGACCCCGGCAGCAGTGACTCCGACTCAGTTTGTGAAGTTGGATTCGATTCATGGTTGGCGGACGGTTTCTGCGACACCTCTGGCGACTACAACACACAGGCATGTAATTGGGACGGCGGAGACTGTTGCGCCAGTACTTGCGGTGTCAACGTCACGACGACGTTTGACTGCGAGGATGAGGCAGATTCGCAGGTTTGCCTTGACCCCACCGCCGCCGAGTATGTGTCGACGGAGTGTGCGGTCGCACAGGAGTCCTACATTGCAGATGGCTTCTGCGACGGGTTCGGATACGGAGGTTACAACACAGCAGCGTGCGATTGGGACGGTGGCGATTGTTGCGCGTCGACTTGCGTCGATGGCACAGAGCACTCCTGCTCCGATGATGAGAACCACTACGAATGCTTTGACCCTGATGCCCCGGACCATGCACCTGGCAATTGCACTGTGCAGTTCGAAGAGTACTTGGGTGACGCTTACTGTGACTACAACGGGGGCTACAATGTTGCGGCTTGTGCGTGGGACGGCGGCGATTGCTGCGTTCTCACATGTACAGGGCCTGCGAATGAGGAAGAGGCAGTGTACACGTGCGGCGAAGGTGGCTACGACTGCAAAGATAATACCACATGTGCTGTCGACTTCACTTCGTGGCTCGGAGACGGTTACTGTGACGACGAGGCACACAACTCCCGCCTTTGTAATTGGGACGGTGGAGACTGTTGCACTGAGACTTGTGTTGCGTCCTCTGACTATGACTGTAGCACTGCGTCCGCGGATGCGTGCTTGGATCCCATGTATCAACCTAGCACAACACCCGCTGCGACAACTGCAGCATGTTCTGTGTCGTATCCGTCTTACGTCGGAGATGGCCATTGCGACACTACGGGAGAGTACAACACTATTTCATGTGGTTGGGACGGCGGCGATTGCTGCGAAGATTCTTGCATCAGCTCGGACTCTTACACATGTGGAACCAATAGCTACGACTGCAAGGACCCTGAGTTCAGCACCTGCTCGGTAGATGGCTCGCCATTCATTGGTGACGGATACTGCGATTCAGTCGGTGGCTATAATACAGCCGTATGTGGATGGGATGGCGGTGACTGTTGTTCTTCAAGCTGTGAAGACAGCGCCGAGTACACGTGTGGCGAGTACGGCTACACATGCCTTGACCCTGACAGCAGTGACTCTGCCTCCGTTTGTGAAGTTGGATTCAACTCGTGGTTGGCGGACGGATACTGCGATGCCTCAGGTGACTACAATACACAAGCGTGCGACTGGGACGGCGGCGATTGTTGCGCCAGTACATGCGGTTTCAACATCACTGCAACAACATTTGATTGCGACGAATCGGCGGATGCCCAAGTCTGCCTTGACCCCACCGCCGCGGAGTACGTGCCCGCTGAATGTGCGGTTGCTCAAGAATCCTTCATTGGCGACGGTTTCTGCGACGGATTTGGATACGGGAACTACAACACGCTAGCTTGCGATTGGGATGGAGGCGACTGCTGCGCGTCGACCTGTATTGACGGCGCTGACCACACCTGCTCTGATGATGCGAACCACTACGAGTGTCTTGACCCCGATGCATCAGACCATGCTCCAGGGAACTGCACCGTGCTGTTTCCAGAGTACTTGGGTGACGCTTACTGTGATTACAGTGGAGGTTACAATGTCGCCGCGTGCGGCTGGGATGGAGGTGATTGCTGTTACTTGACCTGCCAAGAACCCGTAAATGCAGACGAATCAACTCATACTTGCGGTGAAGGCGGCTATGACTGCAAGGATCAGTCTACATGTACAGTAGACTACCCGTCTTGGCTCGCGGACGGATACTGCGATGGTGCAGACCACAACACTGAACTTTGCAATTGGGATGGCGGTGACTGCTGCGCAACAACGTGTGTCGAAACCCAACAATATGACTGCAGCAGTGCCACTGTAGCCACGTGTCTGGATCCAGATGCGAGTTCAGCCGGATCCACCACCACAATCACCCCACCACCCACGGCCTCCACGGCAACGGGCCCCACAGTTTCCACCGCGACCACCACAGCGGGTCCCACTGTTTCGTCCACAAGCACCACTGGAGTCGCGTACGATACCCCTGAGGGCACTCGATCGGTATCTGTGAGCCTGCATGTGCAGTATTCGGCGACAACGGACTACTCGGCAACGGTGGTTCTCGTGGAGGAG
>ENA-OWNT01002905-OWNT01002905.1-seawater-metagenome-genome-assembly--contig:-NODE-2905-length-16951-cov-4.026135_pt1 | contig 16951 bp, 17 predicted proteins | sample MGYA00238136_ERZ651165 | MGnify/ENA primary metagenome ERZ651165 (study PRJEB26861, sample SAMN08777766) | seawater metagenome | isolation source: coastal seawater | place: USA: Florida | collected...
TAGAACAAAGTGGCACGTTCGAGCATGCATCACAACGCTCAACTGACCCATCTGCTCCCAGGCGGTAGAATGCAATCAACAGTTGAGCTCCATGATTGTGCATGAAAGTATTGTACTTGAAGTCGTACTTCTCGCGATTCACCGCAAGTAACTCATCCAGACGGGAACGAGCCTCTTGTTCTGCCACGAGACGTACGGTCGACTCGTCGAGCTTCAAGCCCTGATCTTTCCCTGCTTTTAAGATGTTGGCAACAACAGTCGAGATAGAAGTTGCGACTCCGCGGTTGGACTCAGCAACGTGACCTCCGACGCGCATGCCGTCCATGTGGAGGACATCCGCCTTCGAGGTGATTTTTGCTGCCTTCGTGGCCATACTGACGGTGGTGCGCTTCTTTTCGCGAAATATTCCAATGCTGTTTGAGGAGCAGAACAAATGTCCTTCGCTTTTTTTCTGTGAATATGTTGCTCCGACAGCGCCTTGCAAGTTCATGTGTGAATTGCTCAGAATCCACTACTACGACACAATTCGACTTCTGATGTCGCGTCTCCCACCACTTTGCGTACGCCGAAAGGGATACCCTCGGTATTGAAGACTACACTCACGCATCGGCCTAGACACCCATGGAAACCGGGCTGGCTGGAGGAAAGAATGCTTTTCAGAATGTTTGCCAGACGGCGTGAACACCCTCGTATCTTCGCTGCAGCAACAAGTATTTTGTCAAGTTGCAGTACTTGTGCTGCTTCAGTTCCTCGCCGCGTCCTTCACCGAGCAAGCAAGCCAGATCGAACTGCTTTACCATGCCCTTACAGGACGCAAAAGGTGGTAAAACGTGGCCTTGCCTGCCATCGTATCTTCGGACACTTGTTTGTCGTGCTGTTGTCATCATTGTTGAAGTAAGTGAAGTGTGCATTCACTGCTTCTTTGTTCACCACAGCGCACGACAAATCGAAGTGACACCACAACGACGCAACAACGACGCAACGACAGTCGAATGAGTGAGTGAGTGAGTGAGTGAGTGAGTGAGTGAGGGAATGGCTGAACTATGTAGTACTTGTTATAAAAACGCGACCGTGATTGGTCAATCCTCATGTTCTCAGATACTAGGGCAATGTCGTTTCACCCATCCATGGATACCATGGATACAGTGATCGCTGGATTGAGCAGACAGACGACGAACGACTGACGATGGTGTGCCGCTGTGCCGCCTTACTTGAAGTGGATGCTGTTGGTATCATAGACTGTAACGTTGAAGGTTGACGCGAGATTGCAATCCAGATAGCGATGTTGACAGTGTCGGGGCTGCAGATTATCAGCAGAGTTTCGGCGATTCAAGGGCGAGGAAGGTGTTGCACAAGTCCAACTTCACGTCCGTGTGGGATTGAATTCAAGCGGCTGCTCTACTCGAAGCCCACTACATAAAAGTAGCAAGCTGCTGTACATGTGACTATACTAACACGGACATCATGCTTTAAAAAAAAGTTAATTCCACGACGAAGGACTGGAGGCAGCTCAGCAGCAGCAACATGCGGTGCACGATCACGCAGTGTTGGACCAAGTCGATGCAATGGAAGCCAACGTGCCCATTCGCAAGATGAAAGACGGTAGTCCATACTTTCGTGAAATACTCATTCAAGATTGAACCCAAAAACGACCAGCCTCCATGTAGCGGGTTGCCCGATCGGCCATCACTTGATAGGCAACGTTTCCCTTCGCAGCACCGAAGAAGAAGTCGCGTGCAAGGAACACCAACTTCGCCAAGTGAGCATCCTTAAACGACAACACGCCATGAACGATTTCATCCCACGAGCGCAAGCCTTCTGTCGACATGTACTCCGCTGAGTTTTCTGTTGACGGTGCACCTCGAGCGATGTAGATGTACACACAGACCTTCCAGAACGCGCGCACCATACGTCGCTGGACATCAGCATCACCCACCCACGGCAAAGTCGATTCGACAGCCCGCATGCCTGTGGCAAGATGGAGCACGAAAAAGTCTGCAAACTTTGTTGCGCCAAAGGCGAGAATGACTGCGTCGGACACTTTGCGTCCAGCTGCAATGGGATCATCTTCCGGACCAATCTCGAAGTCGTAATCCCCAAGTATTTCGGGCATGCCAGGCGTTCCAACCAAGCGACCCATATTCTCGTCGAAGCCCATTGGTCCAGTTGTTGTTGTCATGCGTGGGATGCGCTTGTCGGCACGAATTTGCGCCCACATCGCGCTCGGATCCTTGTTGCTGATCGTCAAATTTTCTCCTCCAGGAGCGCGCTTCGTGGACGGCGTTGTGTTCATACCAGGAAGAGGTTGGCACCAAACACACATCCAAGCCAAACCACGGGCCAACAAGGCACTGTCGGGCTCCCCACTCTCCGTTGGCAGTTCGAAGCTGTAGCCCAGCTCAATGATGGCATGTGCGAGATCTCCGGCAACGCCATCACACACTTTTGGTGCAACCTGGAAACAGCGGACAGAGAATTAAGGTTGACGGATGGTGACTCGTACATCAAATGACATTGAGAGTGGTACACGGCGGAGCGTACCATGTCAATGACTGGTTTGGCACCCTTTGCAGCGATTTCTGCTGTAAAGAATTCAACGTAGTCGTTGTAGTGAGTCGCAGGCTTTGGCTTCGACATATCAGGTGGGCCCAGCGGCGGAACATCCACACCGATGAGGGAGTCCCAGTTGTCAGCATTCACTCGACCTTGCGACTTGAGTGCAGGTTCATAGTGGGCGCTGCCATCAACAAAAGCTTCTTCCATCTTACGACTGGAGACACAGTACGTCGCATTCAAAAGTGAAGATCACGCAATAAATTTGAGACCGCATGTCAAAGTGCAACGTACGCATTCGCGCCAAGCCGGTAAAACGCAATCAGCTGTTGTGCGCCATGATTGTGAAAGAATACTTTGTACTTGAAGTCATACTTCTCCCGATTTACCGCCAGCAATTCATGGAGTCGGGAGAGAGTATCTTGTTCCACCACTAGGCGCACGGTGGACTCGTCAAGTTCCAAGCGTTGCTCTTTCCCTGCTTTCAATATGTCGGCGACAACATTCGAAACCGAAGTTGCTTGGCCGTTGCGATCCGGTGCATGGCCTTTCACGTCCATTTTGTTCGCGTGGGCAGCATCCGCTTTTGAGGTGATCTTTCTCGAAAAAGCAATACAAAAAATGATGTGCGAACAGAAACACAATTTTGCCTTGCCAAACAATACTTCTGTGCCTGCGTGTCACAGATCACGAATCACTTTGCTTGCATCTTGCATCTCTCTCGTCACCTCACGACCGTGCGTCAAGACATCACGCTGATTGAGTGCAATTATCGTGCTATGCGTTTCACCAGGGAGGAACAGTCGCGAAAATATTGAAAGCATTCGAGTCGGAGAGGGTAAGAGGAAGAAGAGCCGTCGTTGGTCGTTGGTCGTTGGTTGTCGGTTAGTTGTCGGACCATCAGAGAACACGTATTTTTGCGCTGAGTTTCGTGGACCGTCAGCCTGATGTAACCCGCGCGGCAGTGGTTGTGTTGTGTGGCAAGCGGTGTGGTGGCGTGGCGCTCCGAAAAGTGCACGAACATTGATGAGCGCGGGCAATGCCCGAATGCACATCAGCGGTTGAGCAGTGTCTTGTTAGCGAGCTATGGCATACTTGTGACCAACCATGTTGATGAAAAATGGGTGGGGTGTGTGTCATGTTTGGGCTGCGGATCGGACCGTCATTGCATCGGAGCCTGAGAATCGCACTCCCCACCGAAGGTGCGGCGTGGTGTGGATGGTCTAAAACATAAATTTAAAACGAAGGATACCCCTTGCAGAGCGCAATAAGTTCGCCTGTGAGAAGCTGGATGCAGTGGTGCTCGTCGCTAGTGTCAAGCCAGGCAGCCATTCTATCACTGTAAGCATATCGCTTTACCCTAGAAACAGAACATGCACAAACAGGGGAAAATCAATACACTTGTGCGGAAAAGCGAATTGTGCGACTAAAAAGGCTTGGAGCAACGAAGAAAACGACGAACCCGCTCTTAGGCGAAATCATCACAACTTCTTCTGATTCCAAGTCAGGTTGAAATGTGTACCAACCAACTTCTTCATTGACGAAGACACGCAGCTCTCCTGCTTCGTCGGCATTCTCTGGACTAGTGAGCTCCAACTTCAAATCAGGGTTCGAATCTTGCATGTCGGCAATTCCTTTGTTCAAAAAGTGTAGAAACTCTTGAGATTGTGACGCAAATGTCGGAGAGTCAGCTGCGGCTGAGAGCGATCGCCATTGAAATTGTGGGACGGATGCAATGATTCGGGACCTAGAGAAACCAGGTACTTGCCGCGGCGGAAGAGAGTGTGCTGCGCGCGAGCTGAATGCGATCGCCCGGCTGTGAAGGGTTGGGGCTCGCTGACCGAACGCTTTTAAAGCATCACGGCAAAACGAAACCGCTTTCATCTTTGTACAGCACTGAATGGCCTTTTAGTTCGAAAAAATGCCGCTAAGTAACCTGTATGGGAGTTTGTTTCCGCACAACGCAGGCGTTTGGTAGTCAATTGGAATGACGGGTTCAAGCTAAAACAATAAATATGCAAGACTCGTAGCGGCAGCAATGCGTGTCACACTGCGCTTCGGCTTGCACCCACGCCCGGAACAGACATGGTTCCTTCACGTGTGCCATACGTGGGGCTCTGTGCTTCGGCGATCAGGCCTGGCCGCCAAGCCCACGAACACGCACGTAAAGACGAAAACTTACACAACAGTTCACCATCCACACACACAGGACCTGCCCACCAACGAGTCGCTGTCAAAGTCCTGACAGTCCGTGGCCGTCACTCTCGCGAACACGCCAAACAATCAAACGAACGAAACACACAATCAAACGAACGAACGCACGCACGCACGCACGATTGATTGAGCAAGCGAGTCGCGGACGGCAACAACACTACGTCAACCACACGACAACAACGACCGCTTCGCTTCGAACGAACGAACGAACGAACGAACGAACGAACGAACGAACGAACGAACGAACGGAAGGAACGAACACAAAAGTTGAAAAGTTGTGCACACGTGGTCTCCTTATACAGGCTTCGCTCCCCAACACAACGCTTCCTAAAGCACTGTATGTCACTTACGGAACACTGCCATGGCGGAGCAAAGCGCATTACAAACCTTTCCGCTTACGACATTAACACATTTAACGATGCAACCCCTCAACGCTATCGGTTATAGAAGCAGACAGGCACTGAATACTGTATACTTGCATGATTTCAGCGTAGTCGCACATACGAACGGCCGCTCCCCGTCCAACGCCTGCTGAGAACTCGCGCGTTTCATTACTCAATCAGTCAATAGGCCCGGCCTTCATGTGGGTAAACCCAAGCTCGCTTGAGGGCAGTTTGTCGAAATGCAGGCATGTGGCCGGCGTCTGTACACAGTATAAGCGACATTGCTCAATCAGTCGTACACACAAGCGTCCACGCACTGTAAAAGTACATCACTTCAGCGGAAAGGTACGAGATCGCGATTGGTTGACGACTTGGCTGTCGGCGTTGTTGTTGGTTCGACGACGACGACGACGAACAACCGAACAACGACGACGACGATGGCGGCGACGCGACGGCAGCGGGGTTGTGTTTTGTTGTGGCGCGATGGCAGTGGTCTTGCTTACGCGTGGCTGCAATCATGTGTTGTGGTCGAGTTAGGATTGTGAGTCAATGTTTTGTTTGCCTGTGGTCGAGATGGCGTGCAACTGTAAGTCGCTGATGTTGAAGCTGATGGATGGATAGTAGGACGGACGCGATTGAGGCTGCGCCAGTGCAGGAGGAACGAGTCGGGAACGGGAATCTTGCAGATTCACCGAAGAACACCTGCAATCAATTGAAAATAATGAAATATTAGCACAAGCTAAAAGAGAGGTAACAAAAAGTTGTCGCACAACAGAGAGGATCGCAGAGAAGGGTTGCTGACCCACCTGACTTGTCACAGCCAACTGGGTTTGCACGACGCGTGAGATTGCTTGCAATTCACTCGGAAGTGTCGTGCTGTTGCAACCATGTCTTCTGTCGCAGAAATGAATCAGGGGAAGTTCTATTACGGGTCTTCCAGCTCGTCTCCGTGGGTGAATGACCTCATGCACAAGAAAAATGTTGAGCAAGAGCACAGGTTCTTGAAGCTGAAGAAGGGCAAAAGGCAGCATCATTCGCACCAGCCGTTGCATATGCAGTCAGCATTGAAGGTTTGTGAAGATTGTATAATTGCGCCGGGAACTGTGGTGTTGTTTTAAGCCGTCGTTATTTGCTCAGGCTGCCATTCACGCCAAGAAAAAGATGCAGCGGAAACCACAAATGCACATCCAAGAGAAAGTGAATTTGGTGAAGCTCGAAAGGACCCTCAACCGTGAACAGCAGCGTGGAGCGAAATTGAATGACCAAATCAACAAACTTCTGAAGCACTTGCTGAAGAAGAAAGTCCAGCCGCCGAAACCAAAAGTCAAAGTTTTCCGCTCACAACGGCCATGGGCAGAGGATCCGCTCACCAAATAGACACGTTAGTTCCGCTCCACTGTGACTGCCTCAGCGGATATTGTTGCTGCAACACTGTCTGCCAGAATTACCGGTGCTCCAGAGGAGCAGAAAAGTCCACGCTATATGCGCGCAGCTGAAAGCTATTTTCCTTTTTTATCGTTATTGACTCAAATAAAACAAAACATTACGTTTCTCTTAGAGACTACGTGAAGAAACACGTTGCGGCACCGTACTGTGAGGGGTGGAGGTCTTCATTTATTTAGCGACCATATGGTGTCTTTGACGGGGACAGAATCATCGGGCTCACGGTGGACAGGTGCCTTTCATTAATCGGCACCTCATCTGAACCACCGCGAGGGGAAGACAAGTATTGTACTTGGTTGTTGCACAGGGCGGTCTCCTCTTCCCGCAAGCGGGCCTGGATTTTCTGTCCGTAAGCACCACGCTCGTGCTGGAGTTCCTCTGTAATGGCACGCACGGGATGTTCCACCTGCGAAAAGTCAAGCAGTCATTGGTTAGATCAACAACGCACATTTGGTATGGTACAAGGCGGGGATGACAGTGCAAAGTGCAAGACTTACCCTAAGCTGCTGAAGTGTATTCTTGAAGTCGTCGTCGTCGACAAGAGCCACCTGTTGGCGGAGATCCTGGAATTTCTGAGTCATTTCTGCAATTGCCGTCGCATACTTTGACGCGAGCTGCGGAGCCTCGTTATAGTCTTCCGGCGACACTTCGCCCTCATAGGCCATTTCAAGCGTGAAGAAGCACTCCTTTCGCAACTGCTCCAGCTTCTCAATACGGCGCCGGGTGCGATCACCCTTGCGAGTGTACATCTTGAGTTGCTCTTTGGTGAGGTCGTAGTGCTCCACGAGTAAGCGTTCGCGCTCTTCAAGGATGGCTTGTTTGCGCTCCTCCATCTGCGACGTCAGTGTCAAACTAAGATCGTCCTCAAGGCTCTCCATGGAGTCGATGGCGCGGAGGCCGGATCCAATGGTGTCCAGGGCATCTGCAATGGACTGCTGGCGTTTAGCGACGCGACCTTCCGTCTCAGAAACTTGCTGTTTCCACATTTGCAGAGACTCTTCGATTTTGAGCAGGGAGCGCTCTTCGTTCTTGAGCTCAATCTCGCGGCGCACCTCGTCCTGGAGCAGTTCACGAATCTTTCGCAGATTGTCCTCCTTGCGGCGGCGGTTCGCGGCAATGCGGGAGGAGTGATCCTTGAGAGCAGTCGTGAACTCGTCGTGGATCTCACTTCGCTTCTCCGCGGCAGCGCGGTTTTTGGCCATGAGGTTGTCGGCGTCGTATTTGCACAGCTGCAGCGACTCCGTGTATGCTTGGCGCCATTTGCCAATGAAATCCTTGGCGTTGTCGCTGTATCGGGCCAAATCAATCTTGGCCGACTCGGCTTGGAGCTTGTCCAGTTCGGCGCGTTGCACTTTGTTCGCGGCCACGGCTTCCGCGCCAAACTCTAGCGACTTGGCTTCCGCCTCGCGCGCTTCGGCGATCTTTTTGTTGCGCGCAAACTCGATGGAGTTGTTGTAGCTCTCGTCGCGGTTGCGGAGAGCCCATTCAACTTTCTCACTCGCTTCTTTGCGCTTCTGCACGTCCCAGCGGCTCAGGTAGTGCACGAGTGGCTTCAAGAGGTAGCTTTCGCCAAACACACCACACTGTTTCTCCGAGTCGGTGCCCTGTTGGACGCCGCTCGCGATGGAGGTGAGACCTTGGTGCAGCATGTGCAGGAGGTCTGCGTAGGGTCCACCCTGAGCATGGTTGTCCAACTCCTTCACTTTGTGTAAGACGACCTTCAGCCGCTCCGCGTCAGCCACCGGCATGCCGAACAGCTCAAGGTCCTTCTCCGACTGCGTCAGTGCAGAGAACAAAGAGTTGCGCATCTGTTGTTCGAGTTCCGCCGCTTTCGGGTCAGGAAGCGTGGGCTCCAAATCCGTGTCCGGACCACGCAGCTCGTGGACATGCTCCGCCACCATGCGATGGAATTCGTCGAAAATACTCTCGACATCGGCCAGTCCAACGTCCGACAGCACGATTTGGGTGTTCATGCTCATCCTGTGGCTGTTCGGTGTCTCGCGAAGCGCACCAACTCCGTTCGTGAAACTGTTGCGGCAGTGGCTTGCGAGCGACAACGATGGTCGACAAGACAACAACACAACACTTATCACAAGAGAAAATAAACTCAACAATTTGCTGTGGGGGCAGAACTCGAAAGGATGAAGTCAACACTTGTCACGCTTCGCTCACTGCTTACCTTTGTCGCATGTTTGTTCGCTGGCATGTTTGCTGGCATGTTCACGCGCGTCCAGTATGTATCGTCCAACCGTTCGGGCGTGTTCGAAGCTGTGCAGGTGCCATCAATTGTGCTTAGATCGATGTCATTCATCGCCCTATCGCCGACTCCTTTCTGCCAAGCCTTCCTCCAGTCCGTCCGTCCTCAGTTGTTTCCCTTCCACTCCTTCGTTTCGTTTGGTCGTTCCTGTGTTCTACCCTCGTTTGGTCGTTTGGTCGTTGCTTCGTTACTTCGTTACTTCGTTGCTTCGTTGCTTCGTTGCTTCGTCGCTTCGTCGCTTCGTCGTTTCGTTGCTTCGCCGCTGCGTCGCTTCGTCGCTTCGTCGCTGTGTCGCTTCGTCGCTTCCTTCGTCGCTTCGTCGCTTCGTCGCTTCGTCGCTTCGTCGCTTCGTCGCTTCGTCGCTTCGTCGCTTCGTCGCTTCGACGAACGAAGGTTTGAACGCTCTTTGCAATGCTGTAGTTAATGCGTTGGGTCGTTCGATTGTTCGTTCGTTCGCTGCGGCGTTGTAGAAGCGGTCGTCGAGACACTCCCGCTTCAATGAAGGTGGCGTTGCTGCGAGTGCCATGGTGGTGGTGGAAGCGGGTCGTCGAAGCGGTCGTCGTCAAAGTCGAAGTGGCGTTGCTGGTAGTGGTGAAAGAAAGCCGACGGAGACAGTGACAAAGTGCGGATAAAGTGGATTATGGTGCCCTTTGTTATGTGTGTCGCACACAGAGACTACTTTGGGTATCGGTACGGGTGTTGACGTCCGAGTGGTATTAATTGTGTTTAACAGCACCGTGCACCGAAAGTGGAGATAGTACACGAGGTACTACAGGCCGAGCAAATCAAATAAGAAAATAAACAACGAAATCAGCTAGACGAAGTTTCACAACTACGCTGACTTCAGTGTTCTGCTTGACAGAAGAAACTGAGCAATCATGACGTAACAGCGGGCGAACCTTGTGGTGCGCACCAAATGCGCCGAAGCAGCCATCGTGCTGGTTTGGTGGTTCCCCACACAGCTCTAGCAATGGCGACACGTCTTGCTCTGTTGATTGGTTGGATTTGCCAATACCCTGAGGCCAATATTCTCAGTGGATCTGTGTCACAGCCGGCAACGAATTTGCAATGTCCAAACTCGTGCAGTGGGCACGGGATCTGCGTAACTTCAACGGTTAGTCGCACGGCTTGTGTTTTTTCTGTGAATGTTCTGTTCGCATCATTGTTCTTTAAGTTCTGCGATTCATAATTTGTGACGGGGGTTCGACTGCATGTGCTTGTTATCAGGCCACATGCGAATGTTTCGACGGCTGGGGATCTGTCACAGACATTTACGCGAAGGATCTGGGAATTGCTGCCGACTGCTCTCAAAGAGTGTGTGGCTCGGGCCGCTCTTGGAATGCACTACCATCAGGCCAAAGTACCGTCCCAGTGTCGGAGTGCTACGGGCGGGGCATATGTGATAGGACTACTGGTGAATGCAGGTGCCGCACAGGGTTTGCCGGCAGCAGTTGTGAGTACAGTGAATGTCCAGATGACTGCAGTGGGCATGGCGTGTGCGTCACGATGGAAACCATTGCACGCAAAGAGGATGTTGTTCCATTGTCCGACAACTGGTCTTCAGTTGTTTACGGAACTCAATCCGTACGTTGAATGATGATTTGCGTACGTTGCATTATGTTGGGAGTACACATTGCTGAATGCGTGTCTTCGTCCGTCCACTTAGGGTGCGTGGGACGGCAACGTGATTCACGGCTGTCAGTGTGTTTCGTCGTGGCCAGTTGGCCTTGGGCCGAACGAAACGCAAACCCCGGAATATTTTGGACCCAATTGTGCACTTAGTGAGTGATGGCGTATTGCACCCAAGTCTGCTGCCCCGTCCACCTGACCATTTGGTATCACACTTTGTGCAAAGGGCATTGTCCATCTGGAGACGATCCTGTGACTGATGTGGACGAAACAGATTGTGAAAATGTGACATCTGGCGCTGCTGGTAATCTTTGTCACGTTGACTGCTCCAATAGGTGGGTGGCGTCGGTGTTTGCTGCTGTTCCATCCACCATGCGGTCTAACTCCATGTCCTGTCAACAGGGGCACATGTGACTACGCAACAGGAACTTGCAAATGTCGGCCAGGTTTTGGCGGAGAAGCGTGTTCCGACTATACCAACTAACAATAATTTACCATGAAAACAAGTCTCACGAACGCTGATGCCACAATTAGCATTCAACCGCGATTCGCGCGGACGGTGGACAATCAACTCTGGCGCTCATTCGTGTCGCCCCCACACGCAAACACGCTTCAAACCTGAAACTCGAGGCTCGATAACCGCATAAGATTACTGACTACAACGCTGCGCCTAGAACAAGTCGTCGTCGTCATCGTCATCGCCATCGCCATCGCCATCGCCATCGTCGTCGTCGTCGCCGCCGCCGCCGCCGCCGCCGCCGTCATCATCGTCATCGCCGTTAGCAAGGGCCTCAAGGAAATTGCCAAACCGTTGCATGTGTTCTCCTGCGGAGAAGCGATTCGGGAAAACTTCGACATTGTCAGGAAGGCAGTCCAAAGCAAGGTCCACCCAGGTTGGTTCGCGAATAACTTTGTAGAACAGGTGCGTGTGTTGCCGCATGTCCATGTAGTGGTCCAGCATCAATTGCACTTCCGAAATCATGACCACCTTTGGAAACGAAGGAGTGTCGTAAGTTGCTCAACGTGCGAACGTTGTACAATGCTTAAAAGCGTCGTGCACTTACCTCCTGGTCACGAACTGCCTCGTCATTGAACCAGTCCACCAGTCGCATGTGCTTCAGCTTCTGGGCTAGTTTGACCATCGTCGCGTTCTTGTCTGCTCGCATGTGGGCAGCCACTAGATCCCACAAGACTTGAACTGCGGGGTCCTCGTACATCTGGCAGCACGACACACAATTTGTCGTCATCACATCAATGAGGCGAATCGACACGCACGTGGTCACAATACCTGGCCATAAGTCACTCCGGTGTGCCATTCAATGTTCATGAGCAACCCGCGGTAGTGGAAAGAAACAGAAGGGTCCGCCGACGGGGAATAGCCATTCTTCACACGAGCCACTTTACCATCAAACTCCTTCACTACAGCTTCATACCTACACGCAGCGCGCACATCAGCAAACTGCGCACAGCACCATTCACGAGTGCGTCCCATGTGGGAAGACCATACGTACGTGCGCTGGAGATCTTCTGGCGTGGCACAGGCCACACCACAGCGGATTGTGTCAATGTTAGCCGCCGGTCGCGGTGCTTCGTTTTCCATGTGATCACTTCGAAGCTTGGCCATCATCCGAAGCATCGTTTTCACTGGCGCAGCACTATGTTTGACACTGCTACTGCCTGCCTCAAGAGATGCGGCAACAGCTTTGGCCACCTAGACGGAATTTGAGAAAGAAACAGAGCAGCGACGCGTGGTCAGGCCACCGCAACGGGACTTCAGCGAACCGCAAGCAATGGCATACCTTTTTCTGGAAGCGACCGTTGAATGCCTGACTTAGAAGGTGCAAGTGCAAAATGTATTGGTTTTCTCCTTGCCCATCGTTCAAGAATGCTTCGCCGGGTCCAGGCAGTGGCAAATTCGGACAAACTGGGAACACTTGGCGGACTGGTGCGGGAGGCTTGACGTCAGAACCAAGGTGACCAACCTTCTCGGCCAAATTCTGGTCGGTGTAAAACCCCTTGTAACTTCGTACAGAGCAACATACAACACGAGAAAAAAACAGAGTGATCGCTGGAAACATTGCAAACAGGGGACAGTTGACGAAGCTCGACGTACGCGTCACCAATCTTCACCAGCTCTCCCTTGCACAAATTGACGAAGTCGCTCCACTCGTCGTCGTCGTGGAGGCGTCCGCGCCGAGTCCAGGCATTGCCCGTACACCCCAGTCCTTTCCAAAATGCATCAGACGACAAGAGCGTCCGCACACTGAGTTTGACCTTTTTGAAGTCTGGGTGTGAGTGAGGTGTTTTAATGGCCTGCACCACGATCACACCACAGATATCCAGTCAGCAAGAGTGACGAAAAAGCTCGATCGGCACAATGACAGGGCATGCATCATAGCGAGGTCCCACTCACTCGTTGCAGCCAGTTGAATGCCAGATTTGAAGTTTCCTCGTCGCACACAACCTTGACAAGGTTATTTTCGGCAGCTTTCTTGAAACTTTCGGCTGTATCCGTCTGTACGTCCTCCGCATGATGTCCTGCTCCGGGGGGCTTCGGCTTGTCATCGTCCTGCATGGCCTACAAGACAATGTGGAGTGCAGGCGTGAGTAATTCAAGCCATGGAGCAGCAGGCAACGAGTACGACGCACCTTTGCAAACCACGAGTCAGTTTTAGACAGCAACATGGTCCGCCATGCATTTTGAACATCCGCAATGTAAGCCTGGGCAGCTTCCGCCTCCTTGTTTCGCTGTCCGAAAATAGCTTGGTAGTCCTCTTCATAGTCGTCCCAAATGGATGCAGCCTACCCAGAACACCAATGCACGGTTCACGCTGCAGTCGTGCACGCTGATTCGGTGCGGTTTGCATTCTTGATTCTGACGTACCGTCTTGAAGTCAAAGCCCTTGTTGCGATCAAAACCCATTTGGCTTGCAAGTTGGTTCCATGTTGCTTCGTCGATGAGATTGTTCGGGTTGTTCACAGCTTGTAATTTGTTCGCCTCAGCGAAACTCAGATAACCATCCCAATCTTTGTCGGCCCACTCAAACATAGCCATCATTTTCTCCTCTTTGGTACTCGGCGCCTTCTTCGCTGCGTCTTCCGCGCCTACTCCAAGAGAGGTTACGTCCAAATTTTTCCACCATTCTGCAGATTCAACCTGTGCTTTGGCAATGGTTTCTCGGAGCTTCTTGATGCTGCCACCGGGAACAACGCCGTCGCCGTTCGCAAACTTTTTCACGGTGTCGGCTCTCTTTTGCCCCAGGGTTTCAATGAGATGGTCAGCGGGGATGTCCACGCCACCGCCACCGGATGCTCCATTTCCCATCGTGCTCTGACCGTGTGGAGAGCTGTTGAATCAGCCCGAAGAGCCAGGGAAGCCTGAAGCAACAGCCACTTCCGACGAGTACAGAAACCGAAGACAGAGCAACAACGCAACGCTGAAACAATGACGAAACGACTCAAAAAAAAAATACAATTGTTTTGCCCGCTGACTTTCTTCAACCAGCGTCAAGTGCCACGGGTGCGCGACCATGCTGGGGTGGCCGAGACTCGGTTGACCGTCAATTTTTTGGCCGTGAAACGTCTGAATCCAGCGACGCACGCACGCATGACAGACAACCCGTGCATGCACGGCACCATCAACTCGCTCGCTCGACGCACTACTCCACTTCAGCACCACCTCAAACACCGTGCCTTCCTGTCAACTGGTTCGTCAATCCGACCAACAAAAGGCACAGGGATGGGTGACCGACCGATGGGCCGATGGGTGTCTCTGAAGGGAGGGAGGTATAGTTATACAGTGCAGTCGGTGGAGGGCGGAAGTGGAGGTGATTGATGAGGGGGCGCACGTGCGCCGGTGGTGGGTGGTGGTGCTCGCAGTTGTAGGCTGGCTGTACGCTGAGCGTTGTTGAAGACGGAAACGGCAGAGTGAGTCACAACCAACAGTCACAACAACCACGACCAACCTTCTTCCTTCTTCCTCCATCACTCACTCACTCACCCACTCACTCACTCTCGTGTTATGGTATGGCATATTGATTCTTGATTCATTCATTTCAAGGTGTACAGTTGTATATTTGTGTTTTTATTTTTATAAAGATTGTGTGTTGTGGAACTGTACAGGACGTATTGCAATAGAATTTAGAATTTGACTGTGACTGTGACTGTGACTTACTGTAAAGTACTCAGCATTGTAAGTTGACAACAAAGACACAAAGACGGTGTGATGATGATTTTTATTTTTGATGATTGTGATTTTCAATTTTCTGGTCTACCGTATGGAGTTTTCTGAAACTTACAAAGTGATCAAGTGAACAGTGGAAAAGTGGCGACACTGCGAAACTTTGCCGAAACGAACGAAAACTGAGAACTAAGAACTCTAAAAAATGAGAACTGAAAACTGAAAACTGAGAACTGAGCGACTGACTGACTGAGCGTTCGTTCGTTCGTTCGTTCGTTCGTTCGGTCGTCGCCGTCCGTTCGTTGGTCGTTGGTTGCTCCGCGCACTCTGCACTCTCTCACTCACTGTCTATGGACGGTATTCTCATTTCAAAACACTCCATTTCCAATTTCCAATTTCTAAACTGTACATTGATTTTCTGCTCCAACATTCACTTGCTACACTCCAAGTACCGTGACCAGTACGCACTCACCACCAGCGTTCACACCCTGAAATGCAACCTCATGGTACTGAGAGTACACGCTCTCTCCCGCACATCCGGCTCGCGGTGTGCGGCACTCTTCCCCATTCCTCGAATTTCTCGCATTTCCCGGAAATCCGAAATCGGAGCACCCCTTCCTGAGGTCTTGCGAAGTGGCAAACTTGAAACCAGCCGCCGTCAAAAATAAACCTCCACCACAACATTTTCAATTCAAGCCATCCACAATAGGGAATTAACCGAATCTCCGCATTGCCTTCATACCTTTACCGTGGAAATACTGAATATGGATATAAAAAGTCGACGCGGAGTGCCGTTTCCTGCGTCTATTTCTCTACCCGGCCGGCCGCGGCCGGCCGCGCAAACATGGTTATGGGTCGACTTTGTTTGCTGTCACTCTTGACAGCCGCCGGCAAAAGCCAGTCACTCGGTCACTGCCACGCACTGCAAATCAGTCATTTGAAAGTGGGGTGGACGTGGAGTGCGCAGGGTCGCCGCCACACGCTGCCGCCCTGCATAACCATGAAAAACCCTGGTTATAGACGCCACGTGAAAATTGTTGTAATCCGGTTTAAGGAAGCATCGTCGTCGCACATAACAGCGGGAGTACTGTATCCGGTTCTGGGATACAGTGTACTTTTCAGTGCCTTTCGCGCATTTTTCGCGCATTTTTCGCCGATTTTTTGCGCTTTTTCAGTGGGCAGGGGTGCGGATCCCGCCGCCATCCGCGTCACGTTTTTCCGTGAGACCCGCTTAGGTTTAGTGAAACATTCACTGCACCGGCTCGCATAGAGCCAGTCATCCACACCGCAAAGGCACAGTACTTCTAGTACATGGCCTTTATCCCCCTTAAATTATTTCATTGTACCAACAGTACTGCCTCCCATTATCACAGGGACCCTCCGTGCGCGCCCAACGTCTCTCACAGAATCCTGGTTATAGAGATGTCTCCAACTTTGTCTAAGTGAGAATACTTAAAGGCGGCGCGGTGCAATATATCTTCATATGGGAATGCAGAGATTAAGCGCGCCCCAGTCGGTGGGGGCTGTCACACTGTCACATCCACCCCCTTCCTCCCCATCAGCAGTTTTGTTATCCTTACTCGACATTACACTGTATTACAGCGCCTGGAACCTTCAAAACCGCATAATTATCAGTTATAGATATATACATGTTGCTTGGAGGTGGCTGGCCTCGTTTCATTGGGAACGACAGTGAATGCAGGCAAGTGTCAGTGAGCAGAAGCGTGAGTGAGTGAGTGCCTGGCACTGGTTCACAGGCTCACACTCACTCACTCATTGGCCATACAACCGCTGGCAGTGAGTGAGCGAGTGAGTGGATCGATTGATTGATTGATTGATCCGTTCACTGATTCTTCGTTCACTGTGCGCGGGGGCGGCCGCTGGTGTCACGCTGTCACACCCCCGCGCAACAGTCAGTCCTCTTCCGCCCGCACTCACTCACTCACTCACTCACTCACTGGCTTGCGGTGCACTGTAGATAGGTTAGCCTGTAGTGAGTGAATGGCACTGGGAACTGGGGTGTTTGTTTGGTGTTTGGTGTTTCGGTGTTGGTGATGAGTGAGGTTGTGAGGGCCAGGTTGTGTGGGTGGGAAGTGAGTGACGGGGCGGGTGTGGGGATGAAGCTGCGCACTGGCTGGTCATCGCCACACAGAACGCAACGGAAGAAGTGTCATTGTGATGTAAACGTTATGAAAAACACATAGTTATACTTATGTTTACAAATTACACATACGCACCTTTGTGGCATGCTCTCAACAGAGAGTTCGCAAGATCGGAACAACAATGCTCAAA
>ENA-OWNT01002906-OWNT01002906.1-seawater-metagenome-genome-assembly--contig:-NODE-2906-length-16949-cov-3.994666_pt1 | contig 16949 bp, 19 predicted proteins | sample MGYA00238136_ERZ651165 | MGnify/ENA primary metagenome ERZ651165 (study PRJEB26861, sample SAMN08777766) | seawater metagenome | isolation source: coastal seawater | place: USA: Florida | collected...
GAATGCAGGCATCCTCCAGACTTCTCAGCAGATTAGGTGGTGGCCGGTCGCCGTCGAGCACCACCAGGTCGATGCAATCCACCGGGCACGGCGGCAGGCAGAGCTCGCAGCCCGTGCAGCGTTCCTCGATCACCGTGTGCATGAACTTCGGCGCACCAACGATGGCGTCCACCGGGCAGGCGTCGACGCAGATCCCGATGGTCGCCTCGTCGTTGCCGGCATTGGCGTTGCGCCCTTGCGCGCGTGGTGTCATGTATGTCGTTACTTCTGTTTTGCGACTCGGCGGTGCGTCTGTGACTCTGTTTGTGTCAGTTTGGTGACTGCTGTGTCGCTCTGTCGTCAGTTCACTGCGACTTCGCGTGACTTTGTGCGTTTCCTGTTGAAGGTTTGGTTGCTTGTTTAGACTTTAGTGAGTTCGTCCGACGACTGTGGCTGTGCGCTTTCAAAGGCACAGCTCAAAAGACTTGTTTTCTTTCTGTGACTTTTTCCTTCTTTCCACGTTTGAGTGCGCCTTGCCGCTGCAGCTGTGTACTATCTATCCTGTCCGGGCTCACGATACTTGTAGTACGCGACGTTCTGAGACTGCCCAGTCTGACCCGTCGGGATCGTGCGACCGTTGTTCGCGACCACCTCGCGCGCCGCGCTCGACGCGTTGCGTGGTGCCCTTCCCTTTGCAGCCCACTTCAGTCGGTTCGCCGCTGCTTCGTTGCGGATTTCGGGACGCACCCCACCACAAACCCATTCGCGCGCGAGGTCTGGGGTGCTGAATGTGGACGTGGAGTTGGCCGAGACGATGACTGTTTCGTGCTCGTCTGCCGGATGTCCGCAGTTGCAGACCCACTTCACCTGGTACGCCTCACAAGGGCACGGCTTGCGACCTGGGATCATCTTGCTGCAACGCTCCGTCACCGCGTCGTGGTCGGTGTGTTTGTGCTTGCAGCTGCATTTCGCCGACCATCCACCCTGCTGGATGTGGTAGCGGAACCGCCGGCACGCGCACTTGCCGACGCAGGAGAACGCGCGCCTGTTCGCAGGGCCAGAACCCTTCTTATCGCGATGACTCGACAATTTATGCCCTGCCGCACGCACCATAAACCCACGCGCCACACACATCACACAGCAAAGTTAACACACTGTTCTGTAAGCGCGCGCCGTCGTTGTATGATAGTCGCCACAGCAACGAGCATTGCGAGAGATTTCGACGTAGACACGTACCACAAATGCAAGCACCCCTTCTCTCGTTGACGCGGCAGCACACCGAGTGACTTTCGGGCGCGCACGTCCGGCACCGCCACACGATGGAGGACGTAGACTCGTCGCAGTCTCTTTGGTCCAGCGCGCCATCGAACACCCGCAGCGCATCTGACGCGAGCTTCTCCACTGCGCGGTCCAACTTTTGCTGTGCGTGGATCTGGTTGCGGCGAAGGAACAAGCCGTGCTTCGGCCGGCATGTGAAATAGCGTTGTCCGCGCACTGCGCCGTCGTGCTTCCCGAGTGCCAGGTCGAGCTCGACTCCAAGCCACTCGCCGTCCGCGAAGTGGGTCGAGCCCACGAAACGGACCACGCCACCGCTGTATCGCCCTTTGCAAACGACGCGGGTTCCCACAGAAATCACGTGGTGGTGCCCGGTCGCCACCGCTGTGTCTTGATCGGGTGCATGCTCCGCAGCTCTCCTCTGTGCAGCGGCTTCCGCGTCGAAGAACGGGTTCCGCAAAATGTGGCGGCACACGGGACACCGAAACAGCTTCGAAGATGGGTCGTTCGGCGGGAAGACGTCGCGGTCGCAGTTCGGGCATGCGTGTCGTGACTCGGCTGCTGCCGACGTCGCGCTCCGCACCGGTGCGGCTCCTCCGTCGGACAGAAGGACAGCTTTCGCGGAGCCGAGGAGCTGGAACTGCACCGTGGCGTCCGGGCTTGGGTTCTTGTCAGGATGCAGTTTGAGCGCAAGCTTCTTGTACGCGCGGTTCACGACCGCGTCGGTGATCTCCAAGACCTCTATAAGGCCGAGGATCCGCCTCGCCTCTGCCTCAGATGGCAGGCCGTCATTTGCACTGTCCATGTCCGTGTTCGATGGCGATGACGTTGCCGTTGCCGTTGCCCGCGGTCACGAGGTCACGAAGCCACGATGATGAAGTGTTGAAGATGCAATGTTGCCCGTTTCGGCGGCAGGCGACGCTCTGAAAACGAGAACAGAAAACTGAACGGCGGAATTCAATCGAGTGGAAACAGATCGGAGATGTAAGCACAGCAACGAAGCTGCTCTGGGTCGCCAAACCTAGCTAATCACCGCGAGGGCTTGCAACAGAACGTATGAGACAACTTTCCACACGTCAATTCAACAATCTGATCGCGAAGCAACGCATTGCTGTTTGTAGTGTGGTTGTGGTGGAGGTGGTGGTGGCAGACGTTCCCCCAATCCTCGTTGTTGTTGTTGACGATGATGATGATGATGCCGTTGCTGACGTCGTGGTTGATGTCGTAAGAGTAGATATCACAGCAATCAAGACTCGTCTAGTGCATTGACGTCGATGTTGTTCTCGTAGTGTGGGCGGCGGTGGTTCTGGCTGACGCTCGTTGTTCATCGCATCGTTGTCGTCGTCGTCGTTGCTCGTCGTCGTCGTTGTTCATCGCATCGTCGTCGTCGTTCGTCCTTGTCGTCGTCGTTCCTCGTCGTCGTCGTTGTCGTCGTTGTATTATCTGCTCGTCGTCGTTGCTCATCGTCGTCGTCGTCGTCGTCGTCGTCGTCGTTCGGCAGTTGCGGCGAAAGTTGCTACGACGAACGAACTTCAAACTTCAAACTTTCAAACGTCCCTTCCGCAGCTTCTCGTCCGAGCGCTCGCTCGGCTGCCGTTCGCATGGATTCCTATTGATGGATGCATGAAAACGTTGTGCCCATCAACTAAAACGCTTCACATCCCGTTGTAGGACATTGTGTCGTTCGGTCACTTCGATCGTTCGTTCGTTCCAAAGTTCGTTCCAAAGTTCGTTCGTTGCAAAGTTGCAAAGTTCGTTCGTTTGCTGCAAAGTTTTGTTCGATCGTTGCAAAGTTCGTTCGTTCGTTCGTTCGTTCGTTCCAAAGTTCATTCGTTCGTTCCAAAGTGCGTTCCAAAGTTCGCTGCACAGTTCGTTCGTTCGTTGCAAACTTCGTTCGTTCGTTCCAAAGTTCGTTCGTTCGTTGCAAAGTTCGTTCCAAAGGACGTTCGTTCGTTCCAAAGTTCGTTCCAAAGTTCGTTCCAAAGTTCCGAACTTCCTTCGTTCCAACGTTCGTTCGTTCCAAAGTCCAAAGTTCTCAACGTTCCAACGTTCGTTCGTTCGTTCGTTCCTCTGTTCCAAAGTTTGTTGCATCCTTCGTTCGTTGGAAGAAGAGGAATCCCAAACGCCGTTGTGTTTGTTGGTGTGTGGTACAGACATCGTGGGCAGATTCTGCTTGACAGAGGTGCATTGGAAGAGCTCGAGTGAACAAATGTGGACTTCCGTTCATGCCTTCGCGCGCTCGATTACTCTTTGGATGAAGACAAAGTGACTTTCACATTCAGACGCAGGCTTCGACGTAACAACGAATTGCTGTCTGTCGAGGAGGTCGTGGTGACGGATCTTGCACAACACCGTCGCTTTGACTTCGTCTGTTTTTTTTGTTAGACTGTGCCAAACGGTCACAAAAAACGAACCGCAACGCGTTGGCTGCGTGGGCATGAACATCGCTCGGTGCTGACGTGGCCTCGGCCTCGACAAGATGGGGCGCGAGGGGCGGCCCAGTCCATGTGGGTGAACACACAAGAGACGCACGCCGTGTAGCCATCATGGTTCGTTTTGTGAATGACGATGAATTGTAATTCTTCGGTTGTGCAGCCTTTTCGACGCCGTTCTGATCGTTGTTACTGTGCCATGGTGCAGGATGGGTTTCGAGTTGACGTCGTATGCGACGTCCTCAACAAGCTGAGCACGTCCGAGTGCGACGATGTCGAGGAAAAGGCAGAACTGCTCTCTGAATTTCTGGAAGGCCACGGGTTGGATTTCCCGTACGACGACAGCGGCTCTGCCTTCGCCGACGCAGGGATGCGATGCCACAACACTACTTTCCCAGCAACGTTTTTCCACTGTTTTAAGCGGTTTGTTGCGCATATTTTCCTCAACCAGGGAGAGGTACGCGTGCTTTGTTTGGTCGTAGCGTCCGAAGCGGGCTGCATGCACGGTGAGTTCTTACCACTCGCCTTGGAAAACACCCAATCCATTTCTTCCAGGTACCGCCCCCACTGACGGACCTTGACAGAGTGCATCACGACCCGATGCTGCGGCGAGCAGTCGGATCAGGCGCAAAGTCGCACATTCTGTACGTTGCAATACTGCACTCGGCACCACAGCAAAGCGCAAGGTGTTGATTCGCTTTTTGCCGCTTGGTCGTTGTAGGTCGCACGGTTGCCATGGATTTTTCGCACCGATCGAGTTTCGAAAGCCTCTTTTTGATCCCGACGGCCGTGTGTTCGGAGGGTGCGCGCTACGTGCCTTGCTGTGCGTCCGCCACAAGCATTGCGCTTGACTAACAATCTACTGGGTGCCTTTTTGTTCACAGATGGGTAGGATCCTGCCAGTCTTTAATTGAAGAACTGTGCACACCAGAGTTGACAGTAGGGCTTGGCATCGCCATGGCATCTGGAATCCGCCGGGTCGGCCGTGGCCGCGGCTTCGACATCAGTGCCTCCACCGTACGTTGTCCATGCGCGTCCTATGCGCTATCCGCCTCGTAGCTACACATTCAGGCGTCACAATTTGTTTGCGGCAATGTGTGTTTCAAGTTGACGAGCTTGCAACAAGCTGGGAAGGACAAAACCAAGCACCCATTCTGGAGAGAAAGAGCGATGTACGTGTCCATCGCGCTCTAGCGCAGTGCCGGCCGCTGCGGTGTGGTCCTGGGGTTCTCACCTCGATGCTTGTTGTGTGGCATGTTGCTTTTATGCAGTTGGTTCGCGCTGTACGAAGCGGCACGCTTTAGCATAGAGTGCAAGTCCGCGGTTATTTTGATGCCGTGGAAAGTGAATTTGGATGCGTTCTCGACATCCGCAAAGGAAAGCAAAGATAGCAACGACGGCAAATGACAGGCATCCGTCGAACACAAACAAAGTTACAAAAGACACACCACAGCGACGATGCAGCAGCTCTTTTAGATTACAGCCGTGAGTGACTTGTCATTAATTAAAGCTTTCACGCGCACTTTTTTGACAGTATCCGTGAGCGCGTCATCACCACGGGAATGCGGTGGCGGCGTATGTGGAAGTGAAAGTGACGGGCAGACGTCGACCCCGAACAAGAACGTTGCCTGGTGTTCGTGCTGCATTGTTCGTCGACAAGGAGGGCAGCATCAATCCCGCGTAGTTGCGCACCACATATCGTACCGCAGTACCTCGAATTTGCTTTATGTTATGCATACCATACATGCCCATCAACTGCGGCACACGTTTTCGCCGCTAACCAGGGCCGAAGGACCGCAGGCCGCAGGTAAGCCGGTAAAATATCTCGCAAGGACCGCACGTACGTCAGCACAGCAGCAGCGCCGTTGTTGCTTTTGCAAACGACGACGCAACGACGACGTAACGACGACGCAGCGACGACGCAGCGACGACGCAACGACGGCGGTTCGATGCAAAAAGAAAGACGATGGCATGAACGAAGGCGAAGGTTGCTCGCGTCACCATGCGTGCGTGTATGCGTTTCGTGCAGTTGTGTGTCGTTATGTTGTCGTCACGTTCGTTGATCTGGCTCACCACAAGTGTTGCTCGTGTTGTGTTGCACTTGACACATCAACGAGGGTGCTACAGACTTGCACACGACGTTGCTGCTGCGGCGACTGACATCATTCACTGCGACGCTGCCGTGGGTAAACCATTGCCATGGCCACACAACAACAGCAAAGACACCGGACGTACGACGGATGGCACGCAAGTCCATTTGCAACGAGCGAGCAAAACGTCCATTGCGTCCTTCAACAACAAACTTTCTTCTGCTTTTTCTTCGTCTTCACCAACTACGTTGTAGCGATGCGGTTGGCTGTCGTCGTTGCTGCTGCGTGCAGCTTCTATACCGCTAAACTCTGCGACGCGGCGTCGTACCAAGCATTGGACAAAAAAATCTTCATCACGAACGACGCCACGGTGTTCACGGCCCGGCAACACACGTCGAGGCCCATCGTTCGTTCCTTAGAATGCACGCGCAAGTACAAGAACTGCACTGCGTGCGCGGCCGATGATGCATGCGCGTGGTGTAAGAACCTGAACCGTTGCGTGCAAGAGCTGCACACGTTGTTGACGTGCGCGACGAACACGAACGAAGACGTCGCGGACGCCCGCAACCACAACTTCGGCGGCGTTTTCGGCCCGGAAGACTTGTTTGACCACGTCGGCAAGTACGCGCCGAACCCGCAGGCGAAGTGCAACGAGATCTTCGACCCCGTGGAGGGACTTTTCAGAGTCCATCCCGACCAAGCACAGGTGTTGAGCTGCGACTACGTACGCGCGCAGCAGAAAAAGAACAACAACGACAACAACAACGACGACGAGGACGACGACGACGCGCCGCTCGAGCAGCACTGCTGCGGGGACGGACTTTGCGGCGATGCAGAGACGCGCGCAAACTGCCCGGTCGACTGCAAAGAGAAGGTTTGCTTCCGGGCTGAGTTCGCGTTGAATACTCGCCCAGCTTGCACTCCTTCGCATCAACGTAACGAACAATCGGTCGCCGCTGTTCATTTTGCTACTTGTTGCGCGCTGTTGCATCCATCTAGGTGGGCTTGTACGTTGTTGATGGCAAGAACGGCGGCGAAACGAGGATGTTCGGGGACCGCGTTCGACGCGTGGCGCATCCTCAATACCACTGCCATGCAATGTACGTCGTCCCGCTGCAAATTGTCGCTGTCTGTTGCACGCGGGTGCCAACGTTGCCAGCGAACTCCAAAAAGAAACAATGCCCTTACACATTTGCGCGCGTGCATGCTACACCACAATAGCTACGAAAAGACTGTGGACAAGCGGTACATCAAATGGTTTCTCGATCGCCCGAGTCACGACTTGCAGCTCGAAATAGAGGTGGGTGCCAGCATTCGCGTTTGCTGCAACACATGCATCGCTGGCTTGCTCGCCGTTCCGTTCTGTTCTGACACATACGTGGGGTGATTACGTACGAAACAGGAGGGCGACGTCAACTTGGATCCCGGGTCCACTGTTCTAGAGCTTGGCTGCGGCGATGGTCGAGATTCTTTGTTCGTATTTGCGACAATGCCATGTTTTGCACCGTCCAACTCCGAATTAAACGTGCGTTGTGTCTCTGCAAAGATACCTCGCGTCGCTAGGCCACTTCACCACTGGTGTGGACGTTGGCACGAAAGCTATTGAGCTCGCAAGGCGCAAGTCCGTCGAACAAGGCTTGTCTTCGAGGGCCGAGTTTCTGGCGTACGACGCTTTGCAGCTGCCGGAGCCATTGACCCCGGTAGATTTCATCTACGACAACACCGTCTACTGCAATCTGCGGCTGCAATACCTCGAAAAAGTTCGAGCGATGCTACAGCGCGTGACTACGCCCGGGCACACGCTCTACATGCTCAACTGCGGCAACGCGCAAGACGCGGCGTTGATCGGAGGACATCCGCGCCTGCGGCTGCAGGCGATAAAGGACGACCTCGGGGACCTCTTTGACTTTGAAAAAGTGTACGAAGGCGTGTATGACATGGATCTATCAGGACCCATTTCACGGCATGCGAACGAGTGGCACTTGGAGAACAGCGGCGTGCGCAGCTGGACAATGTTGCTTCGGCGAAAGAAAGAGGTCACACCTTGAGCCGGAATAGGCATGCACAGCAACATGCACAGCAACATGCACAACGATATTTCTCTTGTTGTAGTGCCATGCGTGCGCTTTCTTTCAGATTATAAAGCTTACACGCCTACAATTTCCGTGATTGGTTCTTCCGGGCGTAAACAATAGCTCCACACAAGGCAACTACTTTCCAATGACATAGCAGTCGCTCCAGAACGTACCTGGAATCAATGGTCAGCAAAGAAAGTATGAAGCTTCGCATCATGTACACAACAACAAATGCAGTTTCGGACGGCATGTGCAGTTTTGCATTGGTCGACGTACGATCCCAAGTTCAGAGCTCCGAACGACAGCGCCGTAAGTCCGAACACCGTGTTCATGGCGACCCCACGGCTCCGAACAGTCTCGAAGAGTTCTCCCTCGATCACTTTGACCATCGCCGCTTTACCTCCAGGTGTCGCCGGTTCCAACGGTCCTTGCGCGAGGAAATACGGAACGTACGACTGCCCAAGGCAGTAGCCCCACAGCGCACGAGGGTGTCGAAGCCACCACCATGGATGGAATATGTTCGGGGCAGCTCCTACCGACCAAGGAAAATAATTGATGGACGTGTACGCGCATCAATGCATCATGCCGACCCTTGCAGAAGCTCAACTGTGACCACACACGCACCGATGTCCCTCGCTAAATCGTGCATGTATGCCCCGTAGTCCACGGCATACGCAGCGGTTCGATCGTTTTTGGAGAGCAGCTCGTAAGTTGGGCGCGCAAGAGGTCGTGCAATGCTCCCGTTCAAATAGCGAAGCCACCAATGGCATTGTAGTTCTGACATCGGTGGGATCGCGCCGACGTTCGGCCGAACAAAGCCTAAACACGCCTTCAGCAGCCAAACGTACGAAGCACAATGACTGCACCGCCGAAACTAATCGTGATCACCATGATACCATGCCAATACCCATGCCAATGCCAATGTATTCAAATGCAATGCGGCGTACCAGCGTCGGTTCGTCGGATGAACAAATCAATCTTTCAGGAGGGAGTTCATCGTCGTGCGTGTGCGTGGTGGAACCCACCCCGCGTTCGGCACACTGCGTGTGTTTCTTCAAGAACGGAAATCTTTGCTTGTATCCCGTTGCCATCACAATGATGTCGACTTCCACCGTGTCCCCTGAAGATTGTGACAAACACATACAAAACGGGTAAAGGAAACGACAATATTCGGCATGACAGCAGCAAGTTGGGTCCGCACCGTTCTTAAAAGTGACGGAGTTGCCATCGGCGCGGCTGATTGTTGACTGAATGAGGCGGATCCCGGGCCGTGATGGGTCATCTTGGTCGCCGACACCTCTCCAAATCCAGGCCCAGGTCGGCGACTTTTTCTTAGCACTTCGGTTCAAATATGGAAGTGCCTGATACAAACCACGCAACGAGATTACGGATTGCGTTGTAGTGCAAACAAGGAAAGTATGAGGGCCTCTGCAATCAAAGATACCTTGCACTGCTTGTTGATTATGTAGTGGCCTCGCCGTACTCTTGGCAAGCATCCCACCCACTGAGCATAGCCCGAGCTTGTCCCGGTTCCCAGCAACAGAGCAGCTCGAATGAAAAACGTGCTAATCCACCACTTCAGCTTGAAGTCCTCGACCCACCGATGTTGGTACGCGCACTCGCCGAAGTTGGTGATCAGGGTGTCGAGGGCCACGTTGCCGATTTGATGTGGGATGGCGACGAACCCTCTTCTGGTCGCCATCGTGACGCTGCACCACGACAACAGCGACAAAGTTACAAACATACGAAGGAAAAGCAATTCCGACAGCATCCATGCGCCCTATAAACATACCTTTGATTGGTCGTTCGCACGGCATGATATGCCAAATCCATGCCCGTTTCGCCTGTTCCAACGATGAGCACGCGCTTCCCCTCAAATATGCTCGGGCTCTTGTAATCGCTGCTGTGCAACACCTCGCCGGAAAAACCGGACAATGCTTCTGTTGGTGAATGTGGCACATTGTGCAATCCTGAACACACCGCGACGGCGTCGAAACGTTCCGTGAGGCCGGATTCTGTTGTCACAACGTAGGTCGGGTGGTTGGCTGCGTGATTGCCGGCATCAAGGGTGGCATCTCCGCGATCGGCCTCCCTCACGATGTCAGTAACTCGAGTGTTGAACCGAATCACGTCTTGGAGCTTGAAATGGTTGGCATAGTCCTCCAAATAACTTACGTATTCAGGTAGAGACGGGTGCAGAGGAGTCGATGCAGGCATGCGAAAGTCGCTAAACGCAGTGATGAACTTTGAACTGACGAGCCGGCAGCCTTCGTAGGCCTTGTGACGGAATGCGCCGCCGACAGACCCGCTGCTCTCAAACACAACGGGCTGGTGTCCATTTTCCAACAAGGTTTTCGCGGTTACTAACCCGCTTGGTCCGGCGCCGATCACGCAGACTCTCATGCTCAAACAAGCCGTCAAGGGCCGCCCCCCGCTGGCCGATCAAGGTCTCATTGTCTGCGAGACAGCCAGGGTGCAAACAACACAAGTTGACCGACAAATCCAGAAGAAAAAACACACAAGTAGACACGCGAGCACGCACATATTGAGCGCAACTATCGCATGGCACACATTTCACCCTACACTCGTGATTGACCGTGTGTTGTCCCTTCGTGGTGTGTCGACCACGTTTGACGTCAGTGGCCAAGAAATGACGACGCGGCCATCGCATGGAATCGACCTCTCCATTCCATCCCGTCCCGCACACATACGCACAGGTTCAATGGTCCACAGCCCGTCCCCCCCCACGCATCTGATGATAGCTCTCGGCGAAAGCTCGACGACTACGTGGAGGTTGTCGCGCCGCTGCAATCGCAGTGACGTTTAGTAAGTCAGTTCACGGTGTCGTACGGTCGACGGTCGGCGTTGGATCGTTGCGTTGCGGCGTTACGACGACGTAACGTATCTTTGATTGTTTTCCCGCCAAGCCGGCGCGTGAGTTCCCGCCACCGACCGATCGACGCACTGACGCACGAACGTCGACGTCGACGACGAAGTATCTCAACACTCTGCATCTCACCACCTTGCTTCGGTGTTTGCGCCGTGTTCGTAGGTTCGTGGAGCCGGTCGGTGTGAGGTTGGGTGCGTCGTGTACGTGTGCATCCTTGCTTGTGCCATTGCGTGTGCGTGTGTGCATGCGTGTGCTTGTGTGTCGTGTGCAAAGTGTGCGAGATTGATGGCGACGAGTGTGTCATCGATCAATTGCAAGCCGGCACGTGCACAGCCACGGAACTTCAACCGGCCTACGTCTCGGAGAACGAAACTTCATCGTGTTTAATCAAGCACTGACAGTTCAAATAATCTTTGTTCATTTGTGATTGGCGTATTAATTTTTGTTCAGAAGGGCTGCGACTGCAGGACCACGACCACAAAACACTGACCAGCAAAGCAAGAACGCCATCATATCATGCCAAGCTCAAGCATCGCGACGGCGTCGGCGGAGCCAGATCAAAAGAGCTCACCGCCAAAGTATTGCACTGATGTTGTTCAAATTGTGGTACGTGCCATACTTTGCGACTGCACATTGCATCGAGGACGTCAGTTTTCTTTCTCACAACACAAACTGCTCTGTTGTGATTGCAGGCGGCTGCAAAAGCTGTATCGCCGTACATTCACAAAACTCCTGTTCTAACTTCGTCGCAGCTTGACACTTTGTACTCAAGTGCGCCCGCAAACAAAAATAGTGGACATGCAGATGGCGAAGGTATCTCTCGTTTACCTTTGTTGTCGCCGACACTCGAGTGCATTCTTTTGTCACGCTCGCGTTTGGTTCCAAACTTTCACAGACGCTGGCGGCTCTTTCAATGGTCACCTCTACTTCAAGTGTGAGATGTTCCAGAAGACGGGATCTTTCAAGATCCGCGGCGCTCTCAACGCAGTTCTGTCGCTGTCGCAAGCTGAAGCTGCGCGAGGGGTACGAAAGTTTCGCCAAAGTAACTCGTCCAGAGCACTCCTAACAAATTTGAATGAACGAACGTATCCAGGTCGTGACGCATTCCAGCGGCAACCACGCACAAGCGCTCGCTCTTGCTGCCCAAATCCGGAAAATTCCGGTGCGTACCATGCTCTCACTTCTTCGTCGCACCGAACGGCGTGTAATCTTGACCCTGACGTTTGAATTTGAACTTCAGGCCTATATCGTGATGCCGCGAGATTGTCCGCAGCCGAAGTTAGCTGCTGTGCGAGACAGGTATGTCGTCGCGTGTGGTGCTGTGACGATTGTGACGATATCTCAGCAACATCGGTTCACTCTTTCTATTGCGCAGCTACAAAGCAAACGTGTTCTTATGCGAGCCTACAACGACAGCCCGGGAAGAGATGGCACGAGCAAAGGTACACAGAGATGCATTTTATTGGACACCGTAACATGCAGTGCTGACCTTGCGGTACTCGCAGGAACAAGAATTTGGAGCGACGTTCATTCACCCGTCTAACGACCCACGCGTGATTACGGGCCAAGGAACTATCGCTACGGAGTTGTTCGACCAAGTTCTGCAAACGCAGAGGAAGCACGGGTCCGTTGTTCGGCAACACAGGTCTACGTCGATCTTGAGTGCTGTGTGGATCTCTGGTGACCTCTGTCTCTGTGGTCCCAGAACCCTCGCCGAAGGACAGAATGCACCCAGTTTGGATGCCGTTATTGTCCCTCTTGGTACTTCTTTACTCCTCTTGCAGTTTTGTCGTCGCAGTGCCGCGATTGATGACTTCACGAACAATTAATTTTTGGAATAGGTGGCGGCGGCATGATATCTGGTGTTGCTATTGCCCTCAAAGCGTTGAACCCTAACATCCGTGTCATCGGAGCGGAGCCAGCTAACGCATCGGATGCGTTCGAGGTTTCAAGTTACGAGTGGTGTTCGTCACCTCACAGCCTTTGGAGTCATTCGCATTGTGTCCTGCGATCTTAGGCCAAAGCTGCAGGTCAAGCCGCATGGCGTGGCTCGTCGAAGCACAAACGACCAGTGCATACCTGTGCCGATGGCCTCAAAACTTGTAAGTGTGTCTGTACAGTATGTTGCTGTTACAGATTATCGCCATTCTGAGCACACGTTCCACAACTTGTCCGAAACAGGTATTTACGAAAACAATTGGCCAATCGTTAGAGACCTTGTTGACGAGATTATCACAGTGACAGAAGAGGAAATCATTCACGCAACAGAACTCCTCATGACAAGTTCGTCATCGCCGTGGTTCCCCTGGTGACTTAATGTTGGTTGTTAAATGTTGAGAACGTTTTGAACGTCAGGGTTGAAAGTTGTGGCCGAGCCCTCTGCGGGCACCGGACTTGCAGTGGTGAGCACTGCTCAGTTTGATCGTGCACTATCTCATCCTGTTTTTGTGCCCGCGACTAACGGTGGAGTTACCTCCAGGCATTGCAAGAAAAATTTCGGTCAAGGAAGTTGAAGAACGTGGGAATTGTGTTGTGCGGTGGCAACATCTCCTTCGAACCCCTCATGAGCAGTCTACGCAGGAAGTATGTTCGATCTGCCGCGGTCGCGACAGCTCAGCACCCCACCAAGCGCACCAGCAGTAGTATTTCAGGTGGTGCAACCGGTAGGACGGCTTGCTGTCGAACACGATGACTTGAAACAACTGCGAATAACGAGTTTGCGTGCACTAGGTGGCACTGGAAGTGTAACAATCGGCAACCCAGCGAAAGCAATGCGAGCAGAGGGTCAAGGAGCAACGACCCAAAGTTAGATGATGCCAGACAGTGCCGCCTCGATTGAACAATATATAGTGAATTACAGCTCCTTAGTCTCCTCAACTTCAGTCGGCCATCGATCGACTGCATAGTAGTAGGTTTTGTCACTTTGCACAAGTTCGGTATACCTAAGTAGTAGAAAGTGACGTTACTGCAGCAAACTTTTGACACCAATGCTGGAACGACCACACACCATGGCGTATCCAGAAAATCTGGGCCTCCCAAGCTCTGCAGACCGCGAAGGTCCTTCAGCACCTTAGTCTCCATTGCACAGAGATCGACAACGCCGTCGACGAGCACACCACTATCGCCGGAGTCGGGGCACAACTGGGTCGTAACAGCAGGTTCGGGAAGGTCCACACAAATTAGTCGGCGGCTGTAGTCGTGCGTTGCGTAATAAGCTTCCTTGTCTTTGCCCTGCAGCATAGCTTGGCTAGACTGAGTGTCAGCCCAATTCTTCCGCAAGAAGAGAGCACAGCAATTAGTACAGCAACAACATACCCACAGCATCAATCAACAGTGGTGATTGTGATCGAACCCACCTGCACACTCAGTTCGGATTCTTGGTTGCTCACTCGCGTTCTTAACACGCCCCAGCGACGGTCGAACTTTGGTGCTGGACTCCGTTCCGTCAGCGTACAGTGCAGAAACAGCGGCAGAGAATCTGGTCTGAAAATGTTTGGTTCAAATGAATGTCAGTTTGATTTCACCACACGTGCGAACCGCACGCAATCGCACCCGTAATGAAGCATGGTTCCTCCGCAGAAGTTTGTGGGCGACCGGCTATCTGTTTGATTCGGGGCAATCGAGCCTAGTTTCGAGGACGGGAACGAAGTCAACAACGCAGGAAGTTGCCATTAGCAGCCCGTATGCGCTGCAAACCTGGATATCTTGCAACCATGTGAAAGGGGGCTTCGGCTAATCTCCATGAGAGGTGCCAGTACTCTTTGTCACCCCAATACTTGTGGAAAAAATACGCTGAACGCCCACCGCTGGACACGTAGCACAAGGTATTCAGAGCAAGCCACGCCTTGTCGTCGGTCTTGTCGATGACTAATTCTCCACTATCTTGCTCGACCAAGCCGCCGTGAGGACTGCAGGAGAAGGTTCAATAAGTTCCAAAAGGCCAAAGAAGTTCTGCGGTGGCGGAGACACGAACCGTTCGACGCCAAAGACATCAAAAATTTCCGACGTGGTGTCGAGCTCTCGGTAGTCGGGCCAGAAAATTGCCCCGGTTGTCGTGAACGCCGGGTGCTCAAATAAAAATGTCTACGACACAAAACCAGGTGCGTGCCACCAGTGATCGTCTCGATACAAAATACGTCACACATGCGGTGATCGGCGTACGCACCGGATCGCGAATAGGAATGTTGTCTGAATCAAGCAGAAGAATCTGGCGGAAGTGCGAAAACAGCGCGGCGAACGGTTTGATTTCAAAGCGTTCAACCGCTGCTGAGGCCAACGCGTCCCCAAAGAAGCGCCTCATGTATTCGTGATGGATGTAGTCCTTGATGTTCCGACACGTTACTCCTGGAATGGCTTCGAAGGCCTCTTTAGTTGCAGCGGGCATCTCCTCCACGCCATTAAACCAAACTTCGATAGGGAGCACACAGCCGAGCCGTCTTATATGGCGAATGGCAAGCCACCTTATCAAGTCGCAAGAAACAGAAGGGCAAATGACATGAAGGTATAAACAGGTTGGTGCTGGGACAATGTGCACATCGAACGCACGTGTTCGTCAACAAAAAGGCGCCGCCGGCAGGAATGACAATTCCGCGGCCACTACCACGGCCGCTGTAAAATGGCGCAGTCTCTAGTTCCGCTGGATTCTGGAAGTACAGTGCGGTCCCGCCATGGCAGATACATAATGCCAGCAACAACAATCAACGTGTGACAATAGTTGCACTTGACGGCCGTTCACACAACTTACATCCGCATTTAGAGTGCTGTTCTCGAATTCTTCGACGAAGCGCGTCAGTGCTAGCTTTTTCTGTGTCGACGACAGCCGAATGGACCCTGCCACTGCCTCAGCCAATTGCAGATATACCGACGTCTGTTGCACGGCAGCGATGTTGTCGTTGATGAGGCGGCAAAAACACGTGAACTGCGGACAAACCCAACAATGCATTCCATACTCGTACCTGCCCCTGCAGGTGTGGAAGCGAATACAGAGAGCGGACTCGCCGTGCATTGTGAGACTCAACCGACTTCAGCCATCGAGTTAGCACCATGGCTGCTCGTGTTTGCGAGCAGGACGGCGGCCAACAATGTTTTTCGCGCCATTGCTGTGGCGGGTCACCTTCTTTGACTGGCAGGCACGGCGATGCGTCGTTGTGATTGCAAGCTCCCTCGTCAGTGCAGCACTCGTGGTCAGGGCACAGTGTGTCCTTTCCGCATGAGCACGTGCAGGAGAGCAGTTCCTCTGTGTCGGGATAAGCTCCGACAAGTTTGCCATCGCTAAATGCCAGGATCTCGGGCTTGCTGCCAGCTGATGAGCACTCCACGCAAACGCCATTCAAATGCACCTGGAGGTGGTAGAAGACAATAGGCGTGTTAACAACAGTGTGGGTTCCGGACGTGAAATTGGGCAAGCGCACCTGAGACGGGATCACGACGTCACGAAATGCGTTGAATGCTACTTTGTTGGCCTTGTTCAAGGTGCCGACTTCAACGAAGGGCTGCCCTTTCCTCAGTGGGCGTGTTTCGGAAAGTATTTTCGATAGCTCCGGTACTATACCGTGGTCGAAGCCGAGAATTTTGCCTTCATCGCGATACACAATAACTACCGATGTCGTGCTCGCACGGCCGTCTTGTAACCTGCCGTCGAAGTCTGATAGAAAAGCAATAGTATCATCGGCGTCCACGAGCTCGTGCATGCGCTCCAAGCTTGTTGGTACGCCACCAATCGATACTACCGCCAACAAGCCGACTAGGAAGTGCGTGGCACATAGCAGCCGCATGGCTGCACTCCACGTACTCGACCTGTCACAGGATTGTTCAAATGTATGGCCTCGTTTTGCTCTTGAATCAGGTCAAATCATTGGATCTCAGCAATTTGCATCGCAAAAACATTCCCAGCGACTTCAGCCCGCCTCCAATTTTATCTTCCTTGTCCTGAAGCCGCCCGCCCTCCGAATCTTCCTCCTGTTGTTGTCCTATATCGATCGGACGACGGACGAAAAGCATTGCGACGGTGGCGTTGAGTTGACAACAACACCGACAACCACCACAGTGGCCGACGATGATGACAGTGGCGGCAAACATCAATGCAAAGATTGGCGTTTCTAACAACGAACGAAGGAACGACGAACGAAGGCACGACGAACGACGAACGACGAACGACGAACAACGAACGACGAACGACGAACGACGAACGACGAACGACGAACGACGA
>ENA-OWNT01002907-OWNT01002907.1-seawater-metagenome-genome-assembly--contig:-NODE-2907-length-16947-cov-4.155305_pt1 | contig 16947 bp, 20 predicted proteins | sample MGYA00238136_ERZ651165 | MGnify/ENA primary metagenome ERZ651165 (study PRJEB26861, sample SAMN08777766) | seawater metagenome | isolation source: coastal seawater | place: USA: Florida | collected...
ACCCACGATGCCGGGGCCACTGACGGCCAGCTGCTGAATGGCACGCAGTACGTTGCAAGTAACCATGGTGTTCTTTGTGTTCAAACCATCCTTGATGTGCTGAATTAGCTCGGGGACGACGGCGAGCAGTTGTTTCCCGCTGCAGGTTTCGAGTAGCTGGAAGAGACCATCAACAGCTGCAAACTGATATGGGTCCTGCGTTTCGCTAACTCCTGAGAAAAAGATAGGTAGCACGTGGTGAAGATCCAACTCGGAAATTGGCTGCGTCCAAACAAGCTTCATGCCCATTCCGTTCTCCAAGGGCTCCAACCTGATTGGTAGAATTTGCTCATCAAAACAACGTCGGAACGCAGTTCGGCGTGATCCACTCTTGGGCGAGGGGCTTCGCTTCCTCGGCGTCGGCATTGTGGCGACTCCACTTCAAAGACGTGCAACGAACAAACAGGACCAAACAAAGAACCACAAAGAGTCACTTCATCAACATGGTAAACCACAACTGGTTGGAATCCATCCGCACTGGGACAACAAAAAGGCGGAAAAAACAGAACAAAAAGCCAGCGGGTTTAGCTCCTTCGATGCAAGCACGCACGACGTACCAGCTGTCACGACAACCCACTGAGAGACCCAACTATTGTTGACAAAGAGTTGGCAGTGAACACCAAGATTCCCAGTCAATGTCGAAGTTCAACGTCGCCCTTGAGTGAAAACCGACAGCAGGATCAAGTCCCAAGTCGAAATCCAAGGAAGTGCAACGAAGCAGCACCGGTTAACCGGTGTCAAGTCAATGCAAGACGATGCAAGAAAGTCGATGCGTGGATCAAGCTAACTTACTACAAAGTAGCGCAGCACACAACGCAGGGAAACAAAGCAGCAGAATCGAAGTGTCGTGGAAGTCGTGGAAGTCGAGCCTCCAAGGCCGTAGTCGCAGTCATTGCAGTTCGTTGGAGTCTAAGTCTAAGTCTAAGTCACCGAACTCACCGAAGTCGCCGAAGGCGCCGAACGAACGAACGAACGAACGAACGAACGAACGATGCGACGACGACAACGAAGGAACTGAAATCGAAATCGAAATCGAACGTCGACAGAAAGAAAGAAAGTTGACGGTGAGTGACTGTGAGTGAGTGCCTGTGAGTGAGTGACTGTGAGTGACTGTGAGTGAGTGAAGTCACTGCGTCGGTTTACTGGCTCATTCCTTCCTTCCTTCCTTCCTTCCTGGCTGACTGACCACTGACTGACCACTAGCTGACCACTGACTGACTGACTGACTGACCACTAGCTGACCACTGACTGACTGATTGACTGACTAACCACTGATTTCTAATTTCAACCACTGCAGTATCCCATTGACCACTGACCTCTGACCACTGACTGAGCGCCATCCATTCAATTTCACCACTCACGGGTTGGTTTCCAATGGTTTCCAATGGAGACTCAGTTCGTCCGCTCGCTCACTCACTCACTCACTCAACAGTCACTTTCGCTTTCGCCGCTCACGACAGCACACTCAGTACAGTGAGCCTGTACAGTTAAATCACACACTGTAACCATTGGAAATTCCAAATTCAAGTGTACTTTCGGTACTGTGGAGTAGTACTGAGTACACTTAAAATGCAATAGAAACGAAACGTTGTTCGTGTGTTCTTCTTCTGCTCGCAAACGCTTTCAACGTTTCGACGTTTCAACGTTTTTTCTGTCCGTCGACAAACTTACAAACGAACGAATAGACGCCGCAGTGCTGACGATCGTGGACACGAAGCAAGCAAGACAGGTGGCTTGCTTGCTTGCTCGGTCAGGTTGTTGTGATCGTGGCTGCGAGGCTGCCAGGTACGATATATGGAACGGCGGAATCTTCACCGTGGCAACGGAGTCGCGGCGTCACGGTCGTCGTGGTGATGGGCAGATGATGCAAGGAGGAATGTCGGTTCAAGGCAGAGTTGGACAGGCTCCCGTCCCAGTGTTTACAAGGGCGTTGTCGTGCGAAGCAGTCACGAAGCAGTGGAAGTGATTGGTGTTAAAATTTGGGCAAGGTGATTAGCTTTTGTGCAGCGATTTTGTCAGAAATATTGAATGCTAGAAGCAAGCCAGCTAGGTTTTCGCGCTGACGAAGGAATTCGATCGACGACGGTTGTGCACGGTTTGTGTCATCAACACCTTGGCGGAAGGTGAATGATGCCTTGGTAACTGCTCAACACCGCGATGGAAGCGCGCCACGACAACCAAGTGGATGATCGTGTTGCGGAAGTCAGTAGTCGTGATGCCAAGGACACGCGCGACAACTTGACTTCCCGAGCCGTGCGGAATGACCGAGTCGCAAAGCACTTTGTTCGCAAGCGGCGAAAGTCCAGGAAACACCACAAGCACCGGCACGCTGGGAGTCGTTTGAGTGCACGTGATTGTGGGGGCCCCGGCGTTGGTGTAAGCGCGTCTAAAGCAAACCCTGAAGTCACGACCGTCCGCTCGAGTGATCCAAGTTGCGAGAACACTCAGCCGCCGAGACTTTTTCGCATTTTCTCTGCACATGTCTCATCTTCTTTGCGCGAAGTTTTGGAGGCACAACCGACAGCCAAAAGTCGGAACCCACAGCGCCAACCCATTACAGTTCCAACACTGCACACGTTGCGTCGCGAACTCAAGTGGCACATGCAGCGCGACAAGAGGAAGGAAAGAGCCAAGAAGAACATCAAGGATCGTGAAGAAAAGAAGGTTGCGGAATCCGGACACACATCATCCTTTGTCGCGCAAGAGCCCAATGCAGGGGACAGTACTGAAACCAGTGACAAGTGGAGTAACAAACTGACTAAATCTCAGAGCGGTGGAAATTCCGAGGAGCGCCAGTGGCTTCGGCGCCGCCGTTCCACGCGCAAGCACCGTATCACTCGTTACACACGGCAACTGATGGACGATAATCTCAAGGTCACAACTGCGAGTAGCAACAAGTCGCTCAGTGAAGCTTTGACGAGTAGCCTAGTTAGGCATGCCAACATCAGAGCTTTCTACAATGACTTGTCTGTATATAGTAACGACGGGGTTTCGAAAGAGGAGCTCGCGTTTGCTATCTGCATGATGGGTACGCCGATGCTCATTGTTCTTCCTTTGATGGCACATCCATGACTGACCGCTGCTTTGTCTGCTCTGTTCACTCCAGGGTTCTTGCCGCACGCCGCTATGCACCACGCTGTACGAATTTCAAAAGTGTTTGGGTGAGTTTTCTCGCAGCGGCTTGCGTCGTGTGCTTGTCCTCTGCTGCGGGAATGTTCACGGTGGATATAATCGTGATTGCAGGAGGAGCAGCAATTCCAAACTAGGGTTTTCACACTTCATCGCGGCTTTCAGTAGAGACACCTTTTTTCGTCGCACTTTTGCAGTTGGTGTCGAGCAGCGAACAGTGGTACGTGTGATCTTTGATGTACATCGTATGCCGCCAGCGCACACCAATCACCGCTCGCCTGTTGTACGCTGCAGAAAGGGAGCTACAACAGGTCCGGGACAGATAGACTGTGCATAGAGTTCCACATTGGACCCAACAACCAAGACTTCCTGAGAAATATATCGCATCGGTCTCCAGCTTCTCGTCCGAAAACGTCGCCAACAGAAGGAGGGAGTGTCGACAGAAGCGCGCCGCAATCAAGACCATCAACTTCAAGTCCAGCAGAGGGACGCTGGGAACTGCCTTCGCAGGGCGCGCGACAGGTAGGGCGTGTTGTTCTTTCACACGTACTTGTGCAAACTGCGACTGTGTGGATGTAATGTGTGATGCAATTTGATAATTGCAGTGCACAATACCGTTCGACATTTTCTTGGGAGCTTGGAGACGCAAGCGACAATGGGCACTCGGGTTCGACCGGCAATCCGCCAAGCCGAATTTAATGGCAGTGATCAAGCCGCACCCTCCATCTTGCAGGCGGTTCTTGCCCGACGAAGGAGAGCAGCCATCTGATTCGCAGAACGGCTCACCTGTGTGACAACGCTGGGCACCACGTCATTTTAAGCACCCTTTCCTTTGTGTGACTTTGTTCTTCTGTTTATCAAAAGAATGATCGTACTAATTCAAAAACAACATCACTGTCTGAGGATCCGACACGGCGCGCCGTATTCTAGCAGTTTTCGCGTTGCTACGTTTCTTCGTCTTTGTGGTGCCTCCGAAATTTTTTGCACGGGCAGCGTGGCGCTTTACATAATCCTGGTTGATGACTTTGCGCAATGTCGCCGCACGACGACGCGCCGCTGCACTCGCCGCAGACGGTCGCGCTCCACTGTGTGCGTCAGGCTCCTGATGCTACGCACGCACAGTGGCGGAGGTGAGGTACTCGACCACACATCGTACAGCCACAACAAGAACGGCACAAACCTTTGAATCTACAGTTTTTTCTTCACTAAGCTGCTGTGGATCTTCACCTGAATCCGTTTCAGCATGTTGTTCCGCTTCTTGATGACTGTCCGCGAACCCGAATGGGCCAAGAATCGAACACTGGCTTGGGTCTTCCTCTGGCACTTTCGATGGTTTGGTTGTCTTGGTGGGAGGCCTTTGAGTTGATTTATGCTTGGCCCGGATCTTTTTCCTGAAAGCTGCTCTTCTCTTCAGAAACGCGACGCGAGACTTAGTTTTCTTTGTCTTTGCCTTCGGTTTGATTTTCTTTTTGCGCAGTCGGGCGAAAGGCGAAGGTGCTTTCGACCAAGCCGAGCTGACTTTCGACTCCGACGCTCCACGAGGACGTGACACAGGCGATTTTCGGAGAGGAATTCGGTTTTTGGACGTCATTTTTAAGGAGCGACGTACTTTACGCTTTTTCTTCACTTTGACTTTTCTACCACCTTTTTTGGAAGCCGCAAATGAAAGGGTTATGCGAGTCCCGCCGGTGTCGTCGCCGCCGAGAGTGACGAACGGGGGATGACTAGATTTTGATGAAGTATTGCGCTTCGTTTCTTGAGCCTGATCCTTTTTGCGAGCAGGTCCAGTTCGCAAGGCGTAGCGTTGGAGTGATGGCCGAGGGCGCGGGCTGGTTTGCTCCGTCACAGGGGACTTCTGCAGAGGAGGAGATGCCCACGAATTATTCGAATAGCTCCCTTTGTCACGGGCAATAGCCCGGGAGTGCTGTTGATACTTCGTCTTCCACCGGCTCCACAAATCATCTTCTGTCACAAATTGGTCCTCGTTGTTCTCGGCGTCTGCACCTTGGTCTTGTTCTATATCGCCGGATCCGCTCGATTCATGTAATATTTGGTCGGCATCGGGCCGAGAGCCTGCCGTTCGAGGGCGAGGCATCGCTGGTTGTGTACCTCTTTATGTGAGCATTGCAGTACCGGGTGGTCCAGCGGCGATGGCCATCCCATCCACGTTCCAGGCTCGACAGTGTCACTGAAATCAAAGGCGCTTTTGCATTACTGCATGAATTTATATGGTTGTCCTTCAGCAATCAGCTTATTTGTGGTCGGCGTGTGACATCTCTCCACCTCACTGCAACAGGCAAAAGCAGTCAGGATTCAAGAGCCAGGAGTCAAGGGCCAAGTGCACATTGAACTATTTGGAGTTGCTGGACCTGTTGGAACTTCCGAATTGTTGGAGACTGTTGGAACGTGTCGGAAGTGTTCGGACGTTGGTTGGACGGACGAGAAGTGGCAAGTTCGGAACATTGTGTGCGCACCTGCAGTAGCTTCGCTGTCAAAGCAAACCGCACAAAAGGAAGTGGCGAAGGGAGGGGGCAGGAGGCAGGACACCGCCAGACGCGACCACACAGACACACCAGACAGACACACCAGACACACAGACAGACAGACAGACAGACAGACAAGCCGCTCGCGAAACAGACAGACACGCCAGACACAGACCACAGACACGCCACGAGAACAACAACCTCGCCACACGACACACGCCACACGCCACACGCCACACGCCACACGCCACACGCCACACGCCACACGCCAAAATCACAGTGGACGAACGAACGAACGAACGGACGAATACTCGCTGAAGAGTAAACGGACGAAGACTCGAATCGAATCAACGGACGAACGAACGAACGAACGAACGAACGAACGAAGGAAGGAACGAAACGTTTGTTCGTTCACTCACTCACTCACTCACTCACTCACTCACTCACTCAGGCAACTTTACCATAGCGAGCAACGGAAGAACTGGACGTACAACACCCGCCTGTACACTATCCAGCTTCCATCATTGAACTTACACACATCTAAGCCTGTACAATATCACATGTGTGTAAAAGAACTCGATATGGCATGTATACAGGCTGTTGATGTCATGTGGGGAGGGGGGCGTTGGGTGGGTGGGTGGGTGGGCGACTGTCGTTGTTGTTGTTGTCGTCGTCGTTGTTGTTGTTGTTTGTTGTTGTGGCCATCGCTCGATCGCTTTGGCCACGGCGCCGTCGTTTGTTCGTCGTTGCGTCGTTCGTCGTTGCGTCGTTTTATCGTCATTGTGTCTTTGCGTCGTTGCGTCGTTGCGGCGTTCTGGCGCTCTGTCGTCCCATTCCGTCGTTGCGACGCTTGCACCGATCCACGACGATGTTCTTCGGCGTTCATTGGTTCGTGGTGGCGTCGTTTCGTGGCGTCGTTGCGCTGCATGCACTCCGAACTCGTTGCTTCCAACTTTGACTACTTCACTCCGTGACTTGTGTTTCGACGGCAACGTACTCGAGAACTGTAGCTAGTACTACTCTGACCGTATTGCCTTCACGTCCTCCGGTACGCGCATGTGGATTGCCCGTTGGTTGCCAGGCTGCGCCGCGATGGCGCACGACTAGCACTGGCGGTAATTTGACGGAGTGCGACGGTTTATGTCACGAGACACTGAGTCTCCTTTGCACGACGAGCGAGCACTGCAGGCTTGAAGAAGCCATGTTGAACTTTGTGCGCGAACCTTGGTGTGCGCAGAGGTATGATACAACAACAGTGAATTCAACAGCGTGTTTTTGAAGGTAAGGAGCGTTTTTTTCATCGGAATTGCAAAGTGGTTCCTCTGTGCACCGAACTGAATGTTGGGACGAGCGTAAGTGCGTCGAGGTTGGGCCGCCGTGCTGTGGACGGGAATGAGTCACTGTCAGCCCCCCTTCCAGCTTGCATGTAGCGCTGAGTTGTCCAATGATGGCAGCTACTTGCTTCAAAGCGAGACGAACCAGTCTGGGACCCAGATTGCCATCTCACAATCCAATCACTCCATTCAGCTGCTGAGTGCGGATGCTGCTGGACAATCACTTCGACTCACTGCCACACTGGGAGCACGTGGGGGTCAGCGCAGCTCGATGCACACCGCACGTATTAGCGATATCCAATTTTCTCCGTCCAACCCGAACATTTTGCTATCGTGCGGTGAGGACAAGCTCGTTTGTTTGTGGGATACGAGATCTGGACAGCGCGCTGCAGGTGGATGGCGAGTGACGGCAGAGGCCGCCGCTCTTGCCGTTGGAGCAACCGGTCGGGCCGTGGCCGTGGCAACGGAAGCACCGGTCAACTCCAGCGACGATGCTCCAATAATCTCGTTGTGGGACTTGACTGCTGGGAAATTGGTGCGGCAATATGAAGATTTTCACTCTGACAGTGTTTCGAAATTGCGATGGCACCCACTCAAGACCCGGATGTTGTGTAGCGCGTCGGAGGACGGGCTGTTGTGCGCCATCGATGCCGCGAATCCGGACCCCGATGATGCACTGCAATGGTGTTGCAACGTCGACACACCAATCCGTACCTTCGACTTCTTTGGTCCACAGGCACAGTGTGCGTCCATCTTAACGTGCAATGAGGGACTGCAGCTCTGCCGACTTGGTGAAGACGTGTTGCAGGCAAGTTGCAAAGTGGCCCCCACACGACGAGGCTCACCAGCGTTGCATCTTACGTGAGTATTGTGTGCACACAGGCTTTCCCCGACATTCACCAGACTATTGGAGCCACACCATGCAGGTTTGACTATTTAATCAACAGCCATTTCGACCCAGCCTCAAACACACTGGCAGTATTGGCCGGGAATAACACTGGAGGGTGCGTGCCTCAACTTGAGCGCTGTCTTGTGCAAGCGAAAGTTGGCGGAGCAAGTCTGTGATTGTTTTGTGCCTTGTGTGATGCACGTTCCCAGACTCAGCGTATTGAATGCAACTCCACGAGCCGTGGTGCCCCGTTTCCGCTGTCCAGAATCTGTAGATGCCCACTCACAAGTAATCCGTTGTGCCACGTGGACCAAGCAGTTCTTGCTGACGGGAGGTGAAGACGGGAAGGTGTGCGTGTGGCGCAGCAGCGGCGATGCTGGCGGTAGTGGCCCATTTAACGTTGTGATCCCAGACTCTATTTCTTCTGGCAGCGGTGGCGGCAAAGCAAATCGTGCACCTACGGGGTCGCCGCGGTCTCGTCACCGCACGCCTTTTCAATAGGAGAACGGTTTCAAATAGGTAATTCTCTGCGCAGCACATGCTAGTAAGTTGTAATTTTGTGTGATCACTCTTCTCGGTATCCACAATTGGCAACACTTCGACGTGCAGACGTGAATTCCACACGACGCTACAAGAAGGCACGCCCAAAAGACTCGTGGTTTTGAATAGTTGTCGCTGGCCGGACTCTGCTGACTGTGTATCGGTACAGGTGAGTCCCACCGAATGTTGTGTTTCAGAACCAAGTGAGTCGACGAATTCGACCCCGTTTGCCACCCATCTGGCACAGCCACGACCAACCACACTATGCGACTCAGCCCTACATACACTTCGAACGACGCCAAAGTCGACAACAAAAAGCACCTCCACTCGCAAGAGCACAGCCTCTCCAACAGGACTCCTGTTCTTTGAACACGACAACCATGGCCGCAGCTGCCTCTCCCAACCACTCCAACACCGTGACGACCGTGGTCGGATACGTTGACCACCACACACGCACACGCGCATGACCATCAACAACGCAACGCAACGCCACACATCGCAGTCATAATAAACGAACATACGCAGTAGTGTTAATTAAAAGAATGGGTGCTTAGTTGAAGCGATAGCGGTCGAAGTGTTACGACCACGCCGTGGTGGCACAGTGGCTGTGGTGGACGGCGGCGACGTCAGAGCGCGAGCGAGAGCGCGAGCGAGAGCAGGGCAGCAGAGAACACGCGAACACACACACGTTCGCGACATTGAAACGAACCTCGTGCCCAACAACAAGAACACACCCCACCCCACCCCACGACACACCACACCACACCACATGATACCACAACAACGTCCACACCGCCGCGGCAGTGGCGCAGTAACGTAACAGCCACCACGACGAACCGCCGCGCAATTGCGTAGTAGCAACGTCGCCGTCGATCATCATCCGTCACAGCAGATCGAAGGACCTCCACTCGTCGGTCAGTCAGTCGGTCACGAAACCAACAAAATCTCAGTTATAGATATGTTGTGGTGAAGGTTGTAAAGGGAGAGAATGTTTCTATAAGAAGGACTTTTCTCATGATTCTGCGTTGCGTGGGAGGTGACTGCGTTCGTTCGTTCGTTCGTTCGTTCGTTCGTTTGTTGGCGCAGAGGAGCGTGTCGGAGCGTGTCAGAGCGTGTCGGCGACGGCTCGGGAAGTTGGCGTGAGCCTCCACTCCACTCCACGCGACGCGCGACCCGACCCGACTCGAGTCGACTTGACCCCCCCCCGTGCGTAAGGATGACGGCGATCAGAGTGCACGTGGTGAGGTGAGGTGAGGTGAGGTGTGGCGCGGTGCGGTGTGACATGGTGTGGCGTGGCATTTTGGTTGAATTGTGCCGGGGGAGAAGGCGTCGCAAAGGAATGTTGTGGAGAGGGTTTGTTTGCATGAAACGCGAGAGGATGGATGCACGGAATGTGGAGGTGGGGTTCACTTGTTATTTTTTGGTTGGACGATATCTTGGCGTCGGTGCAATCGAACGGATTTGAGGGCGGTTGTTCACAACGCGCTGACACACGCCGTGGAGTTGATTGGGTGTGCCCAGTGGTCTGATTAAAATGAGTGCTGAAAGCTCACAGGGTGGGAGCAAACAAATTGAGTCGCGGTTCGGCGATGACGAAATATTTTACGGCAGTGTACCCGTTGCCTTGTCCGTGGCGCCCGGGCACTGTGAGGTTTATGACCACAAACAGGCCACGCTTGCCACGTCTGAGGAGGAGGTTGCTGTGTCTGTCGCACGAGCTTCGAAGTTGAGTGTTGGCGGCGTGAACAATGCAGTTGTGCCATGCATGCCGTGTGTTGATATCCGCCAACCACAACCCGCGAACAAAGATGTCAGCGCGTGGCCCAAATTGCTGCAACAACCATTGATCAAAGTCCCATTGCTCAGCGTCGATGCCGTTCCTGGTACCAAAGCGGTTGCAAGCGGTTGTCGCTCGTGTCTGGTCAAGGTGGACGACGGGCAATGGTTTCGGCTCAAAGGCTCCGGCAACAACGATGAAGGATTCATTTTGCGAGAGGATAAAGCTCTGGGAATCGTTCAAATTCGAGGGTGTGCATTCAACCATACGGCTGCTCGTGAAAATTTCATGACCACAAAGCTGTCCGCAGAACTGGCAGGGTGTGCTGTCGCAGCCAACGATGCCTTGGGCAGCTTTGTTTATGACAAGCCCCACCAACCGCTTGGCAGTGAGCCCACCGCTGATGGAGTGTCCGTTGTTCCAAATTGCATCGTTCAACGAACGCGTGGCGACCGACGCCTTGGCAGTCATCTTCTCGCTGGCCTGACCATTTTATTACCGCAGTTTCTAGAATCGGTTCCAGATATCAAGTCGTTGAAATCGGTGTTCCCGCAGTCCAGGCCGGTTGATCCGGTGGATTCGCTCCCGATCACGACGGCGGCATTGATGACAGACCACAGTTTGGGCGTTATGTACGGTGTCGGCGACGGACTCAGCTTTCCGATGCCGCGTAATGCAGACGTGTTCGCAAAAGTGGAGAGTTTTTCACTTGCCGAACATGCACCGCCACTCAGCAATGCCCAACCCAGAGTTGAATCCAGTGGGAATGTGGTTCATGACGGGGCTTTGACACAGATCTCTAACAACGGAATAGAGAACGCTCCGCCAGAATGGTGCCGTTTGTGGGATGAGTCCGCGGAAGCGTTGAAGGCCGACCTTGCAAGGTTACGTGCAGGTGGCGGCGCGGTCGGATCAACACTAGTTTACTTGTACAATCGCATCGGCTTTGACTGCGGCAGGTTTGCTCGGGGACTGCACAAAGTAAGCGCTGCATGCACGTGTCTTGTGGAGTCGTGTCAGTTTATTTACCAGCTCTGTATGTGCAGGTGAGCCATGTCAGTTGGGGCACCTACTCCGACGCCATGTGCTACGACGGCCAGTTGCACTGCAATGCCCACGCAAATAATATGGTCGTTCTAGCTCCACAAGATGGGAAGAATAAAGCCACACAGGCACCGGACCAGTTTCTCGCGTTTCTAGATCTCGACATGGCTTTTGGCACAGATGACTTCCTTGATACGTTCGTGATGTTGAGCGTTGAATCGACTCGCCTCAATCTTGTATTGATCTGAACAATATATCAATGGTGCACTGTGTGGGCAGATGGGGGACGAAGAAAGTTGGCAAATCCAAAGAGGAGTTTGACGATCTTTTGAAGAAGGAGAACGTTAATTTTATGGAGGTTGGTGGAACACAATTGCATTGGTTACACACTCCAATAGGACATCGAATTCATGTTGTGGCGCAATGTATCCAGGTTTTGGTGGGTGCTGATGCGAACCTTGGAGTGCCAGTAAGTACACATGTAGTGCAGGATTTAATTTGAGGACGAACAGCGACACATTGATGTCTAATCGATGATCCTTGCATTGCAGGTGACAGCTCAGGCATACGTGCGCGGATTCTCTGATGAAGTGAAGGTAATTTCGGCTCGGAATTGCCCTCTACTTTTCCATTCACTGATATTGACTGTGTCAACCACTATTGTTGCAGTTGCTACAGAGCATTTTGTATGACGCGCTGATGCTTGGATATCGGCGAGCGTTAGTTCTCATCATATGGCAGACTCCGTCCTGCTTACACCGCGCTTACTGTGTTGTCTTTTTGCCGCAGGTATTTCGACGACGAAGACTGTTTCTTGGCTCCGTTTGACGAGGTGCCATTGCCATCGAAAGCAAGCAATGTGTCTTTGCATCACATCTTCACCCTGCCTATGTGCATTGTGTAGGCCCAACACACGTTGTCCTACCATTTCATTCGACTTGCGCTTATCAAGATGGCGAACTTTGTCGCGTAATGGATCTGGCTGTGCTACCACCGGTGGCGATCAACACCAGTCCAGATTAAACTGCGACGGCTGATGTAGGGCGCACGAAAGGGAAGGATCATTCTTCATTGCATGGGGTAAATAGATAATAAGGTTGCAACAAAAAGTATCTGCGCGCTAACGTTGCCGCTGATGCCGACGCTATTGTTGCAGTTGGTGGATTTCTTTCTTCAACCGATTGACTCGTTTCCTTAAGCCTTCATTGTTCAATGCAACTGTTTTGAGTTGTGAAATCGCTGTTTGCTGCTGCTGCGCACGCTGTGCCAGCTGGTGAACTTCCATGGTCGAAGACTGAATTTCTTTGAGCAGTCTGCCGTGCTTGAACTACAAGGACGAGTCAGTGTTGTCGTTAAACGGCAAAAACGAGAAAATAAAACAGAAACATACTGCATGCGGAACGAACCAAAATTGAGTCGACGACATTGCTCATCAACATTCCATTGATGGATACAATTCCAGCTTTGATCTCCAAAGTTTTCTCGTCGATCGAGCACGTGTCCGAAGAGCCATCAAAGTCGAAGCAGGCTGAATGATCGGAGGCCGCGTCGGCTATTTTGCCAAGAGCTACAGACCAGCGGCCCTTTGCGTTATTGCAGGAACCTCCAGCTACTGCAGCAAACTTTCCCTTCGCGACTCCGTCAAAGCCGCCTGCCACGGTTGACCATTTTGACACTGCCTGGTTTTGCTGCCCAGCTATGATCGACGCCCAATCTGCGTCAATGACCGTGTTACGAGTTCCCCCCAAGATTGTGCTTTCGGCGCCGGACACCTCGTTCTTGCATCTACGTACAAAGATGGCCAATGAATCACAAGGGCGAAGAATGAAATCAGAAAACGAAACATAGTAGACTAACCCGCCGCCGATGTATGACGAGTCATCAAGGACCGAGAAAGTCAGACTGGCGTCAACCGGACAATCAGGGGCGCTTGTAGTTTCGGTCTCTGTTGTCGTCGTTCTCTCAACAATTCGGTCTGGATAGGTGATGGTTGTGGTTGTTGTCGTCGTGCGACAAGTACATCCTCTGCAGTCACATCCCATCACGTCTTCCAGGTAATCACACTGCAGTGATTTGAAATCGAACCAGTCGTCGCAATGCAAACCAGAGCAGGAATATGCAGAAGATGAATGGCACGGGGACGTGGTTGTCGTCGTGGTTGTGGTTGTGGTAGTCGTGGTTGTTGTTGTCGTTGTTGTGGTAGTCGTGGTAGTCGTGGTAGTAGTCGTGCATGCCTCTGTAGATTGGTGCGGAATGCACGACAGCTCACTGCGGAATAATTCGTCGAATCCCATGTCACTTGCGTATGACCAGCACTTGATCGCCTTTCTGCTGTCACCACAAAGCGCGTGTGGACGGTAGTACTTCGATGGGTTCCGGCAGTGACCCGATGCGTATTCGGCCTCGCATGGAAAATTATCTGCATCAAATATGTCATCGTCAAGATCGTCACACCATGCAAAACAAGGTTCTGGTAGAGTCGTAGTCGTGGTGGTGGTGGTGGTGGTAGTGGTCGTTGTGTAACACGATGTCTGGCCTTCGGTGTCTTGAAACTGTCCTGACTCGCACACAGTGCAACTTGAAACGCCGGCAGTATCAGAGAATTCTCCAGTGCTGCACAGTTGGCACGTAGATCGTCCTTCAATGTCCTGATATTGTCCTTCAATGCACTCAGAACACGCCGTTGCGTTGGTGGATTCCCCGTGGAAGCCAACGGAGCAATTGTGGCACGCACTTTGGCCATCGACATCTTGGAATTGACCAATGGGACAGTGAATGCACGACGAGTGGTTGGTGCCAGTATCAGGTTGAAAGAACCCTGCTGTGCAGTTGGTGCAGCTCGACTGAGAAGCATTCAATTGATAGCGACCACCTTCGCACTGCAAACAACCGGAGGAGCTTGCATGGTATGGCTGATAGTGGCCAGGGACGCAGTGCCTGCACCCACTTTGACCCTCGTTGCGCTGAAATTGTCCGGGAGGGCAGGAGACGCAGCCTTCACTGTTGGCTTGATCACTTTGATATTTTCCAGGCGAACAAGCAACGCATGCACTTGCGCCACTGATATTCTGGTAGTAACCAAGGCCGCAGTCAATGCACGATGAGTCGCTACCACTCTCATCTTGGTACGTGCCGGGCGCACACACTTCACATCGCGAAGCATTCCCCTTCGTCTGAAATCTCCCTTCGGGGCACTCAATGCATGATTCATTGTTGCCGAGCTCTGGTTGATATTGACCAGAATCGCACGCAACACAAGTAGATTGACCAGCTTTGGTCTGAAAGAACCCTCGGCTGCACTCATGGCACATGCTTTGCCCTTCCGCATCTTGGTAACGTCCCGTCTCGCATGCCGTGCAGTTCAATTGGAATGATTCTGTCGAGTATTTGCCGGCCGGACAATTGCTGCAAACCAAGCTTCCACCTCCCCCGGCCACGCTTTCAGTAAATTGCCCAGGAGTGCACAGAACTGTGGTGGTCGTGGTGGTGGTCGTTGTTGTCGACGTTCTGCATGTGCAACCCGTACAGTCGCACCCTGATTGTTCCTCCAAGTAATCGCAATTGTACTACATAAACGAACAGAAAATGATACGTCGGCACAGTGAACGGAAAAACGTGTGCGTCATGCAACAACCGCAGTCACAACAACGTACCCCGTACACAGTCTCGAACCACGCATCGCAGTTGAGGCCACCACACGATTCAGCCGAACCAGAGCTGGCACAGGGTGATTCTGTCGTGGTAGTCGTGGTGGTTGTGGTTGTGGTGGTTGTTGTCGTAGTGGTGGTTGTATGACAGACACAACCAGTGCAATCGCATCCGAATGCATTCTCAAGTTGATCGCAATTGTACTAATAATCATGAACACATAGCAAACGTGAGAGTTGCGGCGATGGGTTGGGCATGAATACAACTTCAAGCAAATGTGATTGCGCAACGCACCCTGTAGCTGGCGATGGGATGGAAATACCACTCGTCGCAAGTCGCGCCATAGCACGACTGACCATTCACGCAAGGCGAGAGCGTGGTGGTCGTGGTGGTCGTGGTGGTTGTGGTAGTACACTCGTCAGTGTTGCAGCTCAGCGTATCGGTTTCGCCGTCTGCAAAAGTGCAGTTTGCACCTTGACCATGCCTGGGTGTAAGCTCGACAAACGTTCTCGTGGTGACACCGCCATCACAAATTTCACTGCAATCTCCCCACTCTCCCCAGCCCCCCACACAATCCACGGCTGTAGTGGTGGTGGTTGTGGTGGTGGTTGTTGTCGGACTCCACGGGCAGTTGTCGCACCGACAAGCCGGCAGCCCAAAGACGCTTACTTGGCGAGAGTCTCCGTCGAGGCAGCAACCTGCTTGAGAAACATACGGTGCACGGATCCCGTCGGGGTTGTCCTCACAAGGGTCATAATCCGCGGACGAAGTATCTTCGCATAGAGTCAGACAATCTTTCTCGGGTGTGCTGCCAATGCCAGAACTTGTGGTGACGACGGTGGTTGTGGTAGTTGTTGTGGTGGTTGTGGTGGTCGTCGTGTCGCTGCAAAGGCATGCCTTGCGGTTTCCAAAAATCCGATATCTACTGGAGTCGATGCAACACCCACGACTTTGTTCATCCCCACAAGGGCCAAGCCCATCGTCAGCAGTGACAACCCGCTCTTCCGTGGGGCCAGCCTGCGTGGTTGTTGAGGTGAAGAAAGAATCGGTGCCTCCTCCTCCCGAGGGAGTAGACCCCGCATCGCTGACCACCGCTCCTGACCCTCCCACGTTCGTTGCACCAGGTTGGGTAGAACCAACAACAGCGGCAGTGGATCCAGCAACGGCGCCAGTGGATCCAGCAACGGCGCCAGTGGATCCAGCAGCTGTTGCAACTACGCCAGTGGACGCCGCATCCGTTCCAACGGCTGCTGTTGAAGCCGCGGCGGTGGAGGCAGCAGCAGTGGCTACGGGGGTTGTTGCGACCGCTGTTGTGGCGGCAGCAGTGACTCCAGGGGTTGTCGCAACCGCTGTTGTGGCCACGGCAGTCGTTGCTACTGCGGTCGTCGGGAGAGCAGTGGTTGCTGCTGCGGTACTTGCCACGGGAGTTGTTGGAACAACAGTTGTTGGGGCGTTCGTAGTTGGGCACTGATGGGTGGACGAGTCGACGCCGTCGCAACTTGAGGAGTCACAGCACGGGCACGCTTCATAAAAGTCACCACAGTCTCCATACGACTCGCAATTAGGAGCGCAAATTACCCCGCAACCATCTGTCAACAAACCGCAATAGCCCTACAAAATCATGACAAAATGCACGGTTCCATCAGAGACGAGACGCAAATCAAGGACACTGATTTTGCTAAAGGTACGTACAGCGCAGGACCCGCCCGCAGCGTCAAACTCGTCACAATCGACATCTTCTTCATAATAATAATACTCTTCGTAGTTTTGCGTCGCAAAAACGGTGGTGGCGCCTCCTGTAGCGTGAGGCGACACAAATGAGGTGGACACAGATGCTTGCAGACGCCGGGCAGCGGGCTGTGTTGACATCGGAGTTGTATGGTACGTTGTGAGATATTCAGTTGTTTTTGGTCTCGTCGTCGGCGGGTTCTGTGTTGGGGTGCCCGGAGCTGTTGCTGTAATTGTCGGCGGGGGCTCAGTTTGGCCAGTGGCTGGAGGGTCGGTCTGTCCAGTTGCTGGCGGCTCAGTTTGTCCAGTTGCTGGCGGCTCAGTTTGTCCAGTTGC
>ENA-OWNT01002908-OWNT01002908.1-seawater-metagenome-genome-assembly--contig:-NODE-2908-length-16945-cov-5.312544_pt1 | contig 16945 bp, 15 predicted proteins | sample MGYA00238136_ERZ651165 | MGnify/ENA primary metagenome ERZ651165 (study PRJEB26861, sample SAMN08777766) | seawater metagenome | isolation source: coastal seawater | place: USA: Florida | collected...
CAGGCCACCGCGAGCAGCTGCAGCCCCACCGCCGCTGCGGCAGTGCGTCCCGGCTGCGCGACCCGGTCGAGCTCGAACACCCGCGCCATGGCCAGCAGCACGCAGCCCATGGCGACCCAGCGCCCCAGGGTGTCGATGGTCCCCGCGTTGATCAGGGCCGCCGGCGCGAGGGCGGCGAAGACCGCGGCGAGCGCCACGTCCTCCGGCTCCCACTGGAGGGCCCGGGCGAGCCGCCCGGTGACGAAGGCGATCCAGGGGATCAGTCCCAGGGCTGAGAGGGAGACGGGCCAGCCCAGGCGTCCGCTGGCCCAGGCGTCCGCGCCGAGCCCCCCCGTGGCCAGGGCGTGCAGCAGGCCCCAGCTCAGGTGCCGGAGCGGCCGCGGCGCCTCGCCCCCGGCGGTGATCCCTTCCAGCGGAAGCAGGTACACGACGTCGCCCGCGTGGAGCCCGACGCCCGCGTACCGGACCGCCGCCACGCCCGTGATCACCGCCACGGCGACGAGGGCGATCCGCATCGGTCGGGAGGCGTCCGGCATCGCCGGAGTCTGCCAGTTGCGCTGGTACGATGCCGCGCCCGTGGACGGGCGTGTTTCGGGGGAGCCTTGCTCGAGGTCGCGATCATCGACAGCGGGGTCACGCCCGGCCATCCGCACCTCGCGGACGCGGTGATTCGTGGGTTCGCCCTCCACGGAGATGCGCCACCGCTGGCACGCAGCGCGGACAGCAGCGACGTCACCGGACACGGCACCGCGGTGGCCGCGGCCCTGCACCGGCTCTGCCCCACGGTCCCCCTGCTCTGCATTCGCCTGCTGGACGACGAGCTCACGACCACCACCGCCGCCCTCTGCGCCGCCATCCGCGCGGCCGCGGACGAGGGCGCCCGGATCCTGAACCTGAGCCTCGGATCCGGTCGGGCGGAGGCGCAGGAGCCGCTGGCCGCCGCGATCGACCACGCCGCCCAGCGAGGCGCCATCTGCGTCGCCGCCGCGCATCCCCGGGGACGCACCCTGTTCCCGGCGGATCTCGACACCGTCATCAGCGTCACGACCCACCGCAGCTGTCCGCTGGCGGACCTGTTGGTGGTGCCAGGACCCCGCCCGCGCTTCCTGGCCCACGGCTTCCCCCGCCCCATCGAGGGACGCCCGCCGACCGACAACTTCTTCGGCCCCTCGTTCGCCGCCGTCCACGTCGCGGCGCGGGTCGCCCGGCTGCTGATCGACGCCCCCGAGCTCGGCTTCGACGACGTCGTGGCCGCGCTGCACGCCCAGGCCTCGGGGACCTGGCAGGAGTCCGCATGACGCCCCGCTCCGTCTTCGCCCTGGCCCTCAGCCTCACGATCCTGGGACTGGCGCGCCCCGCCGCGGGCAACCCCGCGGACCTGTTCGGGCTCGGCGGCCCGTCGATGGGGCGGGCCGGCACGGGGATCGCGACCGACTCGGACGCCCTGTCCGTCTGGCGCAACCCGGCGGCGCTGGGCTACTCCCAGTTCCACCAGGTGTCGCTCGGGTTCAACCTCGGCTGGGCCCAGTACCGCTGCTTCGACGACCCGATCTCGACCCAGCCCCTCACCTGCCCGTCCTCCACGCTCGTGGACGGCAACGCCGACGGGCGGATCGACCCTGAGGACCCCGAAGACCGCTGGGCTCCCGACAGCGACGACTACCCGGCGCCCCACGGCACCCAGATCGCCGCGTCCATCGCCATCCGCAAGTTCCTGCGCATCGGCATCGGGCTCACGCTGCCGCTCGAGCGCCTGCTCCTCATCCAGACCGAGGACCCCTACCTCCCCTACTACCCCCGCTGGAAGTCGCGGCACCAGCGGCCGGGCATCCACCTGGGCGCGTCCTTCCGCATCGTGGACGGGCTGTACGTCGGAGTCGGCGCGTCGATCCTGGCGCGGGCCCGCCTCACCCTGCACTTCACGGTGGACGCCCGGGCGTCGGACGAGGATCTCGAGGGCGAGGGCGATCTGGCCGTCGACTTCGTCGTCAATCCCGACGACATCCGCGTGGACGTTCGCCCGGCGATCGCGCCCATCGCAGGCGTCGCGTGGGACCTCGGAACCCTCAGCAAGGCGCTCCAGGGGATCCGCATCGGCCTGACCTACCGTCACCCGGTGAAGCTCCGGGTGGATCCGGCGGTGGTGTCGCTCGATCTCTTCGGGATCGTCGACGACGTCGGCTCCTTCGGCGACGTGCTCGTGCCCATCCAGGCCCAGGTCCTCTTCAGCTACCTGGAGTGGTTCACGCCCCGCCAGATCGCCGGTGGCTTCGGGATCGATCGACCGCGCTTCCACGCGGCGGTGGACGTCACCTGGCACCAGTGGAGCGAGATGGTCCCGTCGGTGGCGGTGGTGGACGACGAAGGCACCGACATCGACATCGCGCTCGTGGGGCTCGATCCGCGCGTGCAGAACGCCCGCCCCTTCACCCCCGACTTCAAGGACACGGTGTCGGTCGCCGTGGGTGGCGAGATCCGGCCGAAGCGCAAGGTGCTGACCGGCAAGGTCGGATCCCGCTTCCGCGAGATCGGGGTGAACATCCGCCTGGGGTACGGCTATGAGAGTTCGTTCGTGCGCGAGCAGTCGGGCCTCACCAACTTCCTGGACAACCCCACCCACAAGATCACCGGCGGACTCGGTCTGACGACCTTCAACCCCTTCGACTTCACGGAGGGGCCCGTCGACATCGACCTGTTCGTCCAGGCCCACGTGCTCCAGCGGCGGACCCACACGAAGGACCCGGCGTTCGCCGAAGACAGCATCCCCAGCGGCTGGCCCGCCCGGGGCGTCGTGGACAGCGGGGGGCTGATCCTGGTCGGCGGCGGCTCGCTGAGCCTCGGGTTCTGATCCTCGGAGCCTTCTGCACCCTCCAACGCGAACGGCGGGTGCGCCGAGTCGCGCGACCGTGCATCATCCGCCCCCGCGCGATCCTCCCCGCGCCCTGGAGCACACATGGCCCGTGACACCCCGACCCTGCGCGACGCCGAAGAGGCGTACGAGGCCGGCGACATCGAGACCGCGCTCGCCATCTGTGACGGCCTCATCGGCGACGATGAGACCAAGGCCCCGGTGGAGGTGCTGTACCTCGCGGGCGAGTGCCTGCTCGAGCTGCAGGAGGCCGAGGAGGCACTGCACCTCTTCGATCTCGCCCTCGTCCAGGACGCCGACAACCCCCTCCTGATCCACTGCCGCGGGCTGTGCCAGTTCGAGCTGGGCGCCTTCGACCGGGCCCAGGCGCTGTTCGAGCGGGCCTCGGGCGCCGCACCGGAGCTGGCCGAGCCGGTCTTCTATCTCGGCCTCGTGGCGGAGCGGACCGGCGATCTGGACGGCGCCAACGAGCGCTTCGCTGCCGCGGCCCGCAAGGACCCCGAGAACTTCGTGGTCCCCGCCGAGTGGAGCGAGGACGACATCAAGGCCGCGTACGACGTCATCATCGAGGAGACGCCGGACCCGCTCGGGACCTGGTTCGCCGGGCTGACCGTGGAGGTCGAGGATCTGCCCCCGGACGCCTCGCTGTCGCGCGGCGGATCCACCATCTCGCCGCTGGTGCACTGCCTCTTCGAGGGCGAGCCCGGCGAGGGCCCCGACGGCCCCGAGCCCGCCAGCTGGCTGGTCACCGAGCCCTCGCGCGTCGTGCTGTTCCGACGCAACCTCGGCAAGAGCGCGCACGACGAGTACGAGCTCCAGCGGGAGGTCTTCGAGGCCGTGCTCTGGGAGCTCATGGAGTTCCTCGGGCTGGAGGACCAGCACCTGGAGGCGCTCGGAGTCATGGAGGCCGACCTCGAGGCCGACGACGACGACCTCCACCCCTCGCGGGCGTAGAGCTCAGCGGCCCAGCACCCCCGCCGCCACCTCGAGCACGTAGCGTTCATCGGACTGGCCGGCGACGGGCTCGGCCTCCAGCAGCTGCCGGTAGCGCGCAGCCACCGCCTGGAAGAGCCGGTGGCGGACCGCCGGGTCCAGCGCGTCCCGACGCAGCACGAGCTCCTGCAGCAGATCCCGCTCGGGGCCGGGGAGCCGGATCCGGACGCTCTGCGGGCGGCGGGCCGCCGCGTCCACCGCATCCAGCAAGCGATCGGGCGGAGGGACCGCGCGCTCCCGGATCACGAGGGTCCCGGCCACGAGGTCGCCCAGGCGCCGGTGCTCCGGATGCAGCAGCGCCACCACGCCACCCAGCGCGAACAGCCCCGGGAGGAGGTCCACCGGACGCAGCACGTTGCGCAGCACGACCTGGGTGGGCTCGAGCCGCAGGCCGTTCTCGGCCACGACCCGCAGGCCGAGGAGGCGCTTGCCGAAGGTCTGCCCGTTCCAGCGCAGCTCCAGCGCGATCCAGTACCCCACCGCGACCACGAAGGAGGCGAGGCCGTAGACGGCCGCGGCGTAGTCCCCGAGTATGGGGAGCGCCAGCGAGAACAGCAGAGACAGGCTGAACAGGCCGATCGCCAGGAGCACGAGGTCGACACCCAGCGCCACCATCCGCGCCACCGGACCCGCGAGGACGTAGTGGAACCGCACGTTCTCGGGGGTGACGACCGGGTACTCGAGCAATGAACGTCTCCCGGTTCGTCGACGAGCGCCGCGGGCTGTGGCGCCGCCTGGAACACCTGCTGGCGCGGGCCGAGCGCGAGGGCCTGCGCGGCCTGAGCGCCGACGAGGTCCGCGACCTGGCCCGATTGTATCGGAGCGCCTCGGCGGACCTGCTGCTCGCCCGCTCCGCGCCGGGCACCGACGAGGTCGTCACCTACCTCGAGACCGTCGTGGCGCGGGCGTACGTGCGGATCCACACCCCCCAGCCCCTGCGCTGGAGCCGGCTGCTGGACTGGGCGACCCACCGCTTCCCCCGCGCGGTGCGCGACGCCCGTGGGTTCGTGCTCGGGTCGGCCGGGGTGTTCCTGCTGGGGTTCCTCGTGGCGTTCGTGCTGACCCTCGCCGACGCGGACGCCTTCGACCACCTCGTGCCCGCGTCGATCGCGTCGTTCTACGGCGACCAGCCCGAGGACTACCGGGCCGAGCGGTTCGGGGACATGGGCTCGGGGGACGCCGCGCGCTTCAGCTCCGAGCTGATGGTCAACAACATCCGGGTGACCCTGCAGGCCTTCGCGCTGGGATTGACGCTGGGGGTCGGCACCGTCGCGGTCCTGTTCGGCAACGGGGTGCTGCTCGGAGCGCTTGCCGCGAACTTCTTGAAGTGGGGAATGAGCGTGGCGTTCTGGGCGCTCATCCTCCCCCACGGGGTCACGGAGATCTTCGCGATCGTCCTGGGCGGCGCCGGCGGGCTGATGCTGGCGGACGCCCTGCTGCGCCCGGGGACGCTGCCCCGCGCGCAGGCCCTGCGTCAGCGGGGGACGGACGCGCTGGTGCTCGCGGGGATGGCCGTCCCGCTGCTGATCTTCGCGGGGGTCGTGGAGGCGTACCTGACCCCGCTGGCGTGGGTCTCCGACGTGGCGAAGCTGGGCTTCGCGGCGCTCTGCGCGCTCGCGCTGGGCGTCTGGCTGCGGGCCCCCTGGCTCGACGGACCGGCCGTGCCGGTCGGCGGATACGAACAGGCGCCAGTGTCCTCCCGCACGTAGCGCGCGGGGTCAGCCCCCGGGCACCACGGCGATGTCCACGACGTAGAACTTGCCGCCGTGTCCGACGGTGGCGTCGGCCTCGGTGATCACCACGTCCCAGGCCCCGGCGGTGGGCAGGGCCTCGAGGGTGATCGCTGGGTTCTTGGGGTCCCCGTCCCAGGCGCCGGACGTCAGCTCGGTCCCCTGATCGTCCACGAGCGTCACGACGGGGTTCGTCGTCTCACCGTGGTCGGTGCGCTCGAACCGAACGGTCACGCGGTCGCCCGCGGCCGCGTTGAGGGTGAAGCGATCGGCGTCCCCCGGCGCGCCGATCCGTCCCCAGATCCGCGCCGTGGCGGACGTGCCCCCGGCGAAGCCCAGGTCCTCGCCGGTGGTGTCGTTGGGCTCCACCTCGGCCACGAAGCCCTCCTCGGGCTCGTTCTTGGCGGCGTGCAGGAAGTACCAGTGGTCGAACCCGCCGGTGCCGTTCTCGTCGGTGACCTTGAGGTAGTAGTCGCCGTCCTCGAGCACGGGCACGAAGCCCCGGTCCTCCGTGGCCCAGCTGAGCCCCGTGTACGTACGGATGGGCGTCGTGGCGTCCGGCATGATCACCTGGACGGCGGGCCGCGCGACGGTCCCCGTGTTGGGGAAGCCGTAGAGCCGCAGCACCTCGCCGGCCAGCACGGGCACCCGGATCCAGTCCTGATCGCCGTCCGCCTCGAGGTTGCCCCCGAGCGTGTAGTTCGTGCTGTAGGCCTCCACGCCCCAGTCCATGGCCTCGCCGCTGGACTCGTTCGGCTCGCTGACCAACGGCACGTTGGACGTGGAGCCCGCCTGGGCCAGGGTGATGGAGTACTGGAAGTCCGCGCCGCCCTCGGGCGGATCCTGGGGATCGTTGGCCCAGGAGCGGCGATCCTCGACCGAGATGTAGAAGGTCCCGGTGGCGGGCACGCCGACGTAGAGCCGGCTGTCCGGCGGCACGCTGCCGACGCGCGTGAAGTCGTCGTTGAAGCCGATCTGGTTGCCCTGCTGGTCGTAGTAGATGACGACGGTGTCGAGGTCGTCGGGCTGGGTCGCCTCGGTGCTGATGAGCACGAGGTCCCCCTCGGTCCCGTTGAAGCGGAACCAGTCCACGTCGCCGGCGGGCGCGATGTACAGCTGCGCGGTCGAGTCGTATCCGAGGAGCTGGGACTCGTCGCGGCTGTTGTTGCGGTCGCCCTCGACGCAGGCGTTGTCGTCACAGACCTCGAGCCCGTTGTCGAAGCGGCTGCAGTCCGAGTCCTCGTCGCACGACTCCACGTCGTCGTCGTCGTCGGGCGGCGCGACCGAGTCGTCGTCGTCCCCCGTGGGGCAGCCGGCGAGCGCGATGGACAGCAGGAGGGCGAGCAGCAGGCGGAGCGTGATCGGCATGCGCGCAGGATAACGCGGCGCGTTGCGCTGGGAACCGGGCGCGGCGCGTCCCCGCCCTCCGACGAGCCCCGGTCAGACGAGCCCGCGCATCTTGATGTCGAGGTAGCGGTCCACGAGCTCCGGCGCCACCGCCCCCACGGGCTCATCCAGCACATGGGTGCCTTCGCCCCGGAGCCGCCGCAGCAACCCCTGCCGCTCCTCGAGCAGCTCCGTCGCGCCGACCTGCACGAAGAGATCGGACGCCGTCCCCGGCTCCTCCTGGGCGAGCCGACGGATGGCGGGGTCGTCCAACGCGACCACGAGCGAGAGGTGGCGCCGCCGCAGCACGCGCATGGCGGCGATCAGCTCCTGGCCCTGATCGGCGTCCAGCAGATCGGTGATCCAGACGACGAGGCTGCGTCTCTTCAGCAGGCGCAGGAGGTGGCGCGCGGCCTCCCGGTACCGGGGAAAGCGCTGCACGGCCTCCGCGTCGTACACGGCGTCCAGGATCCGGCCGAAGCGCTGCATGCCCGCCTCCGGGGGGATCCAGGTGCGCAGGCCGTCGTCGAAGACGCCGGCGGCGACGCGATCCCCCGCGGCGAGGCCCGCCCACGCCAGGGTCAGGCCGGCTTGCAGCGCGTGGTCCAGCTTGCTCGGGCCCTCGGCCCGGGTCGCCATCAGTCGGGTCGCGTCGAAGAGGATGACGAGGTTCTGGGCCTTCTCGGCCTGCCAGACGCGGGTGATCGGCCGGCGTACGCGCGCCGTCGCCTTCCAGTCCACGTGCCGGACGTCATCGCCGGGCACGAAGTCCCGCAGACGGTCGAAGTCGCCGTCGCGTCCCAGCACCCGGGTGCGCCGGGCCCCGCCGAGGTGCATCAGATCACGCCGCGCCCGCAGGCGGTGGCGCGCCAGCGCGCGGAGCATGGGGAGGACGCGGGCTTCGGTGGCGACATGCTGATCGCGCACCTGCTCGGCGAGTCCTCCGGGGCGACGCAGACGAAGGTGCACGGGCGCGAAGTCGAACCGACCCCGACGGCGGGGGCACACGGTGTACGTGACCTCGGCCTCCCCCCGGGCCGGCAGGAGGACGTCGAGCGGCCCGTCGGGCCCACCCAGCTCCGCAGGGCAGCCGTCCGTGAGGCGCGCGGACCAGACGCGGTCGTCCGTGTTCGTCACCGTGAGGACGACCTCGGCGGTGGAGCCGACCTCGAGGCGACGCGGCAGCCGGCGGGCCACCTGGACGGCGGCGGCGGACGGACCGCGCACTCCATCGAGGAGGAACAGGGCCACCAGGCCGCCGCCACCGAGCACCGCCACGAGCGTGGCCGGCAGCGCCCCCACCGGGGTCGCGAGGATCGCGGCCACGAGCAGGACAACGAGCCCACCGAGCAGGCCGGGCGCGGGGACGAACCTCAGCGCGGGACCTCCACCCGCCGCGCGAGCTCGTCGAGCACGGTTTCGGGCGTCAGGCCGTCGATCTGGGCGTCCGCGTGGAGCACCAGGCGGTGCGCGCACACGGGAACCGCGAGGCTGCGCACGTCGTCGGGGGTCACGAAGTCGCGGCCGTCGAGGAGCGCCCAGGCGCGCGCGGCCAGCAGCAGATGGAGACCCGCGCGGGTGCCGACGCCCAGCTCCACCGCGTCCGCGGTGCGGGTCGCGAGCAGGAGGCGGTGGACGAAGGCCAGCACCGCGTCCTCCACGTGCACGGCGCCGATCTGCTCCAGGAGCGAGCGGAGGGACGCCCGGTCGAACGCCGGGGTGATGCGCTCCTCGACCGTCTGGTGGGCGCCGGACCCGGCGGAGTACCGACGCAGGACCTCGAGCTCGGCCTCAGGCGCCGGGTAGGGCACCCGGATCTTCATCATGAACCGGTCGAGCTGCGCCTCGGGCAGTGGGTAGGTGCCCTCGAACTCCAGGGGGTTCTGCGTGGCGAAGACGGTGAAGACATCGGACACCGCGTGGCGCTCGCCATCCAGGGTGGCGGTCCGCTCCTCCATGGCCTCGAGCAGCGCGGCCTGGGTCTTGGGGGGGGTGCGGTTGATCTCGTCGGCGAGGAGCACGTCGGTGAACAGCGGCCCCTTGTGCACGACGAACTGGCCCGTGGCGGGGTTGTAGACGTGGGTGCCCACCACGTCCGACGGCATGAGGTCCGGCGTGAACTGGATCCGACGGAACCGGCAGTCCACGGTGCGGGCCAGGGCGCGGGCCAGGAGCGTCTTCGCCGTCCCGGGCACGCCCTCGAGCAGGGCATGCCCGCGCGCCAGGAGGCAACACAGCATCAGCCGCACCACGCGTTCCTGGCCGATCACGACCCCGCCGATGGCCTCCCGGGCGGCGTCACACCGCTGCACGAGCTCGCTGTCCTGCATCACTCCTCCGCTCGGATGCGCCGCCACGTTACACGCCGCCTCGCTCGCCGCCCCGACGGGCCAGCCAGCGCGCCTCGAACCGGGCCGCCAGGCGCGCCGTCGCCAGCACGGCCTCCGTCTCGGGCTCTTCGACGGAGAACAGGTGGCCGAAGGCCGCGCGCACCCGCGCGAAGTCGCGCGCCGCGGCCGGCCCGAGCTCCTCGTCCAGCCATCGGTCGAGGCGATCGAGCTCCCACGGGATCCCCGCCCGGCTCTCCACCGCGCGGCGGAACCGGCGGGAGGTCACGTCCAGCGCGTGCCGACCGAGGTCGGCGCGCTCGTACAGCCCCGCGAGCGCGCGCACGTGCTCGGCCCCCCCGAGCATCGGCGGGTTCGGCCGGGGCCGGACGGCAGAGGCCTCCCGCGCGCCCAGGCGCCACAGGCCCAGCAGCACGAGGGCAGCCAGGAGCAGCAGGGCCGGCCCCCCACCGGCGCGGCGGGCGTAGGCGACGACACCATGGGCGTCCCCTCCCCCGGCGTGCAGATCGTCGAAGTACACGACACCGGAGGCGCCGAGCGCGGCGTGCGCGACAGCTGCCACGAACTCGAGGTTGCCGCCCCGGCCCAGCGCCGAGTTCCCGAGCACCGACGGATCCGCGAGCACGACGATGCGCCCCGCTCCGAGCGCCCGCTCCGCCGCGACGACCTCGCCGTGGACGGCGTACAGGGGGGAGAAGCCCGGATCGACGTCCAGCGTGGCGCGCCCCTCGATCGAGAGGGGGCTGTGGAGCGTCCAGCTCCCGGGGCGGGCGGCCACCGCCGGCCGCGTGCCCTCCACGGAGCGAGGGAGACCGAGCGGATCGATGTCCACTCCGACCTCCAGCAGCAGCGGGCTGGGCCGGTCCTGGGCCAGGATGACCGTTCCTCCGCGCGCGACCCACTCCACCAATCGGGTCCCGTCCGCTTCCGTCAGCGCGGGCCAGGCGAGGAGCCCCGGGGGCGAGACGATGAACAGCAGTCCGGGGTCCTTCCGGGACAGGACGTGCAGCCCGAGCCGGAGCGGCTCCAGCGTGTACCCCATGCGCTGCAGGACGCCCGCGACGGCGGCGAGTCCGTCCGGTCCGCGGTCCGCCGTCGCCCGCGAGCTGCCCGTCCCCGCCGCGAGGACCCCGCCGACGAGGAGGGCCAACACGAGCGTCGCGACGACCGCGGCCCGACGCATCCCCACGCTCACGGCGTCTCCTCGAAGCGGCCGCCGGGCAGCAGCGGGGACGCTGAGCGCCGCAGGCCTTCCCAGTCGCCAGCCGCCTCGCGTCCCCCGAAGTGCACCCGCTCGTAGCCGGTGACCACCTCACGAAACAGCCGACGCCAGGCCGATCCGCCGCGAAACCCCTCGACCATCTCGCCGTTCGTCCGCTCGGGGCGCGCCTGGATCGCGCCCCGAGCGTCCATGTGCGACAGCACCGCGAGGTAGAGGCTCCGGACGGCCGGACCGTGCTCTCCTCGCTCGGCCATCCGCTCCGCCTCAGCGAGCCAGGCGGCCGCGGCCCGCTCCCGGGGATCCGGCCGACCCACCCGGGTGGCGGCGAGCGGTGGCAGGGCGGCGTCCACGGGCGAGGCGGCCGCGAACGCGCGGGCCGCGAACACGAGGACAAGAACGACGAGCCCCAGCGCGGCGACCGCAACCGCGCCCACGACGAGGCGCCCCGCGGGTCCTGGAGGAGTCGTCGTGGGGAGCGGCGGTTGCTCTGGAGCGGCCTCCTCGGTGAACAGCCCCTCCCACCACGCTGCGATCCGCTCCCGGAGTCCGCTCTCGCGGGCCGGGCCAGCGTCGGCGTGCGCCTCGCTCAGTCGATAGGAGTGCTCCGCGAGCTCGGCGGCGAGCAGATCGGCGGGTGGCGGGCCGGCGAGCTGCCCCTCGCTGCTCCGCCGGGCCTCCCGGGCGGCGTCCTCGAGCGCACGCGCCACGGCACGGACCCGGTCGATGTCGTCGGAGGACCGAGCGACCGCTGGCAGCCCGTCGAGCAGCGGGCTGGCGTCGATGGGCACGGTGCCGCCGTCCGACCGCCGCAGCAGCCCCCCGAGCTCCTCCCGCAGGACCTCCTCCAGAGGCCCCACGAGGACGGTCTCCGCGCCGTCCCAGCCGTCCGCGATGGCGTGCAGCTCCCGCGCCCCGTCGTGGGCCGCCGTCGCCCAGTCCTCCACCGTCTGGCCCGAAGCGGCCTGCGCCGCCGGACTGGCGAGGAGAGCGCCCAGTACGAGCAGGAAGACCATGGCGGACGGGCGCGCGAGCAGCTCGCCCCAGCGCCGCTCCAGCCCCGCGCCCGAGGCGCCCTCCACCCGCTCCACGAACAGGACCGCGCGCACGACCGCCCAGACGGGATCGACGAGCACGAACGCGACGGCGCCGATGGCGACCAGCACGCCGGGGTTGGTCAGATCCACGATCCGGTTCAGGCCGGCCGTGTCGAGGCCCGTCAGCAGCCGCAAGAGCCCGACGCCGCCCACCGCCCCCAGCGCCAGGTTGAGGGAGACCACGAGCCAGAGCGCGGCCACGAGCAGGGCAGCCCACGCGCCGCGGCGCCCCGAGACCGGGGGCGCCCGGAGCGCCACGCGGACCGCCGTGCCCAGGGACTGCCCCTCGACCCCGAGCAGCCCCGGCAGGATCGCGAACCGCCCCGCCGAGGCGAGCCCCGGCAGGATCAGCGGCAACCCCACCAGCGTGGCCCCGCTGGCGACGGCCTGGCCCAGGGCGAGGGACAGGGGGCGGGCCCGCGGAGACCGGTGGCCCAACGACGCGGCCAGTGCACGCGCGACCAGGCCGTGCCCGATGCCCCGCCCGATCCAGGCGACGGCCCCGAGCACCGCGAGCGGCAGGGTCCGCAGCGGCAGGAGCTCGTCCATGGGCACCGTTCCCCACGCCGCGCGGTGCAGGGCGACGCCCACGATGAGCACCACGCTGAAGGCGAGTGGCCCCGGGACCCCCATCGCGAGCCAGCGGGGCTCGGCGCGACACAGCGCGAGGGCCTCGTCCAGCGCGCTGGAGGCGGACAGGTCACGCAGGCGGCGGCGGAGCCCAGCGATGGCGTCGGTCATGGCTCAGCCGAGCGCGTGGAAGACGGCGAAGAGCCCGACGCCGGCGGCCGAGAGCAGCGCGAACCCAGCGACGCCCAGCGCCCCCGCGACCACGTCGCCCACCAGCCCCGCGGCGGGTGCGTCGACATCGGCAGACGCAAGCTGTGCGCCCAGGCAGGCGGCGCAGAGGTTGCGCCCCCGGATCCGCGTCGTGCACGCCGCACAGAGGACCACGCGACAGGCGACGCACTGCGCCACCCCGCCCCGGTCGGAGTGGTGGACGCACGCAGGGCCGGTCCGGGTCGCCATGGAGCCGATCCTAAGGCGGCGTCCTGCCCGAGGCGAGCGGAGTGCGCTGTCATACTTCCCCCGTGACCACCCCCTCCCGATGGACGGTCCTGGGCTCCGGCACGCTCGAGTTCCAGGCCCAGCGCGGCCCTTCCTGCCACCTCCTGGAGACGGGGGAGGCGCGGATCCTGGTGGACTCGGGACCCGGCTGCCTGCAGCGGCTGGCGGAGCGCGGGCTCACCGGACACGACCTGGACGCCGTGGTGCACTCGCACCTGCACCTCGATCACCTCGCGGACCTGTTTCCGCTGCTGTTCCACGGCGCCATCGAGGATCGGGACCGCCCGCTGCTCCTGGCCGGCGCACCGGGCCACCGGGACCGCATCACGGCGATGGCCCAGACGCTGTACTCGAAGCTCATGCGCCTTCCGCTGGCCTGGTCCGAGCAACCTCCCGACCGCGTGCTCCGCCCGCTGGGCGCGCTGGGGATCCAGCTCGGGGCCTGGCCCGCAGAGCACAGCCAGCACCCCCGCCTGCTGCGGTTCGAAGGGCCCGACTGGTCCCTGGTCTACACCGGGGACACGGGCCCTACGGATGCGCTGGCGGCGGCCGCCGAGGGCGTGGACTGGTTGGTGGCGGAGTGCACGGCGCCGGACGGAATCCCCCGCGGACGCCACCTGAGCCCGTCCTCGATCGCGGACGCGGCGCGGGCGGCCCGGCCCAAGGCCGTTGCGCTCGTGCACCTCTCGCCGCTGTGGGCGGATCCCCAGGACGCGGCGCGGGCCGTGGCGAAGCAGTTGGGTGGGCTCGCGATCCCGGTGATCGGGGCGACGGACGGGCTGGGGCTTCCCCTGCCCTACTCCCACTCGATGGTGCCGGGCGGCTTGCTCGAGATGTCGTAGACGACGCGGTTGATGCCGCGGACCTCGTTGATGATCCGACTCGACAAGCGGGCCAGGACCTCGCGCGGCATGTCGAACCAGTCGGCCGTCATCCCATCGGTGCTCGTGACGGCGCGGATGGCGCAGACGTTCTCGTAGGTCCGCACGTCGCCCATGACGCCGACGGCCTTGACCGGCAGCAGGACGGCGAAGGCCTGCCAGATGGCGTCGTACAGGCCGGTCTCCCGCAGCTCCGAGATGTAGATGTGGTCCGCCTTGCGGAGGACGTCGCAGCGCTCCTTCGTGACCTCGCCGAGCACCCGGATGGCCAGGCCCGGCCCAGGGAACGGGTGGCGCATGATCCGCTCGCGCGGGAGGCCGAGCGCCTCGCCCAGCACGCGGACCTCGTCCTTGAAGAGCTCCCGCAGCGGCTCCAGCAGCTTGAGGCTCATCCGGTCCGGCAGACCGCCCACGTTGTGGTGGGACTTGATGGTGACGGATGGACCGCCGTGCGGCGAGACGCTCTCGATCACGTCCGGGTAGAGCGTCCCCTGGGCGAGCCACTTCGCGCCGTCCACGGTCTTGGCCGCGTCCTCGAAGACCTCGACGAACACCCGGCCGATGATCTTGCGCTTGCGCTCCGGGTCGTCCACCCCGGCCAGGGCCGTCAGGAATCGCTCGCTCGCGTCCACGTGTACGAAGTGGACGCCCTCGAAGTCCGCGAAGAAGGCACAGACCTCCTCGGCCTCGCGGTGCCGCAGCAGCCCGTTGTCGACGAAGATGCAGGTGCAGCGCTCGCCGATGGCCCGCGCGAGCAGGGCCGCCACCACCGTCGAGTCCACGCCGCCGCTCAGCCCCAGGATCACGTTGTCGTCGCCGACCTGCTCCCGGATCCGGACGACCTCCTGCTCGATGAAGTTGCCCATCGTCCAGTTGGGCTCGCAGCCGCACTGGTTGAGCACGAAGTTCTCGACGAGCTCCCGGCCGCGCGCGGTGTGCACCACCTCCGGATGGAACTGGACGCCGATGAACCGATCGTCCTCCGAGACCATCGCCGCGCAGGGCGAGTTCTTCGAGCGCGCGGCCACCCTGAAGCCGTCGGGCATCCGCAGCACCCGGTCGCCGTGGGACATCCAGACCGCGGTCAGCTCGCCCTCCTCGAAGCCGTCGAACAGGCGACTGCCCCCGAGCACCTCCAGCTCCGCGAAGCCGAACTCCCGGTGCGACGCGGGCTCCACCTCGCCGCCGAACAGCGACGTCAGGAGCTGCATTCCGTAGCAGATTCCGAGCACGGGGACGCCGAAGTCGATGTCCTCCCGGGCCACCCGGGGGGCACCCTCCGCGTAGACCGAGGCCGGGCCACCAGAGAGCACCAGGCCAGCGATCTCGGCCCGCTCCTCCACGGTCGGCGGCTTCGTGAACGGCCGAATCTCGCAGTAGACGTTCGTCTCCCGGATGCGCCGCGCGATGAGCTGTGTGTACTGGGAACCGAAGTCGAGGATCAGGATCTTCTGGCGGGCCATGGGCTCCTCGGGCGCCTGCGGGGGCCGCGCGGCCCATCGCGCAGCTCGGCCAGCAGGATCGGGTGCCCGCTCTACCACGAAAGGCGGCGCGCGCGCTCCCCGCCGTCACCACTCAGCGACCTCCTCGCCCCCCTCCGGCGTGACGGGATCGGCCCCCGGCAGATCGAGATCCTGGAGCGACCGGAGCGCCCGGGCCCACCGGCCACCGGTCAGCGCGTCCAGCAGCCCATCCAGCTCCTGCACCCGCAGCCTGCGCTCCGCGTCGCGCGCGAGGGACTCCAGCTCGCTGTCGACCGGCGGATCGAGGCTCTGCTCGGTGAGGAGCCGACGTCGATCGAAGTACGCGACGGTCACCTCGTGCGCCAGCGCTTGCCGAAGCTCGACCTGACTCCGGGCCTCACGCGCGGCCTTGAATCGCTCTGGCCCCGCCACCGCGTCGCCCAGGTCCCACTCCACCCAGAGCTCCAGCGCCCACGTCGCCTGCCGGTTCCGCTCGCTCAGCAGCGCGACCTCGTCGAACTCCTTGCGGTCCTGGTCCTGGAACCGGCCCCGAAGCCGCACCCAGGGCAGGCCCCCGGCGCGGGCGCCGTCGAGCAGGAGCCGGCGGGTGTGCTCCGGCTGCAGGGCGGCCGCCCCGATGGCCCAGCGCTGGACGTCGGCGACGGGCGGCTCGTCGCCGAGCCGTTGGTCCAGACGCGCGAGCGCTCCCCGGGCGTCGTCGAGCCGGGGATCCTTCGGCGCTCCCTCGGCGTGGGCGGCGGCCGCGCACAGCAGCACGCCGATGCACAGAATCGTCTTCATCACTCCTCCTCAGGAGGCGCGCCCCGAAGGCGCGGCTCGTCGATCGGTTCTTCGATCCGGGATCGGGCCCACGCCCGCGACAAGGGGCCCATCCTCCACGTCAGCGCGACGCGGACCCACGGCTGGACCTGCTGCTGGTGACTCATCACGCGCCCGCGCGCGCCGACGGTCAGGCTCACCCGCGGGAGCAGCTCCGCGGGGACCGGCCCGGCGCGGGCCGAGGACGCAGTCACCATCAGCATCAGGACCCCGGCCAGGGCCACCGCGGGGCGCCACGAACGCCTCCGTCGCGTTGACACCCCTGTGGGGCTCTGGTATTTGCCGCCCGCCACCGGACGCTGCCCGTTCGACGGGCCCCGGAACCGGCGCAATTCCGCCGGGTGCAAGGCAGGAAATCGCAACTGGCGGGAAGCCCCCGCACCAGAAGGAGTCAGCAGATGGATCTCGTAGTGGCCGCCCCCGTGGCGGGCGTTCTCGCCCTCGCTTATGCGTTTTGGAAGGCGCAGTGGGTCAGGAAGCAGGACGCCGGCACCGACGTGATGAAGGAGATCGGCGCGCTCATCCAGGACGGCGCCATGGCCTTCCTGAAGGCCGAATACACCGTGCTCGCCGGGTTCGTGGTGGTCGTGGCGGGCCTCCTCGCCTTCGCCAACATGGGCGGCGGCGACCAGAGCCCGCTCATCGCCGTGTCCTTCGTGGTCGGCGCGATCGCCTCCGGCCTCGCGGGCTACTTCGGCATGAAGATCGCCACGGACGGCAACGTCCGCACCACGGCGGCCGCGCGCAACAGCCTCACGGAGGCGCTCGACGTGGCCTTCGCCTCCGGCGCCGTCATGGGCATGTCGGTGGTCGGCCTGGCCATCATCGGCCTCGGCGGTCTCTACCTCCTCTACACGGGCATGTACCCGGACAACATGCGCCTCTCGCTGAACATCCTGACGGGCTTCTCGATGGGCGCCTCGTCCATCGCGCTCTTCGCCCGCGTGGGTGGCGGCATCTACACGAAGGCCGCTGACGTCGGCGCCGACCTGGTCGGCAAGGTCGAGGCCGGCCTCCCCGAGGACGACCCGCGCAACCCCGCCGTCATCGC
>ENA-OWNT01002909-OWNT01002909.1-seawater-metagenome-genome-assembly--contig:-NODE-2909-length-16942-cov-6.843819_pt1 | contig 16942 bp, 11 predicted proteins | sample MGYA00238136_ERZ651165 | MGnify/ENA primary metagenome ERZ651165 (study PRJEB26861, sample SAMN08777766) | seawater metagenome | isolation source: coastal seawater | place: USA: Florida | collected...
GGTTCCGGAGGCCGTCCCGGGCATCGACCACGCGAGCATCACCACCGGAGCCGGAACCCCCGCCGCGAGCGGACCGACATCCTGGTGCGCCGGCGCCGGGAGATCCGCGGACAGCAGCTCGGGAACCCCCTCGGACACGGGCAGCTCGAGCGTCGACTCCGCTCCGGCCTATTCGGACGAGAGCGTTGGGGAGGCGGACTGGAGCTGCAACGTCCCGAATCTCGGCGCGTACGGCGGGACGGCTGAGGCAAGCCGAAGTTGGTGGACCACGTGTCCGGCTACCGTCCTGTCGAGCGGACAGGGATACACATCAATCCGAGACGCGGTTGGCGCTGCGGCGCCCACCGACAGCGTCCTGCTGCGAGACGGACCGATCGACATCGACCCAGACGACCTGCCCGTCAGTTCGATCGGAGCAGGGCTCGTCCGAACCATTGAAGGGGGACCGAATTCTGTTCTGTACGGTGATGGAGCCGCAGAGGCGTTCGCGATCCGCGGCTCACAGCTCGAGCTGCTCGGGGTCTCTGTTGACGTCTCGTCGCTCTTCGTATGGTTCGCTCCCAACTCGGTCCAGACCACCTCCGGGGCCCTCGTCGTGTCGGATGCGGCGGTCGAAGCCGACGGCATCGCGGGCTGGTCCGTGGGCCTCAGCACGGGGGGGCCCTTCGACGTGACTGTCCAGGGTTCGGTGCTCGGAACTCCGGAGCGTGGGCTCGGGAGCCTCGTCGACAGTGACTGGGGCGGTGGGGGCAATCCTCAGTACGACGCCGACCACAGCGTCACCGTCACAGACTCGACCATCCACGCGGCGGGTGGACACCTGGTGGACGTCCAGTGCGACTGTTGCAACTACCAGACCCAAACGCTGAGCATGACCCTCACGGGGAACCTGTTCTCCAAGAGTGCAACTGCATCGGATACCAGGTTCCAGACACAGACCCGTGGCCAGTGCGTCGTCGACTACCTGATCACGTCGAACGTGTTCCATCGCGTCGATGCGCGCCTCGCCTACTCGGGAAACGGCTCGACGAGCACGTCAGCGACCGTGACCAACAACCTGTTCCTCGGCCCCCAACCGGGCGACACGGCGCTCTATCTCGAGGGCAATGGCCAGACAGGCCCGGTTGTCGTCAGGAACAACACGATCGCTGGCTGGAACGACGCGGTCGGCGTGCACACATCCGCCATTCTGGAGAACAACCTGTTCGTCGAGAACGTCGGCCAGGCGATCGAGACGTCCTCGGGGGCTACCCTCACCGCTCAGTACAACGGGTTCTGGGCCAACACCTCGAACGCCAACGTCGCTCTCGACGCCACCAACATCACGACGTGCGACCCCGGGTTCCCATCTGTTGGCGCGAGCTCCGATCCCATCGACTTCCTCACCATCTCGTCGTGCCTCGTGGACGCCGGCAACCCGTCGATCCTCTACAACGACGGGCCCGGCGACCCCAACGACATCGGCGCCACCGGCGGGCCCGGCGGAGCCGATCTGCTCGCGCTCTTCGACCAGGACGGCGACGGCTTCGTGGGCACCGCGGACTGCGACGACGAGGACGCGACCGTCTTCCCGGGCGCCGTCGATGCCTGCAACGACGGCTTCGACTCCGACTGCTCCGGCGGCGACGCACCGGACGCGGATCAGGACGGCTTCGAGGACGCCGGCTGCTCCAGCGCGACCCTGCCCGCCGACTGCGACGACACCTCGACGTCCATCAACCCGGACGCCACCGACCTGTCGTGCGACGGGATCGACCAGGACTGCAGCGGCTCCGACGAGGAGGACTTCGACGCGGACGGCTTCCTCTGCTCCGTCGACGACTGCGACGACACCGACGCCGCGATCAATCCGGCCGCGGCCGAAGCCTGCAACGGCACCGACGACGACTGCGACTCCGCCATCCCCATCGACGAACAGGACCTGGACGGCGACACCTTCCTGGCCTGCGCGGACGACTGCGACGACGCCGAGGCGACCGTCTACGCCGGCGCCCCCGAGCTGTGCGACGGGCTCGACAACGACTGCGACTCTGCCGTCCCCGCGGACGAGGTGGACGGCGACGGCGACGGATCCCTCGCCTGCGCCGACTGCGACGACGCCGACCCCGACAACTTCCCGGGCAACACCGAGCTCTGCGACGGACTCGACAACGACTGCGACGGCCTCCCCGAGGAAGCCTCGGTGGACGCGGACGGCGACGGCGTCCTGCTCTGCAACGGGGACTGCGACGACGCCGACCCCGCCAACTACCCCGGCAACACCGAGCTCTGCGACGGGCAGGACAACGACTGCGACCCCACCACCACGGCGGGCGAGACGGACGACGACGCCGACGGCCAGATGCCGTGCGCGGGGGACTGCGACGACGCCGACCCCGACAACTTCGACGGCAACCTGGAGGTCTGCGACGGGCAGGACAACGACTGCGATGGCGCCGTGACCGCGACCGAGGTCGATGGGGACGGCGACGGCGTCCTGGTCTGCGCCGGGGACTGCGACGACGACGCCGCCACGACCCTTCCGGATGGCGCCGAGCTCTGCGACGGCCTGGACAACGACTGCGACGGCGCGCCCGACCTTGATGAGGTCGATGGCGACGGCGACGGCACGCTCCTCTGCGCCGGGGACTGCGACGACGCCGATCCCTCCTGCGACGACACCCCAGGCCACTGCAGCGACGACGACGCGGACGGCTTCCGCGTCTGCGACGGCGACTGTGACGACGGCCGCGCCACCGTGAACCCCGCCCAGGCGTTCGACGTCTGTGACGGCAACGACACGGACTGCGACGGCACCCTCCCGGACGACGAGCTCGACGCGGACGGCGACGGCTACCTGGCCTGTCTCGACTTCTTCGCCGACGAGGCGCCGGACGCGATCGAGGGCGGCGGCGATTGCGCGCCTGACGACCCGGCCATCCACCCGGCCCAGCAGGAGACCTGCGACGGGATGGACAACGACTGCGACGGCTTCCTCATCAACGGAGAGGGCGACAACGACGAGGACGGCTACCTGCCCTGCCGCGGCGAGGACTGCGACGACGAGGACGCGACCCGCCACATCGACGCCGTCGAGCTCTGCGACGCCATCGACCAGGACTGCGACGACGACCTGATCGGCGTGTTCGGCGACGTGGACGCCGACGGCCTGCCGGACTGCGGCGCAGACGCGCCCGCTCCGGGCTGCGCGCTCGGCTGCCAGACCTCCGATTCGCAGCCCTCGAAGACCACCCTCCTGCTCCTGGTGCTTGCCGTCGCCGGCACTCACCACCGCCGGCGCAGACCCCTGGGTTCCCTTGACCCGAATGTCCCCTCCGGGTAGACGCATGCGTGCGCCCAGGGGGCGCAGACGGAGGGGCAGTTGAGCATCACCAGCAGCCACAAGGTGCCGCCGCAGTATCACGGCGTCCTGCGCAGCGTTCCCAGCCCACGCCACGTGGTCGTGGTGGGCGGCGGGCTGGCCGGCGCCGCGGCCGCCACGGTCCTCGCCGAGCGCGGGGCGACCTGCACCGTCGTCGAGCCGCTGGACTACCTCGGCGGACGCGCCGGCGCCTGGACGGACACGCTCTCGGACGGCACGGAGTTCCACCAGGATCGTGGCTTCCACGCCTTCTTCCGCCAGTACTACAACCTGCGGAACTGGCTGCGCCGGATCGACCCGTCCCTCGGCCTCCTCAACGAGCTGCCGGACTACCCCGTCATCGCCCCGGACGGCACCACCGAGACGTTCGCGTACGTCCCGACCGACCCGATCCTGAACTTCGTCGGCCTCATCAACGGCAGCACCACGTTCAAGTGGCGGCACCTGCTGCGGGCCAACATCAAGGTCGGCCTGTCGATGGTCGCCTACCAGGGCGAGCCCACCTTCGCGAAGTGGGACCAGATGACCGCCAAGGAGTACCTGGACAAGGTGCACCTGCCGCGCAAGGCCCGCGCGATGCTCTTCGATGTCTTCGCCCACTCCTTCTTCAATCCGGAGGAGGAGATGAGCGCGGCGGAGATGATCCAGTACTTCCACTTCTACTTCATGGGCAACCCCGAGGGCCTCGCCTTCGACATGCTCGACCAGCCCCTCAGCGAGGGCATCTGGGCGCCGTTCGAGACCTACCTCGCCGCGCGCGGCGTCGACTTCGCCATGAACACCGCCGTCACCAGCCTCGAGCAGCGGCAGGACGGCAGCGCCACCGGCTCCTCCTGGCTCGCACACCTGGCTCCGACCGGCGACGGCGGGCGCTCCACCTCCATCGAGGCGGACGCGGTGGTGCTCGCGGCCAACGTGCACGGCGTGAAGGACATCGTCGCGGCGAGCCCTGGGCTCGGCACCGCGGCCTGGCGGTCGGACATCGCGGCGCTCGAGGCCACCTCGCCCTACGCCGTCCTCCGGGTCTGGATGGACGGCGACGTCGGCCAGGACCGCGCGCCCTTCGTGTCCGTGGCGGACGCCGGGATCCTCGACTCCGTCGGGCTGTACCACCGCCTCGCCGAGCCCGAGGCGCTGTGGGCCGCGAAGACGGGCGGCTCCGTCATCGAGATGCACGCCTACGCCGTGCCGAAGGCGCTGGAGGCCCACCCGGACCGGGTCGAGGCCCAGCTCTTCGAGGGGCTGCAGGGCCTCTACCCGGAGGTCCGATCGCTCAACGAGGTCGACCGACGCTTCCACATGATGCAGGACTGCCCCGCCTTCCCGGTCGGCCAGTTCGACCGACGGCCCCGCATCGAGACCCCCGTCGACAGCCTCGTCATGGCCGGCGACTACTGCTGGGTCCCCATCCCCTGCGGGCTCATGGAGCGCGCCGTCGCCTCCGGGTTCCTGGCCGCCAACTGCCTGCTTTCGCGCTGGAACGTCCGGGGCGAGACGCTGTGGTCCGTGCCCCCGCGCGGCATCTTTGCCTCGGTGCTGACCTGACGTGACGGACTCCTCGCCGGACCTGTTGCTCGTCGGCGGTGGCCTCCAGGCGGGGCTGATCGCGCTGGCCGTGCTGCACGAGCGTCCGGGCACCCGCATCACGATCCTGGAGCGCGACGCGCGGCTCGGCGGGAACCACACCTGGTCGTTCCACTCCGGCGACGTCGCGCAGCAGGACGAGGGCTGGATCGCGCCCCTCCGCCAGTGGAGCTGGGGCAGCTACGAGGTCTTCTTCCCCGAGCTCACCCGCACGCTCGAGTCCGGCTACACGTCGTTCGATGGCGAGCACCTGCACGCCGTCGTCTCCGAGCGCATGGCCCAGGCCCCGGGCTGCGCGATCCTGTTGGGCACTCCGGTCACCGCCGTGGATGCCCGCGGCGCCACCGCCGGCGCCCGCATCGAGGCGTCGCTCGTCGTGGACTGCCGCGGCCCCGAGCGCGCCCCCATCCAGCTCGACTACGCCGGCGGCTATCAGAAGTTCGTCGGGCTGGAGCTGGAGCTGGACGCGCCTCACGGCCTCTCCCGGCCGACGCTCATGGACGCGACGGTGGACCAGCACGACGGCTTCCGCTTCGTCTACGTCCTGCCGTTCACGGACACGCGCGTGCTCGTGGAGGACACGTACTTCTCCAACACGCCGGACCTGGACGTCGCGACCCTGCGGCAGCGCGTGGGCACGTACATCAGCGCGAAGGGCTGGTCGATCGCCCGCGAGCTCAGGCAGGAGCAGGGCGTGCTGCCCATGCCGTCGCGGGAGGTCGCGCTCGGCCCCGGCCCGCCCCTGGTCGGCGGCTACGCCGGGGGGTGGTTCCACCCGGGCACGGGCTACTCGTTCCCGGTGGCGGCGCGGCTCGCCAGCTTCATCGCGTCCCGCCCGGTGGACGAGGTGCTCGGGACCGATCTGCGCGCCCTCGTCGGCCAGATCCAGGACCAGCAGCGCTACGGCCTGCTGCTGAACGAGATGGTCTTCGAGCACGGCGATCCGGCGACGCGCTGGCACGCGTTCCAGCGCTTCTACGGACTGTCGGAGGCGACGATCAGCCGCTTCTACGCCCTGCGCACCACCCGCGCGGATCGCCTGCGCTCCGTGGTCGGGCTGCCCCCGCGCGGCGTGTCCGTGCCCCGCGCCCTCGGCTCCCTCGTTCGCTACGTGCGGGAACGGCACAGCGCATGAACGCCGACGCCGCCCGCTCCCTCGATCCCCCCGCCCAGGCCGCGCTGGTGGCCGTCCTGCAGGACGAGCTGGGCTCGGACCTGGGGCGGATCCTGGGCGCCATCGGGCCGTCCGTGCCCGCCGCCGCCTGGGACCGCGCGCTGCTCGAGCCGCTGCGGGACTTCCTGGGCCGGGACGGCAAGCGCTTTCGCGCCCGCTTCGTGCGGACCTGCTGGGCCCTCGCCGGCCGCGAGGACGAGCCGCCAGAGCTGCTCCCGCTGCTCGTCGAGTACGTGCACGCGGGATCCCTGGTGGTGGACGACATCCAGGACGGCAGCGTCGTGCGCCGCGGCGACGACGCGCTGCACGTGCGCTACGGCGTGCCCCTGGCCGTCAACGCCGGCAACTGGCTGTACTTCTTCCCGCTGGTGCTGCTGGAGCGGCTCGACCTCCCCGCCGAGCGCGAGCTGGCGCTGCACCGGGCCATGAGCCGCGCGATGCTGCGCTGCCACTTCGGCCAGGCGCTGGACCTGTCCGTGCGCTGCTGGGACTGGAGCGCCGAGCAGCTGCCCGGGCTGGTGTCCGCCATCTGCGAGCTGAAGACGGCCACGCTCTTCGAGCTGTCCGCGATCCTCGCCGCCGAGGCCGCGGGCGCCTCGCCCGAGCGCACGGCCGTCCTCTGCCGGTTCGCGCGGGCCCTCGGGACGGCGCTGCAGCGGCTCGACGACCTTGGAAACCTGCGCGCAGGACGGGCCGGCAGCGGCACGAGCGGCCAGGTGGATCCGAAGCGGCACGAGGATCTGCGGGCGGGCCGAGCGACCCACGTCTGGGCCCTCGCAGCCTCCACGCCCGCCCTCGGGGCCCTGCAGGCCCAGGCCCGGGACGTGGCAAACAACGACGGGGACGTGCTCGCGCTGGCGCGGGCCCTGGACCGCACCGTGGGGACCCCCGGGCGCATCGACGCAGTGGCCGAGCTCGCCACGGAGATGGCGACCCTGCGGGCCACCGTGGGAGATCACCCCGCGCTCGACGCCCTCGCGGACGAGACCGCGCGGTTGGAGGCCAGCTATGGCTGAGTGGGGATCAGGGCCGCTGCGCGCGGCGGTCATCGGCAGCGGCTTCGGCGGCCTCGCGGCGGCGGTGCGGCTGCAGGCCATGGGCGTGCAGGTCACGCTGTTCGAGAAGCGGGACAAGCCCGGCGGGCGCGCCTACGTCTGGAAGGACAAGGGCTTCACGTTCGACGCCGGCCCCACCGTCATCACCGCGCCGCACTGCATCGAGGACCTGTTCACGGTCGCCGGCAAGCGCATGTCCGACTACGTCGACCTGATGCCCGTGGAGCCGTTCTATCGCCTCGCGTGGCCCGACGGCGACGTCTTCGACTACACCAACGACGAGCCGCAGCTGATGGCGCAGCTCCGCGCCCGGGGTGAGGAGGAGGGCTACAAGCGCTTCCTCGAGTACAGCAAGACGTGCTTCGTCGAGGGGTACGAGAAGCGCGTGGACGTCGCGTTCCTCCGCTTCCGCGACATGCTCCGGTCCGCCCCCGCGCTGGGCATGGTGCAGTCCCACCGCAGCGTCTTCGACATCGTCAGCAAGTACGTGAAGGACGACCACCTGCGCCAGGCGCTGTCGTTCCACGCGCTGCTCATCGGCGGCAACCCCCTCAAGACGTCGGCGCTCTACGCCCTCATCCACCACCTGGAGCGCAAGTGGGGCGTGTTCTTCGCGCGGGGCGGCACGGGCGCGCTCGTCCAGGGGATCGCGACACTGTTCGCGGATCTGGGCGGCGACCTGCGCCTCGAGTCCCCCGTCCGCGGCGTCACCGTCACGGGCAAGGGCGTGGGCGCCAAGCACCTGGTGACGACGGATCGGATCGAGCGCGAGCCCTTCGACTTCGTGGTCAGCAACGCGGACCTGCACCACACCTACGGCGCGCTGTACGACGGCGCGCCGGGCGCGCGCAAGACGCGGCGCAAGCTCGAGCGCATGGACTGGTCGATGTCGCTGTACGTCCTGTACTTCGGGACGGACCGGCAGTACGAGGATCTCGCCCACCACACGATCGTCTTCGGCCCGCGCTACGAGGGGCTGCTCACGGACATCTTCGAGGGCGGCCGGCTCGCCGACGACTTCTCGCTCTACCTGCACGCCCCGACGCGCACCGATCCGTCCATGGCGCCGGATGGTTGCGAGGCCTTCTACGTGCTGAGCCCCGTGCCCCACCTGGGCAACGCGCGGCTGGACTGGAAGGACATCGGCCCCGGCTACGGCGACCGGATCCTGGAGTCGCTCGAGCGCCGCCTGCTGCCGGATCTGCGCAAGCACATCGTCACGCGGCGCGAGTTCACTCCGCTGGACTTCGAGAGCGAGCTGAACGCCTTCCAGGGGTCGGCGTTCTCGGTGGCGCCGGTGCTGACCCAGTCCGCCTGGTTCCGGCCCCACAACCGCGACCGCAAGATCCCCGGCCTCTACATCGTGGGCGCGGGGACGCACCCCGGCGCCGGCGTGCCGGGCGTCATCAGCTCGGCGAAGGCCACGGCGGGGGTGATCGCCAGCGACTACGGCCTCGACGCCACGCCCCACCGCGCCCAGTAGTGGCCGCGGGCGCTCCCGAGGTCGCCGCCCGCCCGGGTGAGAGCGACGCCGCCGCGGCCCTGCGGATCCTGAGCGCGGGCAGCAAGTCCTTCAGCCTCGCCGGGCGCCTCATGCGGCCGGCCACCCGCGAGGCAGCCGCCGCCGTCTACGCCTTCTGCCGCCGCTGCGACGACCAGATCGACGACGCACCCCACGGCGAGCAGCCCGCGCGCCTGGCGCTCCTCCGCTCCGAGATCGACGCCCTGTACGCGGCCGACGGCCCCATCGCGACGGGCCGCTGGAGCACGCCCCAGCCCGAGCTCGCCCTGCGCGCGTTCGCCCAGGTGGCGCGGGAGCGCGGCATCCCCCGCGCCTACCCCGACGAGCTCGTGAACGGCATGGAGATGGACGTGCACGCGACGCGGTACGAGGAGCTCGATGAGCTGCTGCTGTACTGCTACCGGGTGGCGAGCGTGGTGGGGCTGATGATGTGCCACGTCATGGGCGTCAAGGACGACCGCGCGCTCCGGCCGGCCGCCCACCTGGGCATCGCCCTCCAGCTGACCAACATCAGCCGCGACGTCCTGGAGGACTGGCACATGGGCCGGCTCTACGTCCCGGCCTCGCTCCTCGGGGCCGCCGCCGCCGACCTGCACGCGCGGCTCGACGCGGCCGGCGCCCACGCAGATCCCGGCCCCCTGCCGGACCACGCGCGGGCGGCGATGGCGGCCGCGGTGCAGCGGCTGCTCGATCGGGCGGACAGCTACTACGCGTCGGCGGAGGCGGGCCTCGCGGACCTTCCCTTCAGCTCCGCGCTGGCGATCCGGGCCGCCCGCTGGATCTACTGGGCGATCGGCGACGAGGTCGCCCAGCGAGGCTACGACGTGTGGCCGGGGCGGGCGGTGGTGAGCACGCGGCGCAAGGTGGCGCTGCTGGGGGGAGCCGTGGGGCTCGAGCTGCTCAGGATCCCGACGCGTCTGACTCGACGGCGCGGTGGACGACCCCCAGGCGCGGCGATCCGTGAGCCGTCCGAGGTGCTCCCCTGGTAGCCGGCGCGGAGCCGTGACCGAGCCAGAAGCCGGACGTGTCCGCACCCTGGATCTCGAAGCCCCACTCCGCCGCGATGTCGCTGATCCGCGACCGCAGCGCCACGTCGCCGACCAGCGACGGGTGCACCGCGACGTGCACGCAGCCGGTGCGGTCCGCGGGCTTGCGTGGATCGGGCCCGCGCACGCTCAGGGCGTCCGGCGCGACGTGGCCCGTGCTGAGGACGTCCTCGACGAGCTCCTCGATCGCGGCGATCACGCCGTGCCACCCGCAGCCGTTCCGCGGCCCCATCCACCCGCAGGCAGCGCAGCGCTCTCCCAGCAGGACTCCATCCAACGCAGCGAGTTGAAGCATCAGAGAACCGTGGCAGACCGCACAGCAGAAACCATGGGGATTGTCATATCAGGGAAACCCGGAGGTCCGAACTACGGGGCGATCGACTCCGTGGGTGCAGCCTTCCAGGCGTCCGCGGCTCCGTGGATGTAGACCAGCTCACCGCCCAGGTGTCCGGCCCGCATGCCCAGCACCGCCGCGACGATCCCGGCCACCACGGCCGCCAGCGCGGCGCTCCGGGCGACCTTCGCCTCCCGCGCGAGCGCCGAGGCGAACCAGATGGCGAACACCACCCCGGTGGCGATCGTGAAGAGCTCGCCCGCCTCCTCGTGCCCATGGATCAGCGCGATGTCGACGAAGTCCTCCACGCGCTCGTGATCCCCGTCCCCTGTGCGCTGGGCGACGATGGCCGTGATGAGGGCGAAGGCCTGGGCGGCGAGTGGGAGCCGGAACGCCTTCTGGGCCAGCGTGTCGTCGGACCGGGTGAACCAGAACAGGATCGCCCCCAGCAACGGAACGAGGAGGCCGAGGACCAGGGGGAAGTGCACGACGCTGGGATGCCAGGGAAGTCCGTCCATGCGGGCCATCATGCCGCACGCGTAGGCTGGCGCTCATGACCAGCCTGTCCTTGTGCCTGATCGTCCGCGACGAGCAGGAGATGCTCCCCCGCTTCCTGTCCGCCGTCGCCGGGCTCGCCGACGAGATCGTGGCCGTGGACACCGGCTCCACCGACGACACCGTGGCGTTGCTGGAGGCCGCCGGGGCGCGGGTCGAGCGGCGGCCCTGGACCGGAGACTTCGCCGCGGCGCGGAACGCGTCCCTCGACCTCGCGACTGGAGACTGGGCGTTGGTCCTGGATCCGGATGAGCTGCCCGGCGACGGCTTCGCGGACGCCCTGCGCGCCGTCCTCGCCAGCGGCCAGCACGGCGCGGCGGCGGTGACGATCCGCAACCTCCTGCCGCACGGCCACCACCGGGACAGCGTCATCGTCCGGGCCTTCCGCCGCGACCCGTCCGTGCGCTACGTCCATCGGATCCACGAGGACGCCACCGCGTCCGTCCTGGCGCTGCTGGAGCGGGAAGACCTGGCCCTCGGGTCGGTCGCGCCCCTGATCACGCACCTCGGGTACCTGCGCGAGCGCGCGGAGGACAAGGACAAGAAGACCCGCGACCGGGAGCTGCTCGAGCAGGTGATCGTCGAAGAGCCCGACGATCTCTACGTGCGCTTCAAGCTGCTCGAGCTCGCCCGGTTCTGGGGAGACGAGCCGATGCTCGCCGCGTCCGCGAAGCAGACCTGGGCCGCCGTCGAGGCCCGCCCCGCCCTGCGCGATGCGCTCCGAGAGGCGCCGTGGGGGGGCGAGCTGCTGGCGCTGATCGCCACCGGACGGTTCCACGACCTGGACCCGCGGCTCGACTTCCTCATGACCGAAGGGGCGCGGGTGACGACCTCGCCGGCGTTCCTGCTCGCGCGCGCCGAGCTGCTGGAGCGCGCCGGACGCAGCGAGGAGGCCCGGGCGGACTTCCAGCGCTGCCTGGAGCTGGCGGACGCCACGATCCAGCGGACCACCACCCGCCCCCTGCTGGGGCTCGCCCGCCTCGCGCTCGCCGGTGGCGACGTGACGAACGCCCTGGCCAGCATCGAGGCGGCGCTCGCCCACAGCCCCCGGGATCCGGAGGGCCTGCTGTCCGCGCTCGCGCTGCGTCGCGACGATCCGGCGGCGTTCGGAGACTTCGCGGGGCGGCACCTGGAGCTGCACGGCCCCACCGACGAGCTCGCCCGCGCGCTCCTCCAGGTGGGCGCCATCGGGGCGGCCGAAGAGGTGCTGCGCGCCCGGCTGCCCAGGGATCCCGCAGCGGGGATCGGGATCCTCGTCTGTGACCTGCTCCGCGCACAGAGCTCCGCGCTGGAGCTCGAGCTCACCCAGGAGCAGGCCGATCGGGCGCTGCGGAGCTGGGTGACCACGGTGCAGGGAGCCATCGAGCCCGTCCTGCTGGAGCGGCTGCGGGCGGTGGCTCCGGCGGTGGCGGCGACGTTCCCGTGGCTGCCGGACGCCGTGAAGTAATCAGCCGAGCGCCTGCAGCGCGTCCACGACCTCCGCCGCGGACTGGGGCCGCCCGGCCGGGTCGCGGGCGACGCACCGCAGCAGCAGCGTGTCGAGCGGGATCGGCAGCGTCGGGATGTAGCGGCTGGGGGGTGGCGCCTGGGCGGCCTGCACCAGTCGGATCGTGTGCACGAGGTTGCGCCCGCGGAACGGGTTGTGCCCCGTGATCGCCTCGTAGAACACGAGCCCAAGCGCGTAGACGTCCCACGTCGGGTGAGCCGCCGCGGCCACTTGCAGCCGCTCCGGGGCCATCCACACGGGCGTGCCGACCACCTGCCCGGCGGCGGTGAGGCTCGCGCTCGCGTCCACGCCCTTCACCAGCCCGAAGTCCAGCACCTTGAGCCGCGCGCCGTCGTCGAAGAGGACGAGGTTCCCGGGCTTGATGTCGCGGTGCACGATGCCGGCGCGGTGTGCGGCGGCCACTGCGTCCGCGGCCTGGAGCATGAGCCGTGCCCCGTCCGCGGCCGAGAGGCGCCCCTGCTCCTTCACCCACTTCGACAGGGTGGGGCCCTCGACGATCTCCATCGTGTACCAGAGCTGCCCGCGCCAGGTCCCGCGCTCCAACGTCGTGACGATGTGCGGATGATGGATGCGCTGCAGGGTCTCGAACTCGCGGGCGAAGCGCTCGCGGGAGCCCCCCATGGAGTCGGTGCCGTCCAGCAGCTTGAGCGCGATCTCGACGTCGGACCCGGGCTCGGCCACGCGATAGACGGTGGACGTCGCTCCACGCCCGAGCGTGCCCAGCACCTCGTAGCGATCGATGTGCGCCGGGACCGGGACGGTGATCACGCGTCCACAGTAGCCTTGTCCGGGACGGGAACGGACCGGGGCGATGAACCAGAAGCAGCTGCAGACCGCGCTGAACCGCGGGGGGACGATCCACCTCGACGGCGTCGTCCGCATCGGGCGCACGCTCGTGGTGAAGCGACCGAGCCGGATCGAGGGCGGCGTGCTGCTCGGAGACGCCGATCGCGCGCTGATCGACGTGCGGGCCGAGCTGACGATCGTCGGCACGGAGGTCGCGCGCACCGGAGGCTACGGGCACTGCATCCAGACCCGGGCGCCGCTCACCCTGGAGAAGGTCATCGTGTCCGGAGGCCGGAGCTGGGCCCTGGAGGGAGCGCGCCGCGCCCCGATGCCCGCGGAGTTCGTCGGCGCCGGCGTCGTGGTCGAGCAGACCGGCCGCCTGCACGCGAGCGGCCTGGTGGTGTCCGGCTGCACCGGCGCGGGAGTCACCGCCCACGGCCCGGTCCGCTGGACGCGAGGACGCGCCCACACCTGTCGGCGGGGGGTGCACGTGACGTCGGGGGACACCGTCCTCAGCTCGGTGCGCTTCGAGGCCTGCGGGGTCGGCGTCCGGCACGACGGGTTCGGGACCCTGACCACCCGCTCCTGCCGCTTCGACGGCTGCACCCTGGGCGCCGTGCTGTGCGGCGCCGGCGCGGCGCGGTTGAAGAAGGGCGTCATGCGCGGCTGCGCGGAGGCGGGCGTCCTCGCCCACGTGATCGCAGACGTGGTCGTGGATGGCGTGGACGTCGCGGAGGACACGGCGCTGGTGGCCTGCGGGACCAGCACCATCACCGCGCGCAAGCTCGCCACGGAGCCGCCGGCGCGCACCCACGACCTGGGCGTCATCGAAGGCCTCCCGTCCCACGCGCACCCGACCGACACCGAAGCGATGCTGCGGCCCCTGATCCGACCGGCCCTCCCGGCCGTGCGGATGATGCTGCTGCGCCGGGCCTTCGCCCGCACCGGGACCGTCGACCACCTGGCGCCCGCCGAGCACCTCATCGTCCACTGGGGCGATCCCGCGTTCGACTGGATCGCCCATCCGAACCGCACCGTGCTCTGGTCCACCCACCTCGACGGCGCGCGCCGGATCGCGGTGGACGCCCGCGACCGGATCTGGTTCTCGAGCTCGACGTCGCTGATCACGGACGGCCTGCGCATCACCCCCGGCGGAGCCTGCCTCGTCGCCGGCGAGCACCTGGTCCTCGGGCGCGGTGGATCGGTCGTCGCCCTGGACCTGGACGGACGGGAAGTTGCCTCCCATCCCCTGCCCTCCGAGGCCCGCGGGCTCTCCTGGCTCCGGCTCGACGGCGACGTGGTCCGCGGCGCCTACAGCGCGGGGGAGCGCATGGACCAGTACGGCCGATGGTTCACGTGGAACATCGCGGACGGGACCTGGGAGGAGAGCGACCGGGGCCTCGGCCCGCCCCCACCTCGGCCCGCCCCCAGCTGGCTGACGGACCTCCCGGCGGTGGCCGACGCCGTGCGCGTGGGCGACCGCACGGGCGTGCTGCTCCACAACGGCGTGGGCTTCGTCGTGCGCCGCGGCAGCTGACCGCGCGTCAGCGCTCCACGCGCCACAGCGCGTCGCAGAACCAGCCGCGCGCGTCCTTGAAGCGCCCCTCGTCCACGAAGCCGCCGTGCTCGCCCATCCGATCGATGTCGGAGTCCAGGTACTTGTAGGAGTACTCGGTGTGGATGGGCTCCCAGGCGTCGAACTGGAACTCCGCGTGGATGCCGGAGATCCGCACCGTCTGGGGCGCGAGGCTGACGAGGTAGCTCTCCATGGCGCCGCTGAACACGTCGTACGTGGCGTAGTGCCGGAACTGGTCGAGGTCGAAGTCCCCGCCGAGCTCGCGGTTGATGCGTCCGAGCAGGTTCTTGTTGAAGGCGGCGGTGACGCCCTCGCGGTCGTTGTAGGCGGCCAGCAGCAGCTCGATGTCCTTCTTCAGATCGAACCCGACGAGCACGTGGTCGCCCGGGTTCAGCGCGCTCCAGAGCCGGCGGAGGAAGGCGCGGCTGCCGGACTTGTCGAAGTTGCCGATGTTCGAACCCAGGAACAGCACCAGGTTCTGCCGCTCCGTCTGCTGCCCGATCCACCGGACGCCGTCGCCGTACTCGCTCACGATCCCCTGGATGCACAGGGTCGGGAACCGCTCCCCCATCTTCGCGACGAGGCCGGCCATGGCGTCCTCGCTGATGTCGATGGGGGTGTAGCGGACGTCGAGGCCGCGGGCGATGGCCTGCTCCAGCAGGACCGTGGTCTTCCGCCCGTCGCCGGCGCCCAGGTCGATGAGGTTGAAGGGGCGGTCCCCCAGCCGGGCGAGGATGTCCGGCCCCTGCTCCCGCAGGATCTCGAACTCGCAGCGGGTGGGGTAGTACTCGTCGAGGTCCGTGATCTTCTCGAAGAGCTGGCTGCCCACCGCGTCGTAGATGAACCGGGACGACAGGTGCTTGGGACGCTCCGACAACCCCACCAGCACGTGCTCGGCGAACTGGGCCCGCGCCGTCTCGACCGGATCGAACGTGGACGGATCGAGGACCTGGTAGCTGCGTTCGGGCACGGCGTCTCCGGAAGCGAGTCCGCCGCAGTGTGCCACCACATTCCGCGGGTCGATCGCCAGGTCCCCGGTTGACCGCCTGATCCGCCGGACCTAGCCTCCTCGTCCCGCGCCCCGGCATGCCTCGCCGGGACCCGCGATTTCACCCCGCGCACGCCCTTCGTATGGGCGATGCCAACAGGAGGCTGCCATGTCTGAGCACGCCGACGACCACGACTTCAAGCCCCGCGAGCTCAACCCCGTCGAGACGATCCGCCACTCCGTGGCGCACCTCATGGCCAGCGCCGTCGAGCAGCTGTACCCGGGGACGAAGTTCGGCATCGGGCCGCACATCGAGCACGGCTTCTACTACGACATGGACGTCCCGGAGACGATCTCCGAGGGCGACCTGCCCGTGATCGAGCAGGCCATGCGCAAGATCGCCAAGGGCAACCACAAGTTCCTGCAGTACACGCTCAACCGGGAGGAGGCGATCGCCTGGGCCCGGGAGAACGACCAGGAGTACAAGGTCGACCTCATCGACGGCATCGAGGGCGACCAGTTCAGCTTCTACAAGCACGCCGAGTTCACGGACATGTGCGCCGGGCCCCACGTCCGGTACAGCAAGAAGCTCAAGCACTTCAAGCTCACGCGCGTCGCGGGCGCCTACTGGCGCGGTGACGAGAAGAACAAGATGCTGACGCGCATCTACGGCGTCGCGTTCGAGAAGAAGGAGGAGCTCGACGCCCACCTCGAGATGCTCGAGGAGGCCAAGAAGCGCGACCACCGCCGCATCGGCAAGGACCTGGAGCTCTTCCGGATCACGCAGGAGTACGGCGGCGGCCTCGTCATCTGGCTGCCCAACGGCGCCTACATCCGCAAGGAGATCGAGGACTTCTGGCGCAGCGCCCACCTGGCGCACGGCTACGAGTTCCTGTTCACGCCCCACATCGCCCCCCGCGGGCTGTGGGATCGCTCCGGCCACACGGACCACTACACGGACTCGATGTACGGGCCCATGCAGGTGGACGAGGAGCTCTATCAGCTCAAGCCCATGAACTGCCCGTTCCACATCGGCGCGTTCAAGAACCGCAAGCGCAGCTACCGCGAGCTGCCGATCCGGTACGCGGAGCTCGGCACGGTCTACCGCTACGAGCGATCGGGTGCGCTGCACGGCCTCATGCGCGTGCGCGGCTTCACGCAGGACGACGCCCACATCTTCTGCACGGAGGAGCAGCTCGAGCAGGAGCTGGGCGCCTGCATGGACATCGCGGAGCTCATGTACGACACGTACGGCTTCCCCGAGTACAAGGTCGAGCTGTCCTGCCGGGACGCGTCCAACACGGACAAGTACCTGGGCGACGACGCGATCTGGGAGCTGTCGGAGTCGACGCTCGCCAAGGTCCTGGACGACCGGGGCATCGAGTACAAGCGCATCGAGGGCGAGGCCGCGTTCTACGGCCCGAAGATCGACATCAAGGTCGTCGACACGATCG
>ENA-OWNT01002911-OWNT01002911.1-seawater-metagenome-genome-assembly--contig:-NODE-2911-length-16913-cov-3.907163_pt1 | contig 16913 bp, 22 predicted proteins | sample MGYA00238136_ERZ651165 | MGnify/ENA primary metagenome ERZ651165 (study PRJEB26861, sample SAMN08777766) | seawater metagenome | isolation source: coastal seawater | place: USA: Florida | collected...
CCGTGGGACGGACAGTGCAAATAAATGCACGCAGCGACAGTACGGCGACTGCGGGCGGTGACAGCGAACTGTGTTCGTCGTTCGTTCGTTCGTTCGTTTGTTCGTTCGTTCGTTCGTTCGTTCGTTTGTTCGTTCATTCGTTCGTTTGTTTGTTTGTAATCAGTACAGTATCACTTCACAAGGTTTCTCTGCGTAGTGACTGCGACAGCAAGCTTCAATTATGGGACAGTACAGTCACTCTTCCTTCCGGGAGAGCAAGTTCGACACCAGTGCAACTTCGCCAACTTCGTTCGTTCGTTTGTTTGTTCGTTCGTTCGTTCGTTCGTTCGTTCGTTCGTTTGTTCGTTTGTTCGTTTGTTGTTTGTTTGTTGTTCGTTTGTTCGTTTGTTCGTTTGTTCGTTTGAGCTTTGTAAGTGTTGTTACTGTACAGTGCAAGTTTCTTGCTGTTGGCTTCGGGTTGGTTGGTTGGTTGGTTGGTTGTAGGCAAGTGTACTCTACGGGAGTGGCGGTGATTGTATTCTGCTGTTCTATCGTTGTTGTCGCCGCTCTTCCATCCAACTCATTTCGTGTTGGTCGTTGGTTGGTCGATGGTTGATTGACAAACGACGTCGTTGTTGTTCAAACAGTTCAGACAGTTCAAACGAAGTTCGCACAGCCAAATTGCATCCATCACCAATCACTGGAGTAGCATAGCAGGAAGCAAGGGACAACATACGCAACTACGAGTACGGATTGCACTGGTGTTGTTGCTTTGTTGGTGGATCAGGTATGGAAGAAGTGCAACACAGAACGCGGTTGTGGTAGATCTAGGCACTGGCAGAGTTAAAGTTGACGGCGCATGGTGTGGAGGAGGACGGATGATAGCCATCCACGACCAGATAGACTACATCAGAACAACATCTACAAGTTCTTGGTGTCTTCGAAAATCGTGGTCGTGTGTGCGACAGGGTATTGGAATGACAGTGTAATCGTTGTGTGAGGAAAAAACAACAATAACAAAAAACACTTCAGAAGAACAGAACAACACCCCTTGCACGCGAAACTGTTCAACTTGAAGTTGTCTGTCCATTGACGCATCTCCGGGACGCGTTCCGGAGCAATTTGCCGCTGATTAGCTGCAGATGCCCGGAAAATCGCATGACTTAGTAACTGTCGCCGCAGTGACTGTAGGTGCTGCAGTGGCGACGGTGGGAACATGTGTGGCTCTCCTTGCCGTCCAACTCACCAAGCGGCGCAAAAAGTTCAACACACCGCAGGCCATTTTCACAAACGAAGCGGGCCAACCTGCGGGCCACTACTCGCAAGCAATCACACACCGCGGCAAAATGTATATTTCTGGGCTTCTTCCCGTTACTGCTAACGGGGACAATTTGTCCGGAAAACCTTTCGAGCAGCAGGTGGCTTGTGTATTGAACAATCTCAAGACAATCTTAGATGCCGGAGGGTCTTCAGTGTCCAAGTTAGTGCATTGCCGAGTGTATATTAGTGACATCGACAGCTGGGGACAGTTCAATGAACTCTTCGCCGACTTCTGTGGGCCGGACACTCGTCCTGCTCGCTGCGTTATTCCTTGTCCCGCGCTGCACAATGGGTCTGGCATTGAACTCGAAGCCATTGCTGCACTTTGAGAAAGCTTGCCACACCGGCATTAACACTGAGGACCTCTTCGCAAACTCACTGTCAAAACCGAAACCGAAAGCCCGTCATCACACGTGCATCGCCCAGGTTTGAATCTGGCTGATTTACATAACTTAGAATAATATGACACAGAACCATGTTTGCTAGAGCACAGTGTTGCTTCGCTTCCTTCGCAGCGCAGGCATCGACTTTGGGCGAGGTTCTCCCTGTAACAGCGACGAAAGACATCAACAGCGTCAGTTCGCTAATAACTGCTTTTGCTTGTGCCCGAAACCATTCGCGCACGTACCGCCCCTTTCCTAGCGCGGCGAGTTTTCATGGCGGCTGTATCTTCGTCGTCGAGTCCTTCGTCAACAACAACCTACCCAGCGCAGCCCAGAACATTGCAACAAACCAGTGACCAAACAAGATACGCGGTTGCACGCACACCTGCCGTTGCAATTGGCGAACCTCACTAATTTCAGCTGGCTGCGAGTTAAGCCGCCTCTTTCGTGCGACGCGAACAACTAAGTCGGGACTGATCTTGTTGAGGAGACCGACAATTTTTTTCATGCTGGGCCTACTTTGGGGGTTCGGGTTCCAACTTTGAGTGATGATAGATGTGAGGCGCTTGCCCCAAAGTTCCGTGATTTGCTTCGTCTCGGGTCTCGCGTTGAAAACGGCGACCTGGTATTGCAGTGAAAAATGAGTTGCCACTTTTCTGGGCCCGTGCTCGATGCAATTTGACACATACAGCATTGAAAACGAGACAAACCTGTGACAAAATGTGCATTGTTGATTGCCCCGCAAATGGCGTGCGCCAACGCAACAAAGCCCATCCCAGCATAGCGAAAGCGTAAACGTCAATTTTTTTGCCAGCGACCACAATTCTCTTGTCTTTGGGGGTTTTTGCCTGCCCCATGGAATTTCAAAGCAAGAAGACAAAACTGCGTCAGTGACGGCGCACGATTCCGAGACTATTGCACGATGAACGAAACCTCCTCTTCTTCAAAGTTGATTGTGTCCTCTTCGTCCTGTTCCTCGAATTTGATCGTATCTTCGTCATCACTCTCCGGAGTTTCTTTCTTGCTCTGCGATTCAGCACCTTCGCCCTCGCTGTCTCCCTTTTGACAAAACACAAGAGATCATTCGTCAAATGCATCTGTGGTTGTTCCGCGCTTTCATCAAGAACGACAAAGTAAGGTCAGACTGCACACCGTTTCATCCTCATCTTCCATGTCTTCTTCTGCACGAATCATTTCTGGAGCCATGTACGCAGCTGTACCGACGTTTGTTGTCAAGCTTGTCATCTCTGCTTCGGAGACTTTCTTAGCAATTCCAAAGTCACACAAGTATATTTCGAAATCCTAAAAGGCAGTCGCCAATCGTCAAGCCGCTGAGTGATGGTATGCAACAGCCACAGCACGTCCACTACTGACTTTATCCAGCAATATGTTTTCCGGTTTGAGGTCCCGGTGGATAATGCGAACTGAGTGAAGGTATTGCAAAGTTTCCGCAATTGCCTACCAGTTGATCACGAAATCAGCACACTCCGGTGGCAGCGCACCGTAAACAAATGCTTGGTTCTTGATTGAGCGTACCTTCAACATCTTGAAAATGACTCTCGGAGACAATGGTTGGTTGAACTTGCACGTAGGCGCGTTTGCGAACACCCCGTTTGCCTGCTCGTATCTTTTCAGCGCGACATGTGGTTCGTAATCGCGCAGGACATCGCGGAGGGTTTGCTTTTGCAACTGCGTCACCAGGTAGTAAGCGGTCCCTCTGTCCGTCTCGTGGCTGCTGAGACCGTAAAATCGGACGATATTTGGGTGATGCAAAGACGCCAACATAGCCTGACACGAAAAAACGACACGGGGCAATCAAAAGGTGTTGGTGAAAACAGATTGGGCCCCCCCCCAAACGCAAACCACAACGAATGCAGGTTCGTACCGCTTCAGCTTTAAGATCTTCTAGAAATCCAGGATCGAACAATACGGAAAATAATTCCTTAATGGCCACCGGTTGCCCAGAAAAGGTGCCTTCGTAAACCTGACCAGCTCCTCCGGCTGCGAGAAGCTTGCCGATTTTGAGATGATGGAATGGGATGGAGTACGCAGTGTCCTCGACGAGAGTAATAATCCGTTTTGCATCCCGAGCACGCGTCACAGCGCGTTTCATTCGCTGCTTGAGGTAGACTACAACCACGACGGTGACAGCAATCCCGACGACAACAGCCGCGACAACAACAGAGATGATGATCTCAAGTTCTATTGGTTCCGGGTCTAGACACTGCTCGATGGGGTAGTCGGCAGGATTACTTGAGCAATTCTGCGCAGAACAAGTAATCTGGCAGCAATCTCCGCCATCCCAGTCACAGACATCTGAGTTGAGGGAGACGCCGTCTGCGTCAGGCTCGTTGTCACAAACACCGTTGCCAAATCCGATGCAGAAGTCATCGCGGACACAGTGAGGGTTTGGACAGTAGTTGACCACATAAGAAACGTAATCAGGATCGCGGCATAAATAATCATCGAGATTTGAACAGCCGTGCGATTGGCACGTCTCCACGCAGCAATCACCTCCGTCCCAGTTGCAAGCAGCAGTGTTCAGCTGCGTCCCATGATTGTCTGGTTCAACGTCACACCTGCCATCACCCAGCTCTACGCAGAAGTCAGTCCGCTCGCAGGTTGCTGGGCATGCGTCTTTCGGTGTTGTTGTTGTCGCTATTGTCGTCGTCGTCGTCGTTGTTGTTGGCGAAGACATGGTGACCACTTGTCACCACGCCGAATACGGGCAGAGGAGCTGCTACAATATGTGTGACAAATTGAGCTGTCTGCAAAAAACTGTCTTGCCGTTGTGTGTGTCTCTCTCTCACACACCGGCATCAACTCGGCAACCTATTCACAGGTGTGAACCTGCGAAGCAACGCATTATCAACGCACGACAACTTCGAATAGTGTTTACCAAGCGCCACCACTGCAGGTTCACTCCGCCAGGTCCACTTTTGGTTCCGACATTCCTCAAACCTGGGTTGGCTTCGAAAGCATCCCGAACGGCTGGCCCCAAAGCCCCACGTCCCGATCTTAGGCATCCCTGTGCCGACATCGCAACACTGCAACACCACAACATCAAAATGCCACTACGCCACGTCTCCATCACAATGCTGTGTGGGCGGATGCAACAGTCATGCAACGACGCAGCAACGGCAACGACGCAGCAGCATCAACCACCGCCACCACCACCACCACCACCAGCAGCGACGACGACAACAACAACGGCGAAGGTTTACGAACAACGAACGGGCGGCGGAACGGCGAACGACGACGAAGCCGCAGCGCCGCAGCTGCAGCCGCAGCCAACGACGACAACGACAACGACGACGACAACAATCAAACGAACGAACGAACGAACGAACGAACGAACGAACGAACGAACGAACGAACGAACGACTAAGTGACTGTGAGTGACTGTGAGTGACTGTGAGTGACTGTGAGTGACTGCGAGTGACTGTGAGTGACTGTGAGTGAGTGAGAGTCAGCACGGCGGCACTCACCAACGAACTGACTGACTCACGCACTCTCACGCAACCATCCTCAATCAAAAGCCCTGAGCCGTGATCCGTGAACCACTCTCACGCAGGCTCCCAGCCTCTCAATGATTGTACCAACGGAAGGCCGAAGGCGGAACGAAGGCCGGAGAGCAGAATGTAGCCGCACGCAGAATGTAGCCAGCCTGTGGCCTGTGGCGTGGGACATCACCATGTACAGTATGTATGTATAATGCATGCCAGGTTCGGAGTGATGGAGTGATTGCATTGGTGTTGGTTGGTTGATGCAAGGGGTAATAGCTCGGTTGATGCATGAAAATGTTGGAGGTTCTCTTCTTTCTTTCTTTCGTTCTTTCTTTCTTTGCAATCTTTCTTTGCTTGTACGGGGACGAGGTGATGTGACAGTGTGACAGCAATCGCGTTCTCGAAAAGCTCAAATCGACGTCGTTTCCCGGTGATGATAGATTCTCCACGTCTGCACCTACCCATGCATTCAAACGATGATAGAAGCCACTTTTGTGATTACTTTTTATTACAAAGTCTCCAATTATGGTACAGCGAGTCTAGAGTTCGTTTGATCGGTATTCGACACCAACTGTGCTTTGAACTGAAATCAAAGTTGCGTAAAGCATGACGCCTTCGTTTGTGTTTTCGTGTGGGTGGGTGGTGTTCCTTTTCTAAGAATCATCGTCGCACAGGTCCTGGAATGAACCGCAACAGTGGCTGCGTGACCAAGGGGCGACGAGGACTGAGTCGCGCGGAAGGAGCAATGCATGTTGTTGTGGTGCACGATTGCAAAGAGTGCAATTGACGACAGAGTCGATGGTGCCAGTTGCACGCTGCGATGACATCACAGTGTCTGAACTATTACAAAATAACTTGTTTTCTATTTCTTGCAAACTTCTCACTCAGGTTTTGGAAGTTCCGGCTCTTTGCTGGTACCATTTTCTTGTTCCACTTCTGCTTCGATAGGTTTGGGTGCGGGACCGTCATCTGACGGTGACTGCTCCGATTTTGCCTTCGGATTCAATTGTGGAGATGGGCCAAGCTACGATGAAAGCATCAACAACACATGACATGGTAAGGGAGGGACCACGAATTCTAAGTCACGAGGAACGAAGCGACGAACCTTTTTCTGAACTTCTTCCGTCTTGATGCGCAAATCTCTAACACCAGCCACAGCTATTTTGGGCATTGCGATATTAATGAGCCATGCCTGCAGCGACAAACGTTCGTGAGTGAACAGAAGTCCATGCAATACGGAACGCCGCCGCAACACAATCAATGTCATTCGCGACAGTGGCGACACATACGGGAATGTGACCCTTTGGGTCTCCAGTTCCCGCTTGCCACACACGCATTTTGTTGCCTGTTGTCGTGCAAGGCGAAAGGACAATCTGTGAGTGGACGAACGGAGATTGATTTTACCCGCGGAAAGGTCGCCAAAAAAATACACACCTGGCATTTGAAACATGAATTGTGCTCCGTAACTCCAGGAGCGAGTCACCTTCTTTTGCTTGGGGCAATCGGGATGCGTACAAGGTCTAATTCAGGGGAAATTACTAAGGTGTAACAGCCCGCCAAGCACAAAGCTACAACAAATTTTGTGATTGCACGACGAACCGCCAGACGCAGAAGAATATCCCTTTCTCGAAGTCGAGACTGATGTACTTGTTGTACACGCAATCGCGGGCGGAAAGTGGGAATGGGAACTTAGTTTTGCTGTAACAAACTTCATGCCAGCTACCACTTTTTCCGATTGACGGAGTTGTGCAGGTGACGATCGGACGGAATTCGGCCATGTTTGCGTCCCATTCCATGCGCGTAGAGTGGTTTTCCATGGTCTCCCAGCATGCCTAGGTGCACAGAAAGCCGAAATTGAGTAGGAGTCACGCAGAACTTATCAGAGTCACAGATATGTATGTTGGTATGACTTACTGCAGCAGTTACGCCTTCGAACTCAGCAAAACCCATTATCTCAAGAGTGGGGAACCCTTCCACGTGGCGTTTCCCGAGCATGTATTTAATGTTGTCCTTCGGGTTCGGTTTGGACTTGCCAAAAATTGTCCAACTCTCGTCGAAGGACGACTCTGGTTCTTCGTTGTTAAATTGACCCACCATCTTCTGAATGAACGCATCACTAATCAAGTTCGTCTCGAAAGAAGGATACTCATTGTATTCAATAGTATCACGTCCAGTTTTGAACTGCGGTTCTGTGGCCTTCTCGGCACCACCGTCGGTGCTCATGGCCTTGTTCTTGAAGCTGAAACCCACAACGAAGCAGCGCGTGTCAATCTACCGATATGAAACGCACACACTCTTAGAATATATTTTTAATTTGCAGCTAAAAAGTTGCAGGCACGCAAATATTGCGTTCAGCCGCAGCGACGCTTCGTCACAATTCCCCCGCGGACTGTCGTTCACCACTCACATTTTCAGATCACACGCGACAGCCACAGCGCGTTTTCTTGTCTGCACAAGCGAATTCCCACGCACGTAGCATACACACATGGGCAGCTACGCCATGTAGTAGGCAAGCTGCCGAAAAGCAGCAGCAGCAGCAGCAGCAGCAGCAGCAGCAGCAGCAGAAGGAGAAGCGCGGACGGAACGCAGGCCACACGACACCACACCACACCGCCCGTGACAACAGCTGAAGCAAGCCGAACACAACAAAGTAATAAGTTCGAGAACGAACAGAAGACAGACAGACAGACAGACAGACAGTCGGTCGGTCGGTCGGTCGGTCGGTCGGTCGGTCGGTCATCGATCGCGCGGTCACACGGTCACTCCCCCCACCCCAGTCCAGTGAACCGTCGCCTGCCTGCCTGCCTGCCTGCCTGACTCTCGCTCGACTCGCCTGATTCAAACCCAACCAAGTAATTCCTATATGAGGATACTCTAATCTGAGCACATACAATACATCTAACATATATCTACAAACAGTAAATTATTATTACACATATTCATGATTATAGAAGATAATGTTTCGGAGTTTAATAACACTTTGATATGTATCCTTTATCAGTAATAAACTCATCATCAGTTTTCAGTCCTTCCCTTCTTTCTGTCCCCGTCCGTGGAGTCAACTGGCAGTCAGCAGTCAGCAGTCAGCAGTCAGCAGTCAGCCACCGTGGCACGCTGCCAGCTGCCAGCTGCCGTAACAGTCGTTCAAGATCCCACAACGCGCAGCCGCTTCCAGAAGTTGTCGCTTGTGGGTCTTACAACATCCGTCATGCAATAGCCCCGAAGAGCCAAAGGGCAGCACTGGACACGTGGAACGTGGAACGTGGAATGCCTTCGACACCCTACACCCTTCACCCTACAGCCCCGACTTTTTCATGAGGAAACGAGGAAACTCTCCGACGAAGTGATGACCTTAATGGGTTTGCACGAGCTTCAATGTGGTCGCAAGACGGGCGGGTGATCGTTGCAAGTGCACAAGGTCGGCGAGAACTGCGAGGTCAACTGCACGTATGTCACGATTCTACCACAGAACATCGCTGACAAACGCTTCTTGTTCTTGCAAGAATGGAGTTGGTTCACTTGTCACACGATAAGTGATGTTTAATAAATAGAGCATGTGGGCTTGTTTGCACTTCGAACGTATTCTAAGGCGCATGGTGTTCCTTCATCTGTCCTTCAGCGGATCGTAATACAGACTTGTCGTCTTCACCAACTTGAGCAACTCCTCGTGATCTAACTTCGCTTGGGCCTGCTGTTCCGCCTCACGAATCATGAGTTGCAGCTTGCGGTCACTTACAGATTCACCAACATCGTCAAACGCCTTGCGTAGCGCTCTCAAGCTGATCTTGGGGTTTCCTTCCATATCCTCAGAACTACTCAGAAGCCTGTAGGCCTCTCTGATCTCGTCTCGCTCCACACTAGATCCCAAATTAATAGTGGCGACAAGCTCAATGAACTTTTTCTTCGATAACCCCCCTCGACCTAATTTGGCATTGATTTGACGCAGGAGCCGCTCTATAGCGGACAATGGACGAATAACACCCAAAGCCTTCAGGGCTACGTCTAGTTCCCGAAAGTCCATGAAACCGCTGTGGTCGACATCGAAGAGGTCGAAAGCTTCCACAATTTCAGCTAGCTCCTCCGGCTTAAGCCGCTCAACAGGGGTCAGCTTTCGTGAGTCTTTGTTGGAATATATTCGAGCAGTATTCTGCCTGTACTTGTACTTCGTTTTGGGACGCGTCGATGCGTTGGGCATGTTTTGATTCCCTGGAGTACCGCGCAGTTTGCGTTTGTTGTCCCAATTGTCCGTGTGGAAAGTTACGTTACATACAACATGCGGAACGCGATATTGTTTGTTTATTTGTTTCTTGTTTTTTTGTTTCGGTAAATTCCACGTGCAATTGAATCCACGATGGTGGCACTCGATGATGCTGTCAGTGCCCAGCTCTTTGTGGACCACACGCGAGTGCAGGACCACTCCTCGTGTCGTTGGTTCACTTGATGTGCAACCCGACGCAGATTCTCTGTCCGAAGACGGACGCGACGTGAGGACGTCGATTGAATTCGTGAATGAAGACCAAGTGGTAACTTCCAGTTTCCCTCTTGATAGAAATAGTCTTTGGCTCTTCCTACTACCTCGTTGGCAAGTGAGGCCCCACTTACCTCACTTGCTGATGCGTCAGGGTGTTCGTTGTTCGTTGGTTCGTTACGTCGTTGGTTCGTTGGTTGGTTCGTTCGGTTTGTTGCTGCAACGAACGAACATACGAACGAACGAACGCACGAAACGGCTGCCAACTGAGATGATGCGGAGTGTGGGGCACTGCAGCGCTGCACTGTCACGCCCTTTGAAATGTGCGATGAGCAACGATCGATGACCAATGATGACCAATCGCAGTGACTGACATTATTTTAGTATTTTTAGTGGGCAACAGACCTAAACAAATGTTGAAGTACGTACTGTATATCAAATTACCGATGCTATATTGTTATCATAACATCATAACCAATATCCACTCTCTGTCTCGTTTATTATGGTTTCTGCAGTACTGGTATCATAAAACTATCAATAGATCACAGCCCTTACACGGCACAATTCTTAGTGACACAAACCCTGAATACAATAATACCGAGTACTTCTAAAACCACTATTTTACTATTTTACCATCCGCGCCGATTGAATCGCGGGTGACTGTGAGTACTTCAGTACAGTGCTGAGTACAGTGCGTGGCTGACTGTGAGTGAGTGACAGTGAGTGAGTGACTGTGAGTGAGTGAGTGAGTTCAAACCACCCTCTCAGCCAGTCAGTCAGTCAGTCAGTGAGCGTGTGACGCTGACAGTGAGTGAGTGAGTGAGTGAGTGAGTGAGTGAGTGGCCCCAACTCTCAACCTCCCCCAGCCACGCCCACTGCTCACTCACTCACTCACTCACCCACCCACTCACTTGTTCGCCTCCAGCCCCCATTGCTCACTCGCACGGAAGCAAGGAAGGGAGGAAGGGAGGAAGGAGGAAGGTTGTTTTTGGCGCAGTGAGCGTGAGAGAGCGTGAGAGAGCGTGTGAGAGAGCGTGTGAGAGAGAGTGAGAGCGTCTGCCCTCACGCCGATGACGAACGACCTCACTCACTCACTCACTCACTCACTCACAGTCACTCACTCACCGTCACTCACTCAACGTCAGCGGTCATCACACTGTCGTCACACTGTCGTCGTTGTTCGTTGTCGTTCGTTCGTCCGTTTGTTCGTTTGTTCGTGCGTTCCATTGTCGTTGTCGTTGTCGTCGTCGTCGTCGTTGGTGGCGGTGGTAGTGTTTGTCGTCGTCGTCGTCGCCGTCTATGGCTCACGACGTTGACAGAGCTGCTGTGTTGCGTGTTGTGTGTCGCGTGAGGTTGATGTGGTTTGTGTGTTGGTTTGTTTTGTTGGGTTGGTTGGTGTTGACCGTGCTGTGACGATTGACACGGCCGGAAGGGCGCCTCTGCTGGCTGTCAGCAGGTCGCCCCGCGCGCCTTCTTGCCGGTTTGTCGAAGTAGGGTGGGGTGTGCTTCGTGCCGTTCATCGGCACTGCCTGCAGAAAGGGCAGCTGTGGTTGTGGGAAGGAGAGTCGGTGGCACAATGAATCAGCGTGTGGTTGTGAACGCGGCAGTGACGAATTGGGCGATTGGATCAGGGGCAGCATGGACAGGGACAGTCAGTCGGGTGGAACAAGCGCCCCAAAAACGCCTCCCAACACGACGAGAATGCCGCGTCTTCTGTGTTCCGTTTCCGTGCTGCTTTTTTTGTTCTTCCTTCTCCTTTTTTGTCTTTTCGGTTTTCGGTGTTCTTCTGCTCGTTGCTTGGACGCCATAGCAACACAACTCAAACTTTGGTTTGGTTGTGTCTACTTCCACGTCACCGATTCACGCCGGTTGCGTGTGTGTGTGTGTGTGTGTGCACTTTCATAGCTGACAGAAACCTTTTCTCGAGATGGGTATCCCTAGATTTTACAAGTGGTTGAGTGAGCGGTACCCGCTCATCAACAATCCGATCACGGAGAACAACTTAACCTTGCCGGACTTCGACAACTTCTACCTGGACATGAATGGGATAATTCACAATTGCTCGCATCCACAGGACGACGAGGTTGCACAAGGTTTGTCCATGAAGGATATGATCCTTGGTATTTGCCGGTACATCGACCGCCTTGTGCAGTTAATTCGCCCCGTCAAGGTCCTGTATTTGGCCGTCGACGGATGTGCCCCGCGCGCCAAAATGAACCAACAAAGATCTCGCCGTTTTCGGTCAGCAAAAACACAGGAAGAAGTGTTCGCGAAGGCAGAATCAGAAGGAGAGAAAATCGATTTGGACACCCTCTTCGACTCGAACTGCATTACTCCAGGCACCCCATTCATGGCTGAGCTGCATGAGCACATGAAGTTTTTCATCCAAAAGAAGATCAAAGAGGATCCTGTGTGGCAACGCTTCGAGACCATATATTCTGGCCACAACGTCCCCGGGGAAGGAGAGCACAAAATCATGAGCTACATCCGCGAAGAGCGAGCAAAACCTGATTACAATCCAAACACGCGGCATTGCATGTGTGGCCTCGATGCCGATCTGATTATGCTTGCGCTTGTTTCGCATGAACCCCATTTCTCGTTGTTGCGGAAGCAAGTCGATTTTTCGGCACCTCGCAAGTCAAAAGCAAAGAATACGACGAAGCAAGTGACGCGCCAAACGAAGGAGCTGCACATGCAGCTTCTGAGCATCACCATTTTGCGCCAGTACCTTGACCTTGAGTTCTCTTCTGACCCAGATTGCCCCGATTTCTACGATTTCGATCGTGTTCTGAACGACTGGATTTGCATTTGCGCACTATGCGGAAATGACTTTTTGCCGCATCTTCCTTCGTTGGACATCGCAGAAGGTGCAATCGAGCGTCTTGTGGGTCTGTACAAGAAAAAGTTGAAGCACTTCGGTGGTTTTTTGACTGACATCAACGGAGCAATCCATCCTCAGCGTTTTGAAGAGTACGTTGTGGTTGTCGCGTTGCTCAAGCCAGTTGCTCGTACGAAGAGGCCAAAGCCATAACATGCAAGCTTGTTTGCAGGTACCTTCGCGAAATTGGTATTGCAGAGCGTGACACTTTTCAGGCCCGTGCCAAACGCGAGGCCAAACATCGCAGGAATTACGATCTCCCAGAAGGCGCTCGCAAGGGCGATGAATGGTCAACACAGCCGAACTTCAAGGAGGCGTACTACAAAGACAAGTTTGGCGTTGCCACCGCTGAGCAGGTAATGAACGGTGACGAGTCGATGAGTGCCGTCATTGTGTGCTTCTCTCACTCACGCGACGACGTACATGCATAGGTTGGAGGAGGTCGTCTGCGTGAAGAGTATTTCCGTGGACTGAACTGGGTCATGTCTTACTACGTCGTTGGTTGCCAAGCGTGGGGATGGTACTTCCCGTTCCATTACGCACCAATGGCGTCGGATATGGTCGACATTGCCAACATTGACACACGCATGCAAAGAGGCCAACCATTCCCGCCGTTTTCCCAGCTCCTCGGCTGCCTGCCCCCCTTCAGCTCTCGCTTTCTCCCCAAAGCGTTTCAGCCGCTAATGACTTCAAAGTCGTCGTCAATTATTGACTTTTACCCCAAAGACTTTGACATTGACATGAATGGAAGTCGCAGTTCTTGGGGAGGAGTCAACCTTTTGTCTTTTGTCGACGCAGGGAGACTTTCCAGTGCAGTGAAGGACTTGGAACACCTGCTCACTCCAGCGGAGGTGAGTTGTGCTTGAATAAGTCGCCAGAACTGATGTGTTGTGCCATGACACCAAGCCTATGTATTCGTGAACCAAAGGTGGAGCGCAACAAAGTCGGCACCACATACGTGTACTCCTATGATCCGTCGAAGTCGGAAGATGTCGAATCGGCGTTTATTACAGTCGGCAAAGTTAGTGCTCATTGTCATTGCGTGGGCTCCAGTCAACGATGTCTGGTCGGTGGACATGCGCAGTGTGACCTGACTTGCGTGATCCTGCTGCAGGCGACGCGGGACGCTTCCGGTCGGTGGACAGGCATTCCTATTGGATTTGATAGCTTTTCGAAGTGCCCCTGTCGCATTACAGAAGTGAGTCGTCGTTCTGCGAAAGTGCACCGAAACACAGCGCATGAATTGAACGACTTGAATCCCTCAAAAATTTTGCTAGATTGCCGAACCTCCGGACAACAAACCTCTCCAAGCCCGCCTGCTGGATGGCGTGCAGCTGCATCTGCCTGGATACCCGGCGTTGGATTTTTTGCCAATTCAGCATCCCGTTACTTCCAAAGCCGTCGCAGTGAACGTCTTCGGGTTCCAATCTCGGAAAGAATCTCTAATAATTTCCATCGACTCTACGCGCAACTCGAATGCGCTCCTTCACGGCACACCTTTGGTCCCAGCGCCAGCGGAGCCAGACAATGACGACGAAAATTCCGAAGAAGGCCAGGTTGGGTCGGGGAAGAAAGCACAGAAGGAAGTGCCTGCAGATCACCCCGACTGCCTCGCCGCAGCCGCTTCCGTGATTGGACAGGTCTGCTACATTAAGTACCCACACTTGATTCCAGCAGTGGTGACCGGCGTCATCACCGAGAAGGCGCGGTACAAGTGCAGCGCCCGATTGCTGGACAAACGCAATTGCCGGTTCGTCTTTGCTGATCGCATACTGTTAGTGGTTGTATGAGGAATCCCTGTTAACGCGCCGGTCTTTTACAGAGAATCTTGGCTTTCTGACATCATTGAAAACGGTGAAACTATTCCCACATCGAAAATACGTGTCGTGCGGCACACAGCCGAGTCACGTCGTCGCATGCTGGTGAGTTCTTGCCGTGCAAGCGCCTGTGCCTGACAAGCGTGCGCATGATTAATTGGCATTCGCTACCCATACAGGCCGAGCTCGACTTCCAAGTGCAGCGGCACCTAAAGGGTTCCACATCCACGTTAGGCTATGGAGCAACCGTCGTGGAACAGCCAGGCGTTCTGGTGGAAACGCTGCCGCTTGAGAAGCTGCTAATCGACAGGGCATCGGGGGCGTCGCGAATGTCTTTTGCACCAGAAACGCGCTCATACACAGCTCTCTCCGAGGTTACCCTTGCTCAATCTCCCACGGAGGATGAACGTTTTGTTGAGGTGTGTGACATGAACCAAATGAATTCCCTGCATTGAGTAGTCCGTAACCACTTCGCTCTTTTCGCTCACCAGACCCCGCCCCAAAGCATCCAAGAACGGTTCGCACTTGGCCAGACGGTGCTCAGCTTGCACTCCTCATGTTATGGTATTGTCGGCAAAGTCGTTGGCCACGATGAAAAGGCAAGCTCGATCACGATGAAGGCTTCCGTTCCCAAGACAGTGCTCAAACAGCATGGCTTCGGAATGCAGTTGATTTATCACCCGAAGTACCAGGAGAAGTACTATCCACAATACCAGGTCGCAAAAATCCTCGGGATCCGTGGCGACGTGCTCGGACGCATTGTTTCGTCTGTAACGTTCGCCCCCGGATTTCTCGAACTCGGTTTGTGTTCCAACAATCTCAAATTGCATGGGTTTCTCGCTCTTTATTTTGCAACTATGTTGTGTTTGCCATTTCCGTGCTCTTCCTAGGTTTGAATCTGCGAGTGGTGCGCAGAGCAAAGTCCCGACAACCAGATGGTACTCCTCGAGTCTGGTTGGTTTTGCCACAGTATTGCCGAATGATTGTGCAACGCGAGAAACCAAACATGTCGTTGGGCTCGGCAAAGAGTGCGAAGCCCACGAATGATTGGCAGAAGGGCGCTCCTAAGCACACCGAAAAGAAACGTGCTCGAGGCCCGCAATTTGAATTTTCGGGGCGAGCGATCCAACTGATTCAAGACTACGCGCAGCAGTTCCCGCAACTTCTCAACTACCTGGTAAAGCGCTGTTCCATGTGCTTTCGCCTATCGTTCGTTGCTTGATCATTGCAGTGCGCTTGCAGGCGAACACAAAGGAGACCCGCTTCACACAAGAAGGACTTAATGCATATGCCAACGATCCCAAGTTCGTGGACAAGGTCACTGCGTACCTGAATGATCTCCCCACCGCTAAATCGGACATGATTCCAGCGACGACCCGCACCGTATCGAAGGACGTGTCTTTGCTTATCGAACGCGCAATGGATGCGGTCCGTATGAAGGAAACTGCCGACATGTACGACAAGGAGTTCAAAGTTCCAGTTTGGTCATTGCTTCTGCCCCCCACGCGCGACTGGAGCATGCCTGTTCCGCAAGCCTTGAATGCCGATGGAACTCGACGTGTGACGCAGCCCGTTCTGGGTGAGCGTGTGATCAATGTCGGTGGCGCTTCCGTTCCGTTCGGAACACGCGGCATTGTGATCACAATCCACCCTCATTCACAATGCGTGGAAGTGGTGTGGGAAATCAGCATCATGGGCGCACACAGTCTTGCAGGCATGTGCTCTAATGGACGTGGAACTCTGGTGGCTTGGAGCAAAGTCATCAGCCTCACTCGGCCTGTGGTGTGCAACACCCGCCCTGGCGACATCACGCGTAATATTTCGAAGAAGTTGGCGGCTGTAAGTTTGAGTGCACCAGCGAAAACACAGCCAGCTAAGGCACAGGGCAGTGCCAAGGCAAAGAAGGGTCACTCCAAGGCCAAAGTCAAAGCCAACAGCAAAACGGCTACCCAGTCGAAGGCTGCGCCCAAGCAGAACGTCACCGCCCCGCAGCATGCCAAGAAAGCGACCAAGACCAAGTCGGCTGCAGCATCGCAAGCAGAAGCCAGCGCGAGCTTGAAAAACATTCTTGGTGTCGGACAAGCTGCACCAAAAGCACGGGCACCGCAGCAGCAGCAGCAGAAGCAGCAGATTCAGAAGCAGCAGCAGCCGAAGCAGCAGCCGAAGCAGCAAGCGCCTGCTCGGAAAGTGCAAACAAATGCTAACGGCAACGCATTATTGTCGATGCTTCGCGGCGGCTTGGCTCCGACGTCTTCCCCGCGCACAACAGCCACTGCTTCTGCGGCTGGAAGGCAAACAGCACGCGATCCTGCCCCGGCGCCGGCAAGTAGTTCTGGCGCAAAAGATGACTTCTTCGACAATCTGGGCTCGAAAAAGACTTCATCCGCTCCTGCGCCAGCGCCGGCACCGGCACCGAAGAGCAAGGTTGATGCTGACAATGCGGCACCTGCAGCGGCGGCGGCTGCACCCACCAACACAAGTGGTGATGGCACAAAAAGCAACGGCATGATCTTACCCGTGCAAATGCTGTTTAAGTGATTGGAGATGTTCCGGGTACCGCCT
>ENA-OWNT01002913-OWNT01002913.1-seawater-metagenome-genome-assembly--contig:-NODE-2913-length-16907-cov-3.636067_pt1 | contig 16907 bp, 19 predicted proteins | sample MGYA00238136_ERZ651165 | MGnify/ENA primary metagenome ERZ651165 (study PRJEB26861, sample SAMN08777766) | seawater metagenome | isolation source: coastal seawater | place: USA: Florida | collected...
CGTTTGTCGTTTGTCGTTCGTCCTTCGTCCTTCGTCCTTCGTCCTTCGTCCTTCGTCCTTCGTCCTTCGTCGTTCCGTCCTTCGCCTTTCAAAACACACGAACACACTCCGACGTCCGTCCACACCAACAACGAGACGTTTGTCCAGCGTGACGATGGAGGCATGATGTGCTGTCTGAGGTGGGAACGGGGGATCGCATGTGTAGACGTGTTGGGCATGCGGATTGAGACGGTGTGTTGGTGTGTCGGGTGTGGTGCTGAACGTTTTTATTTTGGAAAGCGCGCGTGTCGGGCGCACTGTTGTGGCACGCTCGTAGTTGCGCGCCGAGGACTCGGAGAAGAAGCACACGCCAAGGAACATATCACCGCGATTACTTGACCGTGCACTGGCCGCACTGCAAACTCTGCAAGCGCTGTCAATTTTTTGCTCTTTGAATTTGCGAAGGACAAATTTGAATTTGCGATGGAAAAAAATTGACACCTGACGTTTGTCGGTTTGCGACACGGCGCAGCTCGTGTCACACCTAGGCGTGAGCGAACTGGAGCAGAAGGCTTCGTACTGACACAAGATGCCGCGTGAGCAGCAACAAACACCACATTCGGCACGCGGTACTCAGCCAACGGCGAATGCGGGCTCGGGATTAACGGTGTCGCCACGGCGAGGTGGTCGAAAACGTACTGCCGCAAACGACAGTGATGCTTCCACTGATTCGGAAGAAGAACACTCGGAACCTGAAAAGGACTTGGCCGCGCCTATCCGCACCGCCATCCCCAGCGCTGCGACACCAGACTCCGGGACAGGCACAGCATCAGGCAGACTCACCGTCGAATGCTTATGCCGGCGGCCGACATCGTCAGACGGCGCAACCGATCGTGTCACTTGTTCCAGCGGTGTCATGTGCGGAGGACACTTTCACCTTTCATGTTTCGGGTTCGACGTTTCGAACCATCAGCACGACCTGGCCAAAAATTCCATTTGTCCCATGTGCGTGGTGCACTTGCACACGAACCCACGATCAGGCGAAAGCGCCGCGCAAAAGATACATACCTTGCTGTCCGCACATCCGCAAGGAGTTGGCGCACTCTACGACTTACCGGTGGCACACCACTTTCTCATTGGACAGAGTAAGTTGCTCCAGCAACTAGACTCGATGCTTCAAAGTGAGCCAGTTATGGACAGCCAGCAATTCCTGACTGCTGAACGTCTTGCCGAAGTCGCATCTATTCAGCAAGTTCTGTCGGTCCAGAACGCTGAGGAACTCCGGAAGGCAGTGGCCGTGAGTAACTGCATTTTCTTACGCAGCCGCAGTGTTCAAGAACATTTGAAATAACGTCTTGGTGTGCAGGCCGAAGCACCATCTAAGTGGGCACATCTTGAACATGCATCTCAGTTGGCAGCCCTGCGCCAGACGGAACTGCAGTTGAAGAAGTGTCGCCAGGTGCAACGAATCCAAAAACATGCGAAATCCCTACCGAAATCACGAACTCTGAAGTATCTGCGTGTTTGTTTGTTTGTTGACTGCTTTGTGAAAACAACTTGGTATATGAATACCATACGTCACGCCAGATGTTGGCAGCGTACAATTTCAAAGTCATGCGGCACTGGCAATTTGGTACGAAGCACTCAAACTGTGCATGCGTCCTCGTCCGAGCGGTGCATAAGTGTTTGTTTTTTGTGACGTGCATGCGTACAGAAACCTCCAAGCCAGTCACACCCACATTTGCCAAGTCCAAAGAGTTGCGGTCGAAGATGTGCTCCAAAGTAGGTGTTGCTGTGCACTCGAGGCTAGAGATGGTGCTTGTTCAATCATGCCATCAGTTCTCAAAGCATGACGCCGCTGTCCGTGATTAGGCAGTCGGGCTGTTTGAAGAGTTAAAGAGCTCTCAGTCCCAGACCCAGCAGCAACAGCAGTCGTTTCAGGTTTGATAGGCAGAATCGTTCTGGACCCGTTGTGTGTTGGTCGAAGTAACGCCGCGAAGGCTGCCATTGCAGGCCAAGGCGCACATATTTTTGTCGCTGGTTTCGCAGCTCAATTCGAATGCGTTAACCATGCCCTGGGATCAAGTTGAAAGTCTGTGTCCGACAACAGAGGTACCAAAACTGTTGGAATGTGGCTCGTATTGCCGTGTGCGGCTCGTGCAGCCCTGATATGATACACACCTGGCACAGGAACACAGCAGCATCCCATCTAAACCACGAACAAAGAAGCCTCTTGAACACAATAGAATTTCAACAAATAACAGCAGACGGACAAATTCACCAGTTCCAGTCACGGCAGTTGCCGTGCCCTCGGCCCGACATACGGGTCTGAGAATTCCACAACTGGCATCAGTTCCGCCAGCTGCTCTGCATGCGCACCCGACTGCGTCCACGAATAGTATGAGTGCTGCCTTTGGTGGGGCCGCGAGCACAGTTGCCTTTGGAAACATTGCCAGTAGAATTGGTTCGTGTCAGCACATACCGTAAGAATGGTTGAGTATTGAGGCTGAAATACACTATGGGTGTGCTTCATAGGCCTATATTGGGCCAGATTAAAAGCACACGTCGACAGGTTTGTTATTTAGTTTACCGTCGAAGCCACACAATCGACTTTGCTCACGCTGAGCTGTTGGACAGGGAACTTGGCAGTACGCTGGATGAGGGTCCCATGAGCACACGAACGTCGGCACGTGCGGTTTCCTTGCCCTTTGCTTGAATCGAGAGTCTCACCACAGGTCCGCCATCGAGCAGGGGCGAAGTGGGCGTGGTCTCAAACGCGCTGAACAGCAGCAATCTGTGCAGCAGTTACTGTAGGCAATCGTGGTCGTTTTGGACCCAAATATCTTGCGAATAACGAAATCCGGAAATCCAGAAATCCGTTGAAACTTCCACAGATGATGTGCTAGCTTCGCAAGATGCCCAACGTGGTAATGAACAAGAGCATTTCATCCTTTGATTAATAAAAATAAATAAATATGGTGGTCATCGTGAATTTCCCACTTGTTATAAGTTCAGCGAATGTTCGAGTTCTACGTGACAAAGACTGAGCTGCGTAGACCCATTGCTGCGGGCACGTGGTCGCAAAGTACAGCCAGGGGAGAGTCCAATTCTTTTTTGAGTTTTAGAATTTAGTTCGACACGTTGGTCTGTGAGCTGAGCACATCATAATGGCAGTGGACTACCCACTGATGGCGATGGGAGATAATCTCTTCACGGAATAAAAGTTCGCAGAAAGGTGTGCGACTGCGATCATTGGTACAACTTGATCAATTCATCTGACACTGCCGATGGTGTGAAAACGCCAATGTCGGTCACTAGCAATGTGATATAATCCGGGCTTGTATAGTCCCACTGAGGCATTTCAAGCTTCGCATTCTGTCAAAAGTGAGCGGAAATGAAAACAAATGTTAGACAAGCACAAAAGTCGCAAGATTGCATGACAGTGAGATTCAGGCGATCGCGGTAGCTCAGACATAAAGTATGGTTACATTTGAAATCATCACAATGTTCATAACCACAGGAATATAACGGTTGTCTTCATCACAGTGCACATGCGAACTTGCATTCATTCATTCATGCTTGAAGTATTACCTCAGGGAGTGCTTCGCTGTACTCATTGGATACAGTTATCTTTGTTCCTTCTGTTCCTTGTGTAGCTGGCGCAGCAGCGGTCATGGCCTGCATATCCACCTATTGTGAGCATCACAGATTCGGTGTTAAGAGGTTGAATTTGAGTCGCATGGGTCCGGCTGCATGGACACTCGGACGGATGACAGGCAGGCTCAGACAATCAGTTGGTTATATTTGAAATCACCACCGTAGTTCATAACCACAGGAATATAACAGTTGTCTTCATCACCCACGCACAAACACAAGTGTGAACAAACCTGGCTGATTGGGAATATACGCACAAACTTGTGCGACTCCACCGCAACATAGAGCGGCTTATTCATGGCACCAGCTACGATGGCGACCGTAGACGTGCCAAGCTTGTTGATGATACCACCGCTCTCTACAACTCCATGCGCCCCGACAAGAACTAAATCCACTTTTTCCATGATATAACCCACCGCCGCATCAGGCGTCAATGTCACAGGGACACCGGCTGCAGAAAGCTCCTTGCAAAATCGGAAACCGTCGCCACCTGGGCGCCCTTCTAGTACGAACACCTCGAAATGCTTTTTCTTGCTAGCGTGGAGGAGCAATGTCATCACGGAGCGGGAGTATCCGTGCACCAGCACCGTTGTGTCTTCTTGAATGAACCGATTTCCTAACTTTGCTATTTTCAAACGGCTTTGCTCGCTCGCCGTTTTGAAGTGGCTACCATGTTTCCGAAGGGCTTTCAGACATTCTTGAAAGTTTCCCGTGTCAGTGCGCATGACAATTTTCGATACCAACCGCAGGTACACATCACTACCAGTGACAACGGTGATGTCAGACACAGCCTCTTTGAGCCGCGAAGCGGCAGCGGTTAGCTCTTTTTGCAACTCGAGCACCGTGGCGGCTTTGGTTCGCATGACGACCCCATGAAGGGCGCAACAGGCGGCAATGGGGACCGCCGTCACTTTATCCGCGAGAGCCCTCTGGAAATCCTTGAGCAACTCCCCGTCTGCCATCTTGAAAAGATCTTCCTTCAAATATAGATTTTATTTGATTGCAAAATGTTCCGCAACAAAACAACAAGGAGGTGCAATTTGCGTTGACCGACTTGTGCTGCTGTGCTTGAAGTCCTTGCCCCGAGTCACGCCACGCGTAGCAAGACGCAACAAATACAGCCGGCCAGGTGAATGCACAGCGCAGCGCTTTGACCACAGGCGCCTTCCACTCCCACCGGCAGAAGCAGTAGTGGGCCGCTGGCAGAAAATCAAGCACCGGTCACGCGCCACAGTTTCTGCTTCAGTCCCAGCACGAGTACCATACTGCGATGTTGGCCGCTTCTCCTCTCCGTTTGATGATGGCCTTGCTTTTTGCTTTCCGTGTCAATGCCTTACCATTTCTCGTCCCGCACTTTTGTTGACTCACACACCTTTGCTACTCGTTTGGAAGCACCATTCACCGATGGATGGATGGATGATGGATGGACGAATGACAATGCCGCCCTTTCATACGTACATACTGCGACAGAAGGCAGCTCAGGCAGACGACGCAGCTTGTGTCCGGTTGTCTGTCAACAAAGCAGCAACGACGGCGAACGAACGAACGAACGAACGAACGAACGAACGAACGAACGAACGAACGAACGACGACGACGACGACAACGAACGAACGCCGACGAACAAACGTCGAACGATCCAAATTCTTAGCTTATCCATAATCACTATTCCACGTTTTCACGCCACTACCACCGCAGTTTAAAAGCGTATTCCTGATTATAGATACATTTGAACGCCCGACGAGCAACGAACGACGACCGCTATGTATCCATTATTAGGAATTTCGATGAAACACAGTGTGGTTTAAGGGAAGAATACGTGGAATGTCCTGAATAAGGATACTATGGGTGTAAGCGGCCATCAATGAATGAATGGGCTGTGAGTGAGTGTGAGTGTGGGTGTGGGTGTGAGTGTGGGTGAGTGTGAGTGACCGCGGGCAGGGTGAGTGTGCACTGGCAAGTCAGTGCATGGCTGCACTAACTCAGCACAAGGGACATGCGAAGCTCAGGCATCGATCGTCGTCATAATCATCATCGTCAGCAGCAGCAGCAGCAGCAGCAGCAGCGTCATCATCATCTTCATCATTTTCATCATCTTCATCAGCAGCATCATCAGCAGTATCAGCAGCAGCATCATCAGCGTCATCATCAGCATCGTCATCTTCATCAGCAGCATCAGCAGCATCGGCAGCATCAGCAGCATCACGTGCCACTCATCATCGTCAGCAGCAGTGTCATCAGCAGCAGCAGCAGCATCTTCTTCATCAGCAGTATCAGCAGCAGCAGTATCAGCAGCAGCGGCATCAGCAGCATCAGCAGCAGCAACATCAGCAGCATCACCGTGTGCCACTCCCAAGCTGAAATGTAATGATTCTGATTCTCCACTTCTTCGATCCTCTCTTACTCTTACTTTCTCATTGATTATTGTTGTTGCGATGTGTCGAATTACCTATCTAGTGAGTGCACAATTACCAGGTGTGCTTATGGTTCACAAGAACCGTGATCTCTAGGGGAGCACGGAAGCATCCTCAACACACTGTGCAACGCAATGTTGTCAGTAGAAAAGTAGTAAGCAATAGAGTACTTTACAATTCGCATACTGGTCTACTGCAACCATTCGTCAATATCGTCCTGCTGACCGTGGCCATCTCTAATATCTGCATCGAAGAGGAATTTCCCGTCATCATCATCGTCATCTTCCGGACGCCCCATTTCGTCGTAGACTTCTCGATCTCCATCATCCATGCCACCGCCACTTCCAGTACTGAAGTCATCCTCAAAATCGCCACCCTGCTGATCGCGGAGCTCCTCCTCGTACGCCAACTGAGCGTACTCATCATGTGCATATCGCTGCCACAGAGTGGTGCCAGGAAAGTCTTCGCGAATCTGCTTCTGTAAGAATGGGTCGCGACCTGCAGACGCAATACGCAGATATGAGGCGGCGATCAAATCAGGCACAAGCACAGCTCCACAAATGCGGTACCTTCAAAAGCCAGAAATTCGCCCAGATTGAACAAGACATCGAAAAACACCCCACTGCGCTCTCGGTTCTTTGGTCGCAGGAAGTCAGCCAGGTGAAATCGACCTAACAGAGGCAGTCGTTGACATGCATTGCTTGACGTCATATTGTGCTTCAACAAAATTAGCATGGACAGAACTTGAGCTCACCTGCAACACGTGGCTCCATGAGATCATTCAACTGGCACATGACATCTTCGAAAGGAATCTGCTCGTGACCGAAGTTTTGCATCCGTCGCAACTGTGATGCGTAAAAATATCGCATTTCTGACTCCGTGATGACGCCAGCTGCAGGACGAACATCCACAAAAAGTGTCAGCATCGTTTCATCGAAGCACATGATTTTGTTCCACAAACGTACTCATGTTGATGTCGGCAACTGCAAACCAGTAGCACAATGCCTCTCTGCTGGTCTTGTCGATTTCGGACAAAAAGAAGTAAACCCAATTTTCATACCTACAGTATTGTGCACAATCGAGAGCCAAGCAAGCTGTTGAGATGGGCCCATTTCGCATCTTGGCAACATGGAACACTCGTCGAGTCAGCACAACACATACGTCATGTGATCAGCTGGACCAGGATTCAAAACCCGAGGTGCCGCTTCCAGGACGCGATCAACTGCTTCCTGTACCGACATCAGTGACAGCGCGGTCGCATCAGCACACGTGTAACTCTCAACTGAGCGCATGCAACATTGTGATGACTTGCCTCGGTCAGGCAGTGGTTGCCGTAGCGTAGGAGATCATCGCGGCACAACAAAAATGCACGTTCGCGGTCCAATTCCCAAAATTTGCAGTAAATGACGTAGAAGTGTTCATACGAGAAAAACTCTCCGATTTGGTTGATGTCGTCCTCCTGAGACAACTGGTTGAGAGTCGGTACAAGAGTAGAATTTTCGAATTCGTACAGGGAGATCCGACCTGCCAAACAGTGCACGCATCACCCGCCGGTTAGTCGTCGGTTAACGCGCGAACCAAACCATGAATACCACTCACCATTCTGAGCTGTGTTGACGGTGTAGAAAATGCGCACCACCACCGTCAATGAGTACTTGTCTTGAAATTCGGCCGCATCTTTCAGAAAATCGAGGCCGGGGTGCGAGTAGAGCAGCTCGTCCATGATGTTCATGAAATCTTGAGGTTCTAAGAACGCGACGGCTGAACTGCGTTGGAAACTCATCCAAGCACTGTCGGCTGCCTCATCACCAATGCCGGCCAAGGCAGCATTGGTCTTCAAGAAACACGCAAACAGTTACAAGTAGGATCAGTATTATGTGGAACATTGGCCATCATGTAGTCCACACACTCACGTACCGCGTTTTGGCGATCAAGAGGCATCAGAATGTGGAAGATCTTTTCAGCCAACGTTTTTCCCTTGAGGTGTTCATGCCAATAGCCCAAGATGGCTGCGAGACTAATTTCAATGTCTCCATGCTTGGCCTCGTTGGCGTCAGCGTTGGTGGACGGCGACTTGTTGCTCACCGCCCATTTCGCAGCGTCGCCTCCATCATATTCGAGAGCATCATCGTACTCACTGTCCGACGAAGAAGAGTGGTGCTGCCGTGGAGAATTGGGGTCGACTGTGACCGCAGCGGCGGCCTGCGCAGCTGCGGCAGCTGCCGCGGCGTCTTTCTTCTTCTTTTTGCGTTTCTTCTTTTTGCGTCGCCGCCGCTGGTGCTTTTCGAACTCGACAATTCTGTTGAACAGGATGCCGCGAACAGGCTTCGGGATATTCCACAGGCCTCCTGCCACATCTGCGAAATCCTGCAATGGGATGCAGATGCGGGCGTCATTCGCAGAGCTAGATGTGTCCACAGTGGGGTTGTCCTCCTCATCGCCATTGTCACGAATTCGAATCGCAGAATCCACAGTGCTACGGATGAGCTCTTCCTGCTCGGCGTCGTCTGAAGGCACAGAGGCAGCCTTTTTTCGTCCCTTTCCCACCAAGGTCGGCTTGGTCGAAAAAAAGAATCGCGGGATGGACGAATTTACCAAGGCTTGTTCAGAATCGCGGCGACGGATGAGTGGCGAGCGCTTTGTCGCAGACGCAGTGTCGGAGTGCTTTTCATCAACACTGCCACTGCTAGACTGGCCGCTCGTGCGTGGCTCCGCGGAATCCTTCGAATCAACCTCTGCGTGTTTTTCTTCCGACCGGAACCCGAGCTTGGTTTCGTTGGCTCGCGGCGACCGCTTGCTGTCTACTGTCGCCTCGTCGCCACTGTGTCTCTTCTTCAAAACTCGAGACTTGGATTGGTGTGCGCTGCGCTGCTTCTTGTTGCTATTGTTGTTGCTGTCGGAGTCGGTGTGATCTGGAGTAGTGCTGAACTCATCGCCACTACTTGCTTCCGGTGTGTTGAACTCTGGGGTCTTGGACGTACCTCGGTATGAACGGATTGGCGATCGCGGCGGCGAGTTCTTGTTCATAGCGCTCGCTCCGTGATAGAAGTCGCTGATCATATGGGCCAGCGACAACGGCGCTTGTTGTATGTGGCTGCCACGCTTAATCTCGTCCATCTTCTTCAAGACACGCTGCTGTGTCTGGGTTTTGCTCATCCATAGCAAAAAGAGTTGGTCCACGCGCTCGCGGACGCACTGGTACTGGCGTGGCGATGGACTTTTGAGTCTGGACATCCCGCGTGGGGACGATGCCACGTCGACGGTGAGTGCAGGTTTGCGCAGCACTGACATGGTGGCGGCGGTTTGCTTCAACGCCACACACTAATGTGCACTCGCGAGGCGGGTGCGAGAGAATAAACTGGCGCCAAGCAGCAGATCGGCCGCCTGGCGAAGGGAGTTACTTGTTGGTCTTGGAGCACGTCGTAGCACCGCAGACAGGGCGACCGGCGACAGACGAGCGAACGAACACGCACGCACGCACGCACGGCACACACACACACACAAAACAGAAAGAAACGAAGAAAGAAGACACAGGCCCACACAGCTCCCAGAAATCTTGTGTCCAGACTACCTCCGATGTCTAGCATTGAATCGATGGATAACGACAATCACCTGTCCCGCGACCACGCGTGTTCACCCTGCGCGTTGAATGTATCATCGGTCTCTGCTTCACTTCCAATTCTTACCGTTCACCCGTTCACCCCTCCTGAACAAGGTACACGAACTGCGCGATCAGCCAACCAACCCACCAACCAGGCCAACTCACAACCCACCAACCCACCAACCAACCAACAGCCGACGCGTGCCAACACAACCGCACAACGCCGTTGACGTCCGGAGCTTTTATATCTTACGAAGGCAATCCAAAGTTGGCAAAGCAGTGCAGAAAGAAGCGAGTGATTGAAAGGACGAGGGCACATGAAGGAAGGAAGAAAGAAAGAACGCAGGCAGGAAAGGAAGGAAGGAAGGAAGGAAGGAAGGAAGGAGACCAAAGAAAGAGCCGAGCATCCGAACAAACGAACGAACGAACGAACGAACGTACAAACGAACAAAGGAACGACGAACGACAGAGCAGAAAGCGTCGAAGCGTCGATCGAAGGAAGGAAGCGTCGAAGCGTCGAAGCGTCGAAGCGTTGAGGAAGGAAGGAAGACGGAACGGAAGGAAAGCGTCAGAAAAGCAGAAAAGCAAAGCGGCGAAAACAAACCAAACACGCGCCTCCAACCACCACTCACCCACTCACTCACTCACTCACCCACTCACTCACTCTCAGCTCTCAATCATCATCGTCAGCTTGCTTCATTCATAGACTACTTGGCGTTGACTCACTCACTCACTCACTCACTCACTCACTGCACTGAGCTGACAGTGAGCTGACAGTGAGTGGCAGGCAGCATGGCAGCATGGCAGCCTGCTCCCTCCCACTCACTCACTCACAGTCACTCACTCACTCACTCACTCACAGTCACTCAACTCACCACTTTGGGAATGTATCTACAATCAGTACTTTTGTGGTATTGAATGACTGTTAATGTGGATAAACGGTGTAATGTCAAATGTAGATACTGCTGCCATATCATAATACCGTGCCGCCTGTGAATGAGTGAGAGAGTGAGAGCTCACCGCACGCATGTTCATTCACTGCCCTATCACTGTACAGATTATGTACATATTACCGTACATCGAATGATTAATGTGACGTAAAGCGAAGAAGTAGAACCAATTGTACAGTGTACATACAACAATGTACATGTCAAACGTACAGCTGAGATTGAGAGTGGTGAAGTGAAGTGCAGTGAAGTGAAGAGTGAAGTGAAGTGAAGTGAGTAATGGAGAGAACAGTACGTAAAATAGATTGATACAAAGTGCAGTATAGGGTACATAGAGTTGGTAATAGGTTATAGGTCGCAGGACGAAACGGAATAAGGAATGAGGAATGAAGGAATGAGGAATGAGGAATGAGGAATGAGGAATGAGAGGAATGAGGAATGAGGAATGAGCAAGTTGCTGAAACTTTTGAAAATAACAATACAAATTTTGAAAACTAAAGTTTTCGAAATGGTGTACCGATCAGTTGACATTGCGATTCTATTAAAACTGCTGCTAGCTCACAATCCCTACATACCCTGCCACCGTTCCTTCATTTACTTAACTATACAATTACCAAATTTACAGAACATAAAACCAAAAATCAATTGAAGGTGAATCGTCGATACCGTACTCGAGTACTGAGTACAAAAAGGGAAAGCGGCGGTGAGGTGTTCTCGGCGCCCAATGACCGACTGAACGACGTACGAACGACCGCAGTGAGTGAGTGAGTGACTGAGAGTGAAGCTGCGAGGTGGCCAGTGAGTGAGTGAGTGAGTGAGTGAGTGAGCAGTGCTGAGTGCTGAGCCGTGGAATAATATCTATAAACGGGAATACGCGGTATTACGGCTTTGAAAGCATTGTAAAACGGTAAAAATGTCAAATATGGATGTGTAAATTGAGTCGCGTCACAGTCTGTGAGTGACTGACTGTGGGTGGTCGTCAGCGGTCACTCACTCACTCACTCACTCACTCACTCACTCACTCACTCACTCGTCGAAGTCGGCGTCATCCCAACTCATTCTCAAAGGCGTCGTCGTCGTCGTCGCTTCGTCGTCGTCGTTGTTGCGTTGTCGCGTTGTTGCGTTGTCGCGTTGTTGTTGTTGTGTGGTGGCGTTGAGTTGCGTTGCGTTGTGTTTTGTTGTGCTGCGTTGTGTCGTCGTCGTCGTCGTCGTCGTCGTCGTCGTCGTCGTCGTCGTCGTCGTTGTTGTAAAGTTGCTGTCGGTGGCGCCGTTGTGGCGTTGTTGTTGGTCGTGGTGGTTGCTATCGGCGTCGTCGTCGTAGCGTGCTGTTGTTGTTGGTGGTGGTCGTGGTGTTGGAACTACGATAGCTCGCTGTGCGTTGTGCGTTGTGAGTTATGTGGTGGAGTTGTTGAAGTGTGACCTTGGTTGTTGCAAAGCAGTGGTTGTGCCTCGATGACGGCCCGGCGTCGTCGTCGCTGTGTGGTGGCTTGCTGCGTGTGACACTGGTGGCGTTTCGATGTTCACACAACATTGGTAGGAGTGCGGTGGCGGACGCGGAGCGACACGGTATGCGGGACGTGACTCGGTAACACCGACAGGAAAAATACGACGCTCACGCTTCAACCGCCTGAATTTTCTGGAAACAGAGTTGTTGTGAAACTTGTTCACTGTTCGCCGACGTTCCTTTTGTGTAACTTACCGCGGTCTCTTATGTTTGTTCGTCTCGACCTGTGAGTGTTTGCGTTCGCTGCCAAGCTTGCCGGATTCAAGACCACGCGCGGACTGTTTTGCGATTGAGGCCGGAGTTCGCATGGAATACTGGTCTCGTTGTCACTGCTCTAGTTTTTACCTTGAGAAGTTATTGTTTTTTGTGCATCGCTCTGCGTTTGGTTGCTTGATGCGCGCTTGACTGCCCAACGCGCAACTGCTTCTTGTCTACATCGGCGTCCGGGAACTGGGGTGTTTGTGTTGAGGTTGAAGCAAAAATGCCAACTATCTCTTTTAAACTGAAGAATGCCAAGACTTTGGACACCATTGATCTTCCAGATGGAAAACCGTTCACAATTTTGGACCTAAAATTCCGCATCGCGCAAACGAAGCGTTTGGGTGGACTCGATTTTGACTTCAAGATCCGAAACTCCAGTGGGAAGGAGCAGAAGAAGGAAAGCGACCCTGTCGTCCCTGGCGAAACTTACGTTGCAGTGCGTATCAACGCCAAGGGAAAGGGGTTACGGGCCCGGTTGAAAGCCAATGGGATGCCCACTTCTCTACCCACTGCAAAGACCAAGCCCGCGATCGTTGCCAAGGCGGTGTCGCCCGCTACTATCCACAGCCTCGCAAAACCACCGACAAGCAAGGCGTCGACACCGGCGACCACCACCAACAACTCACCACAAGCTGCAAGCCCGCCGAAACCAGCCCCAGTGGTACAGCAGAACGAAGAAGACAAAGACGAAGACGAAATCATCGCAGACATTTTGTTGTCCGAGCACGTTGCCCCTCGTGTCGGGCCCCGGATCGCCGGCGGCGCGACTGGACCCGGTGCTCCAAAACCTTGGACGGGTGGTGGCCCTCCCGCGTCCTCCAGCTTTTCCAACGATAAACCGAAACGCCCGCTGCCGCCAGGGTATCGGTGCAATCGGTGCCACAAACAGGGCCACCTGATCGAAGACTGCCCGACGAAGGATACCCAAGAAGTGTATGTTCGCGTCAAGTCAGGGCGCGGTATCCCTCTTCAGCACCTGGAGCCCATCGACGACATCGAGGCTGTGGATCCGAACGAAAAGCGAACCGTGGTGAAACAAAATAATCTGTATTACTTTCTTCGGGAAGAATTGAGCAGTCTTGCGCGTAAGGTCAAAGGTCTCGACAGCGTCGAAGGTGTGCCGAAGGACCTGATTTGTGTGATTGACCACAAGCTTGCTGTCGAAGCAATACAGTTCGGCTGTTGCGATGCGACGGCGTCCTACAGCAACGCCGTTAAAGCTGTGAAGAAGGTGAATGCCAATGGAGAGAAGTTCAAATGTCCAGCTTGCGGAGAACGATGCACGCCTCACGATTTGTACCCCGCTGAAGATATTCGCCGCAGAATCGCCGAGCTACTTCGCCGGCGTCGCAGAGGAGAAGATGTCGAAACTGCCCCGTCCGCGAAACCCAGCGACTCTGCCAGCCACAAGCAGGCCGCAGTTGTGACGGTCGACACCTCTGATCAGGCATCCAATGGTTCCAAGATTGCGTCGCCGGCCCAGAAAAGCATCCGCGATGCGTACGCTTCCGGCGGAGCCACCTTCTTCGGGCAACAAGGTTCGGCATCTCCGATTGCTCCAACTTCGGGCTCGAATGGCTCAGGATCTCCTCCTCAATATCGGCCCCATCACGACTCCGGCGTGCCGGCCGCCGGACAACGGTTTGTGAGTGGCCCGCACGCCACGCAACACCCACCACCGCGCTGGTTCCACAACCCGCCACCGTTCATGACTCCCGCTGTAAGTTCGTGTTTTGTTCTCGACTCTTTCCTCTTTCTTCAATACATAATGATCATTACCTGCCGTTTTCTGCATTGATCCGTTTTGCGCAACAGCATCCAGCGTCACCACAACAATTTCGGGATCACCAAGAGCAGTTGCGCAGTAGGAATGGACCGCGTGCTAGTGATCGACCGAGCGATCGATCGCAAGATCGCCCGCGCGAACCGTCGACTCACCGTAGTGATTCTGCACGCGGTGCTGGATCGCGCAGCCGTTCGAAGGACCGCTCCCATGATCGAAGCCGGCGCAGCCGAGGTAGCAGCCAAGATAATGGGCGCGGGGACCGGGGCCGGGACCGACATAGTCGTGATCGCAGTCGAGATAGAGACCGCAGCCGCGACCGTGATCGTAGCCGAGACCGTGATCGTAGCCGAGAGCGCCGCAGTAGTCGCAACCGCAGTCGTGGCCGCAGCCGCGACCGAAGTCGGCATCACAGTAGTAAGGATCGACACTCCTCGTCGAGACGAGACCGAAGTCGCGACCGCCGTAGTTCCGGAAGCCGACACAATGACAAGGACCATAGCCGCAGTCCAAGACGTTCATCGTCATCACACGACCGCAAACGTAAAGTGGACAAAGATTCGCGAAGAGATGGACGCCGTCACGACGATGCGGACAAAAGCGACGTATCGGAACGCTCTAAGAGGTCCCGACATTCGCGAGAATAGCTAAAGTAATTTTTTTACAATGCTCCAATGGTGACGAACAATTTCATTGCTTGTTTTGTGGCGCATAGCATACAAATCGTAATCATTTACATGCCTACTTTGAAATAAACAAATAAAAAATGTCCAATGTATAAAGTTCTCTCACATGATACTGTTTCAGATGGAGTTGCTCATGCTACCACTGTCGACGAGGCCAGATACAAGTACTGTTCCTTTGTTTGACCGAGAGGTCTCAGTGCATGTCATGAAGATGGCGGCTTCAGTGTCGACACCTTCTTGACCGGTGCCCTTTCTAATTCCGAGACAATTTTCCCAAGGTTGGAACGACTTAGCCCAATGCGTACCATGGCTTGCACGACTGTGGGCACGCTGCAACAATTTGGGGGTGCAAAAACATGTCACATTCTGCGGCTCAATCTTCAAAAACGTGGCGGCAGGCGCACCTGTCATGCTGCATTGCAGTCTTGAGGAAGTGGTAAAAATCACTGTCTTGAATCACGGCATATGCTTCGGTCGGTGACCGTATGATCTTCTTCAGGCTGGTTTTAATGAAATCTTGCTTCTCTTTGGGTGTATACGCCCTTTACATGATTGGGCACACGGTGAGAACACTCACAAAGGCAAAAGGCAGTTCTTGCCACAATCATTGCAGGAAGGTCACCTGTTTACTTCCAGTAATCGTCGGTATACCCGTGGGATGCCATACAACTTTGCGGCACCGTACACCGCCCACGGATTCGCGACCAACTTCATTGCTGCTGGCACCATCAACGGCAAGTGAAAGACCATCTTTCCAGGCTTCCAGTTGCAGTGCTACACAGTCACCATCACGGAAACGATGCAACAGCCACACAAAAGTACAGCAAGAAACTCGATGTTTTAAGTTTTGCCGTGACTCTGGGTTTGATATTTCTGAGCCACAGCTTAGTATCGTTGGACCACGAAGGTTTCGCAGTCCGTGCTCAAATTATATCCGTGGGTGCACGCCCTGATGCCTGTAACGAGACCACAGTCGAAATCAAACACGAATACACACACTGGCCCTCACTGTCCATAGAGTCACCCCACGCGTCCACCCACAGCAGGCGTCAAGCTGTGCTTCCCGAAACCCGCCACCAAGTGGTCACAGGTTTGGTTTCGTTGCGCTGCTCGAGCGTGCGCCACAACAAACCCAACGCAACGTCTGAGCGGCGGCCCACAACAAATACATACATCGTCAACACCAGCCACTGCACCGCTACTATATATAAAAACCGTAACCAACGAAGACACTAAGTCAAGCAACCCGAAGACAACACAGGAGGAAGGAAGCAGCAACAAACCCAACCACCAACCAAGCCACCGACAACGACGACGACGACAACGACGACAACAACGACAACGACAACGTCTATTCAATGCTTTGATGCTTTGATGACTTTAAAACGACAACGACAACGACAACGACAACGACAACAACAACGACAACGACGACGACAACGACTTTGAAAGAACGAAGGAAAGAACGAACCGACCGACCGACCGACCGACCGACCAACCGACCGACCGCACGAACGACCCCCACAGTCCAAATCCGAATTCCGAATTCCGAATCAAATTCCGAAGTCCGAAATCCGAAATCCGAAGTCCGGATCTGAACGAACATCCGAACACCCGAAGGATCCAAAGGCCGGCCGGTTGGTCGGTCCGAACATTCGCTTCGCTGCGCTTCGTTTCGTTTCGCTTCACTTCATTCACTTTCATCTCATTCCACCATTCAACAACGAACCCACGGACCACAGAGAGCCTGTACGTTTTCATTCGATGGATGGATTGATGGATTGATGTGAGAGAATCGAGAATCGACAAGCGAGAAACATGCAAACGTACAGGCTCACATACATTCCGCACTCACTCACTCTCAGTCAGTCACTCACTCATTCACAGTCACTCACTCACTCTCAGTCAGTCACTCTCAGTCAGTCAGTCAGTCAGGCGGCAGCCGTCACCAAGTCCAGCGCAGAGCAGTCAGCGCCAACACAACACTCACTCACTCACTCCCACAGTCAGTCAGTCAGTCAGTCAGTCAGTCAGTCAGTCAGTCAGTTCAAGCTCAGTGGGACTGTGAGTGAGTGAGTGA
>ENA-OWNT01002915-OWNT01002915.1-seawater-metagenome-genome-assembly--contig:-NODE-2915-length-16899-cov-4.119903_pt1 | contig 16899 bp, 20 predicted proteins | sample MGYA00238136_ERZ651165 | MGnify/ENA primary metagenome ERZ651165 (study PRJEB26861, sample SAMN08777766) | seawater metagenome | isolation source: coastal seawater | place: USA: Florida | collected...
AAACGGATAATTTTGGGTCATATTACTTCGAATGCTCCAGCAAAGACTTCATCGCCACATTCGACAGCAGTCACAGCAACAATCTCTTGCGCGTCCACTTTCCACGCGCGTCGTTGCCGACCCACCACAACCAACGGCAGCGACGCACATGCAATGAAAACGCCAACGTTGCTGCAGTGCTCTCTCTCCCACACAACAAGACACAACCAAGCCACACGAAGATAACAACCCACGCCACCGTCGTTACATCTATCTCCACGTCTCCGACGCGCACTCAACTGCAGTGCCAGGTGCCAACTCGATCCAAACCTCAACCAACAGCTCTCATAACACGGCAACGACGTCGACGAAGTCAACCACCAACCAACCACCAACCGCCCGACGAACAACCACACAACCACAACGAAACAACGACAACGATGACGAACGACGAACGACCACCCACCACCCACTCACGCACTCACTCACAGTCACTGCTCACTGTCACCCACTGCAATTTTGAAATTTCAGCGAGACCGCCGCCGGGAGCGAAGAACAAAGAACAAAGAACGAAGAACGAAGAACGAAGAACGAAGAACGCCTCCTTCCTCACTCAGTGTCCCCTCAATCAACGAATCAGTGTTCGATTTTCAATTTTGAGTCAAAAGTCAAAAGTCCAAAAATCAAAAATCAAAAATCAAAAGTCAACAATGCGTCCTCTTTGTATTTTTGTGTTTTATGTTTTGTGTTTTTGTGTGTTTTTGTGTGTTTAGAGAAGGACAGCAGCAGACACTGGCCGTGATGCAATGGGCACCGCAGTGCAGGTGAATAATAGCGAACGTCAACATCAAAAATGACAAAATGACAAATGAAAAATGGAAAGTGAAAATGTGAAAATGTAAAATGTGAAATGTGAAAATGTGAAAATGTAAAAATGTAAAAATGCAAAATGTAATGTTGACAATGTGAAAATTTAATTTGATTTGGTTTGCCTGACTCTCACACACTCTCACACCCACCCTCACACTCTCACAACTCTTGCTGCTCAACTCATCGCCATCACAGGTGAAGAAATGGTGTTAGTGTTAGTACTAGTACATTCATGTAGTACCTGGTACCAAGAATCACACGCAGCGTCGTGTGCGGGTGCGCGGCGAAAAAGTTGGCAGTTGGAAACTGCACCAACGCCCACCGCCGCCCACCCACCACCCGCCGCAACACGCAACCAACAAACCCCGCGCGCACTCTTGGTGATGATGACCGGCGGACGTGTCAATGGGTGCTTTCACGTTGACCGCAGCAAGGATGGTGCGTTGGAGCCGGACGATTGGCCTTGCTGTTGCGCAACCAAAGCCTTTGGCGAGAACATGAGATGCCGCTAGGCGACGGTGGCTTTATTGCGTGAGTGTTTGGAAGCCGTGTCGGTGTCATTTCGAAGAAGTTTGACTGCAGAATATGATGGCCATCGCCACGATCATGCTGAAACGGTGCGACCGCTTGCGATTGTCACCGAATGATCATAATAGTTTGAGTTTTCGGGGTTGAAACCCATCATTGTTTTGTCCACAATCATGTCAGCACCACAGTCTCCGGTGCAGACGCGCCGAAGAGGAATCAAGCCAACTGCTTTGAGAGACCTCCCGACCCCTGTCAAGGCTAGCCCAAAAGCAGAGCTGAAGGTGAACTCCAAGGCTCGCCGTGTTCTCAGCTTTGCGGATGACGCTGAAAATGGAAATTGTGCAAAAGAGAATGACATTAAGACAGAGCAGCGAAAGCAGGTGCCGGTGCTGCCGCTGCGGCGCACACTTATTCGATCCAGCAGCAAAAAGTGCTGGGAGGCCACCTCACCTTTAGTCGGTTACCAGCGCTGGCGCAAAATGCAGTATTCTATGAACTGGAGAATGATGATTATCTTACGAGGATTGGCAAAAATGTCACTTCTTCGACTTACCGACCCAGCATCTACCCTCAAAGGGAAAACAGTTGTCGAAATTGCGGACGGGGACCCCAATCCAGACGCTGATGTCAAGTTTATGGAGGATGGGAGCCACAGACTGGCCCCTGACTCCATTTTACATAGCTACGATGCAAAGGACACTGTTCCAAGTTGCATTCTACTTGGATGCCCTGGACATATTAGCATTGGAATTCTGTGGCCTCATAAAGGGAAACGGAAAGCTTTCATTGAGCATTTTGACTCGCGTGGAATCAACGAATCCATCCAGGCCGGAGGAGGATCATTTTTGTTCTTGCCGAACATGAGAACATTCTTCAAGAATCAATTCGGTATTGACAAGCTCAAAACAGTCAACAACGTAGATTTTCAAGAGGTCGAATTGGATGTGTACTGTCAAACATGGATATTTTACTTCGTGTACATGCGACTTATCCACAAGCACTCCGCAGCCAGGATACGAACGTGCATTGACATGCTGACTGCAACGCAGAAGCTGGACGAAATTAAACGCTTCCAACATTGGCTTTTGGAGGGCGTCGAATTTTCTGGGTACTGTCCCGGAGTTCAGGAGCCACAATCCACAGAGGATTGTCGCCATATTGATGTTCTGGACTCACGGTCATCAAGAAAGAGTTTCAAGCTTCCGTACAAACCAGCTCCGTCACATCTACGTCGCCTCTCTTTGTCCCCTGTGTCAGCAGCTATTTTACTGAAACAATCAAACACAGGTATGTTCCGTGCAGAGTAATCCACATTGACCATGAAATCTGTGCTCATCTATGTATTGGCACTTAGGTACTCGGACTTTACGAAAATCTACGCGGCAGCGAAGACAGTACGGCGCTTGGCGGCTTAAGCGGGGCCAGTGGCGATATCAGCGTCCTGGATCAAAGACCACCTCGAAGTACACCGAAATTTCCTGGGAGGGAGGACCTGATGTCAAGCTTGCTGAAATACTGTTAGAGCCCGGCTTGCGCTTGTGTATACAGCTTGACAATGATTCAACCTGGCGACTAGTTCCACTTGCGACAGGGAGCAAGGGCGTTGGTGGACTGAAAAAACTAGTTGGGGGAAAGCCGGCCGATTCTGTAAACGGCAATGAGTCGCCTCATGAGGACAAAAAGGTGCCCACAACCAAGAGTGGCGTTGTGTGTGCCTTTGCTCTGGGTCGTAAGCGTATCACAATAGATTTCAGCTCTCAGCAGCTCGGTTATAAGCATGGATGTGTTCTGCTCCGCCCTCAATCCTAGACGCTGCATTCTTATATTACTATAACTTACGGGAATTACCTGACGGTCTGTTGTTTCTGTGCCGCGTTGATTGGGAGGAGCGCTTGTTCGCGTGTGAGTCGTCGATGAAACTGTGTGCAAACCAACGACTGTGACTTGATTTCACCATGGTGTCCTGGGCGCTGGCGAGTGCCTCTTGCGAAACTGTAGGTGACCGTGGCAGAGTTCGGTTACGATTGATGGGAATCTCAATGGTCATAAAGTCGTCTGCCAAAACTACGTCGCCGGAGAATGTGGCTTTCGCGTGAGCTTGAACAGCAGCCTGCGAGTTACGAGGACATCTGATGAAACGTACTTGTGCACCGCTACAATGTGGGAACGTACCATTCTACTCCGTGACGAATGAAGTTTGGGGCTGAAATGAGTTAGAATCAACTTTTCCGCTCCAACATCTGTTGCAAACTGCCCGGCCATAGCAGGTGTGGAATGCCCACTGTCGAGACTTCGTTGCATAATTGATGTTTCAGCTGATCTTCTCTGACGCTCCTTCGCTCGTCGAGCCCGTGACAAGTGCGGTGGTGGTGGCGGCGGCGGAGGAGGATCCATGAGTGGCCCAACACTATTTAAGGCCATATCTTTGGCGCTTTTCTTTTTCTTTTTCTTCTGCGAGCGTTTGCTGGCACCGTCGGGGGATGGAGAACCTGGTATATGCGACACACAGTTTGTCGCTTCATGGACAAGAACGTCCGATCCTACACAGTGCCTGGAAAGCGGTACCGAGTTGCAAGTGTCTCCCAAAATAGAAATGCGTCGTCCTTGGATGGATTTTGAAACAATGTCCTTCGCACGTAACTCTCCATCTGCGAGCATGACGTCCTTGCCTTCCTTGATTTGACGCAGTACTTTCCAGGGTGTCTCTAATCCACGTTCCAAACAGTATTGAACGTTTTCAGGCGAGTTCAACCGTTCTTTGAGGGCGGGTGAAATTTGAACGTTGCCAGGAATATCCTTCTCTGTGACGACATATCCAACACAGGGGACGTTGTGAAGCAAGGGTGCGGCCACGACACTAAATTTGTCCGCTTCCGGCGAGTCATCCGAGAACGGCAACTCCCAGTAATATTCATGAGCTTGGCTCGTAGAACTGGCAGTGCGTCCATCTTGAATCATAGCTCGCTTCTTCTGTCCACTGTCAATACTGATGCGTTGGGGCAGAATGTCAAGGCCCTGGCCTTCCTTCTTATGTCTGGGCAGCATTGAGTCTCCACTCCCAGCTTGATATACGATGGGCAACTCAGTGTTGTCCCACCCATGCAGTTCATGCACCACGTAGTTGACAGTCGCATTGGCGTACGTGGCATGAAGATTGTAACGAATGAATTGTCGAAGTCCCGGCGGCCCAAATATCTCAACAAAATCGCTGAAACTTGAAGCGTGGCCGAAGAGAGAGCATAACAAGCCAGGGATTCCCATTACATGGTCACCGTGCATGTGAGTAACAAAGATTTTGCTCACGTTGCCAATGCCCACATCTGCACATCTTGCGATTTGTCTTTGGCTGCCTTCACCGCAATCAAACATCCACACGTTGCTTGCAAATTTGAGGGCGATACCTGACGCGTTGCGATTTGATTGAGGTGACATTGAAGAGGTTCCAAGAAAGGTCAAGGAAACAGGCGGGACATGAAATTCGGGGTTGTGGCCAGCGTTCTGCTTCTTGGATGTCACTGCAGAAGATGTGGAGCGACACGATGGTCGCAAATGTGGGCGTAGGCATGGGGCCCTGGCGCTGCGGACCACGGCGGTCCACATCCTTCACGATCTCCACAACATCGGAGAGATTATGCACACATACTACATTGGCAACAGCCAACAAACGTCCGCATCCGAAATGAAAGACAGATGCTTTCGGGGCTGAAAAATTAGCGCCTCCTCTCAAAAATAATGACCTCCAAAGGCACTCATAGTCTCATAGTCCCCAACTCCACTTCCGACATTCTTGTGTTTGCCATGAATTTGCGACCCCTGACGTGGCGCATGGCACGTCGATATTTGCGGCATACTCACGGCAGCACAGCACTCGTCCATGGCATCTGTCGTTCCTACATTTTTATGATTGGTGGGCTAGTCTTGTCGGGCTGGCTTGGCAACCACGGTGTGTGGTGGTACACCACCGAGCCGACCGCAATCCACAACGCTGTTGTGTCGTTTGTATTGCAGACGACTGTGGACAGTGGCACAGTGGCCGCGCTTTTCATGTTGTTGCGACTCGAACACAAAGAAAGACATCGCAAGACACTTCCGCCACTCACGAAACAACATATCTACATTCAGTAATTATGTGTTTTTGCTCTTCTGTCCAGTCAAGTCAGTACACTGTCTCGCTAAAACTTCATAAAGTCCTGAAGCAAGATATGTTGATGCAGGCTGGTGTGGGTCGCCGTGAATGGCCACGCGGCACGTGGCATACACGACGTCGTTTCCATCGTACGCGGCGACGTCGCGACGTCGCACGTCGAACATCGAACGAATCACGCAAAAAGTTGACCACCACAAACACCACGATAGCGTACGGCGACGGCGACGGCGAAGCCGAGCAGAGCGCTGCAGCGCCACCATGCTGGTTTGTGAACGTAACCCCACTTTCTCTATCGCCAAACCCACATCATTAAAGGCAGCACAACACAGGAAGACAAAACTCAGGCCTCTGTTGATGTGTTGACGTATTGTTGTAGGAACAACGGTGTAGAGTTGACTGTAAACGGTATGACAGGTTTGAGAAGAAACCGACCGTCGCGTTAATTTGGAGTAGTCTGCTCCTTGTCACGAGTTAGTGCACCTCTTTCATTCAACAGTTAGCGCATGTGATTTGACACGAGCATTGTGAGAAAAGACGCGCACGACATCAATTCTTGTGGGAACGAGATGGATTTCTTGGCCAAACGAACAAAAGACGGTCACTTTTAGTCACCAAGTACCGAACTGAATCAGGCCAACCTTGAGGCGGCCGCGGCTCCAATGTGATCGCCCTACGCTTTCAACTGCGGGACGCATCGTAGATATACAAGCTCTTTCGTGATGCTGTTGGTGCGGAGCGCGTTGACGAGCGCCCGCCACCATGGACGCGGTTGGTTGCCGAGATCTCAGACTCGCGTGCCAGTGTCACATGTTCGTGCTCAACTCCCACCAACGCGGATGTTTTCGGTTAGAGTGCGTTTCGCCCCAAGTCCAACCGGGAGTCTGCACATTGGAGGTCTTCGCACTGCATTGTTCAATTACTTATTTGCAAAGCGCATGGGAGGGGCTTTTGTTCTTCGTATCGAGGACACTGATAAGACCCGGGAGATTCCCGGGTCGATCGAAGATATTCAAGATATGCTTGAATGGTGCAATATAGTTCCGGACGAAGGTCCCCTGAGCTGCCAACCAGGGCCACATGGCCCCTACATTCAGAGTGAACGGCTCGAAATTTACCACGCCCATTGCGAGAAACTCGTTGACAGCGGCGCTGCGTATCCGTGTTTCTGCTCAAAAGAGCGACTCGCAGAGCTCAAGGCATCGCAGTCCCGGAACGAAGGCTCGGAGAGAACGGGATACGACGGTCATTGTGCACATATCGATCCCGCTGAAGCGAAACGTAGGGTCGAAGCAGGAGAACAACATACCATTCGGCTGAAAGTCCCTCGACAAAAGTCTTCCAAAGACCACCACTGTCACGTATATTCGTGTTTGTGTGAAGAAAACGAAAAAGTGATTTTCGACGACGAGCTGCGTGGCACCATCAATGTGGACGTCGACCGCATTGACGACCAAGTCCTCCTGAAATCAGACGGGTTTCCGACGTGAGTACAAGTGTGGTTGTTCTGTTCCTGAAATATAAATTCGCTCATGTAGCATGACTATTACTATTATGTGAAGGTACCACCTCGCTTCCGTGGTCGATGACCACTTGATGGGGATTACGCACGTGATTCGCGGGGAGGAGTGGTTGTTGTCGACGCCGAAGCATGTGCTCTTGTATGATGCGCTGGGGTTCCCACGGCCAAATTTCCTGCATTTACCGCTCCTACTTAACGAAGATCGTACCAAAATGTCAAAGCGGAAAGGCGATGTCTCCGTCAGAAGTTTCCGAAATCGTGGCTTCACTAGCGATGCGATGGTGAACTTCGTCGCATTGCTGGGATGGACCCCGCCGTCATCCGCCGCCCACGCTCGCCACTGCGACACCACTGCGTCAGAACACGAAAATGACGATCTCAAGTTCTCGGATCTTTTTTCACTTGAAGAATTAATCAAAGAGTTCAGTATTGAAGACCTTAGCTCATCGCCGGCCGTTGTGAGTCTTGAGAAGCTGAGGTGGATGAATAGATGGCATATCCAAGAAATGAATTCGCGCCCTGATCGGCAGCACCAGTTGATCTCGGAGCTTCGCCGCAGCTTTCTGCCCGCTTGCGATCACCAAAATGCCACGGTGGCTGGAATTCTAAGCGCGATGGCGAAATTTAACGAGCTTGATGCTGACAAAAATGGCTACGTGGAGGGTGAAGAATTGGACGCTCTTTTGGCCTGGACGCGTGAGGGCCTTCCTGACGTGGACGGGAGTCAGGAGTTTCGCGACGAGATACAAGCGCGCCTTCTGCAAAAGATGGACATTGACGGTGATAATCGATTATCTTTTGAAGAATTCGAAGCATGGTACGTGGAGACCAAGACTGGATTGCTGCGGTTGCTGAACATTGCGGCGACACGTGCCGCCGATGACGACGAGTGCACGAGTTCGGCACGGCCAATCGTTTGCCGAGACGATCCGGAATGGCCGTCCGATGAGTACCTGTCCGCTGCCGTCCGTCACCTCGGCAAACGTTTAACGTCCCTTGCAGAATTTCCTCAGGTTGTCACCAATTATCCATTGTTTGCTTGTCGCTGTGGCACTGGGGTTACTGACTTTGTGAATGCGTGGTGTGCGTTGAAAGGTTGCTGAGTATCTGTTCCGTGCTCCGTGCTTCAAACCCGGTGGTGCTGGCGGAATCGTCGCTGCTGGGATGCTTGCGAAAGAAGGAGGAGATGCGGCCGCTGTCTCCCGTACCTTGGGACTTCTGCACGAATCGTTCGCTGAGGAAGTTGGACCAGAAGGCAGTGGCACGTTCGAGTCACCAAAGACAGTCGAAAAGTTTGTGAAAAAATTTGCAAAGAAGAATGGTTTGAAGCCACGGCAGCTCATGTTTCCGGCCCGTGTCGCTCTCACAGGTTGCGCTCAAGGTGGTGGCTTTTATGAGCTCATTTACTTGCTGGGTCGGGCTGAAACGCTGAGACGGCTGGAAGCATTTGAGTGCCACGTCCGTGAGTATGTTGATGCGCACTCGACAACGAGTCAACAATAATGTAACTTGTGTGCTGGGTTGGCCGTTTCCACGCTTTTTGCGCAAGAGGTGTGGCCCGCGGGTTAAGTGTTTGTTCAAACATGTTCAATGGCATCGTCGAATCCAATGACAGGCAATGTGGTTGTAGCGTGTTGTCGATGGGCATGCTGTGGGTGTGGTGTAATCGTGTGGACGTCATTGTAATGCGTTTATCTTTAGACGCGCGTTAGTGCGAATGGCCGGCCACAGGCGCATGGTTTGGCCCCTTCCGCATAATGTTGTACGCTGAGCGTACAGTCAGTCGTGAGCCTATTGTTGCCGGCAGGGGTAGAGCCAGATCGCGCGACGCACGTGACGCAGAGTCCGGCGGGGAAGTCGCCATGGGCTGTTGGCGTGGCAGGCGTCGCGGTGGAAGTTGTAAAAATGGTTGTGAAACGAGTAAAAAAAATCATGGTTGCAGGTTGCAGGTCGCGTGCGGCGGCTGTGCACTGTTCACAACCCGCAGGGCTGATTGGTTGGTGGGCGGCTGCTGAACCACAGTGTCAGATGGGCGGTGCTTGTGGGTGGTGTTGTGGTGTTGGTCGCTCTCTCTGAGGAGTGGAGTGCGTGTTTTTCGTTGGTTCGGTGCAATTGCACGCCGTGGAACGTGCAATCGTGGGATTTGTGGGAGTTTGTACGAATTACGCAATTTCTTTACAGGACGGCCCGGACAAAAAAGAACGCCACGGAGCTCCCGAAAAAGGCGCCGAAAAAGACGCCGAAAATAAAGGGGCGCCGTGACCCGTTTGGCGTTATTACGCAGCCGGTGGCCCCCAGTGGGAAAAGTCGTTTTTCCACGAAAAGAGGGTGGAAAAAACGCCGTTCGCGCGTCGAAACCTCGAATTCACCATCGATTTCGTCGAAAACGCCGGAATTTTTGTTTCGAAATTGCACATTCCCCACTCAGCCCCCACAAAGTGGAAACACACCTCACACCGTACCCCTCACACAACACAACCAACACAACACAACCAACACAGAAAACTTGCCGCCATCCACTGCCCGTCAACGATCGGCGACGATGTGACGACAGACGACGTGACGACGAAGTGACGATGTGACAATGTCGTGTCTTCGTGACGACGATGTGCCGACGTGACGACGAGCTGACACTTCGACATCACAACAACCAAGGAACCAAGGGTCATTGCTCTCCGACTAACCCCTTACAACAACACGCCACCGCCACCACCAACAACAACAACAACAACAACAACAACAACAACAACAACAACAACAGTGACGACGACGCCGCCAACAACGACGCCGACGACGACGCCAACTAAACTTCCACATCCAACATCCAACGCCCCCCCGACAAATTGAACTGCAAAGCGAAGAAACGATGATGCGATGATGTAAGCACGCGACGTACAATACAACAACGCACAAAAATTCATCTTGTGTGCTATGTGAGACAGGTTGCAACAGCTGCGACACACGCATGCATCATGAAAACAGGACAGACCGAACAATAAGGATGATGATCACAACCAACGCGACACTGACTGACATGCAGAACGTGGCTGAGGTGTTCGAGTGTCCGGCGCGCCACATTTTTAGAAATTGCTGTGTGAATCTTTAAATTGTGCAGCTGCCAGAAGCCACTCCTGCACATTTTTACAATACTCCAGACAACTGTCCACTGTACGCTGCTGTCACAATTGGCGTTGGGCATCTTCCTTCTTGGACCAGCTGTTACTCAAACTTACGCTTGCCGAAGTCAACACCACTCTTATTGTGGAGTGCTGTAATGCTGGGAACGTAAATCCGCCATTTTGTGCAATGGAAAAGGTCAAATCTTACTCGACAGCAGGAACTGTCAAGGCTGAGAAGCTCAAGGCTGTTGCAGCAAAATTTGGACTCGATGTCAGCGACACTAAAAAGATGTTTGCGTTCATGCTGGGATGCACAAGTTCAGAAGATTTGCGGCAAAAGCGCCAGGTTGGTGACATCTCAAACTGCAGCAGTTGCTGAATTTCGTATTGACCGCTTCCGCCACATTTGTTTGTGGTAGAAACTTGTTTTGTACACAGTTCCGCATGTTGCACAGTGTGCGATGGTGAGGGTCTTGCTCGACTATTTGGGATTGAATTACCAAACTACGCCGGCCTTTAAGAGCAATATTAAAGAGCTGAGGCATCCGTCGTTCCTCGTAAAGTTTCCAAGTCACTCAATTCCCGCAATTCAGCATGGTCAAGTTGTAAGTTATTCCGCGGTAGAAGTTGAGGTCCCGTGTGACCCATCCGTGTTCTCATTACTCTTTTTCTCATGATCCAGGTTATTCACGAGTCACTGGCTATATTTTCATACATTTGCAAAGCTTTCCCTCAACAAGCAACACAGAAGCTCTTTGGGAGCGGCCAACCAAGTGATACCTACGCTGTTGAGGATGCTGCCAAAGCCGTTCGACGCATTTTCTTGGTACCTTTGATCTTTATTCGTACAAGATTTGTGGGCCGGCCCTCTACTCACAGTTACCTTGTTATTTCAGGGACCGTTTCATTGGAATCTCATGGGATACACGAAAGAGTCCACCAAAGATTCGATACTACGTGCATTTCTCGGGTACGTGCTTTGTTGCGCCCTCCTATTTGAGAGTGCAGGATTGTCTGACAAACCTGATCTCGCTGGCTCATCCACAGGATCCGAGATAGATTGGTTCAATTTTTCACCATTTCACGACGAAACTTGAAAGCGCAAACAAACTCCGCTGGAAGCCCAGAGCGCGCGCAGTTCTTATTCGGCCATCAGCCATCAGTCGCTGACATATCACTTGGCGTTCGTCTTTCAATACTTGCCTTCATAGTTTGCTTCACAGGCCAGACCCGTACTAACATGTCCGTACATGTGCATGCAGGTGTTCCTTTTCACCCTGCAAATTTGTGACTTAATATCAACGTTGCCGTGGGAAATTCAAGAGTGAGTCGACATAAAGTGGCATGTATTTCATGTGATGTATCCAATTTGACATGTTTGATGCGTGTTCCACAGGTACAGTTTCCATTGCAAGAGCGTATTTCGGCTGGACCAAGTATTCGACGGCAAAATCAACGGTTTCGGTACTGGTCTGCTGCAGGTAAACTTTTTGCATGAAGCCATCCACGTGCACCGTCAACGTTCCAATAATTACATCGCGGCATGTCGCCCATTTAGCACGTCGAAAACCGCACGGAGGAGCTCGGCGGACCCATCGACGTCCCGCCGTATGAAGGCACACCTGTGTCTCTACCCAAACCTGCCACTGAGCCAGTGGCACGTCATACTCTAGGTCATGAGTGAGAGTTGCTCAACTAGCAAAAAACAAATAAATAAATTACGTGTACTCACTGCATTCTAGTTTTCGCGAAACAACCTCATCAATGAAGCTGTTCGAGTTTCAGCTTTAGGTCGTCTAGTTTTCGAGAGTTTTGTATGCGCTGTGCAACGCTTAAAGTAGAGCCATCAAGAAGATCAGATATTACTTCGATCTCATGACGTAGCTCCTTCCGGAGATTTTGCTTACGGAGCCTCTCTTTCAAGACCTAACCACCGCATAACAGCAAGTAGATTCAGTGACCTCCACATAATCATTGACTGTATGTGGATCTTCGCAACGTACACTTTCTAGCTTCGGGAGGAACTGGAGAATGAGCTTAATTGTATCCTCATCCAGTGAAGCACCAGCGCGTAGGAGTGCGTTCACGCTCCGACTCCGTTTACAACGCACCGCCTAGGACAATAGTCAGACAGCACGTTGAACGCGTTCTCTCACGAAAAACAGTGTCTTGCGAGAAAAGCCGATCAGACAAACCACCATCAAAGGCGTCATTCCCATTTCATTTTCGCGATTGGGGTCTGCCCTGTGGAACACTAGAGTTTTGAGAATATCTACCTGATCATAGCTTTAGCAGAAAAACAAAACTCAGCGAAAACTTGGGAACGTCCTCGCATGCTTGAACGAAACCCACTTACACAGCACATTGGTGCAACGCTGTGTCGCCCCATTCGTTTGCGTAATCCATTTCGGCGCCTTCATCAATGTACTTTTGCGCCAGCTTCTCATCTTGTTTCCGGATCGCCTCAAAAAGCAACGCAGACACTTTGTTCCGATGTTCCTGAAACAATGCTGACATAATGCCCTGCGAAGTTTCACGTTTCGTCCACAGACATCAGCACAATGTTTCAAAATCCATGAAAAGTGAAAAACTGTATTAGAGTACTACTCTAGCACTCTCTGAACGTGCAACGATACGATCCTCCAAACAAACCAGCAACGAGAGTGGAAGGCCTCATCACGGCTTGCTCATAGCATCAAAGTACCAGTCGCGCCTATCAAAGGAGCAGAACCACAGAACAACGTGTAGTTACAACTTGCACGCCATGCTATGCTTGTGTGTATGATTATGTAAGGTACTCGAGTAGGGTGGTGAGGTTGGTCGGTAGGTGGATGGATTGATTGTTAAACTCGGTCGTCGGTTGTCGGTCGGTAGGTAGATCGACAGTCGCCGACAGGTAGGTCACGGTGTCGTCACGGTGTCAAGTGTCAGGTGTCAGTCAGGTCGATCGAAAAGTAACGGAGGCACAAACAAAGACCAAACCGCAAACAAACCTCGACAGCCCTAGAGCAACAGCCTGTATATTACAGAACCTGGAGCAGCGGCTTCAAGTCATTACTTGGAGCTATCCACTGTTTGGACAAAGTCGCCAGCGCAGTGCGCAGTGAACGAACGAACGAACGAATGAAGTGAATGAATGAACAAAGCACTCACTCACAGCTCACTCACTCACAGCTCACAGCCACAGTGCGACAGTGAATGAGTGAGTGAGTGTGAGGATGTGAGGATTGATTGTTCGTTGTCGGTTGAGTGAGGTTGGTTGCTTGCTTGGCAGTGAGTGAGTGAGTGAGTGACTGTGGGACTGTGGGACTCTGTGTGTGTGTGTGGGTGAGTGAGTGAGTGAAGTGAGTGAAGTGAGTGAAGAGACTTTCAGAATTTCTTCCTCTCTCGTCGTGGCGCTCACTCACTCACCCACTCAGTGTCAGTCAGTGACTGTTAGTTGAGATTGGAAGAGAGAGTGACCAGTGACCAGTGACTGACTGACAGTGACTGAGTGACTGACTGTGAGTGAGTGACTGACTGTGGCTGAGTGACTGACTGACTGTGACTGACTGGTGGTGGTGGTGGTTGGTTGGTTGGTTGGTTGGTTGGTTGGTGGTGCAGCAGCCAGCCAAGCTCCCACCTTCTTTCTTCCAACTGCCACTTCTGCTCCCTCCCGTTCACTGTCAGCGCCCTTTGCGAACGAACCTTCCTTTTCCTTCGCTCGTCCCAGGTTTTCCCGCCGACAACCAACCAACCAACCACGAGCCAGCCGACACCCGACTGCGACCGCAAACCACGACCACGACCACGAACATGAACGATTGCTGGCAACTCACGTTCTTCCAACTCCCCGCTTGTCACCGGCGTCACATTTTTGACTTACGTGTGTCTCGCGGAACGCCCGATGCGAACGCTCTGCCAACGTTTTTGTCCTTGTTGAAGTTGTCCCTGTCAGCCTGCCCCGCTCCATGCATCCAATCAAAGTTGTCAGAGGGAGTGCAATGAAGTGATTACCGTGGTGTAGTGCAATTACACCCAACAGCCACAGCCGTCACGATGTGGCTGCGCACAAGCCAACATGCATTGGTTCGGAACTGGGAACACATCCAGCGCTACAAGAATCCACAGACGATGCTGCAACTTTGCGCGGGGACTCCCTAGCTGAGCGTGACACAAAACGCGCAGCGACGCTACCGGAAACTCAACCTCGTTTCAGCCATTCCAAAAATTGATCTTATATTTGTGTTGGTACCATTTTCTTCTGCAAACGCGTCAAAAGCTAAGTTCGCGCAGTAACTATTTTAACTTGACGGAGTTCCCAATGGCGGACATTTACATTCCAAGCACCCGGGGCATCGTGAAGCAGCTGCTCAAGCTGGCTAGCGACCCCGAAAACCATGGATTCATTTTCAAGGAAGCAGGTTTGTTTCTCAATCGTGACGTCTGGCACTCTTGTTGGCGTTTTCTGATTGTTTGGGCACACTGTAGGTTGCATTTCCGGACTTGTGGGTTATTTGAAGAATGCTGACGAGGACACCGTCTGCATGGCAGCTCAAGCTCTCCAGTTTCTTTCTGTGAAGCGAGCCAACCGCCCTAAAATCTTGAAGTTTTCTGAAGTGATTCCCAATTTGACGGCGCTGACGACGAGCAACAACAGCAAGATTCGCGACTTTGCTTCCGCGTCGCTGAGCAATCTCAATGCGTACGTACTGCACGGCGTTTCGCTTTTGTTTGTTGCCATGCATGACATATTTGCGAAATGCAATATAGATACTCCGACACAAGCAAAAAGCTATCAGAATTGGCACTTGCGGCCGCGAAACTGGAGAATGACGAAAACAAGCAGTCAGCTGTCACGGCCAGTGGCATTAAGAAGAAAACTATCGTCAGCTTCGTTCTGGCTGTTGATGACTTGAAGGTTTGTTCGGCAAGTTTTTGTCCGTTTCTGTGCCAGTGTGCTCACACTGCGATTCTGTACAGGACCCCATTGTCCATGCTGCAGTGGAGAGGGCTCTCATCTTCGAGAATGGCGTCACGTCTGTAACCCTGGACAAGAGCCGTGGCCAAGCCACAGTGTTTGGTTCTTCAACCATCGATATCATGGATCTTGTAGCTGCCGTTCGGTCGAAGGGATTCACCTGTGACACGTGGGAAAATAAGCGAAAAGCAAATCCTTTAGCTAGCAGTCCTCCGGGCTACCTTGACGAAGTTTCCGGCTTCAGCAAGAAAGGTGTGAACCAATTGCAATGAGCATGAGATTGTATCGTTGAAAATTCATGTGTGATTTCTGCATGTGTAGCCGCTGTTACCTCGTACGGATTTGCCAGTCTTGAGTCTCGTCTTAACCAGCAGGCTCTGAACAAAGAGAAGAATGAGCGATCAACAAAAATTATCAGCAAACTTGGCGGCGCTTTGTCTGCCGCAAAAAGCTGGTTTTGGTAATCGCAGACCGAGGCCGTGATTGACATTCCAAGTGCTGTTGAAAACTGATGTCGCAAACAATACTTCTTGTATTACTTGTCGTGTTCAAGAAACCAACTGCGACATCTTGATAGGAGCTAAGGAATAATACTACTTATAATAGAACTGCCATTGCCTTTTTCACTATCCATTGTGTCCACCGGGTGGATTTGATGTATTGACATGCAATTGATAATCAGTGAAGTCGACGCTATCGTTCGACCCGTCCTGGGAGCAACTCGCGACAAAATGAGTATCCGTGGCAGTGCTTGTGTCGGACCGCTCACACAAAACGACTCGTCTTGAAATGGTTGTGGCATCCAAAGCATGTGATGCACGATGTCGATGATTCGGAGCCGTCGTGTAACCCTGCATTGCACATGGTTGCGCACGTGGTTGCCCTTGCAGTCCTCTGCCCTTGTCCGCAACACCTGTTCCAGTGTCACCAAATGTTCCACACAGCTGGACATGACGCTGAAGTAACCCGCTCGCCTCACTATCAGATACGTTCTTCGTCATTGTGCGCCCGTCCACCACGACGATCTGAGCAGGGCTTCGAGACATCCGCAGAAGCTTGCCCAAGTTCAGTGTTGAGATGCTTCGCGGTATTGGATGGTGACAGAATCTATTTCGCATTGAGCGTGTGCTGGGTACACGGGGTCGCAACATTTCGGTTTCCTGTTCTAACGTGCAGACTCCCGACCTACAAGTGCAGGTATCAATTAGACACAATTCTTCAACTGGTAATAATGAGTCGACATACCCCGGACACTTATGTGTATAACAGACGCAGAATTCCACAGCAGGAGCCAGAGTGGAGAGGGCGTGGCACAGTGATACCAGTTGGTGGTTGATCAGTGAAGGCTGGTACGTAACAAACAAAAGAAGTCCGGCAGACGGATCGTCCCTTTTGCGACGACGGACGAGATCCGCAGCATCTTGGATCGTATCAACCAACACATGGCGTGCCCGGTGTTGCTTGGTACGACTCAAACGAGGAGCTTGCCCTTTGGCCCGCAACACATTTTCCCAGCCACTCTGCGATGTCTTGATATCGACAGCCACAGAATCTACAACATGAAAGCAAAGACTTGAGGGTGTTTCAATGCAGGTTGAGACAATTGCAATACTAACCTTCCACCACGAGATGTTTCGCCGCCGCCTTTGCCAGTGATGTCCACTCCGTTAATGTGTCCCGCATCTCCAAGCTGTTACGAAGAGTAGAACCAACAAACACCAGCGCGCAGCGACCGAGTGGCGATGCAGGGGTCGCGTCCCCAGTGCCCTCAAGATTG
>ENA-OWNT01002918-OWNT01002918.1-seawater-metagenome-genome-assembly--contig:-NODE-2918-length-16888-cov-15.160907_pt1 | contig 16888 bp, 21 predicted proteins | sample MGYA00238136_ERZ651165 | MGnify/ENA primary metagenome ERZ651165 (study PRJEB26861, sample SAMN08777766) | seawater metagenome | isolation source: coastal seawater | place: USA: Florida | collected...
GAGGGCCACTTCGTCCTCCGTCGCCGCTCGGTGTCCCGGCCGGCGGGGCCGCATCAGTCCTGGCCCTCGATCGATTTCGGCAAGCGTCGGCGGGCGAAATCGCGCCAGTCCTGGTCCGGCCCCTGCATCTCGCTCGCCGGATCCCCCTTGATCCGGAGCGAGAGCGCGCCATGCCGCCACAGCTCGGCGAATCCGATCCGGCCGGAGAGCGCATGGGCCCGGGCGCGCACGCGCAGACGGTTCATCACGGCGAAATTGACCGTCGTCGCGATCAGCACGACCGTCGCGGCGGCCGCGGCGAGCGCCCCGATCCAACCGGCGAGGCGCCAGCCGACGATGACCAGACAGATGAACGCGACCCATGGCAGCACGTTGTCCGACATCTTGTAGACCGGACTGCCCGGCCGATTGAGGAGCTTCAGATCGAAGCCAAGGTCGATCCGCCCGTCCCGCTCGGCATACCAGATGCGCTCGAAGAGCGCCTGGTCGACCTCGCCGGCGGTCTCGGGATCGTCCTGGATTTCGCGCATGCGCCACGTCGCCGGCTTGCGGTTCGGTTGGTCCGGCGGATCGGCGCCGGGGCGGGTTCAGGAAATCGGCACGTCGACGATATGCCGCTTGAACGCCGGGCGGGCGCACATGCGGTCATACCAGCCGCGGACCTTCGGCAGGTCCGGCCGCTCGAACGGCAGGTTGAAGAAACGGTGCAGGGTCGGCCCGAACGGGATGTCGGCCATGGTCAGCCGGTCGCCGCCAAGCCAGTCGCGGCCGTCCAGCCGCGCCTCGAGGATGCGCATGTTCGCGACCGACTGCGTGACGCCCGCGTCTATCGCCGCCTGGTCGCGCTTCTCCGGCGGCGTCCGGACGAGTTGCCAGAAGACCGGCGTGAAGGGGGCGTTCACCGTCGTCTGCTGCCAATCCATCCAACGATCGAGATCGGCCCGCCTCGCCGGGTCCTCGGGCCAGATGCCGCCGGCGTCGTGCTTCGCGCCGATATAGCGGACGATCGCGTTCGACTCCCAGAGCACGAGATCGCCGTCGACGATGGTGGGGACGCGGCCGTTGGGGTTCATCGCCCGATATTCGGGCGTGTCGACGACGCCGAAGGACATGCCGGCGTCGATGCGCTCGTGGTCGAGCCCGAGCTCGCCGAGGTGCTGCGGGCCATCGAGGGGGTCGACGTGCGGCAGGCCTATGCCCAGGCCCTGCCCGAGCTCCTGGGCAAACTGACGGGCAGCTCCATCCGCGTCCCCACCCCGGATGTCTCCCTGGCCATCCTGAACCTGAGCCTGGAAAACGGCACGACCAAGGACGAGGTCAACGACTACCTGCGGGAGATGTCGCTGCACTCCGAGCTGCGCAAGCAGGTCGACTACATCGATTCGCCCGAAGTTGTTTCCACCGACTTCGTTGGCTCCCGCCGCGCCGGCATCGTCGACGGCCTGGCCACGATCAGCAACGACAAGAACCTGGTCCTCTACGTCTGGTACGACAACGAATTCGGCTACAGCTGCCAGGTGGTCCGCGTGATGGAGGAAATGGCCGGTGTGAACCCGCCGTCGTTCCCGGCCAAGGACGCCGCCGCCACCCTCGCCGCAGCCGGCCTGCCGGTCGAGGTCGGATAGCCCCACTTTGGCCTTTCCCGGCCGGTTCTCTGGAATCGGCCGGGAAAGGGCACCACAATGGAGCCATGGAACAGAACCCGGTTGTTGAACACGAGACCACCCTGGAACACGCGCTGGACGTCGCACGGAGCAACGCGAAGGAAGCGAAAAGGCTCCTTGACGACGCCGTCGCCAAACGCCATACCGGTGAAGTCAACGACGACCGGGTGAACCAGCTCCAGTCTCTGCTGGACCTGGCCAACGAAGACCTGAAACGGGTCACGCGGGAACAATAATCCCGGCTGCCCTGCTGCCCGGCCACCGGTCCTCAGCACTGTGGACAACGTCCTTGGTGTCACACCGCTGGTTTAGGCTCAGGGCGTGCAACCAGATCGCCGCCCGCGGATAACCCCATGACCGTCACCTGGACGGAGTTCCGCCGTGCCCGGCGCCGCTCCCGGCATGCCTGGATGATCCTCGCCGCAGCCGGGCTGGCCCTCCTCGGCGGCCTGGTCTGGTTCTTCACGGCCGGCCAGTTTGCCGCCGAGGAGCCACAGACCCCGGGTCCCAGCGAGGCCCCCGTGCTTGCCGGCGAGTGGATGGACGCGGTGGACGCCGTCCGGGCCGTGCCGGAGGGAAGCGCCGCCAGCGTGCTGGACACCCTCGCGGTCAGAGGCCGGGCGGCCAAGGACAACTATGACAGGGCCGCGTTTGGTCAGGCCTGGTTCGACGTCGACCGCAACGGCTGCGATACCCGCAACGACATCCTCCGCCGGGACCTGCAGGCAGCCGAATTCGTGAACGGATCCCGGTGCCTGGTCGCCGGCGGCACCTTCCGGGAACCCTACACCGGCCGGACGATTGCGTTCCGGCGGGGCGCCGAGACCAGCGCGGAAGTCCAGATCGACCATGTCGTGGCACTCGGTGATGCCTGGCAAAAAGGGGCGCAGCAGCTCACCGCTCAGCAGCGCGAGCACCTGGCCAACGACCCCCTGAACCTGATCGCCGTCGACGGTCCCGCCAACCAGGACAAAAGCGCGTCCGATGCCGCCACCTGGCTGCCGCCGAACAAGGCGTTCCGCTGCCATTACGTGGCCCGGCAGATTTCGGTCAAGGCTGCCTACCGGCTGTGGGTCACGCCCGCAGAGAAGGAGGCGATGAAGCGAATCCTCGGATCCTGTCCGCAGCAGCAAACCATCGTTCCACGGTGACTGCGGCCGCGCTTACGGCCCGAATGCCTGGCCCTTGAGTTGTTCTTCGAGCCGCTCGACGTCGTCCCTGCGGCAGAGTTCGGTGGCCGGGGTCATGACAGCGGCGCTCCCGGCAGCCACCGCCGCGCGGAACGCCGCCTCGATACCGCGCCCCTGGGCCAGGCGCAGGACGAAAGCGGCGAGGAAGCTGTCACCCGCCCCCACTGTGCTCCGCACCGGCACCGGCGGCACGGCCAGTCTGAGGATTCCGGACTTCGAAGCAAGGACCGCTCCTTCGCCGCCAAGGGTCAGGGCGACGTGGTCGGCGGATCCGTCCGCAACCAGGGCCGAGGCCGCCTCGACCTGGCTGCCGGCACTTTCCAGGGTGGCTCCGACATGCAGCCCAAGTTCGCGGCGGCTCGGTTTGACCAGGAAGACCCCCTCGGCGAGTGCCGCGGTGAGTGCCGGGCCGGAGGCGTCGACAATGCAGCGTGCCCCCTGTTGGCGCGAGAGCCGGGCGACCTGCGCGTAAAAGTCCTCCGGGACCCCCGGGGGAAGGCTCCCGCTCGCCACCACGAATCCGCCTGCCGGGATCGAATCCGCCAGCAGCGCCAAACACAAACGCCATTCGGGCTCACTCAGCACCGGACCCTGGAGCACGAAGCGGAACTGTTTACCCGTCGTCGTCTCGTCGACGGTGAAGTCCTCGCGCGTGCTGCCCTGGATCGGCACCACGAGGGCCGGGAGCCGTTCAGCCTCGATCAGCCGGCGGTACGCCTCCCCGGCGGGTCCGCCCGCGGTGTAGACCGCGAGGGTCCTGCCGCCGAGCCGCTGCACCACCCGGGCGACGTTGATGCCGCCGCCGCCGGGGTCGAGCCGGCTGGCGCTGCAACGCAGCTTGTGGCCGCTCATGACCTGCTCCGTTGAAGTACTGATGTCCAGGGCGGGATTGACGGTCAGGGTGACAATGGGCTGCATCGGCGTGGGCACTGAAGCTTCCATGGCCCCAGCATAGGAGCCCCGCCCAACACTGCTCCCGGGCTGGAGGACCCTTGTAGCCGCTCTATTTCCCGGCAAGAATGGGCGCGGCGGGACCAACAGCGACGCCGGAGCACGGGAACGGGAACCATGGCACATAAAATCGGCGGCGCAGACAAGGGGCACAAGGACGGCCGGAAGAACGGGCACGACGACGGGCACAAGAAGGGCTCCGGACGCAAGCCGCCCCGGCTTGCATCCGGCCTCTACGAGGCTGAACTGTTTCGGCTCCAGGCCGAGCTGGTGGCCCTTCAGGAGTGGGTCCGGAGCACCGGAGCGCGCGTCCTGATCATCTTCGAGGGCCGGGACGCGGCCGGCAAGGGGAGCGCGATCAAGCGGGTCACCGAGTACCTGAATCCCCGGTTCGCCCGGATAGTCGCCTTGCCGGCACCCACGGAACGCGAACGCGGTGAATGGTACTTCCAGCGCTATGTGCCGCACCTCCCCGCCGCCGGGGAGATCGTCCTGATGGACCGCTCCTGGTACAACCGCGCCGGCGTCGAACACGTCATGGGCTTTTGCACCCCGGCCGAGCACAAACGCTTCATGGCGCAATGCCCGGTCTTTGAACGACTGCTCATCCAGGACGGCATCCTGCTCTTCAAGTACTGGTTCTCGATCAGCCATGCCGAACAGGAGCGGCGGTTCAGATCCCGCTTGGACGATCCCATGCGGCAATGGAAGCTCTCGCCGATGGACCGGGAAGCAATCCTGCGCTGGGAAGACTATTCCCGGGCCAAGGACGACATGTTCGTGCAGACTGACACGGCAGAATCACCGTGGTACGTGGTGGAAGCCGAAGACAAACGCCGGGCCAGGATCAACCTCATTGCCCATTTGCTCTCCAGCATCGACTACACCGAAGTGCGGACAGAACCGGTGACCCTGCCGGAGCGGCCGAAGGCGGTCAACTACACGCGGCCGCCGCGGGAACTGTTCCACTACGTCCCGGACTACGCGGCGAGCCTGGAGAAGCCGGCCGAGAACTGAGCGGAAGGCGACCCCCCCGCCAAGGCACGCTGTGGCTTGTGTCGGTCACGCCGCGGAGAAGGGTTGACGGTACTCAATTGACTTGCTCAGTAGACTGCAGGATGGACATTCTGCGATATATGACGCCGTTGCTTGGCACCTGGCAGGGGCAAAACCGCTCCCGGATCATGCCCACGGACGACTACACGGACTCGGCGGCCACCGCCACAGCGCAGGTGACCGCGGTGCACTTCGCGAGCCTCGCCTACACCTGGTCAGACGGCGAGAGCCCACAAGAAGGCCTGTTGCTCCTGGCTGGCGGAGCCTCCGACGCGGAGCCCGCCACTGCTGTGTGGGTGGACTCCTGGCACACGGGCAAAGCACTGATGCAGTTCTCCGGGGCCGTGGACCGGGACGGTGTCCTCCGGCTCAAGGGCACCTATGCGGCGCCAACCGGCCCGGACTGGGGCTGGCAGATCCACATCCACCCGGGGGAGGGCCAGGGCGGACGCATCACCATGCACAACGTCGTCCCAGCTGAGGACCCCTATCAGGTGGTGGAGCTGGTACTCGAACGGTAGGGTACCGGCATGGACATCATCCTCGTACCCGGATTCTGGTTGGACGCCTCGTCGTGGGAGGAGGTCACCCCGCCGCTCACCGAGGCCGGTCATAAGGTCTACCCGCTGACGCTGCCGGGCCTGGAGTCGGCAGACGCGCCGCGCGCCGGCGTCGGCCTGCGCACCCACATCGACGCCGTCGTGGCGAAGATCGATACCTTCGACGCCCCCGTTGTCCTGGTCGGACATTCGGGCGGCGGCGCCATCATCCACGGCGCGGTTGACGCCCGTCCGGACCGGGTGGCCCGCGCCATCTACGTGGACAGCGGGCCGCTGGGGGACGGCGGGGTCATCAACGATGAACTCCCGGCCGACGGCGACGCAGTGCCGCTGCCGCCGTGGGAACTCTTCGAGGACGCGGACCTCATCGACCTGACCGACGAACTGCGGACCATGTTCCGGGCCCGCGCCATCCCGGAGCCGCGCGGGGTTGCCCAGGACAAACAGCAGCTCCGTGACGAACGCCGCTACGAGGTCCCGGCCACCATCATCGCCTGCGAGTTCCCGTCCGCCATGCTGACGGAAATGATTGCCGGGGGCCACCCGTTCGTAGCCGAACTTGGCCGCATTCGCGACGTCGATTACGTGGACCTGCCTACCGGGCACTGGCCGCAGTTCACCAAGCCCGCCGAGCTCGGCGCCGCCATCCTGGCCGCCGTCGACCGGACGGCCTTCGCCGGGTAGCTCCCGGGCGCGTCAGTGGCCGAACGGGTCCGGGTCCACGCCCGGCATCCAGGTCAGGCCGGGAACGCCCCAGCCGCTCCGCTTGGCCTGCTTCATCGCCTTGCGCGAATAGCGGTCGATCAGCCGGTCCACGTAGAGCTTGCCGTCCAGGTGGTCGTACTCGTGCTGGATCACCCGGGCAAACCAGCCGGTCGCCTCGAATTCCACCGGCTTCCCGTCGCCGTCGAACCCTTGGACCCTCGCCCATTCGGCGCGCTTGAGCGGGTACTGGCCGCCGGGGAAGGACAGGCAGCCTTCCTCTTCCTCATCGGGATCCGGCAGCGCGCCGGAGACTTTCGAAAGGGTCAGCACAGGATTAACCACGACGCCGGTGGGCGGGGCGCCGTCGTCGTTGTCGTACTTGTACACGAAGAGCCGCTTGCCCACCCCCACCTGGGGGGCGGCGAGCCCGACGCCGTTGGCGGCGTCGTTGGTCTCGAACATGTCGGCGATCAGGGTGCGGAGCTCGTCGTCGAAGACTTCGACTTCCGCGGCCCGGCGGTGCAGCACGGGCTCGCCCCAGATGGTGATGGGCAGGACGGTCATGTCAGGAAATTTCCTCGGGTGCTGTCGGTGAAGGGCGCGTCAGCCGGCGATGGTGCGGCCGACGACGTCGCGCATGATTTCGTTGGTGCCGCCGAAGATCGTCAGCAGCCTGGCGGCAAGGTAGGCCTGGGCCACCGGGTACTCCAGGATGTAGCCGTAGCCGCCATGCAGCTGCAGGCAGCGGTCCGTGACGGACTTGGCGCGCTCGGAGGCCCACAGCTTGGCGCGGGCAGCCCCTGCGGCGTCGAGCTCCCCGGCGTTGAAGGCAAGGATGGCCTGGTCCACGTACGTTTCGGTGACCTCCACCTCGGTGAGGATGTCGGCGAGTTCGAAGCGGCTGTTCTGGAAGTCGATGATCCGCTCGCCGAACGCGTTGCGGTCCTTCGTGTAGCGGACGGTCGCCTCGTAGACGGCGCGAACGACGGCGGAGCTGGCCACGGCGATCGCCAGGCGGCCCTGGGGGAGCTGTTCGGCCGCGTACTGCAGGCCTTTGCCCTCCTCACCCACCAGGTCGGCGTGCGGGACGCGGACGTTGTCGAAGAACAGTTCCGCCGTGTCGGAGGCCTTCAGGCCCATTTTGTCCAGCTGCTTGCCGGTGTTGTAGCCCTCGCCCTTCCGGACCATGAAGAGCGAGAACGAGTCGTGGTTTCCGCGTCCGGTGCCGCCGTCGGTGCGGGCCAGGACCAGGGAGGCGTCGCCGGAGATGCCGTTGCCGATGAACGTCTTCTGGCCGCTGATCAGCCAGTCGTCGCCGTCGCGCACTGCCTTGGTGCGGATGCCGCGCAGGTCGGAGCCGGCCCCCGGTTCGGTCCAGGCGACGGAGGTGACTGTTTCGCCGGACACCATGCCCGGCAGCCAGCGGGCCTTGAGGTCATCGGAGGCGTAGGCCAGCAGGTGGGGGAGGACCATGTCGTCGTGCAGGTGGAACGCCAGGCCGACGGCGAGGTGGTTGCTCTTGGCGAATTCTTCATCGAGCACGGCCCGGAAGCGGTAATCGCTCATTCCCATGCCGCCGAACTCCTCCGGCACGGCCAGGCCCAGCAGGCCCTGTTCGCCGGCCGCCGACCACAGTTCCCGCGGCATCATGTGCTCGTCGTCCCACTGGGCGTAGTGCGGGGCCACCGCGCGCGCGTTGAACTCCGCGGCCATCTCGCGGAACATCTCGTGGTCTTCTTCAAAGAGCTTGCGCTTCACTGCGTTTCCTTCCAATGACAGATCCTGGGATGACTGCTCCGCACACCCGGAGACAACAAAGGCCGCACCGGATATCCGGTGCGGCCTTTGGAAAAGGTCGGACAATCACTGCCGTCCTTCATGAGGGTGAGCGACGGGGGTTGAACCCGCGACCTCCTGGACCACAACCAGGCGCTCTGCCAACTGAGCTACGCCCACCATGTGCCTCTCTGGCGCCCTCCGGCGAACCGGCTGGCTGGAAAGGCAACGACAAATAGCTTACCTGTTGTTCGGGGGTGCTTTTGCCACTTTTGCGATTTTCGCCAAAATTTCCCCGAAACGTGGCGCAGATTACTTTTCGGCGGGACCGTTTTTGGCAGGTTCGGCTGCGTCGCCGCCCATGACCCGTTTGGCGATCTGCTGCGCCGTCGCGCTGTCCGGTCCGGGCGCGGGGACAAACACCGCCTCGCGGTAGTAGCGGAGTTCGTCGATGGAGTCCTTGATGTCGCCCAGTGCGCGGTGCCCGCCCAGTTTGGCGGGGGACTGGAAGTAGGCCCGGGCAAACCAGCGGCGGGAGAGTTCCTTGATGGTGCTCACGTCGATGACCCGGTAGTGCAGGTGCTCCACGACGTCGGGCATGTCCCGGACCAGGAACACGCGGTCGGTGCCCACGGAGTTGCCGCCGAGCGGTGCCTTCTTGGGGTCCGGCACCCATTTCTTGATGTAGTCGAGCACGGCCTCCTGCGCTTCGGCCATGGTCTTGCCGTGCGGGAGCTCCGCCAGGAGCCCGGACCGCGTGTGCATGTCGCGGACGAAGTCGTTCATCTGGGCCAGCGCGGCGTCGTCGGGCTTGATCACGACGTCGACGCCGTCACCCAGGATGTTGAGTTCTGAATCCGTCACCAGGGCAGCCACCTCGATGAGGGCGTCGTTCTTGGTATCCAGGCCGGTCATTTCGCAGTCGATCCAGACGATGCGTTCGTTAGTAATAGGCACCCGCCCAGCCTACCGTTCCGACGCCACGGAGCCGTCCGGTGCTAGGATTTCGGGTACGCGGCAGTCGAACTATTTTGTCAACTCATTTCGTAAACGCGGCGCCCCGGGCCGGATAATTCGGCCGGCTGCGGGCGGAATTTTGACCCACAACAGATTGGACGACTCTGACATGACGGCGCCTGTGCCCGCGGCGGGGGAAACAGCTGCCGGTATCTCCCGCTCGTCTTTGTCCCCAACGGCTGCGTCCGGCCCGGCCGAGTCGAGCCCGGCTCTGTCCCGCCCGGTCGACACAAGCCCGGCTGTGTCCCGCCCCGCGCGGGAAGACACCGCTGACGACGTCGACAACCCCCGGTCCCCGATCCTTGCCGGGTTCCTGGGCTCGCTGTTCATGACGATCGGTTCGATCGGCGTCGGCTGGCTCGCCCCGGTGTCCGAACTCCGCCGCGTCCCGCTGTTCATCTGGATGCGCACCGAAGCCATCGGCGTCGCCTTGTCCATTCTCCTGCTGGCATTCGGCGGCATGCTGCTGGTCCGTGCCTGGCTGAGGCTCGGCCAGCGCGTCCGGGTCTGGGGAGCCGGCGCCCGCAAGGCCACGCTCCAGGCGACCGTGGCGTGGGGCCTGCCGCTAATGTTCTCCGTGCCGCTGTTCAGCCGCGACGTCTACGCCTACATCGGCCAGGGCCGGCTCATGGTGGAGGGTTTCAACCCTTACGAGAACGGCATTTCGGCCCTGTCCAACTACTTCCAGCTCGGCGCCGACAAGATGTGGACCGAGGCCCCCGTCCCTTACGGCCAGCTCTTCCTGTGGATCGAACAGTTCGTGGTCTGGGCCACCAACGTGCACCCCGAAGGCAGCATCATGCTGTTCCGGATGGCCGCACTGGCGGGCATCGTCCTGTGCGTGATCTACGTGCCCAAACTGGCCGAACTCCACGGGGTGAACCCGAACCGGGCCCTGTGGCTGACGGCCGCCAACCCGCTGTTCCTCACCAACTTCATCGCCAGCGTGCACAACGACGCCCTCATGATCGGGCTGGCCCTGGCCGGCCTGTATTACTGCGCCACGCGCCGGGTCATCCTCGGCATCGTGCTGGTCACGCTGTCCATCTCGGTCAAGCCCATCACGATCGTCTTCCTGCCGTTCATCGGCCTGCTTTGGGCGGGAAAGAACGCAAGCTGGCCGCGCAAATTCGTCTTCTGGGGCCTCACGGCCGGCATCAGCCTCGCCCTGCTGTATCTGATGAGCCGGGTCAACGGCTTCGGCTTCGGCTGGATCAACGGGCTGTCCGCCCCGGGCAGCATCTGGATCTGGTACGCGCCCGTCGGCCTGATGGGCCTGATCGTCGCCTCCATCTCCAACGCGTTCGGGCTCGACGGCTGGGGCCTCGCCAAATGGGCGTTCGACGCCGGCAAGCTGATCGCCGTCGGGATCGTCGCCTGGCAGATCTTCCGCGGCGACTACGACCGCCTGATGCGCCGGCTGACCCTGGCGTTCGCCGCCGTCGTGCTCCTGTCCCCGATGATCCAGTCCTGGTACATCGTCTGGCTCATTCCGCTGTTTGCCGTCACGGGCATCCGCGACGACTGGCAGGTCAAGGCGCTCTACTTCATCGTGTCCTTCTTCATGGTGTACGCGATCTCGGACCAGCTCGATGTCTTCCCGTACCTGCAGACCGCGGACCTCGGCCTGGCCCTGGCGCTGGCCCGCAACGCCGCCGCCATCATCGCCCTGCTGTTTGCCCTGTACCTGATCTTCCTGGACCCGAAGACCAAGCTGCTGTTCAGCAAGTCGGACGAGCCGGTCACGACGCGGCCCATCATCTAGGCCGGCAGGTTCTTCAGCGCTTCCTTGCGCGAGAGCGGACTGAGCTCGTCCCAGTGCTGCTGCACGAACGCCCGCACCCAGTCCGGATCAGTTCTCGCGTACTGGCGCAGCGCCCACCCGATCGCCTTGCGGATGAAGAACTCCGGATCGGCCAGGTTGGCCTCGATCACCGCGGCCAGGAGGACCGTGTCCGTGGCCGACTTCGCCCCCAGCTGCGCCGTGATGGAGGCCCGCCGGATCCAAAAGTCATCGTCGGTGCTCCAGCGGCCCAGGACCGGGACCAGTTCTGCGCGGTGTGCCTGCAGGAGCGCGCCGAGCCGGTGCGCCACCCCGTCCACCAGGTCCCACCAGGCACCGGTGCGGATAATCTCCTCGTACAGGTCCAGCATGCCGAGCTCCCCGGCAGCGAGCTTCAGCCCGGTGAGCTCGATCGCTGCGTAGCGTTCCTCGCGCCAGACGGCTTTCCGCCACAGTGCGAGCACCGTGTCCTGCAGTTCCGCCAGGCCGGCCGGAGGATGCTCGGCGGCTGCGGCCTTGGTGATCCTGCGGACCTCCGGAACCCGCACACCCAGGAACGGCATCTGCGATTTCATGTAGGCCTGAGCCCCGGCGGCCCGGCCGGGATCGGCCGCCGCACCCAGCCGGCCGCGGATCGCGTCAATCAGTTCCGTGGTGACCATGAGGCCACTGTAGACATGCTGCGGCGGGCTTTAGAGTTGAAGCCAGCAAGACGTGGCGCCGCGCCGGAAGGAAACCCATGTCCATGATCAAGAGTCCCGAAGAGATCGCACTGATGCGCGAGGCCGGCCGGGTGGTCGCCAACACGCTGATCCGGGTCCGGGATGCCGCCGCCGTTGGTGTCTCGCTCAAGGAACTGGACGAGGTCGCCGCCGCGTCCATCGCCGACGCCGGTGCCACGCCGGCGTTCCTGAACTACCGGCCGCGGTGGGCATCCGTCCCCTTTCCCGGGGTCATCTGCACAAGTGTCAACGACGCCGTCGTGCACGGCATCCCCAACGACTACCGGCTGCAGGACGGGGACCTGCTGAGCGTGGACTGCGGCGCGTTCCTGGCCGGCTGGTGCGGCGATGCCGCCGTCAGTTTCATCGTGGGGACCGCGGACCCGGTGGACCAGGCCCTCATCGACGCCACGGACGCCGCCCTGGCCCGGGGGATCGAGGCGGCGAGGATCGGAAACAAGATGGGGGATCTGGCCTACGCGATCGGCGGGGCAGCACGCCGGGACGGCTACGGGCTGCTCGCCGACCACGGCGGCCACGGGATCGGCCGGACCATGCACGCCGAGCCGCCCGTGCCCAACGACGGCCGGCCGGGCCGAGGCATCAAACTGACAGAGGGCCTGGTCATCGCCATCGAACCGATGCTGATTCTGGGCCGCAAGGACGACTACTACCATGACAACGATGAATGGACCCTCCGCTCCGCGAACGGGCGCCGCGCCGCGCACAGCGAGCACACCGTTGCCATCACAAAAGACGGCCCCGTCATCCTGACGCTGCCCTGAGCGGCCTGTCAGGCGTGGCCGGGCGGGGGCGCCGCCAGGCGGACGACGGCGCGTCCCGGCACCGCGTCGCTGACCACTTCGAAGCCCGCCGCGAGGAAGAGCCCCACGGTGCCGTGATAGAGGTCCGGCGGGCCCGCCTTGGGCCGCTGCACCGGATCGACCGGATAGCCCTCCACCACCGTTGCGCCGTACGCGAAGGCGTGTTCGACGGCGGCGGCCAACAGCGCCCGGGCCACACCGGTCCGGCGCTGGCCGGGGGCAACCACGAAACAGCTCACGGACCACACCTGGGTTCCTCCAGGGTCCCGGTCCGCCTCGGGGGCCGACGATAGAACCTTGGAGCGCAGGATCCGCGGATAGCACCCGCGGGGTTCGACGGCGCACCAGCCCACCGGGTTCCCGTCCCGGAAGGCCAGGACCCCGGGAGGAGGGCCGCCGCCGATGAACTTGTCCCGTAACTGGGCCTTCCGCTGCTCCGGCGTGGACGCGGACCACTGGGGTCCGGTCAGGGCGAAGAACCGGCACCAGCAGCGCGACGGTTCGCCCCGGACGCCGAAGAGACGCTCGACGTCTGGCCAGTCCGCCGCCGCGGTGGTCACAGCTGCCTGACTCGGGGATTCAGCGTCGCCCATGGAAAGAGGCTAGCGCCTCCCGGCTTCAGAGCGTGCGAGTGCCCGTGCTGGTGCGTAGGCTGACCCGCTGACGATGTGCGGCGAGCCGCAGTTGAATGATGCGGGCGGCTCCGGCGATCGCGACCAGCACACCGCCGCCGACTGCTGCGATGAACAGTGCAATGCCGAGCGGGACCGACCCCTCGAGCCCAAAGAACTTCACGTTGACGTATTCCTGGTTCTGCAGGATGAAGGCGATGAGCACGATCAGCACCACCAGGGCGCTGGCGACCGCGGCCCAAACCATTCCCGCACGGGTGACCTGGCGTGTTTCCGGGGCAGGAGCGGGCGTCTCGGGCGTCTCTGTCCGGGCCGTTTCCACTGGCGCAGCCGTTGGGACATCCGGTGCCGGGGAAACAAGATCCGGGCTGGCCGGGCCTGCGGTGTTGTAGCCCTCACCGGCGGATCCGGACGTGTGGTCAGCGGCCCCCGGGTCCCCGGTGGCCGGGGCGTCGTAGGAATCCTGGGGATCGAAGCTGCGGGGTGTCTGGGTCATGGGGGCCGTACCTTTCGGTTGCGGGCAGGGCGCACGGGCGTTCCCGGGCAGCCTGCCTGTCCCCTCAATACTAAGCGTGCTGATGGCAGACCGCGCGTCAGGGAAGCAGGCGCGCGCGGGGGCAAGGTGCAGGCCCGGACGCGGTCAAGTCCGGGCTGTTGGCACCGGCCCGGGCACGGTATAACGTCACAGCCAAGGGAAGGCCTTGGCGAGGAGGCGCGGCCGTGACGATTATTGACAACGCCGTCTATGTGGACGGTCGCCGGACCGCCGATCCGGAAGACCTCGAGGAGACGTATTTCCTCCTGCGGCAGCGCCAGGGCATGGCCTGGATCGGGCTCTACCGGCCAGAGCCTGACGAGCTGCGCTCGGTGGCGGAGGAATTCGACCTGAGCCATCTGGCCGTGGAGGACGCGCTCGCCGGCCACCAGCGGGCGAAGCTGGAGCATTATGGCGAGACGTTGTTCCTGGTGCTGCGGCCCGCCCGGTATCTGGATGATGTGGAGAAGGTCGAGTTTGGCGAGATCCACGTTTTCGCCGGGCCGGACTTCGTGGTTACTGTCCGCCGGGCCGAGTCGCCCGATCTGGCCAAGGTGCGCCGGCGGATGGAATCCGAGCCGGAGTTCCTGGCGCTCGGACCGGACGCCGTGCTCTATGCGATTCTGGACCAGGTGGTGGACGAGTACGAGCCGGTGGCGGCCGGGCTGGAAAACGATATCGATGAAATCGAAGATGACCTGTTCGCCGCCGATCCCGGGGTGTCGCGCAGGATTTATGAATTGTCTCGCCAAGTCATCGGGTTCCAGCGCGCGACGGCTCCATTGTCCGGAATCCTGCAAACGCTCATGGCCGACGGCCCGGACGCGGTGCCGGACCCTGAACTGCAGGACCATTTCCGCGACGTCCTCGACCACGCCCTCCGGCTCGGGGAGCGCGTGGCGGCCTTCCGGGCCCTGCTGCAAAATGCGCTGGCCGTCAACGCGGCCCTCGTGGCCCAGCGGCAAAATGACGAGATGCGCCTCTTGACGGAGTCAAGCTTCGAGCAGAACGAGCAGGTCAAGCGGATCTCGTCCTGGGCCGCGATCCTGTTCGCCCCGACGCTGATCGCGTCCATATACGGCATGAATTTCCGGGCGATGCCCGAGCTCGACTGGATTTTCGGCTATCCGATGGCCCTGGGGCTCATGATCGGCATGGGCGCGATCCTGTTCCTGGCGTTTAAACACAACAAATGGATCTGACGGCCCGGCCCCGGCCGATCGTCATATTTCATGAATCATGGAGGCAGAACCGGACCTGATCCGGCTGACACAGAACCCACGCCGAGGAGGAGGGAATGAGCGCCTCTGACGAACTCGCCGCCATCGAAGCGCGGCTCACAGAGGACGAGAACGAATATGCCGGCGGAGTGGTCGACCAGAACGTCCGGGACCGGCGCTATCTCCTTGCCCTCGTGCGGGCCCAGCAAACACGACTGGACGAGCTGATGGCCAAACGTGAACCGCAGGATCCTCAGGTGAAATAGGAAGCGGCCCTGACCTTGCGGTGTGCAGGTCAGAGCCGCTCTCTTGTGCCCCAGGAGGGAATCGAACCCCCGACCGGCGGATTAGAAGGCCGCTGCTCTATCCCCTGAGCTACTGGGGCACGCTGGTGCCCGCCGGCTGCTGCCGGGGGACGCCTCAAAAAGTTTACAGTGCCGGGCGGCCGGTGACGGTCAACGCCGGCCGGCGGCCTGTCCCGTGGCCGGGACCACTCCCCAACACGTTCCCGACCCCCCGCTGGCGGCGGCAGGTTTTCCACATGGCACAACCGGCCCCTCCCCGGCTGCAGTCCCGGGCAGGATGCTGGAACTGCCCGCCAGGGCACGACAATTCGAGACAGGACATGAGCATGAGCGACAACATTACGGTCCGTGGCTTCGTCGCCTCGGAGATCAGAAGTGCGACCACCCCCGGTGGCGTGGCCACGGCGTCCTTCCGGCTCGGCGCGACCGAGCGCCGCTACGACCGCGGCTCCAGCACCTGGGTGGACGGCAACACCAACTGGTTCACTGTCCAGGGGTACCGGCAGTTGGCCGGCAACATCGGCTGCAGCGTCAGGAAAGGCCAGCGGGTCATCGTGGTTGGCAGGCTGAAGATGCGGAGCTGGGAAAAGGACGGCAGGGTCTACCACGTCGCCGAAATTGATGCAGAGTCAGTCGGTCACGACCTCATGTGGGGCTCTGCCAACTTCACCCGCTCAGCCGCGGCCGGAAGCCAGGCAGCCGGCGCACCCGGCACATCCGGGGCGCATGGCATCGTGGACGGCGACGGCGGCGGGCTGCCGACGGAGTCCGGGGACGACGGGGTTGCCGGCGGGGACGGGGTTGCCGGCGGGGACGGGGATGAAGGCGGCGGGCACCACACGAGGTTCATCAATGACGCGAACGGCGAGGAAGAGGAGGTGGACCAGGAAACCGGCGAGCTGAAGGGGGCCGCCTGAATTCCGGAACTGCGGGACAATGCCGTATGGCAGAATTGCCCGGTGAAACTTGCCAGGATCTGTACGGGGCATTCGGCGGCCGCCACCCCAGCGGCGGGCCGGGGAAGTGTCTCCCGCGGAAGGGCTGCGCGGACCACACGGGCCGTGCCGGTGTCGGCAACCGTGATGCTCCTGCTGGCAGTCACCGCTTGCTCGACTCCGGCAAGCGGCAATGGATCCGGGGCTCCTGGGCAGACGGCTTCGGGGCAATTGGCAGCGGGACAAGGCGTCTCCGGGGTCGCGCCTCCGGCAGCGTCCCCGGCACCCGACGAGCCGTCGCGCGCCAGTGGCGCCGGAACGGCCGCCCCCACCACAAAGTCCATCGTCGAGGCGGTTCTGAAAACCGTCGCCGGCGCCGGGGGACAGCCCCAAACCGGCAAAATCCGCACGTCCCTGATCGACGCCGGATTTCCCGCCGGCGCCGTGGAAGTGACCGCCAGCCGGACGCCCACCGGCCTGGCTGCCGACGCTGTCGAGGCCGCCGTGCGTGACGGCGGCGACTGCATCGTCGCCCAGATCCGCAACGGCGGCGTCGCCGTCAGTGTGCTGCCCGCACTGGCCTCCGGCGGCTGCCTCGTGGGCGCCGAGGGCTGAGGTGCGAGGTTCCAGGGCGCTCCAGGGCGGCCCAGGGCTGGCCGGCGACGTCAAAGGGCCAATCCGGGCTTCCTGAATGTGAGTTATCCCGGCCGAACCACTAGATTTGTAGGCATGGCGGAATTTATCTACACAATGACCAAGGCCCGTAAGGCTGTCGGCGAAAAACTCATCCTCGATGACGTAAGCATGTCCTTCTTCCCGGGGGCCAAGATTGGCGTTGTCGGCCCGAATGGTGCCGGTAAGTCCACCATTCTGAAGATCATGGCGGGCCTGGACACGCCCTCCAACGGCGAGGCCCGGCTCAGCCCCGGCTACACGGTCGGCATCCTGCTGCAGGAGCCGCCGCTGAACGAGGACAAGACCGTCCTGGGCAACGTCCAGGAAGGCGTCGGCGA
>ENA-OWNT01002919-OWNT01002919.1-seawater-metagenome-genome-assembly--contig:-NODE-2919-length-16884-cov-14.420420_pt1 | contig 16884 bp, 13 predicted proteins | sample MGYA00238136_ERZ651165 | MGnify/ENA primary metagenome ERZ651165 (study PRJEB26861, sample SAMN08777766) | seawater metagenome | isolation source: coastal seawater | place: USA: Florida | collected...
GTTCAGCGTTCAGCGTTCAGCGTTCAGCGTTCAGCGTTCAGCGTTCAGCGTTCAGCGTTCAGCGTTCAGCGTTCAGCTGTCAGCCAGGAGGTCGAGTCGGCTCCCGACTGCGTGTCGAAAGAGACGATTGGTAGCATCTTCCCGGGCGGCGTGGTGAGTCGACCGGCTCTGGCATCGCTGACGGCTGACGGCTGACGGCTGACGACAGACCGCTGACGACAGACCCCAGACCGCTGACCTCAGACCCCAGACGGCTGACGGCTGACGGCTGACCGCTGACCGCTGACCGCTGACCGCTGACCGCTGACTGCTGACTGCTGCCGACTGACCCCAGACCCCAGACCCCAGACCCCAGACCCAAGACGGCTGACCGCTGACCGCAGACAGCTGTCCGCAGACAGCTGACCGCCTTCCTGCTTTCTTCCCCCGAGTCAACGGTGTAGAGCCCCCGAGGTCCCCGGAGACGCCATGACCCACTTCGAGCTTGTGGCCCTGCGCTGCCCCGCCTGCGGGGGCGACCTCGAGTACGTGGCCGGGGCGCCCATCGCCAGCTGTCCGTACTGCGATGCCCGCGTGGCCGTCGTCGGCACCGAGGTCGCGGCCCGGTCGGTCGATGGCTCCACCTACCGGATGCAGTCCTTCGAAGTCGGCCCCGACCGCTTCGTGCAGGCCTTTCTGCAGTTCCTGAGCGAAGGCGACTACACCCCCGCCGACGTCTTCGAGCTCGTGAAGGTGCGCCAGAACACCGGCCTGTTCGCAGCCACCTACCTGTGGACCGGCACCGCGCGCGTGTCGTGGTCGGCCTCGGCAGGCTTCGAGCGCACCGAGAGCTACGTCACCACCCGCACCGTCACCCGAAACGGCCAGACCGTGCAGGAACCCACCACGTCCACCCGCACGGTCACCGACTGGCGGCCGGTCTCGGGCGACCTGCTCCACGACTACCGGCTCGTGGGCCTGGCCAGCGACGGAGTGCCCGACGAGGTGGCCGGCCTGGTTCGGTCCATCGAGGGCCTTCCCCCCGTCGACCAGCTGGCCATGGTCGACCCCGAGAACACCCGCGGCTACGCCATCGAGCCCTTCCGCGACCCACCCTCCAAGGCGTTTTCCCGAAGCGCGGAGGGCACCCTCGCCGAAGCCCTCGAAGCCCGCGTGAAGGCCGCCATTCCCGGCGACACGTCGAAAGACATCCACGTCTCCCACAGCCGCACCAACGAGTCCGTGGTGCGCCTGCTCCGACCCATCTGGCTAGCCATCTACCAATACGAGGGTCGGTCGTATGCGTTCGCCCTCGACGGCCACACCGGCACCCGCTCCGAGGGCACCCGGCCCGAAGACACCGCCCTGCGAGAGCGGGTGGAAGCGCTGAAGAAGAAGCTGCGCATCGCCCACTTCGTGGCCATCATCACCGGCATCCTGTCGTTCTTCGTGGCCTTCTTGGTGGGACCGGTGGTGGTGGGCGCCATCTGGTACGCCTACACCCGCGGGCTGAAGACCGAGCTGTCGCTGGAGCAGGACCGCATCGACCTGGCGGCGTCGGCGCGGAAGGCCGCTCTGGAAGACGCCCAGCGGCGGGCGACGATGCGTGGTCCCTCGAGAACGAACTCGCCCTGACCGAAGCCAGGGCGAGGGGGCCATCCGGGGGTGGCGCGTCAGTCCTTGAGAACCTTGCGCTTGAGGTCGTTGATGGTGTCCTGGATGGCGGAGGTCTGCGCCCACTTCACCGCGAAGCCGGGGACCATGCCTCCGATCTTCATGCGCAGCTCGTAGGTGAGCGTGACGTTGTCGCCCTCTTCGCGGACTTCCCACAACCCCGATGTGTCCGGGACCTCGACGGCGTCGCCGCGCAGGCTTGACTGGTCGCCACTTTTGCGCCAGCCGTACCGCTTCCCGCCGTCGACCGAGGTGGTGCTGTAGTCGACCACCACCTCACGGTCGGTGATGCCCCGAGCTGCGAACCGCTGGTAAACGCGGGTCCGCGCGCCCTCCTGGCCGACCACATCTGCCTCGGCCAAGCCTCCGAACACGCCGTCGTGGGTGCCCGGCCGCGACAGCAGCCGGTGCATCTTTCCAGCGTCTACGTCAGTCCACTCGCACTCGACCCGGATGGGGGTGATGTCGCCCTCGGCGGAGCCCTTGTAGTAGGTGCAGCCGTCGGCCTTGTTGGACACGGTCCAGCCGGCGGAGGCGAGGGCGAACACGACGGTGGGAGTCATGGTGGCTCCGGACGGTCTGAAGGGAGGGGACCCGGTGCGAAGAAAGTTTCGCAGTCTCAGCGCGGGCCCAGGCTACTCCGCAAATCGCACGAGGACGACCCTTTCTTGATCGAGATGGCCCAATTGGGCGTGGTTTCCACTCGATTCGTCGGTCGGAAGGCCCGGATAGAACACGTTCTCGGTGTCTCGCTGCGAGTTGTAAAATGTGGACACACAACTGCTGCGATGCCCGTGTGGTGCGGGCTTCGGTGGTCTTCAGATCGATCTGGCGGGGTGCGTCATGGACTACGCACCTGGCTTGGATGGCGGCTGGGGATGGAATGGCTCCGAACGACGGATGATGCGCCAGGAGCGCCTGTCTGTCGGGGCGACGTCGGGGTAGACGGGGCGCATGCCTACACTCTCGGAACGACTGGATGCTGCACGCCGGGCCCTCGTGGGTCGTGGTCGTGTGCCCGAGCAACCTCTGTCGGAGCGCCTGGCGGCGGTCGGGACGTTGGTCCCTGAAGATGCCGTGCTGGCCGACATCGGCACCGACCACGCCTGGCTGCCCATCCACCTCGTGCACGCCCGAAAGGTGCAGCGGGCGATTGCAGCCGACAAGCGCACGGGTCCGCTGGAAGGTGCACGGGCACGGGTGGCTGCGCATCGGCTGTCCGACCACATCGAGCTGCGGCTGGGCGACGGCATGACGGTGCTCGCGCCCGGCGACGCCACGGCGGTCACCATCGCGGGGATGGGCGGACGACGCATCGTGGACATCGTGACAGCGGGTGTCTTGGTGGCTACCCAGCTGGAGCGTCTGGTGGTCCAGCCCAACACCGACGTGCCGTTTGTGCGCACCCGCCTCCGGCAGCTCGGGCTGCGCCTGGTCGACGAGCGGCTGCTGTTCGAAGGGGGCCACTGGTACACGGTGATGGCGTGGACCCCGGGAACCACCGACACCGTGTGGGACGACGCCGATGTGCGCTTCGGGCCCATCCTCCGACAACGCGCCGATCCCGCGCTCCGACGCTTCCTGGGCTCCGAGCTGTCGCGGGTGGCGCAGGTCCTGGCCCGAGCCCGCGGTCAGGGGGCGAAGGCGGCCTCGCTCTCGGGCTTGTCCGACGAGCTTGCGGCCATCGAGCAGGAGCTCGCCCGGCTGGCGCTGGTGAAGGGCGGAATCACGAAGGGGTGATCGTCTTCGACAATTATTGAAGAGATCTCGAACCTCTCCGTTGACGGCGCAGCACCACGCCACGGAGGGCCCCCGATGTTGAACCTTGCTGCCGCTGCTGTCCTCTTCGCCACCACCGCCGACGCCGCCCCGAAGCGCAACCAGCTCCACTTCCAAGCACAGACCGGCCTGATGAGCCGCGAGGCCCTGCGGGTCGACGAGACCGACCTCGACCGCCGCGATGTCCAGGTCGGACCGGGTGCCGGCGGGCTCTCGCTTGGGATGGGCTACCAGCTCCGCGCGAATTCCGAGGTGGGCGGCCGCTTCGAGATGTCGCGGATGACCGTCGACGACGGTGTCTCCGACGTACAGCAGGGCCACGCCCGCGTCGCCGGCACCTACACCCACTTCTTCCGCATGCGCGCGCCCCTTCACTTCGCGGCCACCGGCATGTTCGGCCTCGAGCGGGCCAGCTTCGACGGCGCCGCCCTCGCCCGCAGCCCCTTCATCGGCGCCAGCGGCAACTTCCACTGGTTCGCCACCCCCCGCCTGTCCGTCAACATGGGCGTCGAGGCCACCCGCTCGCTCGGCGGTCGGTACGAAGAGGATGGCCTGGTGGGATCCAGCCGGTTCACCGCCACCGATGTCGCTGCTGTGGCTGGCCTGAACTTCTACGTGGGTGCCGGCAAGGTGAAGCTCGGACGCCGCCGTTGACCGGGGTTTTCGCAGAGAATCGGTGGAATTGTCGCAGGTCGACCGATACCGTGGCCGGCCCCTGTCGTTGTCCAGAGCATGTTTCACCATGCTCTCCACCCCGCCCCGGCGCGCGTCTTCATGCCCTTCTCGGCAGGCCGTCGACCGTCGAGTGCCGCGTCCCCGCTCGACGCCGCCACCATCGAGGCTGCGCGCACCGGCGACCGTCGGGCGTGGTCCGACATCGTGCGCCGCTACCACACGCTCGTCCTGAGCATCTTCCTCGGGTACGCCATCGTGCGGCCGCGCGCGCTCGAGCTCACCCAAGACGTCTGGTTCAAGCTGTACCTGCGGGCCCGTCAGGGGCTGCTGAAGGTGCTCACGCTGCCCGGTCTCGCCGTCCGAGAGGCCCGCTTCCGCGCCATCGACGAGCTCCGCGGCACGCAGCGCACCGGTCCCATGGCCGCCATCGACGACCTCCCGCTCGAAGCGCCCGAGCCCAGCGCCGAAGAACAGGCCAGCCGCCAGAGTGAGCTGGCCCTGGTGCGCCGCATGCTGAAGGCTCTGCCCAAGCGCCAGCGCGAGGTGATGGCTCTGTCCGGCATCGAGGGTCTTCCACATGCCGAGGTGGCCGGCCGCCTGGGCATCTCCACCGTCCGCGCCAAACAAACCCTCTCCGATGCCCGCGTGCGCCTGCGCCGCATCCGCGCCATGCCGGCCGATGTGCAGCAGGCCTACCTCCTGGTGACGGTGGACGGCCTGGACGCAGCGGCGGTCGGCCAGCGCATGAACCTCACTCGCGATGAGGTCGACACCCTCCTCCGCACCGCCAAGCAGCACATTCGCCATGGAGGTGCCCGATGAGCGCCGCGGAACGACCCACCGCCGACACCGCGTGGGACTTCCTCACGCATGGCCTCGAAGACGACGCAGCCGAGGCTTTTCTCGAGCAAGTCGAGTCCAGCCCGGAGGCCTTGGCGGCGCTGCTGGAGGCCTCGGAAGACGTCCTGTTGTTGCGGTCTCTGGGCGACCGAGAGCTCCGCGAGGCCCTCGCTGGCACCGACGCCCCGGCGATGTCGGCCGACGAGCTGCTCACCCTCGACCACGACCCCGATGCCCGCCTCGACGCCGCCCTGGCCGACGGCCACACCCGCCGCACCGTCTGGCAGCGCTTCCGTTCCTTCGCCGCCCGACCCTCCGGACTGGCGATGGTGGCCTTCCTTGCGGCAGCCATGGCGCTTCTCGTGGTGGGACAGCCCCGAGAGCCAGTGCCCGACTACCACGGCGACTGGTTCAACGGCGCCGCCGAGAATCGAGCAGAAACGGGTGTGGTCGGTCGATACCTGTTCACGAACCGCGCCGAGCTGCGCCTGTATCCCGACCTCCCCACCGCCCCCGACGACCTCGAGGTGAAGGTGTTCCTCGGGCGCAACGGGGGCGCCCTCGAGCCTGTCGCGGCGGAGACCGAGGTGGGCAAGACGCGGGCCGTGCGGGTGTTCATCGACGTCACGCCGGAGGTCGGGCTCGGCACGCACCGGGTGGTGGTGCTCGTGGGGCCTGACCTCGATGGGGTCGACCCCGAGACCGACTCCGAGGAGTGGGCGCGGGTGGAGCGCGAGATGTTGGTGGTCGACGCTTTGTGAGCGGGGCCCCCTCCGCCTCGCGAGGCTCGGCACCTCCCCCTGAAGGGGGAGGACTCTGGGGTTCCAGCGGAGTCCTCCCCCTTCAGGGCCCTTCAGGAGGTGCCTGCGAAGCAGGCGGAGGGGGCCCCACGCGTCCACCCAATGCTAAAACCACCCCATGTGGTTCCTCGCCTCCCGCCGGGTGACCGACCCCGCTCGAGCCCGCCTCGGTGACCAGCCTCTGCTGGCCCCCACCCACCACCCCACCACCGACCCACCCATCGTGCAGCCCGTCGAGGCCGTCGGTGGTCGCTATCGGCTGGTCGCGCCCTATGTGCCCGACCTCCCCGAAGCCGTCGCGCGCCTCGTGCCCATCTGCATTCCCGCCGATGCCAGCGCCGCCGACGCCTGGTTCAACGGCGCCTCGGTCCCCTGGCAGGCCTGGTGGTTCCTGCGCCCCATGGAACCCCGCGTCGTGGCCGGTGCCCTCGTCCACGACATGCTCTACCTTCAGCGCGGCGAGCTCCGTGGCACCCACCAGGCCCGCGTCGTCTCCCGCAACTTCGCCGACCTCGCCTTCTTCGTGCTCATGGTCCGCAGCGGCCTCGAGCCCTACCGGGCCTGGGTCGCCTTCATCGCCGTGCGCACCTTCTCGGGCCCCCTCTTCCGCCGCGGCCAGCCCCTCCCCACCCCCGACCCCCTCGGCCAGCGCGCCGAGCACCTGCTCGCCCGCGAGGCGTGGGAGGTCGTCCAGAGTCCCGCCCACCGCGGCAGCTTCGCCCGACTCGCCGCCATCCTCACCGGGTTCCTTCTGATTGGGGGCTGGTCGGTCGGGTGGGTGTGCGCCGCCGGCCACGACGTGCCCCTGCCCGTGTGGCTCACCACCTTCATCCTCGGCGGAGCCATGCTGTTCACCGCCGTGTCGGTGCTCGTGGCTACCGCGCGGGTCGGGCGCGCGCTCTCCCGCCGGTCGGGCCGTCCGCCGCAGGACGATGGCCGTTGATGTAGGCCGTGGGGTCGGTCCAGCCGGTGGTGTCCGTGGCGTAGCCGGGGCCGATGTCCATGCCGGGGATGGTGCGCAGCTCGAAGTGCAGGTGGGGGATGTACACCCCGTGGGCGTCGCCGATGGTGCCCACCACGTCGCCCCTCTGGATGATCTGGCCCTCGGTCACGTCGATGCGCTGCAGGTGGGCGTACACCGTCTCCACGATGCCGTCCGACGTCTGGTGCAGCACCCGCACCACCGGTCCCCAGCCGCCGCCCAGGTCGTCGGCGTACACCACCAGCCCGTTGGCCACCACGTGCACCGGGTCGCCCAGGTCGGAAGCACCGCCCGTCACGGCGTTCCAGTCACTGCCCAGGTGGTCGTTGCGGCCGAAGGGCTGGGCGTCGAGGTAGCCGCGGGCGTCGGGGGCCCCCACCGGAAAGTCGAAGCCGTCGACCGCTGGAGGCTGGACCCGCACCTCGTCGGCTTCCAGGGCCGCCACATCGGGGGGTGTCCAGGCCAAGGGCCGAAGGACGATGGCCGCCGCGATGAACGGCACACAACAGAGGAGGACGAGGAGGGTGCGCATGCCCTCCCGGACCGTGGGGACCCGCCGCGGTTCCCGTGATCTTCGAGACGATCAGCCCCGCTCGGCCGGCACCGACGGACACCAGCTCGCGATGCGGTCGAGGTCGGCGGTGAGGGGGTCGTCGGAGAGGTCGGTGCAGGCATCGGGCGTGCGACCGAAGCAGGCCTCGCAGGCACACCAGCGCTTGAGGTCGGCGGGCTCGGCCTCCACCAGGCTGCAGGTGGGGGTGGCTTCCCACAGGCGCAGGTGGATGTCGTCGGGGTCGAGCAGCCAGCCGTGGGCCCGGCCGTCGGCGCCCAGAGTGACCAGTGCGCGTTCTTCGGGGCTGACGTGGGCCGTCTTGCCACCGGCGGGACGGCGGGTGGGGGCCACGATGAGGCGCTTGGGGGCCGGGCCCGTGAGCTGCCACACCTCGGCGTCGGTGCCGTACTGGATCACGAGAGACTGGTCGTTGTCGGCGAAGTGGCAGGTGCGGGGGACCGGACCGTTCGCGACGAGCGAGGTGGTGGAGCCGCTGCCCGGGTTCCACACCTTCAGCGCCCCGATGGCCGTGCCCACCACGGTGGCCTGACCGTCGGTCGACACGCACAGAGCCGTCACCCGCCCACTGTCGCTCGCCAGCTCGCCCAGCGGTGCGCTCGATGCGGCGTCGAACAGCGCCACATGGCCATCTTCGAAGCCAAGGGCCAGCCAGCGGCCGTCGGGGTCGAAGGCTGCGCGAGACACATTCTCGGTGGGGACCGGGAGGGGCTCGGGCTGACGGTCGGGGCGGTCGAGGGCGAGGTGGGCCACGCCCCGCAGTCCATCGCGGACCAGCAGGGTGTCCAGCCGCGGAGACAGGGCCACCACTGCACCTGGAAGGGCACGGCTCCAGCTGCCTTCGGGTGAGCCATCGCGGATGTGGAGCATCTCTTTGGCGTCGACGGCGGCCAGGCGCTTGCCGTCGGGGGCGATGCGCAGGAGCTGGACCGGACCCGGGGCCTCACCCAGGTCGGTGAGCTCGGCGGTGGGGTCGAGGGCGGCCACAGCGAAGCGGCCCGAGTGCGTCACCCCACCCACAGCCGAGCCGTCGGGCGTGAAGACCAGGGGGTCGGCGCCCATGAGGTCGCGGGGCGGGTGCGACACGAGCGAGGGCTGGTCGCGCGTGCGGCGCCAGATGCGGACCGACCCATCGAGGGCCGACGACGCGAGCCAGGTGCCATCTTCGCTCTGGCGGATCTCGCGGATGGGGCTGCCGTGGCCGCGGTACTCGGAGATGACCACACCGGTCTCGATGTCGAGCTCTTCGATGAGGCCGTCGGCGGCGCGCAAGAGCACGTCTCCGCCGGCGCCTGCGGCCAGTGCGGTGGCGCGGCCTTCCAAGACCGGGCTCTCGAGCTGTTCACGGCGGCTGGCCACCGACACCGACCGGGAGTGGCGCTCACCGGAGTCTTCGTCGAGGTAGTCGACCGCGATGTGTCGGCCGTCGGGGCTGAACACCGCTGCATCGACCCGCACCGAGGCCGGCGTGCGCGTGGAGCCCGTGCCACGCACCATGTCGATGATGCGCAGAGTGCCCTCACCCAGGGCAAGCAGGTGCGAGCCCCCCCGGTTGAGGTGGAAGCGGCGCAGGCCGTCCAGGCGCAGGCGCTTCGGGCGGCGGCGGCCCTTTTCGTACAGCAGGATGCGGCCGGTGTCCGTGCCCACGGCCCAGCGCTCGCCGGCGTCGTCGACCACCACGCAGCAGGCGCTGTCGGACGGGCCGGACTTCGGATCGGGGATGCGGTCGCTCTTCACCGCGTTGCCGTCGATGTCGTGCACCTGCACCGTGTCGGCCCACACGCGCACGAAGTGGCGGGCGCGCGGGCTGAAGGCAGCCACCACGCCGGTGTCTTGCTCGACAGCCGGGGCGAGGTCTTCGGGCGGTCCACCCGCCACGGGCCACGCCTGGACCCGTCCCGAGCGGGCCACCGTCACCACCTTCACGCCGCTGGGCGAAAACGCCGCCGCCACCACACCACCATCGGCGGCACCCGGCTGCAGCGCCCGCTCGTCGGCGGTGTCGGCCGTGGGAACCAGCCGCACCACCCCGTCCACCCGAATCAACAGGTGGGCGCCGTCGGGGCTGAAGGCCAGCTGCTGCACGTTGGCGCCGGAGTAGTGGAGCAGGCGGTCGGCGCGAGCGGACTGAAGTGCCGCGTTGGCAGCCGCCGTCCAGCCCTCGGGCCGCAGCATCGGGGGGATCTGTCGGAGGAGGATGGCGGCGGAGGTGGGGTCGTCGCCCACGCGCTCGGCGGCGGCAAAGCGGTCGGCCACCTGCGTGCGCTGGTGCGACTTCTGACCCCACCAGCCGAACAGCCCGGCGCCGCTGGCCGACAACAGCAGCAGCGCAGCCACCCACGCGATGCCGGAGGTGCGTCGGGGGGCACGGGGACGGGGACGCACCGGTGCGGGGGTGGGTGCGGGCTCGGCCCGTTCGGCAGCGGGCCAGTGGTCGAGAACCTCGGGCAGGCGCAGCCACAGCCACTGGCGGTCGTGAGACTTCTGCTCCACCACCACCGCGTGTTCCACCAGCTCGCGCACCACCCGGTCGAAGCGACTGCGGGCTTCGGCGCCTGTGGGTCGGATGGTGGGGATGTCGACCGGCATGGCCGAGCGGGTGGCGGGGTCGATGAGGCTGCGCAGGAGCGTGCCGGTGAAGTGGCGGTCGGTGTCGTCGGGGAGGGCCGCGAGCAGGCGCTCGGTGAGCCGCTTGAACGCATCCGACAGCAGGGTGTTCTCGGGCTGGTCGAGGCCGCGGATGACGCCGTCGGTGCGCCGGGTCCAGGCCTGGTCGAGCACCAGGCTCACCTCGCGCAGGCTGCCGGGACGACGCGCGGCGGCCCGCATCACCTGTGCGGCGAAGTCGGAGTCGAGGGAGAGGTCGAGCATCTGGGCGGGACGGTCGATGATCTCCCGCAAGGCGCGGGGGCCGGGCTCGGTGAGGAACAGGCGGTGGCGGTCGTCGTAGGCGAGGTTTTCGAGGCTCGCCCCCAGGTCGTCGACCACGATGCGCCCGCAGGTGGCCAGCTGGTCGACCCGCAGCACCACCACCACGGTCACCCGGCTGGTGCCCGACGCCGCGAGCCGCCAGATGCGGTTCACGAGGATGCGGGCGGTGGCGATGCTGTCGGCGGAGGCCAACAGGTGGTCGAGGGGGTCGACCACGAGCAACACCGACGCCCCTTCTGCCCGTGGTGCGGCCAGGGCGGCATCGAGCTGGGCCACGGGCGAGGTGGTGGGGTCGATGCGCCGCAAGAGGAGGTCGGGGTCGCGGTCGCGGAGGGCCGGGTAGAGGCCGGCTTCGACCAGCGAGGTGCGGCCGGTGTGGGGGGCGCCGGCGACCACCACGAAGCGGGGCCGGCCCTGCTTGGTGAGCGCTGTGACCAGGTCGACCAGCTTGCGGGTCTCGGTGGTGCGCCCGAAGAACCGGCCGTGGTCGGCGGGACCGTAGGGTGCCAGGCCCTGGTACGGCGCGAAGGTGAAGGGGCGGACCGGCGCGTTCACCGACGACGAACAGAACAGCTGCAGCGCGGCGGCTTCCACCAGGTGACCCGCCGCCTGGAGCCGACCCGCGGCGTCTCCCACCGCACGCTGCAGCGAGAGTGCCTTGCTGGTGAGGGCCTCGTGCAGGTGCGTGACAAAGGGCACCACCGCATCGACCGACAGCGGTGAGCGGGAGGACACCACCGCGGCCACACCCGCCCGATGCAGGGCACGGGCCAGCTCGGAGGGATCGGTGCCCGGCTCGCCCGTGAGCGTGAGCACCACCGACCGCAGAGAGTCCGCATGGCGGGCCAGCACTTCCGACAGCTCGCGGACCTTCACCCACTCCGCTGCCGCGCCAGGCCCACCAAAGCGCACCGCCAGGCCATCGCTTCGCTGTTCGAGTCGGGTGACCAGGTGCAGCATCGTGACCGGGCGGTCGCGGCGGGCCCCTTGAGCGAGCGCTTCGGCCAACGACGGCAGCCGGGGACCGTCGAGGAGCTCCTGGGCCGGCCGCTTGGACGGACCGGACACCGTGGGCCGCAGACCGGCGAGCAGCTCGTCGTCTGCGCCACACACCACGAGCAGCAGCCGGCCGCCATCGGGGTGGTCGGCCAGTCGGGCAGGCCGCACCCCTGCGCCCGGGAGCGCGTAGGCAATCGGTTCGTCGAGGATCTGGGCCAGCGGCACACCACCGTCGCCCACCGGCAGGGCCTCCCACGGCAGCTTCAGCATCGCGGGGGTGTCGGTGATGAGCGACAGGCGGATGGCCTCGCCGCGCTCGCGGGCTTCTCGAATCCGCGCGGCCTCGCGGGGCCAGCCCGTGGCCGAGAGCAGGCGCATGAGGCGGATGCCCAGGCGGCCCAGCACGGCGGCGGCGTCTTGTTGGCGCTGCAGCTGGGCGAGGTCGGAGCGCCAGCCGTCGTCCCACCGCAGCCGGACGGGATGGACCGGTCCGCCACCACATCGCACCGCGAACCACTGGGGGCCTGCCACGTCGCCAGATCCACCGTTCGGGCCGACGGCACGGACTTCGAGCTGGATGTGGACGCGGGTCATCTGGGTGCCAGGCCTGCGACTGGAAGCCGCGGGGAGAGGGGTCGCCGAAGGTTCACTATACGCGTGGAACGAAATTGCGGACAGGCAGAGGGGGGGCCACGGTGTTCCACGGCAATGGACAAAGTCGACATCTTGGGTGGGCTGGAACGTGTCTTGGTGCAGAACAGCCCGTGAAACAACGTGTGTGCGAATGCGTCGTGGGTCAGTCCGCCGACCGCATCGGGGCCGGGCTCCAGTCGAGTTCTACCCTCGACACGTCAAGATCGGGGCGCAGAAACAGCGCATGATCGGGGGCCGGCGACCACTCCACCGTGCCGTCCGGGCGGGTCAAGATGGCCTTGAACACGGGCACGTCCCCGTCTTGAAGGTCCACTTCGAAGCGGTCCTCCGAGCCCACCACCGGCCCCACAGCATCCGCCGGATTCCACGCCCCCAAGGCCGGGTCGGCGCCCACCAGCCCCAGTGTCCCCCCACCTGGCGCACCCGAGACCACCACCTCGAGGCGGTGCGGCGCCCTCGATTCTATTGCAGAGTGGGGCCCCTCGGCTTGGCCCAACATGACCCGAACGGTCCATTCAGCACCAACGGTGACGCCCGTCGATTCGGCAGCTTCCCCACCGACCAAGACAGCCTCGGACAGGTTGCTTCGCCGGATCCAGTCCCCATCGTCATCCGGGACCCCGGTCGTGGCCCACCACACCGTCTCCACCGCAATCGTCTCGTCCAAGGGCGGCAACCCGGCAGGATCAAACGTGGCAGAAACCACGTCCAACACAGCCACTTCACCCGCTGCTTCCCGCACCATCCGCAGGTACCCCGGTCCGGCCCCCACCACCCGGTCCGCCCCTCGATGCAGGGCTGGATGGGCCGCCCGCAGCTCCGACAGCGCCGTGATCAGCGGCGTGCGCACCCCCACGTCGTTCCACGGAAGGTCCACTCGATTCCCCGGTTCCTCGGCCCCCAGCACCCCTGCTTCCGTGCCCCAAGTCAGGCACGGGGTGCCCCGCAGCACAAACAACATCAGCAGCGCCGCATCTCGGCGGGCCTGCCCTTCCGGCGTCTCCGCCCCGCACACCGACCCCACCCGGGGCAGGTCGTGGTTGTCCAAGAACGTGACCCGCGCATCGGCGGGCGGACCATGCCGGTCGAGCGACAGCGTCGACGCCAGCTTCAGAGGGTCGGCCCCCCGACAGGCCACATCCACCAGCGCGTAGTGCAGCGCAAAGTCGAAGATGGCGTCAAAGCCGCCCTTCTCGACCGTCTGTGCCAGCGCCAGAGGGTCGCCCGTGAAGTCCTCGGCCAGCGTCCACACCCCCGCCGGATTCCCCCGCGACCGCGCGTGGGCATCCAGCTCCCGGTTCATGTGCGCCAGGAACGACCGCGGCATGTGCCCCACCGCGTCGATGCGCAGGCCATCCAGCCCCGCCCGGTCCACCCACGCCGTGGCCGATGCCCGCAGCCACGCCCGCACCGCCGGATTCTCCTGCGCCAGATCGGGCAGGCCGTGCACATCGCCCTGCACCCGCTGCACGGGGTCGTTCCAGTCTTCGATGTCGCCCAGCTGGTGAAACCACTCCGGGTGGGCCGACCGAACCGGCGCCTCGTAGTCGGTGTGGTTCCACACCATGTCCACCACCAGTCGCATCCCACGCGCGTGCAGGTCGTCGGACAGCCCGCGCAGGTCGGCCACCGTGCCAAACCGCGGGTTCAGCGCCCACGGGTCGCGCAGCCAGTACCCATGAAAGGCGCCCCACTCGCCCACCTTCTCGTCGCGGGCCGCCGTCACTGGCGTGAGCCACACCGTCTTCACGCCCATCGCTTCCAGGTGGTCGAGGCGGTCGCGGATGCCTTGGATGTCGCCGCCGTGCCAGCCGTGGGGGTCGGTCAGGTCCACCCCCGCATCGTTGTCGGGGTCGCCGTTCGCAAACCGGTCCACCATCGCCAGGTACACCAGGTCAGCCTCGGCCGGCGCCGCCAATCCCACCGCCACATCGCGCTTCAGCGGCCGCACCTGATGCGGTCCACCACATCCTGCGAGCCCCAGCACGAGGCCCACCGCCCACGCCCGACTCATCCGTCGACGCGCAGCCAGTCGTCGAGCAACCGGTTCGCCGCCCGCTCGATGGTGGTGGCCGCTTCCGTCGCCGCTTCCGCCTCGGCCTGGTGCAGGAACTGGAGGAACACCGCGGTGTCCACCGACCGCTGCAGAGCCGCACCCGGCGCCCCCACTTCACCGATCGACACCGTGCCGCGCACCGTCCACCGCATCCGACCCTGGATCTGGGTGTCGTAGAAGGCCTCCAGCTCCACCAGCATCATGGCCTCGGCCCCGCCGGCGTTGTCGGCCAGCCACGCCAGCCGCTGGGGCGTCTCCCGACGCTTCGACAGGGGCTCCTTCAGCGCATCCATCGCCAGCACCGACGGCGTGAGCTTCCGCGCCGACAGTGCCTTCTCGAGGCGACGCTGCACCCCTTCCGGCAGCGCCCGCACCTTCGCCTTCTTGCCCGCCAGCACGCCGGCCAGCACCACCTTCATGGGCGAAGATGCCGTGAGCGGGGGCGTCTTGGGCATGCAGCCCACAGTCGCCAGCGCCACACCACCCCACAACGCATCTCGACGGGTCCAGCCACGCATCAGAACCACGCCTCCGTCTCGAGCGACAGCACGTGGTGCCAGTGGCGCTCCACATTGCCGAATGCGTTGTATTGGTCGATGGTCTCGACGAAGCTGTTGCCGAACGCGTTGTTTTGGTTGGAGTACTGCGCGCCGTACAGGAACCGCAGCGACGGGCGGCTGTAGATGCCCTTGCCCAGCGGATTCAGCACCACACCCGCCTTGCCCTGCCAGGTGTAGCGGGTGTCGGTGTCGCCATTTTCGAGCCCCCGGGTGTCGGGGCGCCCGCCGGTGTTGGCGAACAGGCTGTCGTAGTGTTCGCGGTACATGTTGCCGTTTTCGCTGACCTCCTTCGCGATGGAGGTCTCGGTGAGCCAGTGCACGGTGTCGGTGATGTAGACCTGTCCGCGCCACACCGTCGACATGTACGTGCGGGCGTGGTCGGTGGGGGCAATCGCGTTGTCGCCGTCCTTGTGGCGACCGTACAGACCGCCCCAAGCGATGTCGAAGCGGCCCGGAATCACCCGCAGCTGCAGCTCGTCGCCCACCAGAAACACCGTGCGTTGGTCGGTGAAGTCGTGCACGTACAGCGTGTACTCGCTGCCCTCGTACCACTCGGTGGAGGTGGTCTGCGGGTGCACCTTCTCCCAGCTCACGAACAGGTTGTTCCAGATGACCGGACCGTACCCGCCCGTGCCCAGATACCCCACCAGCTTGCCGCTCTTGGCATCCGTGGACTCCGGGTTGGGAAAGTCGATGGCGCGGTTGGGGTTCTGTTGCATCCAGGTCTGGACGGCCTCTCCGCGAATCCACGACTCGTAGTCGAGGCCGGGCGTCTGGTGCGGGGCGTTCACATTGCCCTGCCCCTCGGGTTCGTAGCGGTACATGCCGCCGCCACCCACTTCCAGCTGGTCGAGCACCTTCACCCGAAACAGCGTGCCCGGCGTGAGGATGGTGGAGTAGGCCTGCGGGTTCACGAAGAAGCCCGAGTCGCCAAAGCCCACCAGCCACTCGAAGCGTGGCCGCTCCCACAACGCGCTCGCGCCCACCGTCTCGAAGAAGATCTGCGCGGGCCGCATGTCGTACAGGCCCAGGTCGCCCAGGAAGCGGTCGAGCGTGCCCACCTGCCACGTGACGTCGGGCAGCAGCACATTCCCACCGCGCACATACAGCTGCGACGTGAGGAACCCACCCAACGACCCATCCGAGCTCGCCCGGCTGATGGCCCCACCCTCCACGCGGAAGTGGAGGTCGGTCCAGGGCTCCTTCGACATCGGCTCGCGCTCGATGATGTCGTAGTCGAGCTCGATCATGGCGTACGGCCCCTCATTCATGAGGCGGCCATACAGGTTCCAATAGCCGAGCGTGGCCCCGGCACCCTGAAAGTCGGGTCGGGCCCCGGCACGCAGGTAGCCGGTCACTTGCGCGCGGCCGGCGTGGGCCGGGCCAGTCAGGACCGCAGAGAGGAGGAGAGACGAGAGGAGCACGACACCAACACGGGACCGAGGTGGCGGCAGCCTATCGCACGCGACCCGGCCCCGTGGGCCTCCGCGGCCCCGCACTCCACCTACTTCGTGGCCTCGGCAGCAATCTCAGCCAGCACACCCCGCACCTTGTTGGCCAGGCCTTCCTTGCCCTCGATGCCGTGCCGACCGGTGATCCAGCCGGGGTCGTTGGTGCCCACCCACACCTTGCCTTCCGCGTCCTGCCACACGAGCAGCTTCATGGGCAGGTCGAGGCCCGCCGTCTGCGAGGCCGCCATCAGCTGCGTGCCCACCTTGGGGTTGCCGAAGATGAGCAGCGTGGTGGGACGCAGCTCCAGCCCGGCCTTCTGCGCATTCGCGGCGTGGTCCACCGTGGCCATCAACGTGAGCCCCCGCCCCTCGATGGCCGCCCGGGCCTGCGACACCGTGGTGGCAAAGTCGGCAGCGCTGGCGACATGCGCCACCCCATCCACCGCCGGCGGCGCATCGGCCGCAAACGACACAGTGGGCGACAACAGCGAGACCGCAGCCACCGACAGGAGGGCAGCGCGGAGTGAGCGGGCAAGCGTGTGTGTGGACATGCCGCGGCCATAGCCGACCCGACCCCGTCGCCGGCGAGCAAGTCTTGTCTGCCCACGCCTGTTTTCCGGTGGGGCCTCCAGAGCCTCCTGCGGAGTCTCTTCCGGGCCTCCGGGCGCACAGCGCCCTCCGGAGCCGCCGAGCCAAGGTCTCGGCGGCAAGAACCGCCCTGCGGGCGGCCCCCTCAGCCTCCCCGGGCTCGGCACCTCCCCCGGCGAAGCCAGGGGAGGACAGTCCGCTCACGACGTCCTCGGAGCTGCTCGAGGTCCTCCCCCTCGTAGGGGGAGGTGGCCGCGAAGCGGTCGGTGGGGGCCCCGATGGGTCTTCTTGCTTGTGGAGGCCGACCGCGTCAGGTCCTGCCAGGTCCGCAACCCGGGGGGCTGG
>ENA-OWNT01002921-OWNT01002921.1-seawater-metagenome-genome-assembly--contig:-NODE-2921-length-16878-cov-4.900244_pt1 | contig 16878 bp, 17 predicted proteins | sample MGYA00238136_ERZ651165 | MGnify/ENA primary metagenome ERZ651165 (study PRJEB26861, sample SAMN08777766) | seawater metagenome | isolation source: coastal seawater | place: USA: Florida | collected...
TGCCACTTGCAGAAGCCGCCTGTTCGCACCCCTGGACGTAGAGCGGGCTGGCCGTCTGATGGCGGCCTGGGTGCTGATCGCACGCCCGGATGGGCAAGCCGCCATCGAGGAACAGCGGGCTCGCATGGGCCTCCGTCCGAGCCACGTCCAGGTGGGCGGAGGCTCGAGCCCGATGACGACGACCGGCGCTGATGCGCCGACCGGAACGGATGGAACATGATTGAGCAGACGACAGCCCTGGCAACTTCCGAGACGGCTTCCCTGGTGCAGGGGGCCGGTGAAGAGGCCGTTGGCGCTGGTTGGGCAACGCGCGCCCTTGAGCAGTCGAGCACCGCCTCGCCCACCTCACCCACCTGGATGGGTGCACCCCCGGTCGCCTACGAGTCGCCTCCCGAGTCTCGCGCTGCAACCGCACAGCTCCCCGGCAGAGCGGCCTTCTTTCGTGGGATCGGCAGGTACCTTCGCGAGAGTCTCGACGCCCGCCAGGGGCGCAACAGGACGCTCTGGGCGGCCGCCATCGGAGCGAGCATCGGTGCGGGTGGGCTCGTCGCAGCCCGCGCAGCACGTGGCCGCTCGATGCCGTCTGTGAACGACGTCGTTCTTGCGGCCGCGGTCTTGGCGATCGCGGGTGTGGGGATCGACCGTCTCGGGATCTTGCGGCTCAGCGCGCCGTTCGAGGCGACGCTGCCCGTGGACGCGATCCGCACGCTGGAGACCTGGGCGCAGCAGGACCCCGCTCGGTTTGGGGACTGGACCTCGTACGTCCAGGAGGTCGAACTGGGCTACGTGGGACGAGTGCCGAGCTTCTCCGGCTCCTTGCCGTTCCTTCCGCGCCGCTGACCGATGACCGCCAACGCCATCGCGAAGCCTCTCGATCTACCCCGCGCCCTGCGGCCCAACGAACGCGCCCAGCTACGCCGGAGTCTCGAAGGGCAGCTCGCCCTCGCGAAGGAGAAGGGTCGCTGGCGTGCATACCGCGACACCGTGTTCTGCCTCGTCCTGCTGGGCGCGGGGCCACGAGTGAGCGCGACCTGCTCGCTTCGGCGTGCCGACGTTCACCTCGGACGCGGCCAGCGCTACCTCCAGGTCCGGCGTGCGAAGGGCGGCAAGCCGCGCAAGGTGCGTGTGCCCGCCGAGCTCGCCCAGATCTTGCGCGACTACATGGCCGGCTTTCCTGCGGATGACGAGGCGCCGCTGTTCCCGGGGACCCTGCGCGCGATGCGGCCGATGTCCCGGCAGACCGGGTGGCGTCGGTGGAAGAAGGCGCTGGCGGCGGTCGGGCTGGACATGCAGGGCCGCGGTTGTCACGCCGCGCGGCACGGCCTCGGGCTCCAGCTCTGGAAGGACAAGAAGGACCTTCGCCTCGTGGCAGCGCAGCTCGGCCCCGCAGACCTGCGATCCACGATGGTCTACACGCAGCCGTTGCCCGAGGACGTCGACGAGGCCCTCGACGCTACGTGGTAGGAGTTGCTGCTCGTCCGTCGGTACTATCAAAACAGCGTGACCCGGCAGTCACCGTCCAAGACGAAACGGAGGGCTTCGAGTGCTACGGAACATTGTGGCAATTGTGACCGGAGGGATTCAGGGACTACGGAGCATTGTGAACGGGGAGTTCGACACCTTTATCATTCCCCGACTGATCAGGCTTCTCGCGACGCTCTACAACCTCGTCGTATGTCTCGTCGGGGTCATCCTCTTCGCGCTCGGTGCCATCCTGACCCCGGCATGGGCATTCAGTGAGTTCGAGATCCAGGCGGGCGTCTTGATGGGGGTTCTGGGCGCGCTCGGCTCGCTTGTCCCTACTCTGCTGGCCCTGATCCTCGGGCGCATCGCCGCGGAACTCGCACTGCTGATCTTCGACATCCGCGACCAGCTGTTCGAGATTCGCACACACCTGGCCGAACTGCACACTCACCTTGACCCCGCTCCCGACGCTCCCGACGCCATTGAGGACTTCTAACTCGCCGCCGGTCCACGCACTCCCCGCTGCAACAGACCCGCAGACTGTTGCAGGTACGGCGTGATCTGGCTGGGAGTTTCGTCGCAGGCGCTGGCGACCAACCGCAGAAGCACCATGAGATGACCTGTGCGACGCCAGGGTCTCGCATGGGGGATGATGCGTCCATGTCTTCCCCGCTTCTCGTTCGGCTTTGTCTCTTTGCGGTTCTCCCCTGCACGCTCCTCGCTGGATGCTCATCCGACGGGCCTGACGAGGCCACTGTCGTTGACTGCAATCAGGTGATCTGCCCGGACTCGGACGATCGCGACGACTACCCGGTGAATCCTGACGGGTCGGGCACCGTAATCTGCATGTGGGACTGTGCGAGCTATGCAGGCGGCGAACCCGCGTCCGTCTGGCTGACCTTCTCACGCGAGGATGAGTCGTCCTGCTACGAACTCCTGTGGAACGATGTGACTCCGTACGACGGCTGCGACTGAAGGCGGTGGTCCTCGACAAGGATTCGCACGCTGGTCTCCGGCGATGGAACGAGAGAAGCTGATCTTCTTGTTCGGCCGGGCAGTCTCGGTCGCCAGGAGCAACACCGTGTCGGGGTGTCGTTCTCGATGCTGAAGCCGGCACACCCGACAGAAGGACAGGTCGGCCGTGATGTGCGCCATCGACGTTGACCGCGGTGTCGGCGACGATGGCGCACATCACGCTCGCGACGGGATGCCGCGGCAGAAGGACCTCCCCACCGATTGCCCAGCTGGAGCCACAGCGCGGGCTCCGCCCGAAGCACGTCCGCGAGCGGTGACTCGCTGCCCAGGAGCGTGCTGTAATCGGCGGCCGCGTCGTCAGGCTGCGCTTTGGAGGCCCTGGTCTGGAGACCTCAGAAGTTCGGGGTCAGCGTGAACTCGGCGTAGACGATTCCGTTGAACAAGTAGTCCTGGAACGTGCCCGTCCTAGCTCTCCCGACGATGCCTGCGGTCGTGTTCCAGCAGGTTCCATCCATCAGATCGTCGCTCGCCGCGTCGTCGTCGAAGACGCTGAAGCAGAACGAAGTGTTCGTGAGAACGAAGTCTGCGTCGTAGCCCCAGTATGCGCTCAACGAATCCTGGACGGTCGTCGACTGCAGCACGGTCACGCCATCGACCGTCGCTCTTGCGTACATGTCGGGGAGACCTCCGAACGGGTCCCAGGTATCCCCGTTCGCGTCGTTCTGGGGCGCGGACGCATACACGGCCTCCAGGTTCCAGGACTGCCCAAACACCTCGGTGCAGACGCCCTGCGTCGGGTGGCAGAACTCCGTCGACCCGCACGTCGTGTGGGACGTGCATGGGACTGGACAGTCGCCGTTGTCCCAGCTGTACGCGGCGCAATTGAAGTAGACGGGCACGCCGTTATAGAAATACGAGCCGTCATCGCAGAGCCCATCGCCGAGCCAAGTGCTATCGACGCAGGTCCCGTCGCAATCCTCGATCTCGCCGACAAGGCAGCCGCCTGCCGAGTCGTCGTCGTCACCCACTGCGGAGTCGTCATCGTCACCGGTGGCGTCATCGTCGTCGCCGGTCGCGTCATCGTCATCACCAGCGGTGCTGTCGTCATCGTCACCGGTGGCGTCATCGTCGTCGCCGGTCGCGTCATCGTCATCACCCTGGCAGACCGGAGCACCTGCGCAATCGGGATCGTCGCAATCGAAGAGCCCATCTGCATCATTGTCGGCGCCATCTTCGCACTCACCGGGGTCGTCGCCTTCGATCTGTTGCGCTGCGCTGTCGTCGTCGTCGCCTCCCCCTCCTCCACCAACATTGATGGGGCAGCCGGTTGCGAAGAGAAGCGAAAGCGCGAGAAGGTGGGTGCGCGTCATATGTAGCTCCTGGCTAGAAGTTCGGCGTGACTTCAAGATCGATGTCCGCGAGGCCGTTGTAGAGATCGCCGGAGAACCCGCCGGAGCGAACGACGCCCACCAGCGTTTCCATCGTGTTGAAGCAGCCGGAGTCAATCGTGTCGTCGGACGTCAGGTCCTCGTCCAATACGGCGATGCAGAGCGACGTCTGGGTCAGGATCGCGTCTGCGTACTCGGCCCACCCGGCGTACAGGCTGTCCTCCACGGTGGATGTGACGAGGATCGGTTCATCATCGATGCTGACCCGACCGAAGGGATCGGGGGCGTCGGTCAAATCCCAGTTGTTCCCGTTCTCATCGAACTGATCGACGGTCGCTGACCAGAGCGTGAATCGGTACGAGCGTCCGAACACAATTTCGCACTCGCTCTGGTAGCAGAACTCGTCCCCGTTGCACTGGTTGTCGTTCGTGCAACCGCCCGTGTCGTCGTCATCGTCATCGTCATCGTCGTCATCGTCATCGTCGCCCCCATCGTCGTCGGGGCCGTAGCTGCCAGCGGACGGACAGGCACCGAGCAGAAGGGTCAGGAGAAGAACGAGGAAGGCAGACAGGCTCAGCGAACGTGGCATCTCAGGTCCCCCGCCTCCAGTGTGAGGCGGACGAAGTATGTCACATACGCCTAGTCATAGACCATACGGCTAGACGCATGCGCCCTTCAGTCGGTCCGTAGGACAGGCCACAAGGTCATGGGAGACGCACCATGACCTCGCACGCCGTCGAAAAGCTCGTCGGAGCACAAGTCCGAATCGCACGCAGGCGCGCTGGCCTGACCCAGGCATTGCTCGCAGAACGGGCTGGCGTTTCGTTCGAGACGGTGTCCCGGATCGAGCGGGGCGTTCTATCTCCTACAGCGAGGACCGTCGTTGCGCTGGCGTCAGCGCTCGGCGTAGGCCCTGGCGAACTGCTGGAAGAGGGCGGTTCCGTGTGGCCTACCCGGCTGGATGAGTCCCTGCAGGCCGTTGTGGAGCCGCTGCTCGACCAGCCGGGGGCCGTGCGTGCTACTGCAGCCCGGCTCGTCCGTGCGCTTGTCGAGGACTGACCCTTGAGCGCAGTCCCACGGACGAGGACTGGCTTCAGCGCGGTCGATGGGCGCCTCCAGGTGGGCAGACTTCATCGCACGCAGGAGGCGAAAGTCGGATGGCGACGCTGTCCTGTAGGCGACGACAACTCCAGGGACTTGCTCTGTCACGTCCGCTCGTGGTCTGGTTGGTTGCGGGGAGGTCATGAGCACGAAGGTGCCCACGAGCCCCGGTTCAGTTGCGCCACCGAGGGTTATCCCGCTGGAGGCACCGAGGTGATCCGGTCCTGGACGTACACGACACCCCCGCCGGAAGCGGGATGACGGCTCTTGTCCTGCCGCCGACGCCACAAGAGCAGGTCCGGTTCCTGGAGAACGTCCAACGCCTCATGGGGGAGGGTTCCTTCCAGGCGACATACAAGTACGCGCTGCTTCATGCTCTCGCGGACCTCAGCCTCGTGCATGGCGACGACACCGGCGCCGTGCTGCCGCTGAAGACCACCCTCATCGCCGAGCGCTTCATCGAGCTGTACTGGCCGCAGTGCAAGCCGTTCCCGACGACACAGGGCGACGCCGCCCGGCTGCGCCAGAACAAGGGCGGCCCCGCTGCAGTTCTCACGGCTGTCACTGACTACGCGGCACGCTGGCGGTCGCCAGCTGCTCTCCGACTGTCGGCGGCAGACTGGCGCTCGCTGGTCCAGAGGGTCGCGAAGGTCGTGGCGAACCAGCCGCTGCAGTACCTCCAGAACGTCGGCGGTGACCGGTTGGACTTCCTGTACACACGGGTTCGAGGCGGGGTCCTGCTACGTCCCGGGGTCGCCTACTGCTTCCGCGCATTCCACGGGTTGTTGACCGACATGTTCCGGGGCGCGTGGCTGCGCTTTGTACGACGGCGAAACGAACAGCTTCTGGGGACCGTGAAGGACCTACACGGCTTCATGTTCGGCAGCGACCGCCAGGACCTCTCCGGGTTTCGACACGTGCTCGCCGAGGTCGATGGCGACGACTGTTTCTACTGCCGGGGACGGCTTCGTGGACCAGGAGAGGTCGACCACTTCGTGCCGTGGTCCAGGTGGCCAGTCGACCTCGGTCACAACTTCGTCCGGGCGCATGCCAGCTGCAACGCGCGGAAGAGCGATCACCTCGCTGCCGAGGAGCACCTGGAGCGCTGGGTCAGTCGCAACCACGACTACGGCGCAGACCTGGCCACGATGTTCGACGCACGGGGTCTGCCCCACGCCGGCCCCGCAACGACCCGCGCTGCAGGCTGGGCGTACGCCCAACTCGCACGGGTCGGGGGGCAGACCTGGAGCGCCGGCAAGCGCTTCACGCCGTTGAGCGGCCAGTGGCAGTTGCTTCTCGCCGCCTGACCTCCAGCGGCCACAAGCTCGTTCGATCCCAGGACCCGTGTAGCCTTTCGGGGGCCGAGTGGGCGGCGATGAAGGGGGGCTGCACGGTGAACAAGAAGGAGATGAACGAGACCGAGATCTGCCAGGGCTTCATCACCCCGGCCATCGTCCGGGCAGGCTGGAACAAGCTGACGCAGATCCGTCGCGAGTTCACCTTCACCGCTGGGCAGGTGCTCGTGCGCGGCAAGGTCGCCGTGCGCGGCAAGCAGAAGCGGGCCGACTACCTGCTTTTCTTCGAAAACAACCTGCCTCTGGCCGTCGTCGAGGCGAAGGACAACAGGCACGCGGTCGGCGCCGGCATGCAGCAGGCCATCGCCTACGCCGAGAGCCTGGACGTGCCCTTCGTCTTCGCCAGCAACGGCGACGGCTTCATGTTCCACGACCGCACGGGCCTCTCGACGCCTGTGGAGCGGTTTCTGTCGCTGGAAGAGTTCCCGTCCCCCGAGGAGCTGTGGAGCCGCTACCGGGCGTGGAAGGGCTTCTCCGACGATGCCGAGCGGGTCATCCGCCACCCCTACTACGAGGACCCGGGCGGCAAGGAGCCCCGCTACTACCAGCGCATCGCCATCCAGCGCACGGTGGAGGCCGTCGCGCGGGGACAGCGGCGCATCCTGGTCGCGATGGCGACCGGCTGCGGCAAGACCTACACCGCCTTCCAGATCATCTGGCGGCTGTGGAAGGCGGGCACCGTGAAGCGCGTGCTGTTCCTCGCCGACCGGAACATCCTCGTGGACCAAACCATCACGAACGACTTCAAGCCTTTCGGCGGCGTGATGACGAAGGTGCGAGGACGCCACATCGACAAGGCGTTCGAGATCTACCTGACGCTCTATCAGGCGGTCACCGGCACCGAGGAAGAGAAGAACGTCTACAAGCAGTTCTCGCCGGACTTCTTCGACCTCATCGTCATCGACGAGTGCCACCGGGGCAGCGCGAAGGAAGACAGCGCGTGGCGAGACATCCTCGACCACTTCGAGCCCGCCATCCAGCTCGGCCTGACCGCCACGCCTAAGGAGACGAAGCACGTCTCGACGCTGACGTACTTCGGCAAGCCGACCTACACCTACTCGCTCGCCCAGGGCATCGCGGACGGCTTCCTGGCCCCCTACAAGGTGGTCCGTATCGACCTGGACAAGGACCTCCAGGGCTGGCGCCCGTCTGCGGGCATGAAGGACGACCTGGGCCAGGAGGTCGAGGACCGGGTCTACAACCAGCAGGACATGGACCGCACCCTGGTGCTCAACGAGCGTACGAAGCGCGTGGCCGAGAAGATCGTCGCCTATATGCAGGCGACCGACCCGTACGGCAAGACCATCGTCTTCTGCCACGACATCGACCACGCCGAGCGGATGCGCTCCGCCCTCGTCAACGAGGTCGTGCGGGTGCTCCCTGACGAGGCCGGAGACACCGCCCGCTTCGTCAAGCGCATCACAGGCGACAATCCCGAAGGGAAGATGGCGCTCGACGACTTCATCCACCCCGAGCGCCGTTACCCCGTCATCGCCACCACCTCGAAGCTGCTGACGACGGGCGTAGACGCGAAGACCTGCAAGCTGATCGTGCTCGACCAACGCATCCAGTCGATGATCGAGTTCAAGCAGATCGTGGGCCGTGGCACCCGCATCCACGAGGACAGCGGCAAGCTGTGGTTCACGATCATGGACTTCAAGAAGGCCACCGAGCTGTTCGCCGACCCGGACTGGGACGGCGACCCGGTGGTCATCTACGAGCCCGGCGAGGGAGACCCGCCCGCGCCCCCAGACGACCAGCCTGACGACGACCCAGTTGACATCGTGGACCCTCCCCCGGAGGGCTCGGTCAAGTACGTCGTCAGCGGCGTGGAGGTCACGGTCGTGGCCGAGCGCGTCCAGTACTACGGGCGCGACGGCAGGCTGATCACTGAGTCCCTGACCGACTACACGAAGCAGACCGTTCAGGAGCAGTACGCCACCCTCGACGATTTCCTACGGCGCTGGACCGAGGCCGACCGCAAGCAGGCGGTCATCGACGAGCTGCGCGAACAGGGTGTGTTGCTCGAAGCCCTGGCCGAGAAGGTGGGGCGCGAACTGGACCCCTTCGACCTCGTCTGCCACGTCGTCTACGACCGGCCCCCGCTGACCCGGCGCGAGCGGGCCGAGAAGGTCAAGAAGCGGGATGTATTCACGAAATACGGGGAGCAAGCTCGCGCCGTACTGAACGCCCTGCTCGACAAGTACGCCGACGAGGGGCTCGTCCACGTCGAGGACATTGGCGTGCTCCGCGTCCAGCCGCTCTCCGACCTGGGCACCCCCGTCCAGCTCGTGAAGGCATTCGGTGGCAAGAAGGGCTACTTGGCCGCTGTACGCGAGCTGGAAGCTGCTCTCTACACGGAGGCGATCTCCGCATGAGCAGTCCCTTCGTCGATCCGCGCGTGCGTGGTGTGTTCGACCGGGCCTTTGGCCCTGATGTTCAGACCCAGTGGCCTGACTACACTCGGTTCACTCCATGGCTCCCGCTGACTGCAACCCAGCACCCCATCTGGTCGGGTGCGAAGTCGAACACGATCGGCGTCTTCCGAGGCATCTACGTGGCGGCCCTCTTTCCATCGCTTGACGCCATCCCCGAGGGACCGGCGGACCCCTTCGACGAGTCTGTCGTCTACGTCGGACGGACGAAGACCGCGACGCTGACCAGCCGCTGGTGGCAGTTCAAGTCAGCCGTGCGTGGTAACGGTGGCCACTCGGGCGGAAACACCTTCTACGCAAAGCACGTCGAGAACTCAGGGGACTCGTGGGAGGCCGTGCTCGCCCGCACGCGCCTCGCGGGCCTGCCGGTTTGGCTCGGTGACGGCGACGGCAAGTTCGATCCGCTGCGCACCTGCTTCCGCACAGCCCTGTTGGAGTCTGCACTGGTCGAGGCGGTCTACGCCCACAAGGCTGCGAACGGCGGCGCGGAGTTGCTGAACAAGGCGTAGAACGGCGCTCCGCCATCTCCCTCCTCTCCCTAGGTAGACAACCGAATGGCCCTCTCCACCACCATCAAGTCCATCCAGGACATCATGCGCAAGGACGTTGGCGTCGATGGCGACGCCCAGCGCATCGGCCAGCTCGTCTGGCTCATCTTCCTCAAGATCTGGGACGACCGGGAGCAGGAGCTGGAGCTGATCGAGGACGACTTCGAGTCTCCCTTGGTCAACGTCACCTGGAAGGAGAACGGCGACACGCGCACGGCGGAAGACCTGCGCTGGAGCACCTGGGCAACCGACGAAGAAGGCATCACGGGCGACAAACTGCTCGCCTTCGCCGACAACGTCCTCTTCCCAGGCCTGAAGGGCATGGAGGTCGGCCCGAAGGTCGACGGTGACGACGAAGAGGCTCGAGCCGCACGCGCCCTCCGCAGCCGCCGCCTGCTCGTCCGCAGCGTCTTCGAGGACGCCTACCAGTACATGAAGTCCGGCACCCTGCTCCGGCAGGTCATCAACAAGCTCGAAGCCGACATCGACTTCAACGACAGCCGGAATCGGCACCTCTTCGGCGACATCTACGAGGGCATCCTGAAGGGGCTCCAGTCCGCCGGGAACGCGGGCGAGTACTACACGCCACGCGCCGTCACCCAGTTCGCCGTGGAGATGGTCGCCCCGAAGCTGGGCGAGACAATCCTCGACCCGGCCTGCGGGACCGGTGGCTTCCTGGCCTGCGCCATCGAGCACGTCCGCAAGGAGCACGTCCGCAACCCGGACCAGGAGGCCCAGCTCCAGGCAAGCATCCGTGGGGTCGAGAAGAAGCCGCTGCCGCACCTGCTGTGCGTCACGAACATGATCGTGCACGGCATCGACGTGCCGACCGGCATCGCCCACGACAACACGCTGTCCAGGCCACTGCGGGACATCTCGATTCGCGACCGGGTGGACGTGATCGTGACGAACCCTCCGTTCGGCGGCATGGAAGAGGACGGCATCGAGAACAACTTCCCGTCCAGCTTCCGCACCCGGGAGACCGCCGACCTGTTCCTGGTGCTGATCGTCGAGATGTTGAAGGAGGGCGGCCGGGCCGCCGTGGTCCTGCCCGATGGCACGCTGTTCGGCGAGGGCGTGAAGACCCGCATCAAGGAGCACCTCCTCCGCACCTGCGACCTGCACACCATCGTCCGGCTGCCGAACGGCGTCTTCGCCCCCTACACCAGCATCAAGACCAACGTGCTGTTCTTCACGAAGGGCAAGCCCACGAAGGAGGTCTGGTACTACGAGCATCCCTACCCCGAGGGCTACAAGTCGTACTCGAAGACGAAGCCCATGCGGATTGCCGAGTTCGAGCCCGAGAAGGCGTGGTGGACCGATCGGCAGGAGACCGAGCGGGCGTGGCGCGTGTCGATCGAGGACATCCGCGAGCGCGGCTACAACTTGGACATCAGCAACCCGAACGCGCCCGAGGACACCCACGAGGACCCGGACGTGCTGCTCGCCCGCTACGAAAAGGAGAAGGTGGCGGCGGCGGCGCTGCGGGAGGAGCTGCGGCAGGTGCTCGCGGCGGCGCTCGCTGGGGAGTCGGCGTGACCCCACAGGACTTGATCGCCGCCTTCGACACGCTGGCGGAGGCCCCGGAAGGGGTGAGGCGGCTGCGGGAGCTGGTGCTCCAGCTCGCCGTGCGCGGGAAGCTGGTGCCGCAGGACCCGGCGGACGAGCCTGCGAGCGTGCTCCTCGACGGGCGCACGCTCAACCCGGCCGACGAGCCCTTCGATCTCGCGGTGGGCTGGGCGTGGAGTTCGATCGCCACGCTCGGTGAGATCCGAGGCGGAGGCACGCCCAGCAAGCGCAACTCGGCCTTCTGGGGCGGGCAAGTCCCGTGGGTGAGCCCGAAGGACATGAAACGCGACCTCATCGGCGAGTCACGGGACTACGTCACCGACGCTGCCGTCGCGGGCTCGTCTGTGAAGCGCATCCCGCCCGGCTCGGTGCTCATGGTGGTGCGGGGAATGATCTTGGCCCATTCGTTTCCCACGGCGCTGACCACCGCCGAGGTCACCATCAACCAGGACATGAAGGCGTTGCTTCCCTTCGATGGGCGTCTGGCCCCGTACCTACTGCTTGCGACGAAGGGGCACAAGCACGACGTGCTGAACCTCGTGGAGCGGTCCACCCACGGGACGTGCAAGCTGCCGACGAAGAGCCTGTTCCCCATGCCGATGGGCATCCCACCCCTCGCCGAACAACACCGCATCGTCGCCCGCGTCGATGAGCTTATGGGCCTGCTCGACCGCCTGGAGGCCGCCCGCACCGCCCGCGACACCACGAGGGCGGCTGCCCGAGACGCCGCGCTCGCCGCGCTCCGCGAGGCCGACACCCCCGAAGAGGTCGAGGTCGCCTGGAACCGCTTCGCCGAGCGCATGGACGACCTGCTGTGCGACCCCGCCGACATCGACCCGCTGCGTCAGGCCGTGCTCCAGCTCGCCGTGCGCGGGAAGCTGGTGCCGCAGGACCCGGAGGACGAGCCCGCGAGTGTGCTGCTGGAGCGGACACGAGACGAACGACTGGCGGCAATCAAAGCGAAGCGGGTCAGGAAGCGTCCCCCGCCGTCTGCGGTCGAGGTCTCGCCATACGGTCTTCCCCCAGGTTGGGTGTGGTGCAGACTCGGAGACGTGTTGTTGGACATCCAGGCTGGAAAGAGCCCTTCGGCATTGAAGCGACCGAAGCAGGAGAATGAATGGGGGGTGTTGAAGGTCAGCGCATGTTCATGGGGGCGGTTCCTGCCCTACGAGAACAAGGCCCTGCCCGCCGACATCGACCCCGTCATTGACTGCGAAGTTCATGTGGGCGACTTCCTGATCTCGCGGGCGAACACACAGGAGTTGGTCGCCAGGAGCGTCGTAGTCGAGAGAACCCCTCCGAGGCTCATGCTGTCGGACAAGACCCTCCGAGTACGCCCGGCCACCGGGCCGAGCGTTCGGTACCTCAATCTGGCGAATCTGTCTGTGGCTTCGCGAGAGCACTACGAGGCCGAGGCAACTGGAACCAGTGCCTCAATGCGAAACGTCGGCCAGGGCGCAATCTGGAACGCACCCGTGGCACTTCCCCCCCTCGCGGAACAACACCGCATCGTCGCCCGCGTCGATGAGCTGATGGGCTTGCTCGACCGCCTGGAGACCCGCCTCATTGTCGCCCAGACCAACCACGCCTCCTTCGCCTCCGCAGCCGTCCACCACCTCGACGCGTAGGCCACCGCCGTCGTCTCGCGGGCGCACGCCTACAGAGTGCTCGCGGACCGCTTCCACGTTCCGTCTACGAACTCGATGTCGGAGACGGGGTCTCCAGCTGTCGCCGCACGGTTCCTCGCAGCCATCAGCTTCTGGTCTTTCCGACCCATGCGCCCGATATCCAGCACCACGTACTGAGCCTTCATCGCGCCCTCCGCTTCCTTGTACAGGGCGAGCTGCTTCACGTAGCCATCGACCACCTTCGAGTTGGTCGAGAGCTTGATCTCCACGAGGAGGCGGCAGTTGTAGCCAGACGAGACCTTGAAATCGACCTTGCCGCTCCCGGTGTCGGCCTCCGGAGTCAGGTCAAGGTTGTTCGCCTTGCAGTAGGCGTCAGCCACGGCGAAGTAGACGAGCTGCGCGTTGCGCTCGTGGTGTGGTGCCCGACGGTCCTTCCAGAGCAGCCGCCACAGCCCCTTCAGCTCGACTTGCCGCCGGAAGCACTCGGTGATCGTCTGGACCACTGACCAGGGATCGGGAGGAGGCGCTGGGTCTGCGAGGTCTGCGTCGGATACGGCTGCGAGGATGCGTTGAAGTGCGAGCGCCGATGCCGGATCACGCTGGAAATCGTAGGGCTTGCGCTCGGTGGAAAGGACTACGTCGAGCAAAGTCTCGACAGAGTCGCGGTCCGACAGCGCCTGCGACCGCAGAACCGCCTTTCGCGGCTTCGACGCCGAGCGAGCGAACAACTCGCCGATGTGCTGGTTCACTCGTTGCCGCAGCTGTCTGTTCTTCGATGCCGTGCCCGCGACCTCGGACCAGTCGGATGCCACCGGCAGCTTGTCCAGCACGTCTCGCGGTACGAGCAGTACGGGGAGTCCCGGCACGACTGGGTTGGCGGGAAGGCGCTCGTCCTGATCGAGCAGCCGGTGGTCGGAGAGGGGCACTCCGAGACTGTCGGCCACACGCCGGGTGTACGCGGCAAGGTCGGGGGCGATGATGTTGGTCGTCATGTCGCTGATCAGGTCTGGCCCCACTCCCTCCTCGATCAAGGGCAGGAGAAGAAACAGCTCCGGGTCCGTCACGCCCAGCCCGACGATCTCGCTCGCCGTGAGGAGCAGCTTCTCGGACAAGGCTCTACCGAATCCACTACCCCTTACGGTCGCCACGCCGTAGCCCAGGCAGGTTGACGGGATCTCGCGGTACCGCATCAGACCTGCGGCTGCGCGCCACGGTACGTCTCCCATCGAAGTCGAAGCCGAGAGCAGCTTGACGAGCTTGCCGTAGTGGGCATTCAGCGAGGTCACGGCACCATCGCTCATCTCCAGCGCCGAACTCTTCTTCAGGAGCAAAGGGTCGATGAAGAGCCGTGTGTCGGCGTTCAGAACCGGGTCCAGCGCACCGAGTGCTTCCAGGTCGGCGGGGTCGAGGCCGAACTGGCGACTGAACTGGGTGGGGCGGCGGATCTTTGCCATCTGGGTCCTGTCGGAGCGGGTTCAAGGCGACCATTGTCTCCTATAGGACCACGGGCACCCTGCGCGGCTGGGTCCGCCAGAACTCCGCCATTTCTACGCGCCCCCTCCCCGTCCCGAACGGCCCCCATCGACACCACCTGACACTCGATTGTCGCCCAGATTGTCGCCCTGACCTGCGGTATCGCCCATTCCACGGGCATCGCGCCTTCGCCGAGAACAGGGTTCGACTCCCGCCGCCAACTGTGTGTCCGGGCAAGTGTCCAAGAGCCGGACACAGCCGGACACGAGGCCGGACACTCACCCGGACACGACCGCGGCTAGACGCTCGACGCAAGCGCGGGCGTCCGCTGGCACGGCCCGTGCTGATGTCGGTGGGCATGACCAACTGGAAGAACCTGTCCGCCTTCGGCCGCGCCCTTCGCGCGGCCACTGATGCCCACCTGAAGCTGGCCGACGCAGCACACCGCGGTGATGCAGAGGCCGAGCGAGCCGCCCGCGAGGAACTGCTCGATGCCCTCACCGCGCTCTTCGCGGCCTGGACGGACCTGAACAGCGACCGGACACCTGTCCCGAATTGAAGCGGCCCACGGGTTTCGGGCCCACGCCCTTCGGGGTCCGGATATTGTCATGGGCATGACGACGAAGGCTCTCCGTGCAGCGATCTACGCACGCGTTTCCACGAAGGACCAGGACGCCACGCTCCAGGTCGCCGAGCTGCGCCGGCTTGCCGAGCAGCGGGGCTGGTGCATCGGCGGCGAGTACGTCGATCACGGCATCAGCGGCAGCAAGGACCAGCGCCCGCAACTCGACGCGATGATGGCGGAGGCCCGTCGAGGGCGCTTCGATGTCGTGGCCGTTTGGCGCTTCGACCGCTTCGCCCGGAGCACTCGGCACCTCGTCACCGCGCTGGAGGAGTTCCGTGCGCTGGGGGTCGAGTTCGTCTCCGCGCGGGAGGCCATCGACACGAGCACGCCGATGGGAAAGATGGTCTTCACGATGATCGCCGCCGTCGCCGAGATGGAGCGCGAGCTGATCCGCGAGCGCGTGCAGGCCGGCGTCGATCGCGCACGTGCGCAGGGCAAGAAGCTCGGGCGCCCGCGCCGTGAACTCGACCTACGGGCGGCGCGGATCCTTCTCGATCAGGGGCACAGCCAGCGCGCTGTCGCCGACATGCTCGACGTGCCTCGGGGGACGCTCCGGCGTCGTCTCGCTGAGGCTGCGCAGTAGCTGCAGAGGCACCGGACACAGGCTTGATCTTCGACCACCGGTCCCTAGATCATCGAGATGTCGGCGACCGACAAGCACTACACGGTCTTCGTGGACGAGAGCTGCACAGGCAAGCCCTGGCCCTGCTACGGCATCGGCGCGCTTCAGATCGAGACCGACCGGCTGGATCGCTTCCAGCAGTTCCTGGACAACGCTCGTCGAGTGCACAGCGTCGGAAGCGAGATCAAGTGGACGAAGAGCGACGGGGGCTACGGGCGGGCGAACCTCACGCTGGCCGTCCTCAACGCGCTGGTCCGGTCGAGCGCGAAGATGACCGTGATGGTCGTCGAGAAGGCGAAGTACCAGAACTGGATGAGGAAGACGCGCGAAGAGGCGTTCTACAAGACGATGACGATGCTGCTGTTCGATCGGCTGCGTCTCGCCAAGGGGTCCTTCCGGGTGATCCGGGACCAGCGCTCGGACCGGTACGCCAAGCACGACGAGGTCGTCGCGAAGATCGCCAACCACTGTCTGCGTCGCCTCCAGGCCGACGCGGAGGTCGAGCTGGTCGAGCAGGAGGACTCCAAGCTCATCGCCGGCGTTCAGGTGATCGACTTGATGACCGGAGCGTTCACCGTGGGGCGCTGCCTGTACCTGCAGCCGGACTTGGAGGTCAGTCGGCGGAAGAAGCTCGTGCTCGCCCGCATGGCACAAACGATCGGGTGGCCGCACCTCGGCCACGACACGTGGTCGGGCGAGGAGTTCAACATCTGGCACTTCCCTGAGGAGTGCAGGGGTGACCCTGAGAGCCGTGTCGCACCCGCATTGGCGCCAAGCGAAGCCAGCGATCGCGCTCGCGATCTGCAGCCTCGCCTACGTCGCCGCCTTGACGATCCGACTGCCTCGGCCCGACGAGCCGACAGCGCTTCTGCTCGCCCCGGGACTCTCCGCCGAGGGCGCATTTCGCGCCGTCGCGGCGCTCGACGGCACGCCGGTGCGCGCGGGCGGATGGAGCAACATCATCGTCGCGACCTTCGATCGCCCCATCGCCCTCAGCAGCCTATGGCGACATGGAGTCTGGCTGGCTTTCGACCCCTTCGTGCTCGGCGCCTGTGCGCCCGGCCCCGATCCGACCCAAGGAGACGGCGCCGCCCTGTCAGGAACGACCTATGCGCAATGACCAAACGGAATCCCGGTCGAATTCAGCGGTAAGCCGCCTGCAGTCCCAGGCGACGCCTTACTTCACAGGCCTGCTCTGGGCGCATGTCGCCCTGATCGCCGGCATCGGCGTCGCCTTTGGCGACTGGCTCGGTCCGACCGTCGGCGCGGCGCTGCTCGCAGGCGCGGTTCTTGGTGGGATCAGTGGCATCATCATCGCCAAGGGGTGCTTTGAAGACTTCCATTTTCTCCGAACAACACCACCCTCTGCACTTGACGAAGTAGCAACCACATTCACTGTGGAATCGCATCGTTTTGTGTGGTTTCGAAATTTGTCAAAGCGGGCGAAGGTTCGGCCGCACCTTGGGCATTTGTGCATGACATGCTCATTCAAAATGCGGAATGCTGCAGCATTGTACTCTTCAAAAACATCATTAGAACTCTGCGCGGAAGGCACTTGGCACTGCGGACCCGAAGGAGCTTCCTTGCGGAACTCTGCTGGCAGCTGTTGCTGCTGCAGTAAGAACTTTTTCCGACACGATCTTTCGTGTATGCCAAGAGACGCAGTTCCGAACTGCTGGCCGCAAAGATAGCAAG
>ENA-OWNT01002925-OWNT01002925.1-seawater-metagenome-genome-assembly--contig:-NODE-2925-length-16873-cov-6.656704_pt1 | contig 16873 bp, 11 predicted proteins | sample MGYA00238136_ERZ651165 | MGnify/ENA primary metagenome ERZ651165 (study PRJEB26861, sample SAMN08777766) | seawater metagenome | isolation source: coastal seawater | place: USA: Florida | collected...
TTAAATATTGCAATTAGCGACCAAGGTTGTGGTATTCAAAACCCCGATAACTTGTTCGTACCATTTTACTCAACCAAAGCAAATGGCACAGGCATCGGGCTTGTGATCACCCGAGAACTTGTGCGCAACCAAGGTTTTGAGTTATCGATAAACTCAAAACCCCAGCAAGGCACACAAGCTATAATTACTGTGCCCTGCTAACTTATTTTACAAATGTGGCTTTCACACGCTTAGATAAACCTAAATAAAAAGCAAAACTTCAGCGCCATTTTCTAGGCATTTATATGAGCCAAATTAAAAAAGCCCTAAATAGTGAATTTTATTTGGCTCAAGCCGCGAAATTCAGTAATTTGTCATATAAAGCTAAACGTAATTAGAAAATAACAATGAAATGGATGCACTTACAACTTAAGCTACTGGCTGTTTTTTTATTCTTTGTGAGCTGCTTTGCAGCCGCAGAAGAGTATCAAGTTGCGCCCGCAGCTAACTGGGTAAAACAACATAAGTTACTCACCCCTGAGATTCCTCGAGACCAAATACGAGACGGGACTTTCTACCTGATGCTCGACACTCAGCTTCAGGTATCTGAGCAAGCCCCACAGCAACGCTTTAATCGTACTGTAATGCAAGCGGTCAATCAGTCTGGGGTTGATTATATTAGCCAGCTGAATATTGATTTTGACCCAAATTATCAATCTCTTACGCTCAATAGTTTAGGCATTATTCGTGACGGCCAATATATAGATAAACTAAATAGTGCCGAGCTACAGGTGTTACAACGCGAGACTGACTTAGCAAGTCGTATATACAATGGCACCTTAAGCCTAAATGTCATTATTGATGATATGCGGGTCATGGATATTTTAGATTACAGCTATACGGTTTCGGGGAGTAATCCGGTTTATCAGCACTTCAGCACCAAGCGTACACTGAACTGGTCGGTGCCGATAGTGCAGCAATTTATGCGGGTAAAGTGGCAAAAGCCTTCGCCCTTATATATCAACTTTATGAATGGCGAGTCACCAGTTACTAAAACCAAGCTCGATACGGGTTTTGACTACCAAATTAGCCAACACAATGAGCCGACCATTCGCTCCGCAAGCGAAGTACCGCATTGGTATTCACCTTACAAGGAAGTGTATTTTTCTGAAGTAAATAATTGGCAAGAGGTAGTCAATTGGTCGTTACCTTTGTACCAATCTGCCATCGAAGTGAGCCCTGCTATTGAAACAATTGCTCGTCAAATTAAGTTTCAACATGCCGATTTAGAGTCTCAAATTGTGGCTGCCCTGCGCTTTAGCCAAGACGAAGTACGTTATTTGGGCCTAGAAATGGGCACCAACTCACACCAGCCTACTCCAGCATCAGAAACTCTGGCACTGCGCTATGGCGACTGTAAAGACAAAACCGTCTTGCTCATTTCTTTACTTAAAGCGCTCGGGGTAGAGGCTCATCCTGCTTTAGTTAACACTGAAGACCGAAAACGTACTGCTAGCTTACCGGTCTCTCCTAGCTTATTTGACCATGTCATTGTCACCTTAGAGCATCAAGGTAAGCGTTATTGGCTTGATCCGACCATTTCGTATCAGCGCGGCAATTTAGAAAATTTAGCTCAACCGAACTACGATGTAGCGTTAATAATAAAGCAAGGTGAAACAGGCTTTACAGATATGTTCACAGAGCCTGCCCTAAAACGCATACAGGTTTCTGATAATTATCAGATCCCAGAAGGTATTGATGAGCCAGTTAGTTTCTCAACTCAATATAAATACGGTGACTTTGAAGCAATTAGCCGCCGCAGTTCAATCGCTAAAAACAGCTTAAAAAGCATAGAAGATGATTACCGCGAATATTATCAAGATACCTACAAGGGCTTAAAAACTGCCAAACCTATGCTGGTTGAATCCCCAGAGGACACCGGTCAGCTAATTACCAATGAGCACTATACTATTGATGACTTTTGGCGACCTGAGGGTAATGATTTTCAAAACGACTTTTACGCCAGTGAAATTCAAAACTCAGTTTATAAGCCAGAACAGCGAGAGCGTAACAATGCACCAATGTGGTTTCGTTACCCAAATAATATCGAAACAACCATAAAGGTTACGTTTACGGACTCTAATTGGCAGTTTGATGATGAGCAGGCCACAATCGATAACCCATTTTTTCATCTCGAGAAACGCGTGACATTTAAAGACTCGGTGTTGACCTTATACTTTGATTACAGTGCTAAGCAGGATCATATTCCAGCCGATCAAATAGACCTTTACCTAAGCGAGCGTAAAAAACTCAATAACGCGACCCATTACGGCATCATTAAATACGGCACAAATAGCGCCACAACCACACCAGCGGATGACGAAACCAACTGGTATAGCGTTTTTATTTTAAGTTACTTAGCGGCAATCATCTTTTTCATCGCGGCTTGGCGTTTTGAAGTTCGAAAACGTCCAGAATTTGAAGGTGCGCAGTTTTACCCTGTAAGCAACAGTAAATTTTACCTTTATAGTTTATTCAGCTTGGGCATATTTATTAATTACTGGAGTTATCGCAATTGGAAGTTTATTAAGCAGCAACAAAACAGCCATATGATGCCCATTGCTCGAGGTATTTTTGCGCCTTTATTCTTTTTTGCACTGTTTCTTCAACTTATAAAACATAGCGAACAAACCTTTAACAAAAATAAAATATTACCAACTGCGGTTGCTTTTGTAATTTGGCTAATGATTATTGTATGTGAAATAGCAAGTTCACTAGGTGACTATGGTATGTGGCTATTCTTAATCATTCCTTTATTGTGGCTACCAATTGTTAACTACATTCAAAACCTGAACCAACCTAAAGATGCGTTAGAGTACAACTCAAAATGGCGTGCAAGACAGCTGCTAATTTCTGTATTCGCGACGCCTTTACTACTTTATGGGCTAATTGCTGAATTATACTTATTGCCTAATTCAACCATAGTTACAGGTGACAAACTTTGGTCTTATCAGGTTAACTTTTTAAAGCGTCAAGAGATTATGCCTAGTGATGAAAATGTGGAGTATTTTTATAGCGATGCATTTTTTGATTTCAGAGATGATGGCAATGGCATGACGAAAAATACGCTTTTTAGTTACTGGAAAAATGAACAAGGTGTAATTGAAAAAGATCTGCTCTACTTTAATGAAATAAAAGAAGTGAAAGCAGACTATGCAAAAAGTCCTCTAACAACATCTTCACTTACCGTTATTGATCATGACGGTAATGAGATGCTTTTATTCTTAAGCAATGAAGACGACCTAGATAGACGCTTTGTTGCCAAGGTTAAGCAACGCCTCAAAGAGTCAACCTTAGCAACTGAGCAAAACGCAGATTAAGTCAGTCGCTTAATCATGCGTTTTAAGGCGGGCGCTTTCAGAGGCTTATAAAGCAATGGATAGCCCGCATCGAGCACTAACTCGCGTATGCCTTCATCATGATTCGCGGTATTAACGATGGCTGGTAAGCGTGTTAGTGCCGCTTGCTCAATCACTTCAAGTCCCGTTACTCCATCATCAAGCTGATAATCAATAATCAACAATTGCGGCAGGGCTTGACTTGCCTTTAACTGCTCAAGCTCCGCTAAGTTAGTGGCTATTGAAATTTCACAGCCCCAATTTTCGAGTAGCTGCTTTAATGCCTCTAACACGTTGCGGTCGTTATCAAGCAACCAAATACGCAATTGCCCCAGCTCTGTTTCTTGTGATGCCTCAGCGCCTTTCGCTTGCGCAGGCGCAGTACTCACTCTGCAAGGCAGAGTTAGAGTAAATTGCGTGCCTTTACCAAGTTCAGACCCCATCACTAGGGGTATTTTAAGTAAGTCACATATACGTTTAGTGATTGCCAACCCTAAGCCTAAACCCTCGGCGCTTGGTTTTGCACCAAGCTGTTTAAACTCTTGGAAAATAGTTTGTTGATCGCTCGATGCAATACCAATCCCTGTGTCTTCAACAATAAAGGATACATGGTCATCGTCGTACTGCATTTTTAAGCGCACTTCACCTTGCTCGGTATAACGAATCGCATTACTCAAAAGGTTACGCAGCACTCGTCGCAGCAGTGCTTTGTCGGTATGCAAGCGCACATCACAGGTTTCAATAATGAACTTTAAGCCCTTTTCACGGGCAAGGGCTTCGTAGTCATTACGAAGAGGCTCAACCAACGAACTGGCAGCAAACTCGCTCATTTGTACTTTAAATGAGCCTGAATCGAGCTTAGTTAACTCTAAAATACTCGATAATAACTCTTCGGCGCTGCCCAATGAATTCTTAATATTCATCGCCAACTCTTTAAGTTCGGTGTCTTGGGCTTTTTCATTCATTAAAGAACAAAACAAGCTCGCAGCATTGAAAGGTTGCAGTAAATCATGGCTAGCAGCGGCAAAAAAGCGCGTTTTACTGACCGTTGCTTGCTCCGCCACTTGCTTTGCCATCGACAACTCTTGGTTTGCTTGAGTCAATGCCAAGGTGCGTGCTGCGACTTTTTCTTCAAGGCTAACATTGGCTTCGGTTAACGCTTTTTGTTGTTTTACGAACTCGGTAATGTCGGTATAGGTTGTTACAAAGCCGCCACCGGGGAGTGGGTTACCTTGCATTTCAAACACGCGACCATCATTGTGCGAGCGCTGGTATTTATAAGCGCTGCCTTGGCGTAAATAGGCTAAGCGTTTTTCAACTTCGCTGGTCATGCTCTCGCCGCTAAATAAGCCGCGCTCGGCATTAAAACGAATAATGTCGGCAACCGGGCGGCCTATGTAAAGCGCATCATCTGGGTAGGCGAACATGTTTTTGTAGCCTTGGTTCCAAGCTACCAAGCGCAGCTCACTGTCAACTACACTGATCCCTTGTTGAATGTTTTCGATTGTTGATTGCAGTAAGTCACGATTAAATTTAAGTACTTGGCTTGCTTCATCAACAAACTCGGCAACCTGCTCTAGAGGCTGTCGCTGCTCATTTTTGGCCACATCTAAAATAAGCCGTGCCGATGCGCCGCCGATCACCGCTGACATCTCGCGCTCAACTAATAGTTCTAACTCAACATTGGCAGGACGTTTCCACTTACTTTTATCATCTGGAAAGTAATGATTTACCAAAGACTGCGCCGCTTCTTTTTCGGCAAATCGCTGCATTAGCGCACCTAGATCATGGTAACTCAAAGGCTGTAGATGATTACTCACTCGAGAATCACTAAGCTGCGACACAAACTTATTGCTCTGCAAGCGTTCAGCTAAGGTTGCTCGACTAAATAACGGTACTAAGAAATACACTAAACAGTTCGCACCTAGCGATAGCAATAAAGCTTGGCTAATGCTTTCCATGCCTAATGAGAATAAGTCGGTTGGCGCTAACCAGCTTATTCCCCACGGTCCATTTACAAGCCATAAACTATCGCTTCCTAAACCTCCGGCGATATTCGGTAGTAAAAGTGTGTATCCCCAAATAATAAAGCCGCTTAAAATCCCCAATTGCGCACCGCGACACGATGCTTGTCGCCACCATAAGCCTATAATCATGGCCGGCGAAAATTGCGCGACTAAAGTGAACGACATCAAACCCACATTGGCAAGGGTTGTACTTTCGCCCAGCACTCGGTGAGTGAAGTAACTAAGCAATAGAATCAATACGATAACGATTTTACGCGCATGTAATAGGTTGTTTTTATCAAGCCCGCGACTACTCGATGTAAGTTGCGAGCGGCGTAAAATAAATTGGTTAATAAAGTCATTAGTGATCATCACTGAAAGCACAATTGATGACACTATTACCATACTTGTTGCCGCTGAAAAGCCACCTAAAAAGGCTAATAACGCCACAAAGGCATCATCAGCTGCCATAGGTAAAGCCAATACAAAGGTGTCGTAGCCGACTTCTTGACCTTGAAAGTAAATTAATCCGGCGTATGCAATCGGTAGAATAAACAGGTTAATAAGTAAGAGGTAAATCGGAAATAGCCAACGCGCCGAGGCCAGCTCTTTATCGTTATTTTTTTCGATAAAGCTCATGTGGAATTGTCTTGGCAAACATAAGGTCGCCAAAATACCAAGCAAAGTATGAGCAACATACACATAGGTTGGACTTTGTGTGGCAGCCACTTGCTGATCAATATTTAGGTCATGCGCTTTTTCAAACAGTGCCACAGGGCTGTCGAATAAAGCAAAGCACACATACAAACCCACCGCTAAAAACGCCAATAATTTAACCACAGATTCAAAGGCTATACTGGCAATCAAACCTGGATTATGTTCGCTGGGCTTTAACCGCCTCGCGCCGAATAAAATAGCAAACAGTGCCAATACAATCGTGATGTAAAAAGTACTATCGGCCCATACTTCATGGCTTTGTGTGGCAGCGCGGTCGGTAAGTAAGTTGATACTTTGTGCAGTTGCACTTAGCTGTAAAGAGATATAGGGCACAATGGCAATCACTGAAATCAATGAAATGAGCCCAGACAAACTCGACGATTGACCATACCGAGTCGCAATAAAATCTGCCATTGAGGTTATTTTTTGCTGCCGACAAATATGCGCTATGCGGCAATAGACTTGCCAGCCAAAAATGAATAGCAAAATAGTGCCAGCATAGGTCGGAGCCAACCACCAGCCGTTGTATGCAGCTTGTGCTGTGGTACCAAAAAACGCCCAAGAGGTGCAATACACCCCAAGTGATAAACCATAGGTTAAGCCTTTAAAAGGCAATACTTTTCTTTTATCAGCCCAGCCTGCAACCGCAAATAAAATTGCCAGGTATACAATTGCAAGAAGGCTTATTGACCAAATTGAGAACATCGCATGTGATTATTTTAATTGTTATAGCCCCAGCATAGTTTTTATTGCACGTAATTTACAGCCTAACTTTAGTGCTAATGCATTGTATTACGGAAGTTTAAAAAACAAACACAAAGAAATGAGAATTATTTTCAGTTGAGTATTGACAGATACGTAAATCTAATTGATAATCACTATCAACAAGACAATAAAGTGTTATGACTTGTTCGGAATAAACTGATTTGTTTCTCGACCCTGAAACACGTGTGGCCCACGATAAAGCTAAGATCGCCTGTTGCTAATCGCAACGCCCCTTGATATTGGCAACAGGTGATCGCCCTACTATTTTACTTGCTACATTGCTCATATCGGTGACGGTAGATATGAAACTCAAAAAGCCCTTACAGGGCTTTTTTTATGTCTAAAATTCGTACCAAATCTGCAAGCCAAACTAAATGAGAATTATTTTCAAAAACATATTGACAGCATCGCAAACCTAATTGATAATTAATCTCAACAAGCCAAGCGAAGTATGATGACTTGTTCAGATTGAATTTGTTTCTCCCCAGAAACGCGTGTCGCCACGTTAAAGCTTTAGCTTATATGTTACTAATGGCAACGCCCCTTGATATTGGCGACATATAAGCGCCCCTACTTATTTTACTTGCTACATTGCTCATATCGGTGACGGTAGATATGAAACTAAAAAAGCCCTTGCAGGGCTTTTTTTATGTCTAAAAGTTAATGCGTTAACTTTATCGACGGTTCTTACGTGCACGTGCACGGCGTTGTTTTTTCTCTTCTTCTTTAGCGGCTTTTTTCGCCTCTGCAGCAGCGCGAAGCTGTGCAACCATTTGCTCTTCTTCTTCACGCATAGCCGGTGTTTCCATGGTAATACGACCAATAATGCCATCGCGTAATTCGTTGATAAGAATTTCAGACATTTTGTAAGTGTCGATTTGATTGCCACCGCGGATACAACCACGCTTTTTACCTGCCATTTCAACAAACTCCCAGTCAGACTCTGGTAGCTCATCAATTTTATAGCGGCTTTTTAAAAGCTCTGGGTATGCATGCAGTAAATATTCAGCGGTGTAACTTGCCACTTCTTCGTAGTCGATAGCGGTATCACGAATAGCACCGGTTGCCCCTAAACGATAACCAGAGTTTTCGTTCTCTACTTTAGGCCATAACATTCCCGGCGTGTCGTAAAGCATAATGCCATCATCAAGCTTAATACGTTGCTGCGCTTTGGTTACCGCAGGTTCATTACCTGTTTTTGCCACGATACGGCCGGCCAAGGTATTAATAAGAGTTGATTTACCAACGTTTGGAATACCCATGATCATGGCTTTAATTTGTTTATCAGCGCCTACTTTATGCGGCACTAATTTTTTACAAAGCTCATTAATACGATGTACTTCACCCGCTTTATCATTACCAAAATCAATCGCTTTTACGCCACTTTGCTGCTCAAAGTAGTCTTTCCAAGCTTGCGTTAACTTAGGATCAGCCAAGTCCGCCTTGTTCATGATTTTGATCACCGGCTTGTCGCCACGCAGCGCAGTAACCATTGGGTTTTCACTACTGTAAGGAATACGGGCATCAAGTACCTCAATGATCACATCCATCTGTGGCATGATTTCTTTAATTTCGTTTCGGGCTTTGTTCATGTGACCCGGGAACCACTGTATTCCTGCTCTACTCATTTGATTATTAAACTCTTTATTTTAAAGGTTAATGCCATGGGTACTATGGTGGGTACTAAAAGCAAACCTGTGCTATTTGTACTTTGCTAATAGGTATAGTTTACTACAGAAGCAAAGCATAGTGGGAAATATGTGTTGGTAGAAGAAAGTGCGACTCAAACCGCGCTGAGGGTGTTTTATATTGCTTTTAGATTCATCAATAACAGAATCGAGTATAAATTAATTTACATAAGCAACTCTTACAACTTAACCCCCAATAGAGGCTAACCCCTGTAAAATCCAATGAATTCATATACTTAAAAAACCCTCAGCTAAATTCAATGTTACTCGTACAGCTAATATACCGAAGGATTACGTCAATTCAGAAACAAAATATCTAGATAATTTTTTTAGTACAATGACTACTGCATGTAAAACCGAGCGTCATGATTGGTACAGCAGGGACAACCATATAGCAAGCTTACAACAAGGAGCACTATCTAAAGAAGAGTTTGAATCATCTAAAAATATATTAAGAAGTATTACTAAGAAAGTCATAGATGCCCAATCTTATGCAACTTATAGTGAATCTATAGACTTGTTACAAAATTAAAAGATGAGGGCAAAGTTAGGTATCTACACAAAGCCCTTCTAAATCGCGTGTTTTCAGCTATTAACCCTCAAAATTTCTCCACTACTGTCACTAATAAGGCTTTTGAGTATATATGCTCATATTTCACTAAAAAATGGGAGTTTAAATATAAAAACTCTAACGTAATCGTCGGCTAAAGCACACCTAACATTTATTTTATATTCGCTAAGCTCATTTCTTTTTAATAACAGGAGTGAGTTATGCAAACCAATCGGACACAACAATGAATAGATTTAATTCGTCTGCAACCAGGCTCAAGTTTAAACATAAAAGATTTTTGCCAGCAAAATAACTTAGCAACGTCCACTTTTTATAAGTATCGCAAACAATTAACTGCCCAATCTAGTTCCAGCAAACTGACTATTCAAACGGAACAAACCCGTTTGCAAGAAATCGTTGAGCCTACCCATATCACACTGACTTTGCCGGTTGGAGAATTAAAGTTGCCCCTCAACACGGCAAGGTTACGAACGTTTATTGAACAAAATATGATTAAATAGTGAGAACTCACGCTCTCGCCCTACCCCTTCAGTTGCTTGTTATACATCTTCGACAGTGACTTGAATAACCTGAGCTTTTGCTTAGAATCTATCTGACAATCGTCTAATTATACTAATATTTAACAGTGCAGCGAACACTACACTTATCACCACAAAGCCACTAAGGATATTCTGCTGAGAGTCAATTTCATGGTCATTCAGGCCCTCCAATAACACGGCCAAAATAAAGCTCCCGATGCCAGCGGAGACTTTTAATACCAACAGAAATATACCGAATGCCAGTGTACTCAGATTGCGTTCAGGGCTAGTAAAGTATTTGTTGACTACCTGAGCCAGTAAAGACCAGATAAATACGGAAACTCCGCCGACGGAAATGCCAAGAATAAAGTAAGAAATAACCAAAAGGTGATTGTGCTCAGGATAAGCAATCAAGATGAAAAAAACTGTCAGTAAGCTTACTGCATGGGCATATTTGAAGGACTTTCTCTCGCCGCTACGGTTCGCGAATTTTACCCAAAATAATAAGGATACCAATTTGCCTGTACCAACAGCAGCCAGTAACTCCCATGTATCAAGCTCTTTGGCTTCGGAGAAGCCGACCAGAAATACTGTGGAGCGTTCTGCCATAGCAAGAAAGCAACAAATGCAGGCGATAATTTTCAGTAGACGGATATAATCCGGGATAGTCAGCAAGTGCTTTAAACCGGCGAGAAATCCGGTATTCGCAGCTGATTGGGTTTGGCTGTCCAGTTTCACTGAACGGCATGAAATAGCGCTGATGATGATAGTTAGCAGGTAAACTATCCCTACCACAATCATAATCTGAATGATTGCCCCGGTACTGGCCGGTTCAGAAATCTGAGGGTTAAACAAGGGGAAAGTAGAAAGCCCGGCCAAAAATAAAACGGAGACAGCACTGAAACAAAATCGCCAGGCACTGATCGAGGTTGATGATGTCTGCTTGGCCATACCCGCGAGCAATGCATTGTGGGGGATATCTACGAGTGTATAGCCTAAGCGGAAAAACAAACTCGCAACAATAGCGGTTAAAAATGGAAATGACTCGAGGTATAACGGCAATAAAAATAATGAAAAGAAACTTATTACGTTTACCGGGATCAAAAATAGCAGAATAATAGTCAATGATTTAAATTTATATCCGTACTTATCGATAAGACGAGATACTACCGGGTCAGTAATGCCGTCGAAAATAAATCCCGCTAACAATACGGTACCCGCCACAGAGGCGGGTAAATGGATAGTATTGACTAAGAAATACATATAGAAGATATCGACAATACCTGCTTGTAAGGCTTTGGCGAAGTTTCCAGATGCGTAACCAATAACTTTCAATTCAATCACTGGTGACAGTCTATGGCTGGCTTTACCTTCAAGTTGGGACATATGACTTCAATGTTTCAGCTGCTTAAACGGCCATAATAACATTAGTTCTGTTTCAGGAAATTGACTAATCTCTCCGGCTCATCCGTTTGAATAATATCAGCACCGGCATCGATTAATTGTTGCCAAGTATTACCGTCATCTTTAAGTGCTCTACTATCAACATAATCAGCAGACAGAATAGCCGCTACATCCAGGGCATTCACCCATATAAATACGCCTTTTTCTTTTGCTAGTTCGGCACTTTTCTTTAAATAATTAATGTCTGAGAACCACACTTCCATTGCTTTAGGGGGGTGCTCAAGTTGAGGGGCAATAAGAGCGGTTGCGTCATTTTCGAATTGTGAAATGATGGGCATAACGATTGATCCTCGGAAACTTTTGTCCTGAGTCAGAGGAGGGTCGGACGGAAGTACTGGCTTTTTCAATAATACCTGCTCTACCATGTTCAGCTTACTCAACTCACTGAATACTTCGGCGTAAAGTTCTGATTTTGCATCAACGTTAATAATGATGCGGTCTTTAGCTGCTTTGATGGCCTCAATAAAAGTAGGAACAGTTCGTGACGTGATTTTACCTGATGCACCGTTTTCAGTTTTCAAATGAAGCTTTGAAACTTCGGCCCACGTGAGCTCTGCCACTGCGCCTTTCCCGTCGGTGGTACGATCAACAGTCTCATCATGCATGATGATGAGGACGTTATCTTTCGTTTTACGTACGTCTAGCTCAACAATAGTCACGCCCAGAGAAATGCATTTTTCCAGTGCATCCAAAGAGTTTTCACTGGTTCCCTTCCAGCACCCACGGTGAGCTGCAATCAATACTTCATCAGTGTCGAATACGGATAAAAGATCGCTGGCTGAGGCAGTGAATGAGACAATAAAAAACAACGACGATAAAGTCACTTTTCTAAAATCAAAAATAAACATAGCTTTCCTGTTAGTAGAATAAAGAGAAAAATGAGAAATGACGCACAATAGTGCGTCATTAATGAGGTTTAGAACGCTATTTGTACGCCAGCAACGATTGTACGACCGTAGCCATAAACACCAACCGATCGATCTTTGGTTAGACCATATTGGGAGAAGGTTTCATCTGTCACATTCAATACGTCAAGCGACACATCAATACTGTCGGTGAGGCTATAAGAGGTAGACAAATCTAATTGCCCATATGCATCCTGCAGTAGTGTAGACTGACTGTCTCCAGCTGCGTTAGTGACGAACTCATCACGCCACGCGTAAGCTAGACGAACACTGAATTCATCATTCTCGTAATAACCTGTGAGGTTATAGGAGTTCTCTGATGCTCCGGCGAAAGGGGTTTCAAAAGATTCGCCATAGTAAGTATGCGTGACACCGTCAGTTTTTGCGTAGGTATAGTTAACTATCACACCAAAACCTTCAATAGGCAGAAATGTCAGAGGTTGCTGATAAATAAACTCCAAGCCCCTGATTTTCGCCCCCTTTCCGTTGACCGGTAAACTAACATTGAATGCCTCGTTAGAAATATCGGTACCATCATCGCGGTAAAGGGGGCCGCCAAAATTCAATACACGGGATTCAGTAGTGGTGGTAATAAATGACTCAATATCCTTAAAAAAGCCGGTAAACGAAACGAGTGCATCTTCAGCAAAGTAGTATTCAACACCAAGATCGATCTGCTTAACACGAAAAGGATCTAAGTTTGGGTTACCCTGACTTGCCGATTGTGTGGCGATATCATAAGAGGATATACCCGGCGATAACTGAGAAAGAGTTGCACGAGTCATAGCTTTAGATGCTGCCAGTCGGATAATAACGTCCTCGGTCACATCCAAAGACAGGTTAATACTTGGGAGAACATCAGTATAGTCGCTTTCTTCTCCAATGGTGCCAACGCCTGAATCAGTCAATACGTAGCCCGTTGATGTTTGATCTGTTTTGACAACACGGACCCCCAGGTTTCCGGTCAGATACATTCCATCACCAACCGGGGTATCGACCGAGAGTTGGGCATATCCTGCCAAGGTATCTTCCTTTACGCGATAGGTAGACGGGTAGCTGATTGCAGGAACAAAATCATTGGCGACCATGGTCTGTGCCGCTTCAAAATCATCGCGCTGCACGATAAGCCAGTCGCTGGGAATGCCATCAGGAGTGCCACCGCCGAATAGGCCATAATTTAGCGAAGCAACATCTTCAAAAGCTGGAGCTGGATTATCTTGATTCGGGTTTATACGTTCATCATAGGCGACGCGCGAAAACTCATGTTCTGCATACCGAACCCCAGCTTTCAGCGCAGAGAATATTCCCCAGTCGACATTATAGGTGACATCAAACTTCAGATTTTTCTCTTCATCTTCAATGTCACTCATCAGGTAACGCAACTGATTAAAGCCATATGCACTCGCGTCAGTGAAATCATAATCAAGACTGCTGAATGTCGGGACAACCGTGCCTTCATAAGAAGTTTCTCCCAGTTCCGCACGTCCGTAGAAGTCATAAAGAATCCGGAAGTTATCTGCGAGCTGTTCAGCTTTCGAGTATCCGGCAGTGGCTTCCAGGGTCAAGTTTGAGTTCATGTTCCACTTACCTGACAGAGTATACATATTCAACTCGTCCTGAGTGTCGTCGAAGACGTTCTCAGAACGTGTCTGAACATTATCAAACACTCCTCCGACGACTCGGTCCAGACCGCCAATACCCGGAACAGTCTCTAAAGAAACCGGATTTGGTGTGCCGTCGAAATACAGTGTATCAATAGTAAATCGACGATTTAACTCATCAAATTTACCATGCACAATGTCTAAATTAACTTCAACGTCTTCTACTGGTCGGTACTGCAATGACGCGGTAATACCTGTGCGCTTTCTGTCTCTGAATTGATTGATTGAGCGCGGAAGAAAAGGAATTTCCATTAATGGTAAAGTACCGCCACCTAAGCTCTCTGTTTCCCAACGGATATTTTCAATAGCGTCTTGTCGTAAGGTATAATCAGACTGAGCAAAAGATACCAGGGCTCCAAATTTATCCCCCCAGGTGTTGCTTACAAGAAATGAGTAGCGGGGATCCCAGTCCTCAACCAGTGAATTATGCTGCCCTTGAACAGAAGCTGCTGCGACAAAACCTTCCTTGTCGAACGGACGGCGGGTTTTCATATCGATAGTGGCAGCAAGGCCACCTTCGGTCATTTCTGCACTAGGCGATTTCACTAACGATATACTTTGCATCAACTCTGACGCGAATATGTCCAAATCAACACTGCGGCCGCCAGGTGACGTAACGGTTTGGTTGTTCAGGCGTACTTGGGTGAACTCGGGACCCAGCGCACGAACAGTGACGGACTGCCCCTCACCGTTCTGGCGGGAAATTGCTACTCCAGGAATGCGTTGTAATGCTTCTGACAGGTTCAAGTCCGGGAAATCTGAAATGTCTTCTGCAACCAACGCATCAACAAAGCCGGATGAGTCACGTTTTGTATCCATCGCAGCCGCAACGCTGCCGCGGATACCGGTAACAGTAATTTCCTCGATAGTATCTTCTGCTGGTTGTTGTTGTGCAACTGCTGTGGCAATGCACGCGTTAGCAACGAGCATGCCGAGCAAAGAGAGCTTGAATTTCATGTGTACACCTTCTGTTGTAATATCGTTAACAGAATTTTGCACGCAATTTATTTAAATTTTATTTATTTTCAAATTAATAAATAAATCATCTTGCTAGTCAGATGTGTAGTCATGAATAGGTAAAAGGCCAGCTCCCCAAACAACCGACTGACTCCCCAGTTCAGATACTTCAATATCAAAGTATGGCGTATAGTCCTGGATAGAATTCCAGCCCTGCTCCGTCATTATTTGCTCTTTAAGCCCGACCAAAATTCGGTTTGGAATAGCTCCTGATATAATAACCTTACTGGGATCCAACCAGGCATCCGCGGCAAAGATAATTGGTTTAAGTTGTCTGGCGGCACGAATTATCCATTCTTTCTCGACTTCAGGATACTTATCTAGTGCCAGTTCGATATTATGCAGACTACTTATGGTTGCACCTGCCAACTGAAGTTCGTTTATCAAATCAATTCCCGATGGGCGTTTCACTCCCTGCCCAGCAGGTGAAAGCATTCCCGCTTCCCCGGCATTAAGAAAGCTGCCCCGATACAGGTCGTCATTAATAATAACGCCGCCTCCGACACCATGACCCAAGTACAACACCACACTAGTACCGGCATTCCTAAGGTGCTGGCCGCAGTAAAGTTCAGCTAAAGCAGCTGACGTGGCATCGTTCTCTATCCATACCTGATGGCCAAGTTCGGCTTCAAAAAAAGCTTGTAAATCAAGATTACGCCAGCCTTCCAACCACGGTACAGTCATTCGATGCCGGATATTATTTCTATCAGTAAATCCCGCTACAGCAATTCCCAACCCGAGGAATCGGCTTTGCATTAACCCAATACGGCTACTGAAATGACGAATGAAATCATCAAGCTTCGCGACGAAATCATAAGGGTCCTTGCTGGTAAACGGTTCAGTAATAACGTGATTCATCCTGCCAGAAAAGTCGACTACAGCGATCTCCATCCATCCCGGCTGAACCGTCGCTCCGATGGTATACCCGCCTTGAGGAGATATTTCCAAAGGCACCATGGGTCGCCCGCGGCTAGTTGCTTCTTCGCGGACTTCTCTTTCTCTAACAAGCGATAAAGAAGTCAGTTCTTTGGAAATAGAGGTCATTTTTGAATTTGTCAGGCTAAGTGCCTGCGCGATTTCAATTCGACTTGCAGATCGTACTCTGCGCAAATACCACAGAACACGACGTTGAATATCAGATAAGTGCTGCATAGCTTTCAGACAAGGGATAACGTAATTTTTGGTTAGTTTAATGGTATTCTAAACTGCGAGTCAAAACTTTAACCAACTCGAAAGCTGTAACATAGTTGCTCGTATTGCGTTGACTTCTGTCGAAACTAAGGAAAGCTAACGCCAGCGCCGCACTTTACACCATCATTGAAACAGCCAAAGCCAACGGCTTAGTACCATACGATTACATCACCGCGTGTTTAAATGAATTGTGCCAACCTACGCCCGATATCGACAGTCTATTACCGTGAAATTTTAAATTTTAGGTGATGAACACTGGACGCTTACAATCCTACCTACGAGCAAATAATAAATTAACCATATTGTCTTCATTAGTGACTAAATGTCCCTTTCACCTACTTTCTCCATTATCCAATCATCCACTTCTGACTCAACCCAAGCCACCGACTTAGCTCCTAGCAAGACTTGCTTAGGAAAAGTACCCTCAGAAATAAATTTATAGATACTCGAATGACCCAGTGATGTTTTTGCCATCACTTCTTTCAGTTTAATTAAACGCATGGAATTTCTCCGGTTGGTTATTAGTACATAACCTTTCCGGGGGCAGTATTTTTTTACGCCTTCAAAATGAAAAGCTTACACATATACATCACTAACCTGCATAAACCACTTAAGAGGAATTAATAATGCAAGGTCAACAGTCGTTATATGAATTTAAGCATCCAGTAAATGATAAACAGATACTAGAAGCTGCTGCCTACATCATCACTCAGAAGCAGTTTAGAGATGGTGTACTAAATATCCCTAATGATTGAATTCGAGTTAATCAACTTTAGACGTTAGCAAAGTAAATATGACTAAAATGTCACCGAAGTAATTTAGGTTTACGAATACCGCTTATGATAATAAATAAGGATTAACCTAGAGTTTCGCTGGAGATATTTAAGTGTCGGTAAGATTAATTGCGCTATAATGGCGCAAATTTTTTCAAGTAAGCAGTTATGGCTCTTAAATCAACCATTATTAAAGCGCAATTATCGTTAAGCGATATGG
>ENA-OWNT01002926-OWNT01002926.1-seawater-metagenome-genome-assembly--contig:-NODE-2926-length-16865-cov-4.929533_pt1 | contig 16865 bp, 14 predicted proteins | sample MGYA00238136_ERZ651165 | MGnify/ENA primary metagenome ERZ651165 (study PRJEB26861, sample SAMN08777766) | seawater metagenome | isolation source: coastal seawater | place: USA: Florida | collected...
CTGGTAGGCCCCGGCCCGTCGGGCGCGCGCTACTCCACCGGCGGGATGGTGATGACCTGACCGACCCGCAGGTTCTTCGCGGTCAGCCCGTCGTTCGCCTTGGTGATGGGCTTCGTGAGCTGGCTGTCGCCGTAGTACGCGTAGGCGATGTGGGACAGCGTGTTGCCGGGGCGCACCGTGTGGGTCGTGCCCTGGGTCCGCGCGAGGACCACCACGGCGCTGGCGTCGACCGAGATGATGCCATCGACCTCGGACAGCACGCGCTCGGCTTCCTTGCGCTGCTTGTGGGTGTCGACCTCACCGGCGAGGACGGCGGCGCCCTCGCGCACCTTCAGCTCGAGGGCCGTGCCGTCGAGGATAGGGGCGTCGGTGAGGGCCCGAGCGGCCTTGGCGGCGGTGCTGGCAGCCACCGGGTCGCGCTGGGCGTCCGCAGGGTTGGTCTGCACCTCGACGCCCTCGGGCAGGTTCTCCTCGCCGAGGAGCTCCTCGGTCTCGGCGGCCGCGAGGTCTTCGGCGGTGGCCTCGGCGGGGGCGCCGCCCCCGAACAGCAGGGAGCCCACGATGAAGACCGTGGCCAGTCCCGACACGCCGATAGTGGACCAAGCCCACTTGCGGACCTCCCGCTCGAGGTCGACCGCGCGGCCGGTGAGCTGGGCGTTCTCGCTGCGCAGGCGACGGGCTTCCTGGCGCAGGGAGCGGACCTCGCCCTGCTCCCGAGCCCGGAGAGCCGTGCGGTGCTCTTCGTCGGCAGAGCGCTCGGCCTGGAGGTGGTCCTCCACGGCGCGGCGCAGGCTGGGCGGAACGGACTCGCCGTAGTTGGACGCCTCGTCGAGGGCCGCGATGGCCTCCTGCCAGCGCTGCCCGGCCACGTGGACCCGCGCCAGCATCAGGCGGGCCTGGCCGTCGTCGGGGGACATGCACAGCAGCATCTGCAGCCGCTCGCGGGCGAGGCGCAGGTGGCCCTCCTGGGCGTAGCGGAGCGCCTCGTTGTACAGCTCGTTGAGCGGGTCGAGGCCCGCGTTCTCTGCCGCCTCGCGCAGGGCGCGGGGGACGCCGCCGAGGGGCACCGGCTGGTCGCTGCGGCTCTGACGGGAGCTGCCGTCGAAGGGGAAGTCGCCGACGGGCGAGGAGGGTTCGTCGACGGGGACGAGCTCGGGCTCGTCGCGGGCGTCGTTGAGCGCACCGGGCGTGGGCACACTGATCGGGTCGATCACGATCTGCATGGCGGGTCCAGACGAGATGGGGGATGGGATGGGATGGGCGAGGACGCGAGGGGGATCCGCAGAGGGTCGCCGGGCGGCGGTGCGGGAGTACGTCCATCTCACGTATAGCACAGTTTGGGGCTCAGGCTCGAAGCAACCTGAACACTTCGGTTGCACACCAGGTACAACGCACCACATCGACGCCGCGAACAATCCATGTGCGCCAGGCCGTGGCTCGGCGCGACCGGGGCACGATAGGGGGCCGCGTCGTGGAGGCCCCCATGGGCAAGAAGGTCGTCGTCACCCCCAAGTACTGGATGCCGAAGGGCGAAGCCAAATGCGTCGGCGGCGGGCAGCGCCCGCTGCTGGTGTGGCAGGGCATCGTCGGCGAAGAAGCCCTGGTCGACGTGCTCCACAAGGGGCAGAACCAGGTGTTCGCTCGCTGGATGCGCAGCCAGAAGCCGTCCCCTCACCGGGTCGAGCCCCCCTGCGAGAAGGTCGGCGCCTGCGGGGGCTGTCCCTGGATGCACATGGATGCCGAGGGCCAGCGCGCTGGTCACGAGGCCGTCGTGCGCGACGCCTTCCAGCAGGAGCGGCTCGACGTCGACATCGGCGCCTACCACGCCTCCCCGGTCGACGCCGACTACCGCCACGTCGTCAAGGTCGGCTTCGGCTGGAGCGACCGCGGCCGGCTGCGCATGGGGGCATGGGGCCGCCGCAACCGCGAGCTGGTCGCCATCCCCAAGTGTCCCGTGGCCTCGCCCGTGCTGCGCAAGGTGATGAACTCCCTGGCCCACCACGCCATCGAGCTGCAGATCCATCCCTACGACGCAGAGAACCACCGGGGCGTCCTGCGCTCCGCCGTGCTGCGCGCCTCCCGCAGCACCGGAGAGGTGCTCGTCACGCTGGTGGCCGCCAAGCGCACCCGCTTCCTCACCGAGCTCGCCGAGGCCGTGGCCCAGGGCTGCTCCGAGGTGGTCGGGGTGTGGCTGCACATCAACTCCGGCCCCGGCAACGCCATCTTCCTCCGCGACGACGAAGGCGTGGTCGGCGCCGTGCGCCTGGCGGGCAAGGAGACCATCGAAGACGAGCTCAACGGCGTCACCTACCGGGTGGGCCCCGGCGACTTCTTCCAGACCCATCCCCAGATGGCCGAGGTCCTCTACCGCCGCACGCTCGACCGCCTGAAGCTCACCCAGGACGACACCCTCCTCGACCTCTACGCCGGGGTGGGGGGCATGGCCCTGGCCGGGGCCCAGCGCGCCGGCTTCGCCCTCGGCGTCGAGGCGGTCGACGGCGCGGTCCAGCGGGCCCGCGAGTCGGCTCGGGCCAACCGGAGCAACGCCGAGTTCATGCAGGGGCTCGTGCTCGAGGTGCTCCCCGAGCTCACCCAGCGCTTCGCCGGGGTCGGGCCGAAGATCGTGGTCGACCCCGCCCGGCGGGGGCTCGAGGAAGGCGTGCGGGAGGCCATCGTGAGCCTGAAGCCGTCGCGCCTGGCCTACGTCGCCTGCAGCGCCCGCAGCCTCGCGCGCGACGTGGCGCCCCTCGTGCAGGCGGGGTGGCGTCTCCAGCCGCTGGAGCTGTTCGCCATGTTCCCCCACACGCCCCATGCCGAGGTCCTCGCCATCCTCGACCCCCCCGAGGCCCCGGAGACCACCCGCCGCGCCCCCAAGCGCAAGCTGGTGCGCTGAGGCCGCCCGCCGCGGCGCGCTGTGACACCGTGGAACATGGCCTCGCGCCCCTCTCTCCTCGCCAGTACACGGCAAGGGAGCGGAGCATGCCATGACCCAGATCCCCAAGTACTTCACCCGTGACGTCTCGCCCCGACCGGAGCCCCCTCCGCCGGCGCCCCAGGATCACCCCGGCCCCCTCCCTCGCGACCCGGCCGCCCGACTCAGGGTGCAGCTGAGCCTGGGCTGGGCCACCGGTCTCCTCCACGCCGAGCAGCTCGCGGACCGGGCCTGGGACCTGGCCGGGCCCGCCCTGGGCGACGACGCCATCCGTGCCGTGCTGCGTTCGGTGCTCACCCCGGGCCGCCGGACCCTCTCCCCCGCGGCCCGTCGGCTGCTGGCCACCTTCGCGCAGGTCCCCGAGCTCGTCACCGCCCACGACCTCGCCCTCACCCCCTGGGACGAAGGGCTCGTCGACGCCATCGCCGACCTCGACCGTCCCGCCTCCGCGGAGGGGCTGGTCTACACCACCTTCCGCGACCTGACCGCCGCCGCCAGCGGGGACGGTCTGTGGCTCCACGCTCACGCCCCCTTCGGCCCCCGACCGGACCGCGTGCGCTCCGACGCCCTGGCCGACCGGCTCCTGTCCCTCCTCGACGCGGCCGAGCTCCCCACCTACCGCCACCCCGTGGCGCCCATGGTCCTCGTGCCCATCCGCTGGCGAGGCTGAGCGCACAACGTCGATGGAACGTGTGCCCTCCTCCGGGTGCTGTACGATGCGCCATCGGAGGTTCGCTTGACCACCTGGCTGGCCCTGCTGCTCGCCGTCCCCGCCCTCGCCCAGGAAGCGCCCGCCCCCCCCGGCGAGGCCCCGGCCGAGGAGCTCATCTTCAACTACGACGAGCTGCTGATCACCACGCTGCAGCCCGACGCCACCGCCACCGACGCCGACGCCGACCGCGTCTACGCCCTGCTCCACGACCGCTTCGCGAAGAACAACACCATGCAGGCCATGGCCGACCAGCCCCGCTTCGAGGTGCAGGGCTACGGCGCCGACGAGTACCTCCGCTCCTGCCCGGACGCGCAGTATGCGGACTGCGCACTCGTGGTGGGTCAGCGGGGCGAGTCCAGCTGGGTCGTGGGCGGCACCGTCGCCAAGGTCGCCGACGAGTTCGACGACACCATCCAGCAGGACAAGCTGACCCTGCACTTCGTGGACGTGCCCAACGCCACCGTCGTGGCCACCTTCACCGTAGTGCTCGACGGTGCCAACGACGCCGCCATCATCGACGGCATCGCCCGCGCCTACGACCAGATGGTGCAGGGCGAGTACGACGCGAAGGACCTCCGCGGCGACCAGGGCGACCCCGAGGCCGAGGCTGCCCTGCAGAAGGCCCGGGCCGAGCGCATCGCCGCCAGCCTGGCCGAGATGGAGGCCCAGCTCGGCGACGTCATCCGGGGCGAGGTCGTGCGCGGCGAGCGCAAGGTCACCCGGGCCGAGCTCGACGAGTACGACGACCGCGAGGAGCGGGCTCCGTGGGAGCGGGTGGGCATGAGCAAGGGGGAGTTCCTCCGGTTCTCCAACTCCGGCAAGGACCTCACCACCTGGCGCCAGGAGGCCAACGGCCGCTTCGGCCAGCTCATCGTGCGGGCCGGCTTCGGCGGCGGCTCCGGCCCCTACAGCCAGGGCTACGAGTCGGCCGTGCTGCTCTCGGGCACCACCCTGCAGCCCGTCCACACCGTGCAGCTGTCCGAGGTCCGTCGCGGGGGCACCGGCGTCGCCGACTTCGAGATCGGCGTCGGCGTGGCGCCCTGGGTCGAGCTGATGTTCGCCTTCGGGCTGCGCACAGGCCAGGTCGAGCTCACCACCGCCCAGTACAAGCAAGGCGACGTCTTCCTCGATCCGAAGACCAACTCCCAGGCCCTGAACACCAACCAGATCGGCGTGCGCACCGCCTTCGTGCCCGGCAACCACTGGGTCGCCCGCCCCACCTTGGGCCTCGGCTTCGCCTCGTGGAACGGCGTCGCCGTCGACGGTGGCAACGCCAACCTCGACCCCATGCCCAAGCCCCGGGCCACCTTCCTCGAGCTGCTGCCGGGGGCCGAGGTCTCCGCCAGCAAGACCGTGCACCTGTTCGCCCGTGGCCTGTTCGCCCTGCCCGTGGGGGCCAGCAAGGCCCAGGTCGACGAGAACGGCGGCGACTACCAGGCCGCCACCACCGGCCTCTACGACGACGACGAAGCGCGACTCCCAGCCATTCCCAAGGCCGGGGCCGCTGCGGGGCTCGGGGTGAGCGTGCAGGTGGGCCTCACCCTGCGCTTCGGCCCGCTGTGGAAGGTCGACGGCAAGGCCCAGAGCGCCATCCAGGAAGACGAGCCCGACTTCTGAGGGCGGAGCCGGGCGGGCCTTCCAGCCGGGAGGGGGTCCCCCAGGACCCGGGACGCACGGCTCCCGGGCAGCCGCCGTGGCCCGGACATTCGTCGGGGATGGCCACGCATCCCGCCGGGATGACCGCCGACACGGGGTCCCCGAACGGCACCTGGGCAGCCCCGTCGACCGGACACGAGCGGCATCTCGGCCACACCCCATCCCATCGGACGGTCCAGTCCGCCGCCGGCAGACGATACGGCCCCTCCGTCTCGGAGGTTCCCATGTCCATCTTCCCGTCTCGCTGGGCTCCCCAGCATCCCGACCGCATCCAGCTCTACTCGGTGCCCACGCCCAACGGCGTGAAGGCCAGCATCATGCTCGAGGAGACCGGCCTCCCCTATGAGGCCCACGTCGTGCACATCGGCAAGGGCGACCAGTTCGACCCCGAGTACCTGCAGGTCAATCCCAACAACAAGATCCCCAGCATCATCGACCCCTCCGGTCCGGGCGGCGAGCCCATCGCCATCATGGAGACGGGCGCCATCCTGCACTACCTCGCCCGCAAGAGCGGCCGGTTCCTCCCTACCGACCCGCGAGCCGAGAGTGAGGTCCTCCAGTGGCTCTTCTTCCAGGTGGGGAGCGTGGGGCCGATGTTCGGGCAGTTCGGTCACTTCTACAAGATGGCCAAGGGCAAGACCGACGAGTACGGCGAGAAGCGCTATGCCGCCGAGGTCACCCGCCTGCTCGGCGTCATGGAGAGGCGTCTGCAGGGCCGCGACTGGATCGCTGGCGACTTCAGCATCGCCGACATCGCGCTGGTGCCATGGATCGGGGCGCTGTCCTTCTACGAGGGTCACGACGTCGTCGGCTACCACGACTTCCCTACGGTGCATGCTTGGGTGGAGCGCTTCGAGGCCCGCCCCGCTGTGCAGCGTGGAAGGGAGATTCCCGGCTGGGGCTGACCGCCGCGTCACCCGCGCGTAGCTCCTCGCTAGGGTGCGTACGCTAGGGTGCGTACGCTGCCAGATCGGCCCCCGCGAACACGTAGGCCCGCCCCTCCGGGTCGGAGTTCCCCGACAGATTGGTGGCGTGCGCGCCCACCACCAGCTCCGACAGACCATCACCGTCGAGGTCGCCCGAGGTCAGCACGTAGCCGAAGGCGCCCCCCTCCCCCACCACCGTCACATCGGCGCTGGCGGTGCTCGTCACGCCCTGCACCGGGCCGAAGAACACATACACCGCGCCAGCATCGCTGAACGCGCCGATGCCGCCCACCGCGAGGTCGTCGTACCCGTCACCGTTCAGGTCGCCGAGGGGGGTAGAGGTCCAGACGGTGTCCCACGACTCCTCCCCATAGATCATGGCGCAAGACACCGCCGAGATCGGGAGCGTGCCCGACGCACGGTGGAGCTCCGAGACGATGAAGACCGCGCCACGCTTGCTGACACCATCTCCAAACGCGAAATGGGTGGCCCCGACCGCCAGATCGGGCTCACCATCCCCTGTGACGTCACCAACCACGCGGGCGTCCTGCCCCAGCCCGCTACTGCAGTCGCCATGCACGACCACCCTCGCGTCGGACGCCTCCTGCACCCCCGGCACACCACCGTCGAACACCAGGAAGCCACCGTGACGATACACCGGGTCGAGGGCAGGTGCGACGTCCTCCAGGGCGTAGCCCGACAGAAACACCTCCGTGTCGCCATCGCCGTCGATGTCCCACAGTGCAGACTGGGAGAGAGCCCCGGTGCAGCTACCGTAGTTCGGATCGTTGAGGTACGTGGGATCATACTGCGACCACAGGTCTGGCATGGTAATGGTCTGCACCCCCGCCGCCAGCCCCCGGTACACCCCTACCCCACCGAAGCACGACGCCGACCCCACGCCAGAAAAGACCACATCGTCGCCGCCATCCCCATCCACATCTGCCACAGCCACCGGGTCCGAGTTGTTGTTCACGTGGTGGATCGTAGCTGCGGCCACGTCTTGCATCAGCGCGTCTCCCGGGGCGAGGGGAAGCTCGACCACATACGTGCTGAACCCTGAGATCAACAGCTGATGGCCGCCGTTGTGCAGCACATCACCCGTACTGAGGTATTTCGCATCACCCCACCGAGGACCAAACAACGGATTGATCTCGCCGCCCAGCCGCGTCTGGGCATCGGCGCGCCCCAGAGCACCGGCCAGCTGGTCGCCGTCGAAGACCCACAGCTCGCCGGCGGTCTGGTTCCCTCCGTACCAGTCGACATGACCATCCCCTCCGAAGGCAAGCTCTCCGAAGCCGTCGCCATCGGTGTCGCCCATGACCGCGAGGGAATAGCCCATGCCCTTGGCGTTCGTGCCATCGATGCGAGCCAGGGCGAGGTTGGCAGCCGCCAAGGTCACCCCAGGGCTGGTGCTGCTAGCGGGCTCGTAGCTGCAGGCCTGCTGCGGGATGGGGAGCGTCGTGATGGGGCCCGGAGGCAGGCTCTCGCACCAGGGCACCTCGATCTCGCCGGCGCTATCCCCGGTGCTCGCGGTGTCGCCCGTCGTGTACGTGAAGGTGTCGCCCGTGGACCAGGTGTCCGAGGTGTCCGAGGTGTCCTCGCCCCCGGTCAGGCCAGTCAGGCCAGTCAGGCCGGTCAGGCCCGTCAGGCCCGTCAGGCCGGTCTGGGCCGTCGGGCCTCCGCCGGTGGCCCCCGTGCCCGCTGTGGTGCCCGTCGGGGGGCCACCAGTCGCACCCGTCAGGCCCGTGGGGACCGTGACCTCCGTGTCTGTGGACGAGGTGTCCCCCGTTGCCCCCGAGACCGAAGCGGACGGGGAGGTCGACGCACCGGTGTCGTTCGGCAACCACGGCCCGGGGCTCTGGCACGCAGCGAGCAGGAAGAGCAGCACGAACATCAGGGCCCCTGAGTCTTGAACCAGTCCCACACTAGCACCTCGGACACGTAGCTCGCGGTGGCCAGGCCGATGTGCTCGAGGGCGGGGTCTCGGTACAGCACCACCGACGGGAACGGGTCGCCCGCCGTGTTCCGCCACTCCCGCCGGAAGGAGTTGTCCACGGGGCCGACCGAAGGCAAGCCTGTGAGGTCTCGGTACGGCACCGCGGCCAGGCCGTTGTGGGTCCGATAAGCCAGCATGGCCCCGGACAGGGAGCGGTCCGACCTCGCGAAACTTCCCGGAGGGTTGACGCCTTGGGCATTCATGACAGCCTCAGCAGCCTGACTCACGGTGAGGGCCGTCGTGTCGCCGTCGGGTCCGGGGTCCACCGTCTGGTCCGCGCCGCCATGCACATGGAACACCGAGATTGGCCCGGCGGACACCGGGGGAACATTCTCGACGAGGGGCGTGTGACCATGCAGTGCCTTGCCACCGTAGCTCGTGGCGTAGACCCACATCGCCCGGAAGTAGTCCGGCACATCGGCCGCCAGCCGGTAGGCCATCATGCCGCCATTCGAGTAGCCGAACAGGAAGCGGCGGTCGGGGTCGATGCTTCGCCGGGCGCTGCCCATCGCCGTGAGGCGGTCGTCGAGCCAGCCCTGCACGATCTGGATCGCCTGCTGGATGAAGGCGACGTCGTCGCTCTCCGACAGGGCCGCCGAGTATCCCTGGTTCCAGCCATGATGTGGCTCACCGCCCTCCGAGCGGTAGGCGGTTCCGTAGGGCATCAGCACGAAGAACCGGTCCTCGATGTCGACCGTGTCGCCCATCGAGATCTGCGCGAAGGGCCACAGGGTGCGGAGGTTCTCTACGCTCTGGCCGCCGCCGTGCAGCATCACCAGCAGGGGAAGGCCATCCGGGCCCAACCCGCCATCCCAGAGCTTGTCGATGAAGAACTCCCACCCCGGCGGGGCGAAGAACTCGAACTGCCGGATCACGCCACCCATGTCGATCTGGTACAACATCTACCCTCCTGGCCGCGCGTGGCCCGAGTGCCCGTCGCGGAGCCATGTCCTACCCCCCCCCCGAATCGACACGTCAAGAAGATTCTTTGAAAGCAGAACATAGAAGGACTGCTCGCCCACCGTTCCCGTATTCACGTCTCGTGGCGTCGAGATGGGGGCGAAGCCCTGCGGAGGCCCGTACTGCGGGCCTCGGGTCAGGCGGTGCCGGATGAGCGCGCGCTGTGCTTCTACGAGGCCCACGACGTCGTCGCATGCTTGGGTGGAGCGCTTCGAGGCCTTCGAGGCCCGCCCCGTCGTGCAGCGCGGAAGGGAGATTCCCGGCTGGGGCTGACCGCCGCGTCACCCGCGTGTACCTCCCGCCGGTCGCTCGGAGCCGCCGGCGTCCCTACGAGGTGCATGTGGAGGACGTCATGGAGCTGCTGGGCCTGTCGCTGATCGGGATCGCCCTGATGCTGTCGCCGGTGGCCATGCTGACCTGGTGGCGCGCCCGCCCGGCCCGCCGCGACGAGGACCTGGTCGTGGTCGACCGCGACCACCTGCAGCACCGACTGGCCCAGGGGCTGTCTTCCGCCGAGACGCTGGAGCTCCTGCCCACGACCGGCAGCTCTCCGATCCCCGACGCCTACCGCGGTCGCCATCCGGTAGTGGTGGAGCCCCCCGTCGAGGCTCCGCGCTACCGATAGCGGCGCCCAGTCCCGGGCCATCGGGGGCGGAGCGCCGGGCCGCGTGGCGGTAGACTCCTTCCGTGCGGAGGGAGCGCCCATGATCGTGTTCGGCACACGCATGTTCGGCTGGGTGGATGGCATCGACGACCAGGGCATGGTGGCCACCCGCTTCGCCCACGTCATGTTCGTGCCGTTGATCCCGCTGGGCTCGGTCTTCATGGTGGACGACGACCGCGGTATCGCCATCTCCCTGTCCCTCAAGAGCGTGATCGTCGCCTACGTGCGCTCGGCGCTGTTCTGGTCCGCCGCGGGCAGCTGGGCCCTGGTGCCGGCCAGCTTCGGCATCACCTGCCTCTTCGCCCTTCCTCTCAGCCTGGCCTACTTCGTGATGCCCTGGTTCGTACGCACGGCCTCCGAACAGCGGGCGGAGCAGATCATGGCCGAGCTTCGGCGCTGAGGTCCGCCGGCCTCCGTCCGCCCCTCGGCTCCATCTGCGGGTCGCCCGAGGCCCTGGTACCCTCGGATCGAAAGCCACCAGGAGCGAACATGCTGACGGTCCCGTGGGCCCTCGCTCCCGTGGCCTGGCTGCTGGCCTGCCGTGCCGACCCAGCGCCCCGGCCTCCGGTAGACACGGCCCGAACCACATCCACCGCGGACAGCGAGACCCTCACCCCCACCGGCCCCACGGGAATCGACACCGACACCGACGTCGACTCCGGCACGCCCACCGCCCCGACCTGGCTCGACGGGCGCCTCCGCGTCGATGGCGACGTCCCCTGGGGACGCCTCGGCTACCACCTCTACGCCAGCTCCTCCCACCTCATCGCCGCCCAGCCCGGCTCCTTCGATGGCTTTCCCTACGATGCGGACGGTGGCCACATACGCTGGTTCGACCCCTCTTTGCACGAAATCTCGGCTACCCCTGCGGGCGATGACTTCCTCGATGGCGCAGGAGCGATGGGCCTCGACATGGGTGGGTCCCCGCGCGGCACCGGGCTCCTGGTTTGGCATCAAGCCATCGACACCGCCGACCGCCATGTCCGTTGGTGGCACCCCGACCATGCACGGTCTCACCCCATCAGCGCACCCTGGGGTTCGGACACGCTAGCCATGAGTATCGGCGACATCGACGGCGACGCCGTGGACGACGCCGTCTTTGCCCAATCCAATCGCATCGACAAGACCTTTGAGCGCCGGCTCTATTGGCGGCTCGGGCCCCTCGACAACGACGCCACCCCCGTGCAGCTGGACCTCCCCCACCTCACCTTCGAGCCCCCACTCACCGGCCTTGTTGGCGACCTTCCCACCCTCGACCACGACCACGACGGGCAAGACGAAGTCGTCGTCGCTCTGGGACCTCACCTCTACCTCCTCGACGACCTCCCCGGCCGATCCTCCCCTGTCCACGCCGAAGACCTTCCCCTCCTCCTCCTCGACACCCCCAACACCCGCGCCGTCGCCCTCACCCTCCCCTCCGGAGAGCCCTGCGTCGTCGCCGGCGATGTCCTCAGGAACCAACGGGACGGCGCCGTACTCCTCGGCTGCGAGGGTGGACAAGGCCAACCCACGTGGCAGGTCGACGGCGAAGACACCGGCGACTGGATCGGCGCGGCCCTCGCCGTCGGAGACCTCGATAACGACGGGCTCGACGACCTCATCGCCGGCGCCCCCAGCAGCTACTACGGCGAGCACCGACGCGGCAAGGTCTACGTCTGGCTCGGCCCCCTCGACCAGCCGCCCACCCCCGACCGCACCCTCGTCATCCACGGCCAGCGCCACGGAGACCGCTTCGGCACCGCCGTCGCCGTCCTCCCCTCCCCACGAGGCAACCTCCTCGCCGTCTCCGCCGCCAACAGCAGCTACGCCGTCGAGCAGGGCGGCTCCATCTACCTCCTTGCCTGGGATGAGCTCGCCGAGCTGCTGCCCTGAGCTACCGGCCCGGACAGGTCACGAGGTCGGGCTCCCCTACCCCGCCGAAGCAGGCAGGGCGGGAACCGCGCCGAGTCGCCGCACCAGGCGCTCCCCGTCGACGCGGCCGTCGGTCTCCGCCCGGAGGAGCATCGCTGCGCGCTGGGCCTCGGTACTCTGCCCCACCGCCCCGAAGGTGCGGGTACGGACCGGCCCGAAGCCACAGAAGCGCAGCACCCCCCGGGCCACCTGGTGACGCCCCGCGCGGTGGTTCACCAGGGTGTCGTACCAGACCGGTGCATCCATCGTGACCAACAGCCGCGCCGAGCGGCCCGTCAGCCCCCCCACCGGCAGGCCGTTCTCGTAGCGGTACGCCCAGCCGGGCAGCAGCACCCGGTCGAACAGCCCCTTCAGCGCCGCCGGCACGCTGCTCCACCAGATCGGGGTCGCGATGGTGACGTGGGCCGCCTGGGCGATGGCGTCGCGGACGCGGACCAGATCGGGCTCCAGGGGCTGGTCCTCCCGATAGGCCGAGCGCAGCCGCGTCTCGAAGTCCAGGGCGTGCACGTCGATCACGTCCACCTGGACGCCCGCCGCCGCCGCCCCATGGGCCCAGGCCAGCCCCAGCGCGGTGTTGAAGCCATCCTGCAGCGGATGCGCGGTGAGCAGCAAGGTGTGCGCCCGCTCCGGGGCCGGGGGGAACGAACGTCGGGGCGTGGACAGCTGGGACATGGCAACCTCCTGCTCCCGTTGTCACCCATCCGCCGAGGGCACGAAATCACCAATTTCGGCCCCCTGCCATCCGATATCGGATACCTCCCCAGCGGGAGGAGCCATGGCAGAGCTGGCAGGGGTGGCGTGGGACGATCTGGCCGTGCTCTTGCTGGGCCTCGAGCACCGCTCCCTGAGCCAGGCGGCGCGCGCCCTGCACACCAGCCAGTCCACCGCGTCCCGTCGCCTGCTGCGCCTGGAGGAGCGGCTCGGCGGGCGGCTCTTCGACCGCACGCCCGAGGGTCTACGCCCCACCGCCCTGGCCGAACAGGTCGCCCCCTTCGCGCGACTGATCGCGGGCCACATGGCCGACATCCAACGGGTCGCGTCCGGGCACGAGGCCGCCCCCCACGGGCGTGTCCGCCTCGCCGTGATCGACGGGCTCGCTCCGTACTTCGTGATGCCCGGCCTGGAGAGCCTCCGGCGCCAGCACCCGGGCATCGAGCTCGACCTCATCGCGGGGCATGCCGTCCTCGACCTGGTTCGCGGCGAGGCCGACCTCGCGCTCCGCTTCGTACGCCCGACCGCTCCCGACCTGGTGGTGCGCCCCCTCGCCGAGGTGACCATGGGGGTCTATGCCCACCCCCGTCTGGTCGACCGGCCACCGGCCGAGCTTCCCTGGCTCGCGTTCTACGACCCGAGCGCCCGCTTTCAGGAGACGCAGTGGCTGCGGGCACACATCACCCCCGCCCACCTCACCACGGCCTCCACCTGGAGCATGCTCATGGCGGGAGCCCAGGCGGGGGTCGGCGCCGCCATCCTCTCTCCCCGGGTCGCCGAGCCCGCCGGCCTGGTGCGGATTCCCGTGCAGGCCCCCCCTGTCCCCTCGCGCCAGCTGTTGCTGGTGTACCACCGGGCCCTGCGGGATGTTCCGCGCATCGCCGCCGTGCGGGCGTGGCTGCTGGGCCAGGTCGAGGCGTTCTTGTCCGAGGCGTAGCTACGGTAGTGGAGGCAGGCGTGCTCCAGGAATGCGCGGAGCGTCGCCGCCACTACTCGAGCCCCATCACCTTCTGGAAGTAGAGCACCACTGCCTCGTTCATGGCATCCCGGTTGGACTTCTTCCGGAAGCCGTGCCCTTCGTCCATCGCGAGCATGTACCAGGCCTCGAGGCCGCTCTCGCGCACCGCGGCGACGATCTGCTCCGCCTCGCTGGCCGGCACCCGGGGGTCGTTGGCCCCCTGGATGACGAAGAGGGGGTCGGCGATCTGGTCGGCATGGGCCAGGGGGCTGATCTCGTCGAAGAAGGCGGCGATCTTGGGATCGCGCTCGTCCCCGTACTCCGCGCGACGAAGGTCACGACGGTAGTCCTTGGTGTTGGCCAGGAAGGTCTTGAAGTCGCTGATGCCCACGATGTCGACCCCGCCGGCGAGGCGGTCGGCGAAGTCGATCATGGAGGCGAGGACCATGTAGCCGCCGTAGGACCCGCCGTAGACGACGACGCGCTCGGGGTCCATGTCGTCCTGGGTGCCGATCCAGTCCAGCAGACCACCGATGTCGCCGACGGAGTCCTTGCGCTTCAGGCCGTTGTCCATCTTGAGGTACTCGGAGCCGAAGCCGCGGGACCCGCGCACATTGGGCACCACCACGGTGATGCCCAGCTCGGTGGCCCAGAACTGGTAGGTGGAGCTGAAGTAGGGCCGCGACTGCCCCTCGGGGCCGCCGTGGATGCTGATGACCACGGGGCGCGGACCGTCACCGGGCGCGCGGTACACGAAGGCCGGCACCGAGAGGCCGTCGAAGCTCTCGTAGCGGAAGAACTCGGGCTCCACGAAGCGCTCGGTGTCGAGTCCGCCCACCTCGGAGGTGGTCCAGCGGACGAGCTCGGTGCTGCCGAGGTCGAAGACGTAGGCGTCGCCGGGGGCGTCGGCCCGGTTGAGGGTGATGCCGATGCGGTCGCCGTCGTCGTCGAACTCGAGGCCGTAGAGCACCCCGGGGGGCAGCTCGGGCACCGGGACCTCGGACCAATCCTCGGCTTTCCGCAGGAACAGGCGCGACCGACCGTCATCGTTGGTGGTGTAGGCCACGTGGGAGCCATCGGGGGAGACCACCACCGTGTCGACGTCGAAGCCGTCGGCCTCGACCAGGAGCTGGGGCCGGCCGCGGTCCATCGGGAAGCGCCAAAGCTGCATGCGGTCGGCCTTGAAGTCCGTGGCGGCGTAGAAGTTTCGACCGCCCGGGTCCATGTCGATGGCGTTGTAGGCCACCGGCTTCTTCTGTGGGTTCACCTCGGCGAGGTTCCCGTTGGTCATGTCGATGCGGTACACCTCGGTGTCGTTGGCGGAGATGTACTTGGCGCCGAGGGCCTCGCCATTGCCGGGGAGCCAGTCGGTGATCCACCAGGCGCCATCGACCTCGCCGACCTTCTTCGCGTCGATGCCGTCGTCGGTGACATCGCCGACCCACAGGGCCTTGTTGGTGCCCTCGAGGGTGGAGAACCAGGCGACCTTGGTGCCGTCGCTGCTCCAGCTGGCGCCGGTGGCGCGACCCTCCCCAGAAGACACCTGCACCGCCTCGCCCGTGGACAGGTCGAGGTGCCAGACCTGAAACTGCTCGCTGCCCCCCACATCCCGGGACAACAGCATGCGGTCGGGGTCGGTGGGATGCGGCAGCACGCCCCGCAGGGGCTCATCGTAGAAGGTGAGCTGGGTGCGGGCGCCACCGGGCTCGGCGACGTGGTGCAGCTGAGCGGTCTCCCCGAAGCGGGTGCTGACCAGCAGCCCGTTCCCGTCGGCCGCGAAGTCGATCAGGCTGGCAGAGCGCACGTTCTGGAACTGCCGCATGCGCTCGGCCACGTCGGCCGGGGTCTCGGGCACGTTCTCGAGCACGAGCGGACCGACCTCGCGTCGCTCCACATCTGCTGCGCTCGCTGCGAGCATCGCTGTCAGGAACACCACCACGACCACCTCCCAAAGGGGACGCAGCCTACCTCAGCGGGCCTGGGCGGACAGGTCGCGCACCTGCCCGCGGAGCCAGCGGTGGACCGGGTCGGCCGACCATCGCTCGTGCCACACCAGGGAGATGGTGAACGAGGGGAGCTCGATGGGCGGCGCGAGAATGGCGAGCCCCAGCGCGGGGGCGAGGGAGCGGGCCAGGCGCTCGGACAGGGTGAGCACGTAGTCGGTGCCGGTCACGAGGCGCGGCGCAGCGAGGAAGCTGGGGGTGGTCCGGGCCACGCGCCGGCCGAGCCCGCGGGCCTCGAGGAGCTGGTCGACGATGCCCGTGGTGCCCCCGCCCGGCGACACCAGCACGTGGTGGAGGGCGGTGTAGGCCTCGAGATCGAGCCCTGCCTCCACCACGGGATGATCCGCCCGCACCACGCACACGAAGCGCTCGGAGAACAGTTCCTCCCGGGCCAGATCGGCCAGGCCCGGCGCCGCGGCATCGTAGAAGACCCCGATGGCGAGGTCGGCCCGACCGTCGCGGAGCCAGCGCGCGAAGTCGTCGCGCCCTCGGGAGGTGTGCAGGTCGATCCCGGGAGCCTCCCGCGCGAACCGCGCCGAGAGGGACGGCATCAGCACGAGCTCGACGTAGTCGGTGGTCACGACCCGTAGCGCGCGCTGCACGGTGGACGGCTCGACCGCTCCGGGGGGGCGAAACAGCCCCTCGGTCCGCTGCAGGACCTCTCGCAGCGGGCCACGCAGGGCCTCGGCCCGAGCGGTGGGCACCATCTGCCGACCCGCCCGCACCAGGAGGGGATCGCCGAACTGCTCCCGCAGCCGGGCCATGGCATGGCTGGTGGCCGACGGCGACAGGGCCAACCGCTTGGCCGCCCCCTGCACACTGCCCTCCGCGAGCACCGCGTCGAGCACCACCAGGAGGTTCAGGTCGACGGATCGAAGCTGCATGTGATGCATCCTATCTCTGCAAAGCATGCATTGGCTACAGCCGAAGCCCGGACCTACATGGGGTTCACGAGCCGCACAGAGCGGCCCGCATCGACAGGGAGAACCTCATGTCTCGCATCCTCGTCCTCGGCGCCACCGGCACCATCGGCGGCCAGGTCGCCGCGCAGCTCCTCTCCACCGGCGCCACGGTCCGCGCCGGGGTCCGCACCCTCGCCAAGGCCGCCGCCCTCGCCGCCGCGGGGGCCGAGGTGGTCCGCTTCGACTACGACGACGACACCACCTGGGCCGCGGCGCTGTCCGATGTCGACGCCCTGTTCGTGGTCGCTCCGCTGCACCCCACCTTCTCGGAGACCGTGGCGGCCCTCGTCCAGGCAGCGCAGGAAGTCGGCGTCGGGCACATCGTGAAGCTCAGCGCCCAGGGCGTGACGGTGGACGCCCCCTTCGCCTTGGCCCGACAGCACGCCCTCGCCGACCAGGCCGTGCGCGACAGCGGGCTCTCCCACACCACCCTGCAGCCCACCTCCTTCATGGACAACGTCTTCAACCACC